>Ga0070709_10000750_pt1 | contig 18350 bp, 20 predicted proteins | sample LARL51metaG_FD_65449 | JGI IMG/M metagenome (GOLD analysis project Ga0070709, IMG submission 65449) | Corn, switchgrass and miscanthus rhizosphere microbial communities from Kellogg Biological Station, Michigan, USA - LAR L5-1 metaG | ecosystem: Host-associated > Plants > Roots > Rhizosphere ...
TTCCTTTGCATTGCCGTCTCGCGCGACATGGGTCTCTCCCCGATTCTGGTCGTGAGAGGCTCTGGATGCGCCAGAAAGCGGGACGGCTGATGGCGTTTGATCCTTCATCGCCAGATCGAGCAGCGCAGAGAGCCCCGCAAGTGCCTCGATGCTGACATACGGTTGAGCTGTCAAAAGCCCGGGGTCAGGGTATGCCGTCCGGTCGAACATCCAGGCCGGCACTTCAAGCCACCGATCTGCTCGCGACTCTTCCAGCGTGCAACGGAAGACGACAAAACCACCCTTGTCGACGGCACCATGAACGCAAACTCGGCGACCAGACCAGGGATGATGCCGATAAAGAACCTCGCGAAGAACGGTCCTGTGGGCGTTCTCAAACCTCGTTGTACAACCGGACCCGGCGCCACTCGGCCATCGGCTATATCAGCCCGATCGAGATGGAGCTAAAAGCAGCTTAACCCGGTCTACTGTTTTGGGGGAAGATCACTTCGCGGGTACTAGGGCCTCATCCGACTTCTCATCCACGTACATGCTCGGCGTGCGGCTTGTCGCCTTCCCGAGCCGGCCCGGCACATGAGGCCGAGCTTGGATGAGACCTCCCGGGTTCCGCACAAAGAAAGTTTTCCACGTGCACAAGGTCTCCGACTGCGCCAGGTTCGTCCCATGCAAGCCATTCGTCATGGGACGATGTTGCCTTCTCTTTCTCAGAATAAGATCGGCACCTCGGAATTAGACCCGTTTCGCAGCTCAATACTTGGCCCGTGGTCTCCCCTGTGAACGCCTTACGTCGGCCCTCGCAGGACGCCGCGCATCACTCGGGGTCGGGGCGGTTGGCTAGACCTTCCCCGTGGGGGACTCTCACCCCCTATTCTTTGCCAGCTTCCTGGCGCACTCCGAGTTAGGTCACGAGCCGTAATGCTCGTGGCCAGCAAATCACGTCGGCTCTGCCTTCGAAAGGAGACTTGAGCGCGGCCTGCCAATATCGACGCGATGGGCCAATGCACAAAGGCGCTGCGATCGGGATAGGGGGGAGCCTCGCGGTTCCGCCCCTCCCACACCACCGTGCGTGCGGGTCCATACACGGCGGCTCGAGAAGTTGCGCTAACACCATTGGAACAAGGACAGCAGGCCGAGCGATTTGAAGTATGCATTTGAAAGCCCAGTAGAGAGAGAGCTGTTTTCCACTGGCGCCAAAGCGCAGCCCGCGGCCGCCACCGGACCCAGCGAGTGAGAGCGACCAGCACCTCGGGCGTTTCGGAGAAGCCGAAATAGCCGCACCAGCCCCGCATATACGCGGCCAACTCTTCCATTGTCGTCTCAAATGCTAACGCCCTTGGCCCTTCGCGTGATCTCCCGGATTCGTCGCTTGAAGTCGCCTCAGTGCTGGCAATCATCTTAACCTCGCTTTCTGGACCAGCGGCCAGAGCCCAAGGTGGTGCTACCCTTTCTCACTGTAAGGCCGACGCGGAGAGGATATGTCCTGGCGTCACTCCAGGGGGTGGTAAACGATTGAATGCCTCAAGCAGCACACGGACGACGTGAGCGTTGGCTGTGCGAAGGCGCTGAAAGCAGTCAAAACGAAGTAGCCCCCTCTAGGGAAGATGGACTTGTGAATGCCGCTCACGTGGCTCCTTCTTTGGGCTGGTCGCCGGACTGTCGTTAAGAAAGCACGGTGCCCAGAAAATCGAGTGCCTGGGTTTATTCGGTAATTGGAACGTCTTTTCCTATCCGGATCACACGCGTTTCCGCCCAAGCAAGATCGGAAGGCCGCGGTACAATGTAGCGATCCAGCCAATGCCCACCAGAAGAACGATACCCAAAACGCTGACGCGCATCTGGGCCACGACACCTGCAATCTGCACCAGGATCCAGTGGGCCGCGAATGACAGCAAAACGCCAAAGCAGAGCACGCGGAGCGAGCGTTGACCGCACAGGATCAGCGGGCGCAGCCATTTTGAGGTCCGCCTCGGCAAATCCGGCGGGAGAACACGAAGCAGCACGACCATCAGTGCGACGAAATGCGGCTAAGCAGAACGGTAATGATGTTATGTCACGCAACTGCTCGCGCTCATCCGAGCCTTTCTGCTGGCAACCTCCGCCAGCCAGCGAGCGCGATTGATGCTCCCAACGGGCGTGCTGTCAGGCGTCGAGTTTCCTGTGACATCGAAGTATGTGGCGTCACTTTCTTCCGGCGTAAGCTGTGAATTGGGCAGCAGGGTAAGCCTTGCGACGGTGTGGAAGGGCGCTTCAGTCTCGTTCCATTCGACGCTTGCGTTTTCGATCCAGAAGTCCGCGTCACGGCGTTTGCCCCAATAGGTCATCCTTTCGACGTCGAGGAACTGGACGCCGAAATCGAAGCTGCTCATCCGGCCATCTTCCCGGAGGTGCCGGATCAGTTCGTCCTGCAGGCCCTTCGGATTACTCCTTTGCAGAGGAAGCGCCGGATTATCCGGCGATGGCGCGGCCGAATACTTCACGACATCAACCTGCCCGTGGCGAAACGGCACCGTGCTCCAATAGCGCAACTGCTGATACGGCTTGATCGCCTGGTGGGCCTGCAATTCCGCCAATGTCAGGGTCCGCAGAACTCTCAACTTGTCCTTGAACGGCAGCGACCACATGCCGACGGCCGGATTTGATGCGGTTAACAGTTTTATGGTCGCCAGAAATGCCGGCGAGTCGTTGATAGGCAGGGTCGTCGCATTTTGCATCGAGAAATCCTGCCGACTGGTATTCGCGCCGGGCACGGCGGTGCCATCTCCCGTGAGGTCGGCTGCCAAAGACAACGATCGGACGTCGGGCTTGAAATCAGAGTTTATCTTCGGATCCGCGTTCGCAAACCGCACCACGGCTGGATAAATGCCGGGACTTGCGAAAATCCCCTGCGCAAGCCGCGTCGCCAGCCCAGGGTCTCGATCGATCGCAACGTCAAATATTTCGAATTGGGCTCGGGCACAGACACCCTTTGCGTGCGTGCCGCGACAGAGCGGCCGGTGCTGTTGAGTAGCAGCATTTGCCTGCATCAGGAGTGACATTCTGGCGATGTCCTCGATGTCAGCCCTCTCTCGAGCCGGGCTCCGATCAGCGTCGCTCTCAGCGACGCCGAACCATCTGGTGAACACCATCCAAAGTCTCCCGGAGTTCAGTCACAGGCCTCAACCCAAATTGGCGATGAACTTGATCGCGGTGATGCTCGGTAGAAAGCAGTAGGCGGCGGCTTTCGTCGTAGTGAAGCTTGAGAACCCCGTGATCTTGATCGCCGCACCATTCACCTGCGGAATCACGAAAATGCCTTCAGCCGGGTCCTGTGTGCCGATCATTGGGTCCCTCGACTTAGGGTGCAGCCTGACCGCTCCGGCAAATTCGCTGTCGTTGGCCCAATGTCCGAGCACGAACTCGTACTGGTTCTCAATACTTGAGTTGATGAAATAGCCAAGCAACCCGCGCTCGATGCCGTCGTTGGGTTGCGAAGGATCGTAGACAGGCCCGTATGGCATGCCACGACGGATCAACCGATGGGTATTATTGCTGCCGCCGGGCCGACCCTGTCCCGTAACGGGGTGGCCTCTTGGATTGATGCGACGCATGTGGGCGCCAACGGGGCAGCGCAACCCCTTTGGATCGCCCGACCCATCAGCGTTCACGTATTCGAAGTTGTTCAACTGCTCGGGCGGAATGCCTACCGGCGGGCTATCGGTGTCAGGAGACAAGGCGAGCGGAGTGCCGTTGCGCCATCGGCCGCAAATCTTGGCGGCGAGCAGTTCAGGGGCGATCTTGTCCTTGTTCGACTGCAGGTAACTCTCGAACCCAACAACGTCGGTCTTGATCATCTTGAAGACGGCGAAACTGCCGTTCAATCCAAGTTCCCGAGGTTCCGGCACGAAATAGTTCTCGGCTTCGTCCCGCAGCACGAATAGCCAGGGTTCACATGGTTGTTGATGATCAGGCGGATATCGTTCGGGACCACCGCGAATGGTGGTCATGCTGATTCCGTCGATGTAACCGAAATGAACCTTGAAGGTGGGGACAGGCTCGCCGTGCCTGACTTCCATCAACGCCATTCCGTCAGCGCGCCATACCTCCCGAAAGGCGTTGCCTTCAACAAATAGGGCGGAGAGGCGGTCGCTATATGAGGTCATTGCGTCGGGACCAATGGCGTGTAGCGTCACGAGGACGTGGTCGCTTCCCTTTCCGAATCCACCGATCCAGTGCTGCGGGTCGCTCTCGCCGGTATCGCCCACCAGTCTCGCCCGTTCGGCGGCGCCGTCGACGAACGCGCCGAACGACTTGAACGAGAGCGCCGGAACGCGCTCCTTGATCTCCAGCGCAAGCATTCCCGGCCAGGTAATGCCCAGGTTCAGGCAATAGTCTGGCTTGCGGCGCGGGACATCGGCGGGATTATCCCCCGGTCCCGGCTCGAACCCTACGTGCCAGTCTTCGGCAGTGGTGATCTGCGGCGCATCAGCCTCGTCGCCGCCGACGAGTCGACCGAGTATCCTGCGCGCCTCGGCGGGAACGCCGACCGTCAGCAGGAAATGTCGTACCATCGGCATCTTGTAGCCACGCAGGATGGAACCTTGGATATCGCCGAGGTCGAGTGTGGTCTTGGCGCCTGATCCTGAATGGGCACCAGTGCCCGCGGTCTCGTGCCCGCCTAGGCCGAACACGCGCCGGAGAAGCCCCCCGCCTTCCTTTGCTTCTGTCTTGCTGTCCTGACTCACCGCGCGCCTCCTTCGCTATCCGCTCGCGGCGGTCTGCGGCCTGCTATCGGCGATCAGCGCCTTTATGTCCTGGTTGGCCAGGCCGGGATAGCCTTGATAGAAACCGATAGGCGCTCGGCTCGCCGCGGCCGCGAAGTCGATGAACTCCTGCACGTGTTTGCTGCAAGGCGACGGCGGCGGGTCCTTGGTGAATTTGAAAATGAGATCGAAGACGGGCCCGATGTTCTTGGTGAAATCCATGATGTATTTGTCGAACGCGCCGTCGTAGACGGTGAAGAAACCCAGCTGGTGGTCCTCGAGGGGCACAAACTGCGCGAAATGCGGCGTGCCGACACTATCCATATCCTTGTCGACTTTTCCGGTCATCCCCATCGCCCGCAGGATCAGCTGCATCTCGGCGAAGGCAAGTCGAGATCTGGCGGGCAGGATCACCAGGAACGGAAGGAGTTGGCTCGCGCCCCCAACGTCGGCGGCGGCGGCCAGCGCCTTGATCTCCTTGACCGTTGGTCCGGGATAAGCGCTGTAGACATACGCCGGATTGAGCAGATGTTCCGCCGCCCATTCGACGAATGCGTCCGCGTTGTTCGCGACGGGCGCAGATGGCGGATCGTTCACATGCTTGATGATGACGTCGAACACCGGCCCCGCGCGCTTGGCCAGATCGAGCATGAGCGGTCCGAAATCACCGTCGAAATCGCCGAGGAAAAGCAGCGTCCTGTCACTCAGCACCGTGAAGCGCGAGTAGTGCAGGGTGCCAATCGCGTCTTCTGCCCGAAACAGATCGGGCATCAACGGCGGCAGCTCCTGCGCCAGCGCCTTCGCATCGGCGCCCGATTTCAGGGGAAAGCTCAAGGTGAGGTGGTTCTGGCTCATCTCTATCACCCTTCGCGCTTACGGGATCATGCCGCAGTCGAACATCTTGTTCAGAACCGGCGCGGCTATCTTGTTGATGAAGGTTATTCGCGCCTGTGAATCGTTGCGGAGAAACTCGATGGCTTCCTTCTCCTTGTCCGACGGCGGATCTTTCTTCTGCGCTTTCAACTCATCGCAGGTCGCCGTCTGGTACTTCTTGATCACCTTGTCAGCCGCAAAGTCCAGGAGCATGCCCTGGGCAGATGCAGCGCCGGCGACGATCAGGGCCGAGATTCCCGCGGCTATGCCAATCCATTTGCTCACGTCAGGCCTCCCGTCATGCTTGGTAATTGATGGACCGAAAAGACTCACGGAATCATGCTGCATTCAAACATCTTGTTCAGCACGGGCGCGGCTATCTTATCGACAAAGGCCACTCGAGCTTTCGGATCAGCCTGCAGCAAATCCAGTACTACTTTCTCCTTCTCCGATGGCGGCTCTGACTTCTGCGCCTTCAACTGATCGCAGGTGGCCGCCTGGTACTTCTTGATGACTTTGTCGGCCGCGGCGTCGACAAGCACACCCTGTGCGGCCACCGCGCCCGCAACGATCACGGCCGCAACGAACACCACAGCACCGATTGATTTTCTCATGTCGCGCTCCTCATCCGGCTGAATGTTTCGGGCGTCTTTTGAGAGTCACCGGCCTCGGGTGGCGTCAACCTCGCGGCGCCACCTGTCCGACTGACTTCCGCCCGCCGTCTTAATCTCGCGCTCGGGCCTTTGCCTCTCGCACTTTCGACTCTTCCGCGGCGGTAAGGTGCGTCGGTCCAAGGTTGAACGTCACGCTGTCGATCTTGCCGTTGAAGCGGAATGGCACCTGATAATCCTGGTCGTTCACTCCGGTGCGGGTGTCCATCCCGACGTCGAAGGTTTCGTCCGCCGGCAGCAGGAACGGGACTGTTTTGGGGACCTGCAGCGTCCGGACCTCGTTGCCGTCGACCTTCAGTACGCCGGTGCCGCCCTTTGCGATGCCGGGGCCGTCATACGTGAAGTCAAACACGATCGTGTGTTTGCCCGCGGAAAGCGGCTGATCGCCTGCCCATCGCGCCTGTAACAGCGCGAGCATGTTGTAGTCGAATACCGGCACTCCCTTGAGCAGATACAACCCATACCCGCCCCAGCGTCCGCCCTCGGTAACGATCATGCCGTCGCCGTTCTCCGGGACAATGACGTTAGCCGTGATTTTGAACGACCGGTTCAGGATGTTTGGTGTGTTTCCGGTTGGAATGCCGGCCATCTCGCCCGAATAGGAAAAGACGGTCTGTCCCGCAGTGGCACTCGGCCGCGGCGCGATCGCCCGCGCGAACGACGAATTATCCAGAGGAAGTACGTTGTATTTGGTCGCCTCCTCCAGGAACAGCGCCTGCATTTGCTTGAGCTTGTCGGGCATTTTCGCGGCGAGATTGTTAGCCTGCGAGTAGTCCTCCTTCAGGTTATAGAGCTCCCACTTGTAGGCATTAACGTCCGGCATCACCGAGTTCAGTACCCACGGACCTACGGGCGGCGTCGTGTTGGCGTACCAGTCCTCGCTGTAAATTCCGCGGTTGCTCATCATTTCGAAGTACTGGGTCTTACGCGCTGACGCGGCGTTGGCGTTCGCCTTGTCGAAGGTATACGCCATGCTTACGCCCTCGATCGGGCTTTGCTTGATGCCGTTCACCATATCCGGCGCCTTGATGCCGGTGGCTTCGAGGATGGTGGGTACGATGTCGATGATGTGGTGGAACTGGGTGCGGATACCGCCGGGGTCCTTGATGCGGTCGGGCCACGAGATCGCCAGGCCCTGACGCGTGCCGCCAAAGTGCGACGCCACCTGCTTCGTGTACTTGAACGGCGTGTCGAATGCCCAAGACCACGCGACCGCCATGTGCGGATAGGTACCCGCCGAGCCCCAGCTGTCGTAAAATTGAAGCTGCTCTTCGACCGGAATCTTCAGAATACCATTATACGCGGTGTACTGGTTGGGCGTGCCGAGCAGCGTTCCTTCGGGGCTGGTGCCGTTGTCACCGTCGACGTAGATGATCAGGGTGTTGTCGAGCTTGCCCATGTCTTCTACCGCCTGGATCACGCGGCCGATCTCGTGGTCGGTGTATGCAGTGTAGCCCGCGTAAACCTCCGCCTGCCGCGCGAACAGCTTCTTTTCGTTGACCGATACCGTTTCCCATTTTGGCAGGTCAACCGGCCATTCGGTCAGTTGAGCATTCGCGGGAATGACACCCAACCGTTTCTGGTTGGCGAAGATCTGATCGCGCATGGCGTTCCAGCCCATGTCGAACTTGCCCTTGAACTTGTCGATCCATTCCTTGGTCGGTTGGTGCGGCGAGTGACTTCCACCGGGAACGTAGTAGACGAAGAACGGCGTGTCCGGCGCGCGTTGAGCTGCTTCATGTGTTCGATGGCTTCGTCCGCCATGTCGGTCGTGAGGTTGTAACCGGGCTTGCCGATCCATGGAAAAATCTGGGTGTGGTCCCGGAACAGATAGGGCGTCCACTGGTCGGTCTCGCCGCCCATGAAGCCGTAGAAGTAGTCAAAGCCCATCCCCGACGGCCATTGGTCGAACGGACCCGCCACGCTGTACTGGAAGCCCGGTGTGTTGTGGTTCTTGCCGAACCAGGACGTGGCATAGCCGTTGCCTTTGAGGATCGCGCCGATCGTTGCCTTGTCGGGCGTGATAATCGAATCGTAACCCGGATAACCCGTCGACAGCTCCGTGATCACACCGAAACCCGCCGAGTGATGATTGCGGCCGGTGATCAGTGCCGCTCGCGTCGGCGAGCACAGGGCGGTCGAATGGAACTGGGTGTAGCGGAGACCTGCATTCGCGATCCGATCCAGTGCGGGCGTCGGAACGACACCGCCAAAGGTACCGCTCACGCCATACCCCTGATCGTCAGTCATGATGAGCAGCACGTTGGGCGCGCCTTTGGGCGGCACCAACCGCGGCGGCCACCAAGGTGTCGAGTCCTTGGCGCTCTCTTTGATCACGCCGCCGAATTTCGTAAGCGGCGGCGGGAGTTGGCTCCCGTCGATCGTGGTCGTGGCGCTGGGAGAACCCGGTGCACCCGTTATTTCCTGTGCAACCGCGGGAGTTAAAGCAAAGAAGCAGGAGATCAACATAAAGCCCGAAAAGAAAAATTTTCCCATATCAAACTCCTCGCTCTGAGAAGCGATTTTATACGTCCAGGAAAACTGTGCCGCTCGGCTGAAACATCGCTTGGCGCGAAAAGTGAGTCTATGCAATTTCGGCCGATTTTGCATAGTCGGCCGTGCGGCGCGAGCATAACTTCCCAGGACAGTTTCCGAGCGGACACCCTGGGCGTCACCGCCTCCCCTTAAGAAAATGTTGCGCGGACAAGACGAGAAAGTTTCTGGAAGAAGCGCGAGACTGGAAGCATTTCACGCGTCGCGACTAAAGCCTGCGGCGGGCGTGATCGACTCGGCGTTTGGAGTGAAGAGCATGATGTCGATGAGATTGCCGCTTTGGCTTCGCTTTTTCCTGCTTATCGGAGTCGCCGTTTTTGCAGCATGCGCCGGTCTCCTTGCCTATCGGTACTATACTCGCCCGGTCACGCTGACCGTGGCCGTCGGCTCGATTGACGGCGAGGCTGCCAAGGCAATGTCAGCCATCGCAAGCGAGCTCCTTTCAACGAACGCGCCGGTGCGGCTCAAGGTGATCGACAGCGGCACCGCGCTTGAGGCCGCCAACGCTTTCTCCGCAGGTAAAGTCGATCTCGCTGTGGTTCGCGGCGACGTCGGTGACTTGTCGCAGGCGAAAGCGGTCGTCGTCGTCAGTCATGTGGTCGTACTGATCATCGCGCCGCCGGGATCGTCTATCGACAGCATCGACAACCTGAAGGGACATACGGTCGGCGTAGTCGGCGGGGACGCGAACGCAAAGATTATCGATGTGTTGACCAAGGAATATGATCTGGCGAACGCAAAAGTTGCGTTCAAGAACCTCGCCTTGACGGATGTCCGGCAAGCCATTCAGTCAAAGCAGGTCAGTGCTCTGCTGGTCGCGATCCCGCTCGCCGAAAAATATCTGTCGCTGGTTCGCGGATTTTTTCAGCTCGACCACAAGAAGGTGCCAGTATTGATCCCAATCGACTCTGCAGGGGCGATAGCGGAGGCCGAACGAGCCTTCGAAAGTTTCGACGTCCCCAAAGGCACGCTGCGGGGATCGCCGCCGGTTCCGGATGATGACCTGACGACCTTGAGAGTTTCACTGTATCTGGTTGCGCAAAAGAAGCTCGGCACTGATCTGGTAACCAGCCTCACGCAAGCGATCATGAGCGCGCGCAGGACTCTTATGCGGGAGCAACCGCTTTTCGCGCAGATCACGGCGCCCAGCACCGACCAGGATGCCTACCTCCCGCTGCACCCTGGAGCAGCAGCCGTCTACAACAGCACCACGCAGAGCTTCATGGATGAATACGGCAACTGGATCTATTTGACGCCGATGTTGCTGGGGGGCGCCGTCACCGTGCTTGCCGCCGCTTGGCGATTTATTGGCATCGGCAACCGCGCAACTCATGGCCCGCTGGATTCTCTTTATGCTCTGGCGCGCCGGATACGGCTCGTCGATACAGAGGCCGAGCTGTTGGATATCGAAGAAGAAATCGACGGCATTATAAAAGCAGAACGCGCCAAATCCGCTGAGGGAGACGAGAGCGCGGTGGATGCTGTCACATTGAACGTCGCAGCCCATCGGCTGGAGAGCTTGATTCACGACCGACGCGCATTGCTTGCGAAGCGACCGGCAGTGGCTTCCGCAGCCTGAGCGCCAAGCGAGCGCAGACGACGCCGCTTGCCTCCCTGGTGCTCAAGGCCATGAAGCCATTGCTCCGGGTGCCAGTGTTGTCGCGATAAAAACAGTTGATGACAGAATCGTTTCAATTCTAATCATCTTCATCTCCATAAGTCCGCCCATCGCGGCGCGCACGTTCCCTGTCTTTATGTTGGCAAGTCTCTGATCGTCATGCACCTCTTGCGAAATCTCGCATCACTCCGACGTCGCAAAAAGGTTGAAAGAGTTGAAAGACAAGGCCATGAGTCCTTTGCTGATCTCCCTTCTCGCATTCACCTGCATCTTCGGCGGCACGTTCTTGGGCCTTTTCATCCGCTACAGATTGCCCGACCGGCATCTTAGCGGCGATACCAGGGACATCGTGAGACAGGGCACAGGCGTGATCGCCACGCTCGCCTCCCTTGTGCTCGGTTTGCTGATTGCTTCGGCCAATGGAAAGTTCGAGACCGAGAGTAGTCAGGTCAAGCAACTGATTGCCAATATCGTATTGCTGGACAATGTTTTGAAGCTTTATGGCTCGGATACCGACGGCCTCCGAGCCTTGATGCGAAGTGAGATCCCGGTGATGGCCGGTCGAATCTGGCGAGAGAGCTCCAGCTCCGGCAAGGAGCAGACGTTTGAGGCGGCGGATCTCGGAGTAGCGGTGTACAATGAGGTTCTCAAGCTCGCACCGAAGACTGACGCACAGCACTTTCTTCAAAGCAAAGCCATCGATACGATCACCGATATCGGAAAAACACGCCTGCTCTTGTTCACCAACACGGGCGGGTCAATTCCAGTCCCCTTCCTTTTCGTGCTGATCGGCTGGCTCACACTCATCTTTGCCAGCATCAGTCTGTTCGCGGAAAGTGGCGCGAAAGCCGTCGCCGTGCTTTTTGTCTTTTCCCTCGCGGCGACCGCAGCGATCTTTCTCATTCTGGAATTGAGCCAACCATTTGCCGGCTTGATGAGGATCTCCGATCAACCATTGCGCGACGCGTTGCCGGCCATAATCTCATGACTCCCTGTTTTGACGAGTGTCCTTGACTTTGATTCATTTTTTGATGTCGGCCCCGCTTACCATTAGCGTCTACGTTGTGCCCCCTTTCTTTGGTGACGCTATCCGCCGGCCGCGCACGCAGCTTGACATTCGTCAATGCGGCCACCGCGATACCGTCTCAGTTTACGCTCTAGACGAACACCAGTAGTTGTAGGATGCCATCTGCCTCATAATCGACGCAGCACACGCCAAGCGTTCACGCATGCAGAATGGATCGAATGATCGAGTGTTCAGCATTGTTGTTGTTGGGCTCGGCGTGTTTTCAGTTGGGCTACTGATGGCTGCGTTGCTGATAGAATAAGGCCGCCTTCGGAACAGGCGGGCGCAATCTGGACGGGGGAAGCGCCACCTGCTTGCCCCAACAGCCCTTTTGTCTGCCCAAATAATTTCACAATTTGGGCAATCAATGCGCGCGCGCTGGGGGTCAGAGCATGGGGGACATCACCATGACTGACACCGAAAAGTGGAATGAGCGCAGGAATCAGGTGGCGCGCTATCGGGTGCTGGCGCAAGAGACCACCGACCCGCTCGCTGCGGGGTTGCTGCGTGACATCGTTTCAGAATTGGAAGAAGAACTCGTCGACATCGACGAGCAACAGACTACTGCTACAGACAATGTGTTAGAGGCGGGCGTGCTCGAATTTCATGGGCGCACGGTCTCATGCTTGGTCCGAAATCTTTCTGAGCATGGGGCCGCGTTGGACGTGATCAGCCCCCGCGACGTTCCAGATCGCTTCACATTGGCGCTGCCGTTGGAGGGCACGTTTCACCACTGCCACCTCATATGGCGGAGCGAAGCGGAGATCGGAGTGACTTTCCGATGAGGTGAGAACAGGATGATCGCCAATCGGGTTCACGATTTGGGTGAATCCTTTCGATTTGGTGTCCGGAGGCCGCCTTAACTGGCGGCCTCTTTCATTGCAGGTGCAGCTTGTTCGCCTGTTCCCGATCGATTGAAGCCTTGGTGACGTTGGGCGTTTACCCCAAGCCTGTGATGCCGCCTGCTGGCCCATCCCGTCGATATCGGCATGTCCGCCATTGCGCCGCTCCCTGGGTCAAGCGGACGTGCCCAGTCAGAGTACCCGGTAGCGCTTGGTCGCCTTCCGGCGCGGCTTGGGCTCCATCGGTTTGCCGCTGCTCAGGGCCCTCATCATGCCGATGCGCGCCAGCATCGGATCGAGCAGTCGCGTGATCGGCATGTTGGGGCTTTGCCTCGCAGGCGGGAGCGCTATCGGTCTCTCAGCCACCGACGCCTACGGACAGAGCCTTGGCCGGTGATGCAGGAACAATACTATCCTCGCAAGACTTCCGAGAACGGAGATGCACGAACTGCGACAATATAACTGACCTGATCGGTAGGTTGGATGGAGGTGGAGCTTGCTCCGGGTCACGAACGGTCATTGAGGCATTCGCGGCCCTGATCCGCTGTGCACCAAACGGCCGACGTTAAGATTGCGAAAACCGGCACCGATACTGGGAGAGCTTGATCAAAGCAGGAAGCTATACCGCCGCACCCAGACAATGCCGGCGTGCGCCACCCGTTGCACGACCGGCGCCATCTGCCGGCGAAAGCCGGCCCGATGACTTCTCCGTCATCAAGCACCAAACGCAGCCGCTGCGAGGGAGCTTGATGGAGATCGCCAACGGCGTCGAGGCAGTGCAGGCCGCATCCACATCGAGAAGATCAACTGGCGCTTCCTGCCCAAGGATAGTCCGGCTGAGTACCGCGCCGGCCCGACCTTCGGCCGGTCGATCTCCCAATGCTCGAACCCCCATGGCGATTCCTGCGTCGCTCGGTCATCGGCGCTCGCTCTCGGTGAGCCGCTGGGGCTCGCCCAAACGCTTTGCCGCGAGGGTGGTGCGCATCACCGCAATCTCGGTATCGATCGCAGCCAGCTGTCGCTCCAGTGCCCGCAGCGTCGCCTCGATCCGGTTGAGCCAGTCACCAAACCCGTCAACGTCCGCCACCCGGCGGCGCAGTTCCTCGGCATCCAAGCCGAGCTTTTCCGCGATGTCCGCCAATCTGAAAAATCGTCGCTCGGTCATCGGTGCAAAAACTTCTCAAAGTGCGCCGCCGCGCCCCGGTCGATCCGCTTGGAATGCAGGTAGACCAAGCGTCACCGGATTCCGTTCAGGCAGCGACCCACATCGCGACGAAGCCCAACATGAGCACTGCGATGACAGTCAACTCCAACATCATCAACAGGTCCTGCAGCATGTTCGCGCCCTCGAAACCGCTGTTTCCCTTCCGGGCGCGATACCACCGGAGGGCAAAAGGTCAATAGATCGCCGCGCTGAAGCCGCCGCTATTTGAATGTTTCCCACGGTTCCGTTGGGTTCCGGGCGCGAAATGCGTATCTAAGCGCCATGTTTTACGAGTTTTCGCTCCCGACCAAGGGGACACGGTCCCGACCGGCCCCGACTGGATTCACGAGATCAAATACGACGGCTACCGGCTCTTGGTGATCCGCGACGGCGCGCGCGTGCGCCTGTTGAGCAGGAGCGGTCTGGACTGGACTAAACGCTTCCCGTGGATCGCCGAGGCCGCGCTGCAGAACCGGCAAACGCGGTTCGTGATCGACGGCGAGGCCGTGGTGCTCGGTGTGGACGGCATCTCCGACTTCGACGCGCTACACTCTGGCGAACACAATCACGAGGTCCAGCTCTATGCCTTCGACACACTCGCGCTCGACGGCGACGACCTGCGCGACCTGCCGCTAACAATGCGCAAAACTAACCTCGCACGGCTCCTCGCACGCAGACCGGACGGCATCTTCGTCGCACCATTCGAGCAAGGTGAGATCGGCCCAGACCTATTCCGCGCCGCCCGCAACATGAGGCTGGAGGGAATGGTGTCGAAACGAAGCGACCGCCCGTACCGCGCCGGGCGATCACGCGACTGGCTCAAGGTGGGGAACCGCAGCCATCACGCCTTCGGTCGCGTCATGGATTCGTTCTGACCTGCTCATGTGCCTCGGCCGCCGATGCTCGCCAACATTGATGGCGCCTTGAACGCGGGCAAGTCGCGGAGCCCGCGGCGCCGCGTCGCAAGGCCCGCCTAGCGCTATCGGGTCCCTCGACCGGCGCACGTCCGCTTGGCCCAATCAGCAGCGCAGTTGCGGACATGCCCATTTCGACGCGATGGGCCAATACCGGAAGTGAAAGCCGCTTGTCGAAGAACGTGACCGTCAGCAGCCAACTCAGCGGCGCGTGCGATCGAGCTTCAGCGCCGACTGCCTGATCTCACCAGGCGTGGCCCCGTAGTGGTGGCGAAATGTGCGGTTGAAGTAGGACAGATCGCCGAAGCCGACATCGAAAGCAACCGAGCCGATGGTGCGATCGGAAAAGCGTGGATCGCTCAGCATCCGATGCGCACGTGCCAGGCGCTGGCCGAGCACGAAGGATGAGAAGGTGAGACCCTCGGCCTCGAATAGCTTGTGCACGTACCGCGGTGTCACGCGCTGACGCTGTGCGACTTCTGCGACCGACAGATCGCCGTCGCCAAGATTGGTACTGATGTCGGTCATGATCGCCCTGAGGCGGGCGGCGGCGATGCCGCGTCCTTCGGCAACCACCCGGCCGCCGCGTACGGCCGCGATGATAGCCGCCATGAGATCCTGCACGTGGCTCACAGCGAGTCGTTGCAGCTCGGGCGTCGCGAGCGGCAGGTTATCGGCAATGGCGCAGGCATAGGTGACGAGCAGGCTCAGTGCTTCCGTACCATGCGGACCGAGACTCATTGGCGCTTCGTCGAGCCGGCCAAGGAGCGCTGCGACCGCCCTACGCGACATTCGACAGCCAAGGAAGCGGGCGGGCGTTGGCCGCACCAGGGACAGGCCGGTGTCACCTCGCGTCGCAACTATGGCGTCACCGTCGCTGAGCAGTTGCTCCCGGTCATGCTGGAGAGCCGTGCTGCAACCACGGACATTCACGCCGATGAGGAGATCGTCCGCGCCATTCGCGACCGCCTTACAGGGTCTTATGCCGTGGCGCAGACCCCCAAACGTTCCAGATACGATAGCGAGGCCCGGTAACGTCCTCTTGGTGACCGCGACGAGCACCGGCAGGTTGGGCAGTGGCTCAAGCGGCTCGATCGGCTCGCTTCCGGCTGGCAGCAGCGGTCGCTCGCGGTTGTGAAGGTCGCGGACCGCCTGAGCCCGCGCCGCTACCGGCAGGCCTGCGGTGGAGAACCTGAAGGTGGTGCACAGGTCTGGCACGCCCATCACCCGCGTAGGATGGCCGGCCCCCTGCGGCTAGTATCGCACGATTTCTCTCCAGTCCAAATGGCTGTTCCGCCGACTCCAAGACCAAAGACGACCCATGCGCCTAGGCTCGCATCGTGAGGCGCCAAACTCGGCCCCGTTCACCGCAAATGGAGTGAACATGGCAAAGATCGACAGCATCCTGGTCGTCGGCGGCGGGGTGGCAGGACTGACCGCCGCTGCGGCTCTTAGCCGGAACGATTTGCCGGTCGAGCTCGTCGAGCGCCGAGATACGTGGTGGGCGCCGGGGCTGGCTTCTTGGTCCATGCAAATGGCATGCGCATGCTGACCTCACTCGGTCTCGGGAGCGGCGTAGAAAAGGCAGGGGCTGGCGTCCGCCGATGGCACTTCTGTGATCAACAAGGCAACCTGCTGTCGGAGACCGATCTTGAAGCCTTGTGGGACGGTACAGGTCCCTGCATCGGCATCGAACGGCCGGAGCTCCAGCGCGCGCTGCTAGCAGGACTCGTCGATGTGCGTTGCCGGCTTGGAACGTCGGTCACAACTCTGGTTCAGGACGATGCCCACGTACGGGTCGGGTTCTCGGATGGCTCGACCGGCCGTTACGATCTCGTCGTAGGCGCGGACGGAATGAAATCTACGGTGCGCGATTTGATCCTGGGGACAGGATCGCCGAGCGAGCTTGGCGCCATGACTTGGCGCAGCATTTCCCAGATGCGATCGATACCAGGCCCGGCGGCCATACAGTTCTATCTCGGCGATTGCTCTCTGTTCGGCTTCATGCCTATCGGGCGGGGACGCACTTACGGCTTCAATTACGTCGTGACGGAGCGCTTCCGCGATCCGTTGGAGGGACGTCTCGAACGGCTTCGCCACAGTTGCATAATTTCGGTCCGCGCGTGCAAGAGTATCTCGGCGCGCTCGAGCGTGACGATCAGGTCATCTGCTCGACAATGATGTGGATGGAGATCAAGGAGTGGCATGCGGGCCGCGTGGTGCTGGTGGGTGACGCCGCCCATGCCAACTCGCCGATGATGGGCCAGTGCGGCTGCATGGCGATGGAGGATGCCTGCGTGCTCGCCGAGGGGAAGCGCTCGGCAGCCACCGTGAAGGACGCGTTGACGAGCTACGTCCGTCGACGCAAGCCCCGCGTCGAGTGGGTCCAGCGTCAAAGCATGGGTCTGGCCAACCTTCTCACCGCGTCTTCGGCGGCCCGCAATGCAATGTTGCGCGAGCGCGGCACGCACTTGATGCGGGACCGTTTCGGCCGCTCGTGCCACCTCCTTAAATGCGCGTATTCCGGTATCACACCAGCAGAAGCGTCCTCTCCCAATCGATCCAGGTCAGCGAGTGCCCGGCACTATGCGATGCGTGTCGGCAAGGTCGCCTTCGGGTCACGCGCTGCCGTCCCGAATGCGTCCGCGCCGCAGCCGCTTTACGCCGGATAGCTGCCGACACGTTGCATTGCAATTGTTGGCAGCCTCGGACCCTGAGCGGACGGGGCGCGGGTCGGAGGGACGCGGTTACAGCCGCGCCTACCGATTGGCCCAGACGAGGACTGCAACAGTTAGAATTATCGCGCCGAGAACGCTGATGGCGCCGACAACGGAGCGCGCTCTTACGAAGAGCGTCACCGTTCGTACCATCGTGCCTGCGGCAGTCGAAATCGCGGCGCACATGGGAATAACCAAGCCGATACCCTCCAATCCGGTTCGCGTCGGTGTTGTCATGACAGCATGGTACCAGAGGGTGAACCAGATGGTGAGGAGGACGGCGACTGCGACGTCATATACGAGCAACCAGCGCCACGATGGCATGAGCAATGGCAGCGCATAGGGTACGAGAAGCAGGACCACGACCTGTAAGAACATTCGTCGCGCGTTGCCCTTTTGGCGGACACCCAAATTGCTCAACAAATGATTGTACCTCAGCAATCGATACGCTGAGTCAGCGAATGCATGACGTGCTTAACGCCGACTTTCTGCTTTTGGCCCGTCACGAAATCGACTGAGACACACTGAGGTCTCCTGCCGGGGAAAGAGCCGACTTGATTGCTCACAACTGGGAGAGAAGCTCCGCCTTCTTGGCGGCGAATTCTTCCGATGAAAGAATGCCTTTCTTGTGCAATTCAGCCAGCCGCTCGATCTTGGCGAACATGTCCATTTCCTGGGCACTGTCCGGCCGATACGGCTCGCTAGCAGGCGCCACCGATGGTTCTGGAGCTTTAGTCTGCACGCCGTCCACCGATACAACCGGCAGAGCTGAGATGCTAACCGTCCCATGCTGGCTCGTAAGAGTAAGCGAGCCGCCATGCCCCTGCTGCTGAGGGACGCCGCTGATCTGGTGATCCAGTGTGTCGTAGATGGTCACATGTCCATGCAGTTCTACTGCCAATCGATGTTTTTGGTTGAAATAGGCATAGCGGACCTGGTTCTGCGCGCCAGTCCCGTTGGGGAACCCCCAGTTCGGCTGGCCACCATTGACCCGACGTTCGGCCGGCCGTCTCTGGTACGAAGAGGCTGACGTATCCAAGACGTCTCGGCCGCCCTCTTGCTGGCCGCCGCCCTGCCTCTGTGATTGCGACTGAAAGCCGGCGGGGAATGGTACGAAGGGTTGCGCAGCCAGGATTTGTGACAGCTCGGAACA
>Ga0070709_10000757_pt1 | contig 18261 bp, 3 predicted proteins | sample LARL51metaG_FD_65449 | JGI IMG/M metagenome (GOLD analysis project Ga0070709, IMG submission 65449) | Corn, switchgrass and miscanthus rhizosphere microbial communities from Kellogg Biological Station, Michigan, USA - LAR L5-1 metaG | ecosystem: Host-associated > Plants > Roots > Rhizosphere ...
TTCCACGCGCTGCACATCCCCGAGGAGTACGGCGGCGCGGGCGGCGACGCCCTGGCCACGGCGATCGTCATCGAGGAGGTCGCCAGGGCCTGCGCCACGTCGTCGCTGATTCCGGCGGTGAACAAGCTCGGCACGATGCCGCTGCTGCTCGGCGCGTCGGATGAGGTCAAGCGGCACTATCTGCCGCCGGTGGCGCGCGGCGAGGGGATGTTCTCCTACGCCCTGTCAGAACCGGAGGCCGGCTCGGACGCGGCCGCCATGCGCACCAGGGCGGCGCGGACGGGCGACGGGTACGTGCTCAACGGCGTGAAGCGGTGGATCACCAACGCCGGGGTGTCGAAGTTCTACACCGTGATGGCGGTGACCGATCCCGCGGCCGGGCCGAACGGGATCTCGGCGTTTGTGGTGGAGGACGGGGACGCGGGCTTCTCGTTCGGCGCGCCGGAACACAAGCTGGGCATCAAGGGCTCCCCGACGCGCGAGCTGTACTTCGACAACTGCGAGATCCCCGCCTCCCGGCTGGTCGGCGACGAGGGCCAGGGCTTCAAGATCGCGCTGCGCACCCTGGACCACACGCGGATCACGATCGCGGCGCAGGCGCTGGGGATCGCGCAGGGCGCGCTCGATTACGCGGTCGGCTATGTGAAGGAACGCCGGCAGTTCGGCCGCGCGGTCGCCGACTTCCAGGGCGTGCAGTTCATGCTCGCCGACATGGCCATGAACCTGGAGGCGGCGCGGCAGCTCACCTACGCCGCCGCCGCCAAGTCGGAGCAGGCGATGGCGGGGGAGAAGGTCGGGGACCTGACGTTCTTCTCCTCGGCCGCCAAGTGCCTGGCCTCGGACGTGGCGATGTCGGTCACGACGGACGCCGTGCAGCTGCTCGGTGGCTACGGCTACGTCAGCGACTACCCGGTCGAGCGGATGATGCGGGACGCGAAGATCACCCAGATCTACGAGGGCACCAACCAGATCCAGCGCGTGGTGATGGCCCGCCAGCTTCTCAAGGAGTAAAGCCGACGCTCGCTTAGTGACCGGCTTCGGCGATCAGGCTGGCGAAGAGGCCGATGAAAGTCGTGCCGTCGGAGCCGTCGGGATCGGCCATGTCGTCGGTAGCTGGCAGGACGCTGGTGTCGGACGGACCTGGCCACAGCGGCTGGATCAGCCCGAGACCGCCCTCGGCAAGCCAGTCGGTCACTAGCTGAAATGCTGATTCGGGATGGCCTAGTCGCAGCCAGTCTGCGGATGCGGAGGTAGGGCCGGGGGCTGGGATGGCCATTTTCGCGGCCATCAGGGTCCGTCGGCAGGTCCTGACATTCTTCGAATAGCCGTTATCCATCTGGCGGTCGAAGGAAGCTACCGCGACCGAGCCGTCGAAGGTCATCCCTCGGCGCCGGAAATGGGTCGCGCCGACCAGGGACCAGACGTCGTCGACGATGACGCTGGTGGTGCGGACGTAGGCCGTACGCCCGGGAAAGCCAGCCGGATGAAATACCGCGATGCGGTCCGGCGCGGCTGCCAGCAGCATGCCCACCGCCTCGGTGCGGGTCTTGTAGTGCTCACGTGACCAGCCGGGATAGTTCGCCATGAAGTCCGCTTCGCGCGGAGTGCAGACGATAACCTTCAGATTCGGATGATCGCCGAGACTCGTGACTATCTCGCCCACCAGGTCGACCTGCTCGGCGGTGGGCGTGCCGGCCGGACGTGCCGTCCGTGCGAACTGCGGTGATTCGATGTAGATCAGCTCGCGCGCCTCACGCAGAGCCCGGCGCAAGGACCAGAGGGCATCGCGTGCGCCCGACGCAGACACAACGCACTCGTGCCGGATTTCGCCGATGATGCGGGCGTCGTTCGTGGCCGTTATGGACGGTGCCTGGACGCCGATCGCCGACGCGATACTGTTCACCGCGGTTTGCGCGGTCGTTCCCGGGGCCGGCGGAGAGACAGCGCTCAGTTCGGGTGTCTCGCACACGGCGGCAACGGTCTCCAGCAACGCGCCGATCCCCGTGTTGGTGCTCACTGTGTCCGCCGGCTCGTTGAAATTGCCGCCATCCATCGCGATGATCCAGCCAGGCGTGGCGGCCGGGGTACCCGGGAGCGGCAGGATTGGCTGCGCCCGGCGCATCGCGTGCCGGGCCAGATCGTACGCGAGTCCTCCGGTCACGTGAATGCCGGGCGCGTGCAGGTCGGGCCCGGCAGGATTGCCGGGATTCCCGCTCGCATGCAGGGCCGACCGGGATTCTCTGGCCCATCGGCCACCAGAGAGCACCGCTTCCCAGAGCAGGGTTCCGCTCGGGCTGCCACCCAGGGTGCCGGTGGTGAGAATCGTCTCGAAGCGGGCCATGGTGGGCAGGCGAGGTCCTTGCCGCGGCGGTGTCTCCGATGCCAGCGCCCGCACGAACTGAATGAGATTCGGCGGCGCGGTGCTGGGCGGCGTGATGGTGTCGGGAACACCGAAGATCGGCGATGGCGCGATGGATTCGAAGGTGGTCACCATACTGGTGACGCCGTTGGTGCCGGAGAACGGATCGGCCGGTGCCGGCGCTGGCCCGGCTGACACCTGCACGGCGACAGCGCCCCACATCTTCCTGGCGCCGCTGCGCGGAGCGACCACGATGTCCATCGTCAGATTGGCCGGGCTCGGCCTGGGCTGCCCGGTCGCGAGCTGGAACGGGTTGCCGAGCAGCACCAGAGTCGGCTGGCCGGCCCTGGCGATCGCCGCCCCGCCATCCCCGCGCAGGAAAGAGGGCTCCTGGGTAATGGCCGGAATGGTCACGTACACCTGCGGGTAAATCCTGATGTGCGCACCGTCGGGGACCTTGTCGGCGGCGACGGTAACCACGACGTCGCTGCCAGCGGTCCACTCCGCCGTGATGCCGTCCTTGGCTGATGCGGGAGGCGACGGAAAACCTGCGCCGCCGTTCGGGACGGGGAACGCGGGCCAGTGTGCGTTCACGCCGACCTGGGTCGGCACAGCCATCGTGGTGTCCAGGACAGGCGAGACCGCGAGGATCATGTTCTGCGATGGCCGTGCGAGCACGGCGGACGCCTCCGCAAGGGTGTCGGGGCCGTCGGCGAGGTAGTCGATGACGATCTGGTCGCGAACTTTGGGCAGAACATCGGCCGGGATGGTCTGGTCGTCAGCCGGGATGCCGAGCACCTTCTCCCCGGTCCGGTTGCCGAGCAGGGCCCAGATGGTGTCCACGACCGTCAGGCGATAGAACTGCTGCGGCAATGCGGGCGCTGGACTGCCCGCAGGCAGCGCGGGCGGAGCTAGCCTGACCCGCGCCAGCACCCCGTTCGTCTCCCAGCCCCAGCGCAGCCGTCCGTTGTCTGTGGCCGGCGAGGCTACATCGATACCGTCGCCGCTGTTCAGCGTCACCAGTCCGGCGGCGGGCACAGTACCGGTCTGGTTTCCGCTGCCGTCCGTCGTGACCAGCGTGGCGGCGGGCAGCGCGGGCTTGTAGACGTTGCCATGCAGGTCGACGACGTGCACCAGGGTCGACGAGGACAGCGCCGCGATGGACTGCACCCCGCCCGCGCCCGTGGCCGGCGCGGTCGAGGTCGTGCCGGTCAGCCCGGTCAGCCAGGTCTGCAGGTCGGCGAAGAGTCCCGCGACGTAGACGGGGTCGACGATCAGGCCCCGGCGATCGTGGAAGGAGATCTGGCCGCTGAGATTCGGCATCGATTCGTCCGGCTCGAGCCAGCTGGAGGTAGTGAAGCCCTGGGCGCCGCGCACGACCATTGACGACGGCACTGGAAGGACCAGCGGGTCGTTTCCAGTGGCGTAGCGGGCCTTCATCAGCGTTTCGAGCCGCCATGCGGCCGCGGGGTGCAGGCGGTAGACGGCGCACGTTCCGGTTAGCGGACTGCCGTCCGCGCCGATGAAGCTCGACGTCCGCGCGCCCGGAGACAGCCGCAGCGAAACCTTGGCGCCAGCCTTGAAGGACTCCGCCGTTGTGTTATCGGCCGCCCGCACGATGGTGAACGTGTCGCTGTCGCGGGCCGTGCAGCTGACGACCTCCATCGCCGTTCCGGCTGCGTCCTGCACGGTGAGCAGGATGTCGCCGCCGCTCGGGCTCGGGAATCGCGCGCCGTCCCCCGGCGCGACGGTCAGGCTCAGGTCCGTGGCGGCTATGTCGGCGGCGAGGGTCGAGGACGCCGGCGAGAACGCGAAATCGAGGATGCCTCGGTACGGTGCGCGCAGCGCGCCGATGGTCAGGATTAGCGCGGCCGAGTCGTAGTCGGTGTTCGCCGGGGTGGTATCCGCCCATCGGGTAGACAAGGCGACCGATGTTAGCCCCAGCGTGTCGAGCCCGTTGCTCTGCAGGTCCTGCTGGACGTCAGCCGGAGTAATGGTCGTGATCGTCTGGGAGGTCATGTCAGGTCACCGCCTGTTGCACGTACCGGCCGTCGGGCGCGGTGATCCGGACGACGAATCCAGTGACGAGCGCGGTCGTCACCACGGTGTAGGCGTAGGGCGGCCCGGCCAGCCCGCGGATGGCGAAGATCTCCGGTGAGCCCGCGGGCGGCCTCACCGGCACGCTGCCCAGGGGCATGGTCAGCGTCGGCGGCGGCGGGAACGGGAGCGACCTGGAGCCGGCCACCCGCAGCACGTAAGGCCCGTCAAGCGGGGCAACGATCGGCGAGGTGCTCGTAAAGGTCAGCACTCTGCGTGGTGGCGGCCCGGGTGCCGTGCCGAAAGCGACGTTCTCCAGGTCAGGCGCGGGGTCAGCCGGCCCGCTGGGGACGGTGAGCAGCTGAGCCCCGGTGCGGCCGACCGGGTCGGTGACACGGACGGCGAAGTCCACCGCGTCGGTAACGGCCGCCCGGCGGATGATGGCCCGGTACGTGGACAGCCCCGAGCTCGTGCCGACGATCCAGACCCCGGAACCGGTGGCCGGCTCCGCGCTGTCGAGTGCGTCAAGCGTCGAGTCCACCATTAGCAGCGGTGCCAGCTGCGCTGGTGCCCCGGCGATCCGCGCCCGGGCGGCGATCCGATGCGGGCCGAGTGGCGTGCGCGCGACCGGTGAGGGGCATGTCCATTGCACGACCACATCGGCGGCTCCGGGACCGCCGCCCATGAGCAGCGGGGAGAGCACGGGACCATCAGGGGGCGGCAGGACCACCCAGGCGGCGTTGCTCGCCGCCGACCGGCCGGCGAGTGCGCCCCGGGTGTCGTCCTGCGCTGTCCATGCGGTGGCGCGGTACCACACGCGCCGCCACGATCCTGGCGGTGCGTCGGTCCCCTGGACGGTGGCGATATACGGGCCGTAGACCTGGTCGGGGGTTTGCGTAGCCGTCCATCCCGCGCCGCTTGCCGTGACCCGCGCGACCGCGGGGCCCATGGTGTCGAGTTCTCTCGCCGCATCGTCCACCCGGACCCGATGCAGGTCGATCCGGGCGGGCCGCGGGCCTGGACGCGTGGTGACCAAGATGTTCGTTTTGTAGGTGGGCGGAATCGTGGTGGTGTCGAGCAGGCGCCCCACCTCAATCATCGGGGCCGCCGGGCTGCTGACGTAGGGTGCGGCCACCGCGATGAGCGAAGCGTCGGGTGTTTGCCCGCTTGGCCAGGCGCTCTCCACCTGGCCGGCGCTGACGCCCAGGACCACGTAGAGATGGATACCGGTCGATCCGCGAGGCAGCGCGATGTCCAGGCCGGTATCCTGCTGCGCCGTCGAGTTCACCCGGGTGAAAGGGCGGCGCAGCGGATTCGCGCGGAATGCGGCCATGAGCACCGCCAGCCGCTGGTCGAGCGTCGCCGATTGCGAAGGTTCGGGCAGACCGTAGGCGTCGAGGAGACTCGCCTCAGTGGCCTCGTAGACGTAGTAGCCGACCGCGCTTGGCTGTGTGCCCCAAGAAATCCGCACATGACTCGACCCCGTCGCGTCGGGGAGGCTACCGAGCCTGACGTGAGCCGGGGTCACGACCGGCGGACGTGGATCGCCGGTCGAGACCACCATCGGCTTGCCCGACCACGCGGTAAGCCGCTGTGGCGCGATCCGTTCCTGGCCCTGCGCCCAGATTGCCATGCCGATGAACCCGGTGCCAGCGAAGTCGAGCGCAAGTCCCGTGACCTCAAGCCGGTACCGGCGGGCATCGCTGCCCTGCGCGGCCCCGAACCCGCTGGCCTCGTCGCCGTCCGTGGTCAAGGGCGCAATGGTGGCGCCAGGAGCCGACGGTACGTCGGCCGCGAATGTCACCACGAGCGGCGGGCCGCCACCGGTGAGCGACCGGTCGAGCCCCCCGGGAATGACCAGCGACGGCGGAGGCGACCCGTGAGCGGCGGCGGGGTACATGAGCCCGGTGAAGGTGACCTGCATCGGGGAACGGATGCGCCAGTCCCAGAGGAAGTCCAGCTCCAGGGTGGCCGGGCAGAGGGACCCGGATGCCGGCACGACCGGCGCCAGCTCGGCCCGGACGATCTGCACCGGCTCCAGGTCGGGCTGCGCGAGCGCCTGGTCGATGGTGGCCCACGGCGTCCACTGCCCGTAGATATCCTGGACCGCCGCGCCGTACTTCACGGCGAGTGAACCGGGGCTGGCCGGAATATCCAGCTCGCGATCGACGATGTTCAGCCGGGAGAACTCGGGATCCGGCGGATCGGTCACCTGGTTGATGCCGATCGGCCGGTAACCGCCACTTGGGCGCGGGTCCATCAGCGGCTGCGCGGGCGCGGGCGGTGAGATGCCCGTCCGGGCGGCGGCGAAGCTCACGGGGCGCGTGAGCTGCATGTCGGGTGGGCGATCCCAGCTTAGCCTGACGGAGTCGCGCCAGTCGCCGTCGCTCGCCAGCGGCCGCAGGGCGCCGAGCGCCACGCAGGCCAGGTTGGCTGGAGGACCGGGGGGGACTGCCGGCCCGGGCCTCGGTATGACGGCCGCGTAGTCGAGCGGTGCTGACGCTCCGTCCAGCCCCTGTTCCCAGTGCGCCGTGATCATGAAGTCCTGCGCGACAGGACCGAGGATGGACGTGTCACCCTGCGCCGGGTAGGCGGTGCCGAAGCCGAGCACCAGGCTGAGGAACGGATCGATAGCGGCGGCCATCAGCGTCATCGGCTGGGGCGCCAGCTCCGACGTGCTCGGGCTCGCGTTCATCGGCTGACCCGACGAATTCGTTGGCGGCGGGACCGTTACCTCCACTACCTGGGCCGCCTGCTGATCGGGAGGGAAATCCCGCACGATGTCGCGCAGCTGGTCGAGCAGGCTGGAGTTCACCTCCTGCACCAGGGCGGGGAAGCCCGGCGCCAACCACGGCGGGGCCGGGTAGCCGACGGCGAGCAGCGGGCCCCAGCCAACCGGCGGGGCGCCGCGCCTGAGCCGGCTCACGGCGGCGGTCTGCGCATCGGTCAGCGAGCCGGTGATTCCCTGGGGCTCGCCCTGCTTGCCGATCCCGCTCCACTGCGCTTGCTGGACCGGAAGTCCCGCCAGCTCGATCAGCGTCCAGCCGGCGTTGCTGAGGGTGGCGGGCAGGATACCGATCACCTGCGTGACGGAGACGCCGGGAGAAACCAGCAGCCCGTCGATGGCGGGCGCGGTCAGCTCGACCGTCGAGTTACCGGTCGCTAGTGCGGTGAAGGAGCAGATGTTCGACTGCAGCGGACCGCCGGAGAAGGCGTAGATACTCCCGCCCGCTGGTGCCTGGACGTTGACGAGTACCTGCGCCATCGCGCCGTCGGCCCAGGTGATCATGGTGACCAGCCCGGCGAATTCGAGCTGGCGCTGCGTTATCTGGAGCGCCTTCGCGGGCTCCTTCGCGTGCGGGCGAACCCAGATCCCGAATGGCTCGGTGGGCATGCCCATCGTCGCCTTCAGCATCCAGCGCAACTCGATGACCGAGCCGTAGGTGTGGCCCGGCGAGCCGGGCAGCCCGACTCGTTTGGCGGCGGCGTCCCAGTTGACCACGGCGCCCTCGGCGTGGAAGAGCGCGGGGTCGACGAGGTAGGTGGGCACCTTAGTCCACCTCTTCCCACGGCGCGGCCGTCAGCACCTGGTCCAGGACGGTGTAGAACTGGTCCGTCGCGGCGGGCCCGTCAAGGTAGGCCTCGGTGTACGCGACGCGCCTCAGGGCGAGGGTGACGCGCTGACCGCGACAGCCGGGCTTCAGCGTGACGAGGGCGCGCTGTCCGCCTGGCGCCGGAACGATATAGTCGACCACGTTGTCGCCGCCGGCCTGCTGCACCAGCTCGAGCCATGGCTGCGGCCGCAGCTCATAGCGCTGTGCGCTCGCCGGAGCCGGATCGGTTATCAGGATCGGAATGGGCCGTTCGCGCCACATCGGCTCCGACGCGTCGATCAGCAGGGCGGCGGGCTGCGGCACCGGGGACAGCGGATCCCAGAAGACGGTCACCCCCGGGATCTTCGGCACCGGCATGGCGGGCAGCCCGGCGCCGCTGAGCGCGGTGTCAAACTGGGCGCCCTGCGGGGCGGCGCTGGCGAACGCTGGCCCGATCGCCTGCAGCTTGCCCATGTCTTCCGAATGGACACCGCGGTGGGACACCTTGCTTGCCTGGAAGGAGCCGGCGAAATCGGCGGCGGTGGGGTACCCGCCGGTGGAGAAGGAGCCGCGCCATACCAGGGTGCCCGGCGACCCGTCTGGCGCCGTGGCGTCGAGCATCTCGATGTCGAGCAGGTAATCGGTATAGAGATCGAGCGGGATCGGGATCGTCACCGCCGAATGCCGGGTCCGCTCGCCGCTGACGGCCACGCATGGCGCAGCCGTCGCGACCAGGTTCTGCACGGCGTTCTCCCAGGGGGAAAGGATGGTGGCGGGTATCGGCTGGAGGTTGGCCGGGCTCAGCGGGTAAGGATGCGGCGTGGCGGGCGAACTCGGCACCGGCACGTAGGACGAGGGCCGCAGGCGGGCCTGCAGCTTCTTCCCGTAGGCCGCGTAGAGCTCGCCGACGTTGCTGGTCGCGAACACCACCCGCACGGCTTCCGAGCCGAAGAAGTGGGTCTCGGCCTCGCCGGGCAGCGCGACGAGAACCCAGGGGTCGAGCCTGGCCGGTGGCGCGGTGTCCGTTTTGAACCAGAACGACTGAACCTGCCCGCTCACCGTCGGCAGGTCCGACGGCGCCTGACCCGGGGTTCGCTGCTGGCGGCTCACGTCCCAGGTCACCGTGACCTTGTACTCTTGCCCCGCCTGAAGAAGGGCGTTGTCCGCGCTGTCGAGGCCGAGCGCGTCCTGCAGGACCGACTGCTTCGCGGTCTGCTGGGTCGTGTCGTAGCTCGAACGCGTTGCCTCTGACGTCTTCAGGGCTTCGATGCCGCCAACGTAGAACGGCCGCAGGGTGATCTTCTCCCGCAGCGGACGGGAGGCCGGGAGACAGCCGATCTGCACCCGGTCCTCGTTCCCGGTGCCTTTGACTTCGACGAACACCGCGGTGTAGTTCTGCGCCGCCTGCGCCTCGAGTTCTTCGAGGGCGAAGACCGCGGGTTCCCACGGGCTCGCCGGATCGGTCCAGGTCGAGGGCAGCGTGACCGTCGGGAGCGCGTCGGCGGCCGAGATGACGTGCAGCTGGGAGAAGTGGTCGTTGGCGTCGCACGCGCCGACCGCGATCGCCTGGGCGTCCAGCATTCGCGTCGGAACCCACAGGTAGACGCGGGCGTACTCAAACGGCCCGAAGTTGAGCACGACGGCGTCGTCCAGCGGGCCGGGCCGGAATCCGCGCTGGCTCCAGGCCGCGACGACGGCGGGCTCGCGAGCCTGGTCTCCAACGTCGACCGGTCGCCCGTCGTCGAACACCGGTGAGGCCAGCGCCCAGCCGAAGCACTCGGGCGCAACGGCTGCGGGGCCGGGCGAGGGGACGTCACGGGAAAGGAGCAGCCGCGACATTGACGCGCGGGAAACCGGCTGGCCGGCGCTGAACCGCTGGATCATGTCGGCGATGGTCAGGGGCTCGTCGGGAACGGTGGCGGCCGCGCCCGCGAGCCCGCCGCGGATCGCGCTGACCGGGTTGCCTGTTAGCGGTGGCTGACTAGCCGCCGTGGCCGCCGCGCTACCCGCGCTCGCTCCCCGCACCGGGGCAGCTGCCGCGCCCGCGCCCTTGCACGGGACAGCCGCGCTTTCCACCTCGGCCGGCACGATACCCCTCATCCGGTCGGCGAAGCGGTCGCCGCAGCGCCACCGTTCGGTCACGGTGAGGGACAGGTCGGGCGGACCGGACCTGACAGTATCCGGCGGATCCGGGTAGGCCGTCCCGGCTGGGTGCCAGCCGGAATCGGACGGGCCGAGAACCTGGTAGAAGAACGTCCAGAAGACCGCGGCCGGCGGCGCGGCCGCCTGGCAGGCCGTCCCCCATTTCTCGGTCGTGGTCTGGTCGAGATAGCTGCTTGAGCCGACCGCCTTGGGCGTGGGATCGGGCACCCAGCTCAGCAGGGCCAGCTGCGCCTCAAGCGCCTGGTCCCCGGCCTTGGTGTTCCACCAGGTCGCGGGGGTCTTACCGGGACCGACCGGGCCGGCCAGGCTGACTTCGGTCAGCGTGTACTGGTACCACATGTCACCGCGCTGCACCCAGCCGCCGCTTGGCGCGTCGGAGGTCCCGCCGATGGGCTGGCCCAGGAAGCTGAGCGCGGGAGCCTGCAGCGGCGGCATCGCCATCATCAGCGCGGGGACCACGTCGATCGGCACGACCGGCAGATCGCCCGGCGCGGGTCCTGAGTCGGCCTCCACGGCATTCGCGAGGCTGGAGTCGATGGGCTTGTCGACCCCCGTTCCCACGACAAGAGCGGGCGAGCGGCTGATCAGCTTCACCGACTTGACCAGAGGAGGGGCGTCAGGCGGGGGTACGGCGTCGCTCCCGATCGTCAGGCTCACGCAGCCCTTGATGCTGAAGAACAGGAAGTCGACCTCACCGCAGACCTGGCCGCTGATCTTCGCGATGTGCCCGCCGTGGCCATCGTCGCCGACCTCGACGTCGAGCTCGGCATAGGCGCTGATGTCGAGGATGAACAAGTGCAGCGAGCCGCGCACGGTCATGATGCCGGCCATCCGGAACGGCGAGAACCCGACCACGGCGTCGAACCCGGCCGCCAGCCGCGCGTACAGCGGGTCGACTCCCCAGGTGTATGACACGTGCAGGCCGACGGCGATCGAGAACCCGGTGACCGCGGGCAGGTTGCTGTGCGCCGGTATGCCGTTGCCCGACAGCATCAGGTAGCCGGATGCGTCGAAGACCTCAAGGACGGTCGCCTGGACCTGGTCGGCGTACTGACCGAGGTAGATGTGCCAGTCACTGGTGTCGGTGAAGTCGAAGAACGCCTCAACGGGAATCTTGATCTCGAGCAGCGGGTCGACGGAGAAATCGATCGAGAGCCCGATGGTGAGCGTGCCCCGGCCGAAATCGAGGTCGATGACCGCGAGGAAGGTTCCCTCGGCATCGCCTGCCAGGGCGGGAATCTCGGCCAGCAGGTTCGCCTTCATGACGATCAGCAGGCGGGGCCCTGGAAGCTCGAGGAGGACCAGGCCCTTGAGGTTGAACAGGATGTCGGTGCCTTCGGTGCCGAGCAGGGTGCCGATGCCGAACGCCCAATGGTCGATGTTGGGGGTCCAGTACCGCGGATTCGACACGTCGCCGTTGGCCGCCTTCAGCCAGGCGAGCTCCGGCGGCTCTACGTTCCCGGCCGGAATGATGCTCATGTCCCGGTCGAAGTTCATCGCGAATAGGCCGATGAAGCCGTAGATACCAAGACCGGAGTCGGCCAGCGGGATAGCCACGGGGAAGTCGGCCTCGAGCGAGGCTTGGACGCCAGTGGCCGGCCCGCCGTCGGCCGCCGAGATCTGCGCGATCGCGAGGGTGGCCGCGATCCGGACGTTCACCGGCGTAATGGTCAGGTCGAGGCTGCCCGCTATCACGGAGTCACCGTGGGAGTCGCTGCCTATTTGGGCGTACCCCTTGCCGGACAGCGCACCGGGGATGTCGACGCTGGCGCCGAACGCGGTCAGCTCGGGAGGCCCGCCCGGGCTCAGGTTGAGGCGGACGCGGGCCCGGTCGATGGTCACCACGCCGAGGTCAACCGCGAAACCGAGATCCATTTCGACCAGGAACGGGTTGTTGCGCGAGAGGCGCGCGCCGAGGATCTTCAGGATCTGGTCGAATGGGTCGTGTACCTGGATAGCCCCGGGTTTCGAGACATCGATGGTGTATCCCTTAGAGGAATCGAAATAGGGCCGGAACTGGAACCTCGGCTGGCCTGGCGGGTTGCCGATGATGAAGCCGATTGCCTTGTACCGCACAACCAGGGGCGTCGAGCGTGGAATGGTGACGATATCCACCGAGGCGATCGAGATATCGGCTGAGACAGCCGTTTCGATGTCGACGAGAATGAGTACCTCGTCACCGTCCGGGCGGGCCTGCAGGTCAAACTCGCCGCCGTACCAGATCACCCGCTCGACCCGGAACCAGGGCAGGGCGGCAATGCCAGCGACGACGGCAAACCCGGCCGCGGTGACGGCGAGCTCCACCGGCGCTCCGTCTGACGCCACCGCACCCGCCGAGTCCGCGATCAGCGGCCAGAAGGCGATCCCGAGCCCGAGGAAGTCGAGACCGTAAGAGGGCGCTGGCAGCGGCGCCGGCGCGGGCGGCAGCCAGCCGATCATCTTCAGGCCGTCCTTGTCCGCCGGGTCCGCGCCGAAGTAGCCGCTGACGGTCACCACGTCGGTGGCATCGTCGATCTGCACGACAAGCCGCACGTCGATGATTCCGTCGGCCGGATTCTGGCTGCCGACATCCCCCCACTGCGGGATCTGCGCGTTGGGTACTCCACCGCTGGCCAGCTGGTTCTCACTCGGCGTCTGGATGTCGAACTTGCCGGATACCTCGCAGGCGACGAAATGATCGCGCACGATGCGGACCTTCGCGTCGACCTTCTTGAACCAGCTCGGCGGCGGCGGCGGGCTGGCGTCCTGCGGATTGTCGGGCACCGGCGCGGGCTGGGGCGGCTGCTCCGCGGGACGGCTGACAGTACCGGCGGTAACGGTCCCTGGAGCGGGCTGCGGTGGCCAGGTCGCGACCGCCTTCCAGAAGGTCTCCCTGGTGCCCAGCCCGGGACCTTGGCTGGGCCAGTTGCTCATGTCCGGCGCAGCGGTAACGTTCGTGAAGGTCGTATCGGGAAACTTGCCGATGATGGCCTGGAGGCCGGTGGCGCGATTGGTCGCGAGCTGGTTGTTGTACTGCCAGTCGTTGCTCGAAGTGGTCGTCTGGTCGCCCGCCTCATAGCTGGCGTAGCCCTTGACGGTGATGGCGGTGTTGGCCGGCAGGTCCTTGAGCAGCGGGTACAGCGCGGTAGCGGCATCACTGCCACTTGGCCAGGGCGACGTCAGGCCCTCGTCGGCGGCTGGCGCGGTGTTGGTATTGCCGGGGATGGCCGCGTAGCTAGCGGGATCGTCGACGTTCGGCTTGGGGTGGTCGAAGCGGTAGTACGCGGTAAAGGTGCCGACGCCGGGAGCCCCCGGCAGCGTCGCCGTGACGTCCACCGTGAGCCCGGGCCCGCAGTCGACCGTGAGGTTGGGGCTGGTCCCCGCGGGCGTCCCGTTCATCGTCCACTGCGTGTTCGCGGCGGTCGCCTGATCGGTATCCAGGGCGATCGTCGCCTGACTGGAGGTCTGCGAGATCAAGGTCAGCTGCGGTTCTTGGACGGTCAGGCCGTTCTGGGTGACTGAGGTCGTCTCCACCGTGACCGCCGGATTGTCCGGCGCCGGCGCCGTTCCCGACGGCGGCGGCGCGGACGCTGGCTTCAGGTTCGCAGTGATCGTGAGCTTTGTCGGCGTCGCTCCCGGTTGCGCCCCGGTGGCGGAGATCACGATGGTCAGCGTGGTGTCGGTGCCGAAGCTGACGTCGAACAGGCGGCCGGGAGAATCCGGGTTGCCGCCGATTTGCGCACTCGCCGTGTACGGCGTCAGTCCGCCGTCGATGTCGATCACCATCTTGGTGTGATCGGGGATGGCGACGGTCGCCGTCTGCCCGTCGGGCGACTTGGTGATGCCGTAGCAGCGCTGCTTCGCATCGTAAAAGCGGGCGCTGACGGTGACCGGCCCCGAGCCCTGATCGATGATCGCCAGTTCGAAGTCCCCGGTCACCCCGGCCGACGCGCCGAAGCCGATCAGCAGGTTGGTCGCACTGGCGTCGACAGCCAGGCCCTGCGCCCCGTTGGGGGCGACGTACAAGCGCAGCTCGGGCAAGTACACGCCCATCCAGCTGTCGTCGTAACCAAATTGCGCCAGCACGTCGGGCGGCGTGGAACCTTCTGAGAGGTCGAGGGTCGCGGTGCGGAAGCCGATGCCGACGGTCTTCGAGGTACCGATGAACGCGTAAGGGGGGTCCATCGTGATGAGATCGGCCACGCCGATGTCATCCTGGTCGTCCAGGCCGCTCGCCCCGAGGGAGAGCAGCGTCGCCGTCAGCGGGTCGGCGGCCTGCGATCCCTGGCTGAGCCGCACCTTGATCTTCGGCAGGTTGATCTTCACCTGCGCGTGCGTTGGGTCCTCGAGAAGGATTCCGCTCGGATCGAGCTTGGCTCCCCTGAGGAACGGCGGACGCAGGACGATGGTCGTCAGCATCAGGTCAAGGACGAAGGCGGTGGATGCGTAGTCGGAGGGCGGGGGGTCCGCCGTATTGGCGTCATACGCCTTCAGTACCGCCGCATCGTTCGCGAATCCGCCGCCGCTGCCGATATTCGAAACCGCGGTCGCTACCTTCTGCGATACCTCCCGCGGGGCGCTCAGCTCGAAATCGATCTGCGCGTCGCGGACATCGATCCACGGGTCACGCCGGCCAGGGTCGTTAGCGGGATGGCCCTCGGTATTGTCCGCGTTCACACCGAAGGTCATCGTGGAGGGATCGATATAGGGGCTCACGTCCCCGCTGAACTTCGCAACGCCACGGATGACGACACCGAGATCATCCGCGGTGATCGTGTACTCGCTAACGTAGATCACCGAGAGCGCCGCGTGCCATTGCCCAAACGTGTCGCCTTGCAGCACATACGGGCTGACCAGATCGAAGAGCGCGAGTTCGTACGGCGTCATCCGATCGCCCCCCTCAAGACCGCGACGGGCCGCTTAGCCGCAGTCTCCGCCCGCCCTCACGGGAAAGCAAGCTTCTCGCCGCCAAGCGCCATTTTCATTAGGACTTGTAAATGGCGGGTAAGTGACGCAAATGGGGTCATATCCTAAGCCCGCTCGCGGGCTAGCACTGGGCGCCGGAGAATATAAAGCCTGGCCTGCCAAGGAATTATCGCATGGGTACATGGAGCATCCCCCGCTATGCCGAAGGATGGGCGGTCCCTGGTTTCGCCGAGATTCGGCCGTGACTGGGCCAGCTACTGACCCGTTCGTCCGTTTCCCGCTTGCCGGGCGTGTGGTTGCATGTGCACATGCACCTGCCAGGTGATGTCCTCCCGGCGATCGTCGGCCGCGATCGTGAGCAGGCCGAACTGGCCGCGGCCCTGGCGCGCGCGGCGGCTGGGCACGGCGGGGCGGTGCTCGTGCTCGGTGAGGCCGGGATGGGCAAGTCCATGCTTGCCGACTGGCTGGTCAGTCAGGCTGAGCAGGCCGGGGTGCGGGTCGCCAGGAGCGCGTGCTCGGCGGCGGGGATGCCGCCGCTGTGGCCCTGGCGCCGGTCGCTGACCGCTATCGGCCTGGAGTTGCCGTGGCGGGAGGACCGCGCGACCGCGGGTCCCGCGGACCGGGAGGTCATGGCCGCCGCGATCGTCGAGGCAATCGCCGTCGCCGCCGCGCGCCAGCCGCTGCTCATCGTGCTCGAGGACCTGCACTGGTCCGATCTTGTGACCGTGATGGTCGCCAGGGGGGTGGCCGAGGCGGCCGCCGCCCTGCCGCTGATGCTGGTGCTCACCTGCCGGGAGGAGCAGGACGAGGCCACGCAGCAGGTCCGTGACCGGCTCGCTGGGCTCCCGGCCAGCGTGCGGCGGGTGCTGCTGCCGCCGCTCGATGAGGCCGCGGTCGCCGCCCTTATGAGCAGCGTTGCCGGATCCGGCCTGGACGGGCAGGATGCGGCGGCCCTGCGGGCCCGGACCGGCGGCAACCCGTTTTTCGTGCAGGAGGTGGCCCGGCTGGCTGCCGCGCGGGGACCCGCGGCGACGCTGATGGTGCCACCGGGCGTCCAAGAGGTGCTGCAGCGACGGCTGGCCAGGCTCAGCCAGCCGTGCGTGTCGCTGCTGACCGCGGCCGCGATCGTCGCTGAGACGGCAGCGGAGACGATCGAGGACGACCTGCTGTGCCAGGTGAGCGGGGTCAGCGGGGAAGCTGCTGCCCGGCTGCTCGATGAGGCTGCGGCGGGACGGGTGCTTGACGTCGACCCGGCCGGTCCGGCGCGGTACAGGTTCCGGCACGCGCTCATCCGCGAGGTGCTCGATCATGGCCTGTCCAGTGCGCGGCGCGGCGAGTTGCACGCGGCGGCCGGCGAGGTGCTGGAGCAGCCGGTCAGCCCGTCTGCAGCGGCCGCCCGGCTCGCCTACCACTGGTCCCGCGCGGCTGGCCCTTCCGCCCGCGAGAAGGCTGCCGACTGGTCGCTGCGGGCGGCACGGGACGCGGTCGCCGGCTTCGGCTTCGAGGCCGCTGCCGCACACTACGCCCGCGCGCTCGCCAGCCGCCCGGCCGAGGCGACCGCGGTGTCGGTCGAGTACGGCGAAGCGCTGCAGCTATGCGGCGACGTCGCCGCGGCCAGGGAAGTGCTGCTCGGCGCCGCCCGCGAGGCGGCGTCAGGCGGACGCGCCGGCGACCTGGCCAGGGCCGCGCTCGCCCTCGGCGGCGGGCTGGCCGGCTTCGAGGTCCCGCTGCAAGATGAAGAGCAGGCGGACTTGCTGCGGAGCGCTGATGCAGCGCTCCCCCCGGAGGAGACCGCGCTGCGGGCCGCGGTGCGCGGCCGGCTGTCGCTGGCGCTGGCAGGCTCCGCGTCACAGGCGGAGCGGGTGGCGCTGGCGCAGGACGCGGTCCGGCTGGCCCGCGCCGCCGGAGACCGGCAGATCGAGTCGGCCGTGCTGGCCGCCTACTGCGACGCGATCGCGGGCCCGGACTACGTGCACGAGCGGACCGAGGCCGCGACCAGGATGCTCAACCTCGCCAGTGACCCGCCTGATGCGAGCCTGCAGCGGCAGGCCGCTGTGCTGCTCGCCCGCCGGCTGCTGCTTGTGGCGCTCCTCGAGCAGGGCGACCTGTCCGCGGCGGAGCAGCAGGCAGTCGCGTACGAGCGGCTGGCCCGCCGCCTGGGGATCCCACGGTACGCCTGGCTGCCGGAGATCTGGCGCGCCATGCGCGCGCTGCTTGACGGTGACCCGGACGGCGCGCTGGAGCACGCGGCCGCCGCGGAGGCCATCGGCGTCCAGGCGCACAGCCTCAACGCACAGCTCATGGCGTTCACCGCGCGCATGCAGGCTCACCTCGACCGCGGCACCGCCGCCGAGTACGCCGGCGACGTGAAGACGCTGATGGCCGGGGCCGGCCCTGACCTGCCGGCCATGTACTACGCGGCACCGGCCCGGTTCCTGCTCGCGGCCGGGGACGCCGGCCACGCGCGGTCGGTGCTTCGTCACCTGCTGGCCGGCCCGGCGTGGGGCAGGCCCAAGGACGCCGAGTGGCTGGAGTGCCACTGGGCGATGGCCGACATCGCGATCAGCCTGGATGACCGGGCGGCCGCGGCCCTGCTAGCGGCCGAGCTTGTCCCCTACGAAAAGCTGTGGGCGGTGGACGGGATTGGCGGCGCCGTGTTCGGCACGGTTGCCGAGCAGGTCGGCAAGCTGGCCGCTTACCTGGGACGGCCCGACGAGGCGCACCGGTACCTGGCCGTGGCGCGCGGCCGGTACGAGCAGGCGGGCATCCCCGCACTGGTCGCCCGTCTGGACCCCCTGGGGGCCCCGCAGCCGGAGGCTCAGTCAGCCGGCGCCGCTGCAGTGGCTGGCCGGCTGCAGCGCAGCGGGCAGGTCTGGCTGATGGAGTGGCGCGGCCGCCGCAGCACCCTGCCGGACTCGAAGGGCATCCGCGATCTGGCCGTCCTGCTCGCGCATCCGGGGCAGCCGGTGCCCGCACTTGAGCTGGTTGAGGCCGCGGGCGGCCCGCCAGCCGCGACGGCCGGCGGGAGTCTCGGCCCGGTTCTCGACGCCACCGCCCGCCGTGCCTACCAGCAGCGTCTTGCCGACCTGGAAGACGAACTGGCCGAGGCGGAGGGGAACGCCGACCTCGGCCAGCTTGAACGGCTCCGGGCCGAGCGGTCAATGCTTGCCGCCGAGCTCGCGGGCGCGCTCGGCCTAGGCGGCC
>Ga0070709_10000759_pt1 | contig 18219 bp, 14 predicted proteins | sample LARL51metaG_FD_65449 | JGI IMG/M metagenome (GOLD analysis project Ga0070709, IMG submission 65449) | Corn, switchgrass and miscanthus rhizosphere microbial communities from Kellogg Biological Station, Michigan, USA - LAR L5-1 metaG | ecosystem: Host-associated > Plants > Roots > Rhizosphere ...
ACACGGGCCGCACCTGCCGCTGTCCACCGACACCGACATCGCGATCGCGCTGGCGGCCAGGCTCGCGGCCCGGCGCGCCGACGTCGTGGTGGCGCCGCCGGTCGGCTACGGGTCCAGCGGCGAGCACGCCGGCTTCGCCGGGACGATCTCCATCGGCCAGCAGGCGCTGGAGCTGACCGTGCTCGAACTGGGACGCAGCGCCGCCGAGACGTTCGGGCATATCCTGTTCCTCTGCGCGCACGGCGGGAACCGCGAGCCCGCCACCCGGGCCGTGGCCCGGCTGCGCGCCGAGTCGGTGGATGCGGTGCTTTGGATGGCTGGGGATGCGTCTCCTGGGAGCGCCGGATCAAGGCGGAGCATTAGCAGCGCTCTGGCGCGTCTAATGCTCCGCCTTAACGGGCGGCGGCGGACGCCGGCCGCGGACGCGCACGCCGGGCGCACCGAAACCTCGATCCAGCTGGCGCTGGACCCCGGCCGGGTCCGGATGAGCCGGGCCGAAACCGGCAACCAGACGCCGATCGCCGAGCTGATGCCGCTCCTGCGCACCGCCGGGGTCCGGGCGGCGAGTCGCAACGGCGTGCTGGGCGACCCCTGCGGCGCCTCCGCCGCGGAGGGCGCCGCGCTGCTGGCCGCGCTGAGCGATGACCTGCTGGCGGCCGTGGCCGCCTGGCGCGGGCCGGGCCCGGGATGAGCCAGGTCGCGCTGGTCACCGGGGCAGCCCGGGGGATTGGCGCCGCTACTGTGCGCGGCCTGGCCGCCGCGGGGTGGAACGTGCTCGCCGTGGACCGCTGCGCCGACGACCCCGCGCTGCCGTACTCGCTGGGCACCAGGGAAGAGCTGGACCGGGTGGTCGCCGAGGCCGCCGCAGCGGCGGCGGGCGCCCCGGGTGCGGAGATCGCACCGGACAGGGCGGGGAGCGGGCCCTGCACGGCGGCAGGCGAGCCCGGCGCCGCGGCGGGCGGGCCCGGCGCGGTGGTGGCCTGGGAAGCGGACGTGCGTGACCCGGCCGCGATGACCGGCGCCGTCGCCGCGGCCGAACGTCAGTGGGGGGGCCTGAACGCCGCGATCGCGGCCGCCGGGGTGATCGCCGGCGGGGTGCCGCTGTGGGAGATGCCAGAGGACCAGCAGCGCGCGGTGCTCGACATTGACCTGGGCGGTGTGCTGGCGCTGGCTCGCGCCGCCGTCCCGGCCCTGCTGCGCCGGCCGCCGCCGCGCAGCGGCCGGTTCCTCGCCGTCGCGTCGGCGGCGGCCACCCGGGGCCTGCCCATGCTGGCCGCGTACTGCGCGGCCAAGGCGGGCGTGGCCGGCCTGATCAGGGCCCTGGCCGTCGAACTTCGGGACTCTGGGGTCACCGCCAACGCGGTCAGCCCCGGCTCCACCGACACCCCGATGCTGGCCGAGAGCGCGCGGCTGTACAGCCTGCCCGGCCGCGATTCGTTCGCGAGCCAGCAGCCGCTGGGCCGGCTGGTGAGCCCCGACGAGGTGGCCGCCGCCCTGGTTTGGCTGGCCGGCCCGGGCAGCAGCGGGATGACCGGCGCAGTGGTGCCCGTCGACGGCGGCCTGGCGCTGTGAGCCACCCCGGCGACCCGGAGTGGTCCCGCGCCCGGGACTGGCTGCGCGCCCGGGACTGGCTCCGTACCCGGGACTGGCTCCGTACCCGGGACTGGCTCCGTGCCCGGGACTGGCTCCGTACCCGGGACTGGCTCCGTACCCGGGACTGGCCTCGCGCGCCGGGGTGGTCGATGGCGCATCACCGACCCTCGGCGGGCCGCGATGGCACATCGACCGCCTTGCCCCGGGCCGTTCCCGAGTCCGGTCCTCTGCCGGTCGGCTTCGGCATCGCGCTCGACCCGGGCACCCGGTTCGTCGGGCCTGACGTGCTGTTCGGCGGCTCACCGCGGCGGCTGCTCCGGCTGACCGCGGCGGGAGCCCGGGCGCTGGACGAACTGCGCCGCCGCCCTGTCGGCTCACCGCAGGAGGGCCGGCTGGGCCGCCGCCTGACCGATACCGGACTGGCCCACCCGCGGCCGCCGGCCGCACGGCAGCCGGCCGACGCCACCGTCGTGATCCCGGTCAGGGACCGGGCCGGCGGACTCGACCGGTGCCTCGCCGCGCTTGGTGACAGCTATCCGGTGATCGTGGTGGACGACGGCTCGCGCGACCTGGCCGCCGTGGCCCGGGTTTGCGCCCGCCGCGGCGCCCGGCTGCACCGGCGCCCGTCATCCGGCGGCGCGGGGCAGGCTCGCAACGACGGGCTGGTTCTGGTGACCACGTCGCTGGTCGCATTCATCGACAGCGACTGTGCGGCCGACCCGGGATGGATCACTCAGCTCGCGGCGCACTTCACCGACCCGCTGGTGGGAGCGGTCGCGCCGCGGGTGCGCCCGATGACCGGCCGGGGCGCGGTCGGCCGCTACCTGGACGCCAGGGCGCCGATCGATATGGGGGGCAGCGAAGCGCGGGTCGCGCCGCTGACCCGGCTGGCCTACGTGCCCACCGCCGCCCTGCTGGTACGGCGGGCGGCGGCTGGCACCGGGTTCGACCCGGATCTGCGCTACGGCGAGGACGTGGACCTGATCTGGCGGATGATCGCGGCCGGCTGGCGGGTGCGGTACGACCCGGCGGCCGAGGTGCTGCACGCCGAGCCTGGCCGGTGGCGGCGGGTGCTGGCCCGCCGGTTCCGGTACGGCCGCTCGGCCGCGCCGCTGTCCCGCCGGCATCCGGGCCTGGTGCCGCCGCTGGTCCTGCAGGCCTGGCCGGCCGCCGTGGTGGCCGGGCTGCTGGCCCGGCGGCCCGTCATCGCGCTCGCCGCCTACGCCGTCGGGACCGGCCAGCTGGCCCGGCTGCTGCGCGGCTGGGGCATCCCCGCCCGGGATGTGCCGGGGCCGATGGCCGCGTCCGTGCTGCACACCTGGCTCGGCGCTGGCCGGTGGAGCGCCCAGTACGCGCTCCCGGCGGTCGCTGCCGGCCTCGCCTGGTCCGGTAGGCGGCCCCCCCGCGCCCCGGGGCACGGCAGCCCGGCCGGCCGCCGGCTCGCGCTGGCCGCGTTGCTGGCCGCGGCGCCGGCGGCCGCTTGGCTGCGCGGCAGGCCGCGCCTCGACCCGGTCCGGTTCACCCTCGCGTACCTGGCCGACGAGGCCGCCTACGGAGCCGGCGTCTACCGGGGCGCGCTGACCGAGCGGCTGGCCGACCCGCTGCTGCCCCGGCTGGCCTGGCGGACGCGCCCCTCGCACCCGGGCCGGCGCGTGCTGCCGTAGTCCCCGGTGTGCTAGATTCCGGCCGTGCGACGGGCCTTCTCCCAGGTAGACGTGTTCACCGAGGTGCCCTACCGGGGCAACCCGCTAGCGGTCGTGCTCGACGGGCGGGGCCTCAGCCAGGACGAGATGCAGCGGTTCGCGCGGTGGACGAACCTATCCGAGACGACCTTCGTGCTGCCGCCTACCAGCAGCGGAGCCGACTACCGGGTACGCATCTTCACTCCGAGCCAGGAGCTGCCGTTCGCCGGGCACCCGACGCTGGGCACGTGCCACGCCTGGCTGACGGCGGGTGGCCGGCCCGGCTCCGCCGACGTCATCGTCCAGGAATGCGGCGCAGGCCTGGTCACCATCCGCCGGGCGCCCGGCGCCCTGGCGTTCGGCGCCCCACCGCTGATCCGGACCGGCCCGGTCGATGAGCTGCTGGTCGGGCACCTGGCCTCCGTGCTCGGGATCGGGCGATCCGATGTCGTCGACGCGCAGTGGGCCGACAACGGCCCTGGCTGGGTCGCCCTGCTGCTGCCGAGCGCCGACGCGGTCCTGGCGCTTCGGCCCGGCGTCGTCGATTACGACCTGGGTGTCGTCGGTCCTTACCCACCCGGGTCGGAGCAGGCGTTCGAAGTGCGCGCGTTCTTCCCGATGGACGGGGGGACCGTCGAGGACCCGGTGACTGGCAGCCTGAACGCCTCTCTCGCGGAGTGGCTGCTGCGCACCGGACGGGCCAGCGCCCCGTACACGGCGAGCCAGGGAACCGCGGTAGGACGGCTCGGCCGGGTGCACGTCAGCACCGACGCCACCGGCGGTATCTGGGTCGGCGGCGGGACGATCACCTGCGTGTCCGGCCACGTCGAGCTGTAACTGCGTACCCGGATACGGCGCCGGGCGGTCAGCTGTGGCGCAGGTGCGGGCGCAAACCCCCGGCGGCCCGCAGGGCCACGGCGAGCGCCAGCGCCGCGGCCACGGCGCCCGCGAGCATGGCCGCCCGGTCACCGCCGGTGCCCGCGGCCCGCCCGCCGTGGTTGACCGCCTCGGCCACGGCTGGCAGCAGGGCCGCGCCGATGGCCGCGCCGACCTGACGGCTGGTGTTGATCACCCCGCCGACCAGGCCCTGGTCCTGGTCGGCCACGCCGTGGCTGGCGGTCACCATGGTCCCGAACGCGGTGCCCGCGGTGCCGAAGCCGACGAGCATCACCGCGGCCAGCAGCGGGCTGTACCCGCCGCTGGCGGGCAGCCTGGTCAGCACGAGGAAGCCGACCGTGGCGACTGCACTGGTCAGCACCAGCACCCGCCGGATGCCGACCCGGCTGGCCAGCCGGGCGCCGAACGCCCCGGCGGCAAAGCCGACGACGCCCTGCGGCGCGATAGCCAGCCCAGTGGTCAGCGCCGAATCGTGCAGCACCTGCTGGAAGTACAGCGACAAGACAATCATCTCGCCCGCGTTCCATACGCCGAGCAGTGCGTTCATCGTGCTGGCCGTGCGCAGGCCGGGCCTGCGCAGCAGTCCCGGGCGCACCAGCGGATCCGGGTGGTGCCGCTCAGCGGCCACGAACGCGGCGGTCGAGGACGCGGCGAGCGCGAGCGCCGCCAGCACCTCCGGGGATGCCAAGCCGAGCGTACCGGCCTGCGACACGGCGAAAACCAGCGCGGCCACCGCGGTCGTGACCAGCAGCGCCCCAGCGACATCGAGCCGGCGCCGGTCGCGGCCGGAGCGGGACTCGGCCAGGAGCCGGGGCGCCAGCGCCACCGCCAGCAGCCCGACCGGCACATTCACCAGGAACACCGCTCGCCAGCTGGTGAATTGCACCAGCACTCCGCCGAGCACTTGCCCGGCTACGAAGCCGAGCGACGCCGTGGCGCCGTACATCCCCAGCGCCCGGGTGCGCCGCGGCCCTTCGGGGAAGCCGGTCGTGATCAGGGATAGCGCGGCGGGGGCGACGAGCGCGGCCCCGGCGCCCTGCACGAAGCGCGAGGCGACCAGCAGCACCGGGTCATGGGCCAGGCCGCCGGCCAGGGATGCGGCCGAGAAGACCACCAGCCCGGCCATGAACATGCGGCGCCGGCCGAACAGGTCCGCGGTGCGCCCGCCGAGGATCAGCAGGCCGCCGAACGCGATCGCGTACCCGGTCACGATCCACTGCACCGACGAGCCCGCGAAGCCAAGCTCCCGTTGGATCGACGGCAGCGCCACGTTCACGATGCTGAAGTCGAGCACGACCATGAACGCCGCAGTCAGGATCAGGGCCAGCGCGGGGCCGCGGTGACCAGCCGGCGGCGCCTGCGGGCTAGCAGCCGGGGACTGAGGGTCGAGGCGCGGGGCCTGTGAATCGGCGGGCCGGGGTTGCGGATCGGCGGACCGGGGTTGCGGATCCGCGGCCCGAGGTTGCGGATGAGCGGGCCGGGACCGCGAACCGGCCGCTGGCGTGGCCTGCCCGCTCGATGCAGTGGTGCTGCGCACTCATCCACCTATTTCGATACGGTACGTCTCGTTTCTCTGTTGTAGGCTGTAACTCGATGGACGAGGTACGTATTCCGCGGCCGGGGGAGGAATCCCCGCGCGCCGTGGCAGAGGCGGGCGGGCGCGGCCGGCCGCGCAGCGAGCAGGCGGACCGCGCCATCCTGGCCGCGGCGACCGAGCTGCTGGCCGAGCGCGGACTCGGCGGGATGTCGATGGAGGAGGTCGCGGCCCGGGCCGGGGTGGGCAAGGCCACGGTCTACCGGCGCTGGCCGTCACGGGGGGCACTGGCGCTCGACGCGTTCCTCACCGAGTTCCAGGAGCAGCAGCCGGTGCCGGACACCGGCTCGTTCCGCGGCGACCTGCTCGGCGCGCTCCGCGGCTGGATGCGCTCGGTGACCCGCACCCCCGCCGGGCGCATGCTGGCCGGCTTGATCGCAGAGGCTCAGCGCGACCCTGCGCTGGCCGCGGCCTGGCGCGACCGAGTGATCGAGCCGCTGCGGGCGCGGAACACGATCCTGCTGGACCGGGCGATCAGCCGCGGCGAGATCCCGGCCGACGTCGACAAGGACGTCGTGCTCGACCTGCTGTTCGGCTCGGCCTACCACCGGCTGCTCAACGGGCACCGGCCGCTGACCGACCGGTTCGCGCGGCAGGTCGTGGACCTCATCGTGGCCGGCGTGCCGGCGCCGTGACCGCCGGGCCCGATACCCTCCGGTGCATCAGGCGCAGTAAAGGAGCGGACCATGGCCGACGACCGCATGGATCCCGCAGTGCGGGCGCTCATCGCCGCTATCAACGACGGCGACCGGGCGGCTTTCTTCGCCGCGTTGACCCCCGGCGCGACGATGTCGGATGACGGTACGGACCGCGACCTGGCCGAGTGGGCGGACCGGGAGATCTTCTCCTCGCACGGCCATCTCGAGGTCGTGTCCACGGGTGAGGACGGGCGGTCCCTGGTGGCCGCCTACCGCAATGACACCTGGGGTCAGATGCGGACCCGCTGGGCCTTCACCGTCACCGACGGCAAGGTCAGTCGCTTCGAGACCGGACAGGCATAGGCCGCCGGGCGGCACCGAGGATGGCGTTCCTGCCCACTCTCGAGCTGGGGCGGATCTTCGACCGGGCCACCGTGGCCCGGGCCGACGCCGAGGCACGGCAGGCGTAGCGGTGTCTGGAATCCGTGCCCTCCGCCCAGGCGCTTAGATCGGGTCGTACGGGGCGGCGGCCAGCAGGCGCTCGGCGGTGCGCATCAGCGCGGCGTCCGTCGGCAGGCTCAGGGCGTCGATGCGCGCTACGGGGGCCATCCCGTGCGAGTTGGTCACGAACGCCCCGGCGAAGGACGGCAGGTCGGGCAGGTGCACCGGCCCGCGCCGCCAGGGCACCCGGGCGCGGTCCAGTTCTCGCTGCAGCACCTGCATCATGATGCCGTTCAGGGCAGGACCGTCGGGCCAGACGATCGTCTCGCCGTCGATGAAGCCGATGTTGGTGATGGAACCCTCGTAGATGGCCCCGTCCCGCCCGGTGAACAGTGCCTCATCAAACCCGTTCTCGTGCGCCAGGCTCCCGTAATAGGCCTGGCCGAAGCCGCCGGACCGCTTGAGGTGGGCGGACGGCCGCCGGTACGTGACCGTCTGCAGGCACTGCCCCCGGGCCGGCGGCGCGCCCGGCGGCCGCACGCTGACCGCAACGCACACGTCGCCCCCGGTGGGTGGGCGGAACACGTTGACCCGGACCGTCGCGTCCGCGACGTCGAGGCCGAGCGCGTGCCGGATGTTGGCGCGGACGCGGTCGCCGTCGAGTCCGTCGCCGAACAGCTCCCGGGTGGCGGCGTCCAGACGAGCCAGGTGGAACTCCAGGCCGAGCGTCCCGCGGTCCCGGACCTGCATGGCGGTGAAATGGCCGCCGCAGCTGCGGTCCAGTTCCCATATCTGCTCGAGGCCAGCAGGCCGTCCGTTGATCTCGACCCGGGGGGCGCGGATGTCACTCACGCTGACGAGCCTAGCCGCGGCCGCCGATCAGGCTCGCGGGAGAGCCTCGCGGCTGCGCCGCAGGAAGTCGCGCTCGGCGGCGTTCTGGGTGCCGTCCATGGCCGTCTCGTACTCCGCCGCGGCCTCGGCGGTGCGGCCCAGCCGGCGGAGCAGGTCGGCGCGGACGGCATGGAATAGGTAGTAGTCGGCGAGGTCGAGGCCGTCCACCAGCGTGAGCGCCGCGTCCGGGCCCTGGATTTCGGCGACCACGATCGCGCGGTTGAGGGCCACGACCGGGCCCGGGGCCAGCGCGAACAGCTGGTCGTACAGCTGGAGGATCTGCTGCCAGTCGGTGCCGGCGGCGGTCGCCGCGTCGCTGTGCACGGCGTTGATGGCGGCCTGGATCTGGTACGGGCCGGGCTGGTTGCGCCGCAGGCACTGCCGGACGATGGACTGGCCCTCGGTGATGAGCCCGCGATCCCACCGGCGGCGGTCCTGGTCGGCCAGCAGGACCAGGCCGCCGTCCGGGGTGGTGCGGGCCTCGCGGCGTGCTTCCAGCAGCAGCATCAGCGCGAGCAGCCCCATGACCTCCGGCTCATCGGGCATCAGCTGGGCCAGCAGCCTTCCCAGCCGGATCGCCTCGGCGCACAGGTCGGCGCGGACCAGCAACTCGCCGGAGCTGGCGGTGTAGCCCTCGTTGAAGACGAGGTAGACGACGGCCAGCACGGCGCGCAGGCGGGCCGGCAGCTCGGCCTCGCGCGGCACCCGGTACGGGATCCCCGCGTCGCGGATCTTGCCCTTGGCCCGGACCAGCCGCTGCGCCATGGCCGGCTCGGACACCAGGAAGGCCCGGGCGATCTCCGGGGTGGAAAGCCCGCCCAGCAGCCGGAGTGTCAGCGCGACCTGCGCGGGAGCCGCCAGCGCCGGGTGGCAGCAGGTGAAGATCAGGCGCAGCCTTTCGTCGCGCACGGCTTCCTCCTCACCTGGCTGCTCACGCGCGTGCAGCAGCGCGGCCTGGGCGTGCCGGTCCTGGCGGGACGCTTCCCGGCGCAACCGGTCGATCGCCCGGCGCCGGGCCGTGGTGATGATCCATCCCGCCGGGCTGGGCGGCAGCCCCGTTTCCGGCCACCGCTGCACCGCGACCGCGAACGCGTCCTGGACCGCTTCCTCGGCGACGTCGATGTCCCCGAAGTAGCGGACCAGGACCGCCACGGCGCGCCCGTATTCCTCGCGGAACACCCGGCCGATCTCGGCGGCAGCGACGGCCGGCACGACCGGTGTCAGCTCCGGCTCGGGTCCCGGAACGGCCGGACCTCGATCGGGAGCCCGGTCACCCCGGTGATCCGGCGCCCCCAGCCGAGCGCGACGTCGAGATCTTCGGCGTTGACGATCCAGAAGCCGCCGAGGTACTCCTTCGCCTCGGCGAACGGCCCGTCGGTGGTGACCACCTCGCCGTTGTCGAGCTTCAGCACCGTGGCTGTGCTGGGGGGGTGCAGCCCTCCGCTGAACACCCACCCGCCGGCGTCCTTGATGTCCTGGCCGATGACGCCGAGATCACGCATCACCCTGTCCAGCACCTCGGGCGGGGGAGTGCGCCCCTCGGGCTGGTACATGCCGAGCAGATACTGCTTCATCTGTGCCTCTCCTTGCTGGTATCGCCGGCGTCCGGCCGGCTCTCACCCCCTACACGAACGACCCGCGGCCGGATCGACAGGGGAGGGGCAGCGGCGGGGAGAACCTTTCGGCGGGGGAGGCCCGGCGCCTGGCTCAGTCCTCCTCGCGGAGCCATTCGCGCAGCCGCTTGCGGTCAAGCTTGCCGACGCTGGTCAGCGGGAGAGCGGGCACGATCCTGATCTCGCGCGGGTACTTGGTCGCCGCGAGCTGGTCCTTGCCGTGCTGGATGAGTTCATCGACGGTGGCGCTCGTGCCGGGCCGCAACGCGGCGAAGGCGACCACTTCCTCGCCGAGCCGCGCGTCGGGGCGGCCCACCACTCCTGCCTGGGCCACGGCCGGGTGCGCCAGCAGGACGTCTTCGACATCGCGCGGGTAGACGTTGAAGCCGCCCCGGATGATCAGGTCCTTTTTCCTGTCCACCACGTACAGGTAGCCGTCAGCGTCCAGGTGGCCGATGTCTCCGGTCAGCAGCCACCCGTCCGACAGCGCCGCCGCGGTCGCGTCCGGCGCGTGCCAGTAACCGGACAGCACTCCCGGCGACCGGACGCAGATCTCGCCGTCCTGGCCGGTCGGCAGCACCCGGCCCGCGTCGTCCCGGATCCTCACCTCGCAGCCCGGGACGGGCAGGCCCACGCTGCCGACCCGGCGCGCGCCCAGCGGGTTGGTCGACACGATCGACGCCGACTCGGTGCACCCGTACCCCTCGTAGACCAGCGCGCCGGGGACCCGGGCCTCGAACTCCTGCCTGACCTCGTCGGCCAGCGGGGACGCCCCCGATGACACCGCGGCGAGCTCGGACAGGTCGGCCTCCTCCAGCGGCTGCGCCAGCAGCATCTGGATCATCGACGGCACCAGCGTGCTGCTCTGCACCCGGTGCTGCTGCGCCAGATCCACCCAGGCCGCCGGGTCGAACCAGCGCATCAGGATCGTCTGGCCGGGCTCGGGGACGTGCATGCCGGCGCAGGCGACCAGCAGGCCGTAGGCATGGGCCAGCGGCAGTGGCATCAGTATCGTGGTGAGGCCGGTGCGAGCGGACGCCTCACTGGTGGACGATCCGCACCAGTACAGGTTGGCGTGGGTGAGCGGGACGCCCTTGGACCGGCCCGTCGTCCCGCCGGTGTACAGGAGGGCCGCCAGGTCGTCGTCGGCGCGGTCCACAATGGCTCCCGGCTCGGCCGCCTCCACCTCGGCGAAGCCGAACACCGGCACCGGCTCACCCGCGTCGGCCGCGTCCTCGCCGGCTACCACAACGAACTTGACACCGTCCATTCCCTTGAGTGCGGCGCGGACCTTGGGCAGGAATTCGGCGGTGGTCACCACGCCGACCGCTCCGGAGTCGGCCAGGCCGTGCCGCAGTTCTTCCTCGCTGACCAGGAAGATCAGCGGGGTCACCACCGCGCCGGCGCGCCAGGCCGCCGTGTACGTGATGAGCACCTCGGGGCAGTTGGCCATCAGCACCACCAGCCGGTCGCCCGGGCGGACGCCCAGCCGGGTCAGCCCGGCGGCGAACCGCGACGCCCGGTCGGCCTGGGCGGCGCGGGAGAACCACCGGCCCTCGAAGAACAGCGACTCGCCGTCGCCATGCTGCTCCAGGTGACGTTCTGCCTGCCTGGCCAGATTCTGCGCACCCATGTCCCGTCCTTGTCCGCCGTTGCCGAACCCGCTAGCGATCCTAGGCTGCCGGACGGTCCTCGAGTGCGCGTACGGCAGCAGGGCCTCTTGCCGGCGCGGTCTCGCAACAACCGTCCGGCAAGAGGCCCTGCGTCCTATACCGCCCGGATTCACGGTTCGGGCCTGGCGGTCGGTCAAGCTCCGGCCTTCTGGACGCTAATCCGGTCGGTGACCGCGTCGGTCCACATTTCGCCGTGGGCCACGAGCTTAGGTATGTTCCTTATCGCCGTTGCGGCGTCGCCCGCCACATTCACGGTTATCGTGATTGGCGGGTAGGAAGATTGCGGGGTAAGGACATCCGTGCGCGTGCACGTCACGATCTTCGTGCCGCTGCACGTCCAACCTGGCCCGCTTGCGGAGGTGGCCGAGAGGCCGGACGGAATCCTGTCGGCCACAGTGACCGTGTTCCCGTCGGTCAGATCGTTGCTCTGGTTCGCCACCGAGAGGGTGAGCTTACCTCCCTTCTGCCCCCGCATGAAGTGGGACGGGCTATGGCTGGCAGAGATCTGGAGAGGTGAGGGGATGCGTACCCATGGCTGCGGGATGTCATTCCGCGACCCGAACGCCAGGGGTATGTGGTACGGCACCGGGTTGATGAGCGGCGGGATGGGCTCCCCGGACGGGACGTAGCGGTCGGCCACGACCTGGCCCGTATGGTCGACCGTCCCGAAGCAATAGCCGCGCTGCCGAGCCTGGTCGATGATCTGTCCCACAGCCTTGACGGTTTGGGCGCCGGCCGTGGTGTCGATGGGTCCGTCGTGCAGGCCTATGATGGCGCCGGGGTAAAGCTTCCGCATGATGTCGTGGGTGATAGCGGCGGCGGGCTTGATCGGAATCCAGTCGCTCGCTTCAATCTGGTTGAGAGAGTACGTATAGCCCATCGACAGAAGGAGTTGCTGGACCGCTGGGTTGGAGCCTCCGAATGGCGGCCGAATTCCCTTGAACGTGAGGGGCGCGCCGATGGTCGCCAGCACATATTCGTTGTGTTCTACCTCGAACTTGTCCGCCGTGGGGGTGAGCTCGTCCATATGGACGTGATTGAACGCGTGGCTGAGCTCGACGTGGCCTTCGTGCACCTGATATCTCGGCCACTGCGGGTTAGCTTGCGCTCGAACACCGAGATCCCAGAAGGTGGCGTGAACCTGCTTGTCGCGCAAGACCCGCAGCAGCTGCGGCCGGTAGGAGGACGGGCCGTCGTGGAAGGTCAACGCGACTCGCTTCGAACACTCGTTGCCCATCGAGTGGTCGCTCGCCTTCCCTACGTCGGAGCGTTCAGCTGCGGAGAGGACCGCGTTCTCCTGCGCCTGCGTCAGCAAATCTTCGCTTCTGAACTGCTGTGCCGCGTTCTGCACCGTGGATATGAAATTCGCGTGGGTCTTGAAAGGCCCGGCCCGCCAGATCACGTCGAGAAGCGTGCACCCGTCGGGGCGTTCTGGGTTCCGTACGCCGGAGTCGATCCCGCCCGGCCGTCCCGGCCGGAATGGCGGGGCAAAGGACACCGTCTGCTCGGGGGACCACCCGTAGGGACAGGCGTCTCGGGCGGGCACCCGGTCGCTGGCCGAGTCGTTCGAGGTGTTGACATTGCCACCGCCCGAGACCCGTGCAGTGATCGTGATCGCAGCGGGCGGGTGGCTGGCCACGTTGCCCAGGATCTTGATCGACGGGAAGACGGAACCCGGCGGCAAAGCGTCGCCTCGTGTGCATCTCACTGTCGTGCTGCCCGAGCAGGACCAGCCGTCCCCGCCGGCGAAGGTTTCGGTGAAGCCGGCCGGGACCTCGGCCGTGACCGTGACGGGGTCAGTTGTAAGTCTGTCACCCGAATTGGTCACGGTGAGCGTGGAGTATGCCGCGAGCATCCCCGGGATGAAATGCGTTGGGGCATGGCTCGCTGAGATCGTCAGGTCTGGAGCGCCCGTGGGGGCGTCGCTCGCGGCCTGGGCAGCCATCGACACGCCGAGGCCCAAAGCTGCGCTGGCCCCCACGACCATGAGCTTCGTTAACGGAGACTTCATTTGCTTACCTCCTGAACGATTCGCTTACCTCCCCCTGGAAATCGGTAGTTAGGTACCTTTCCTAACTTGAACCTGGTGCATCTGGCCGAGGTTGTCAAGAGGTCAAGAATCGGTCATTACCAGGTAAAACGGGATGAGTCCGGCGGATCGCCTGCGCTCTCCTCGTCAAGCAGGGCGTCGAGCGTGCGCCGGGCCGTATCGGCCATGACCGGGTTGGTATCGACGTAGTAGGGGAGGGCCACGATCGCCTGGACGACGGCCCATCCGCGCCCGCGCTCCCACGTCGCGTCGCTGACCCCGAGGGCGCGCCGGTAGACCTGGCGCGGGCCTGGCGCCATCAGGTTCCAGGCGGGCATGAGGTCGACCGCCGGGTCGCCGACGCACACGTCTTCGACATCGATGACCCCGGCCAGTCGCCCGTCGCGTACGAGCAGGTTGCCGGGCATGAGGTCGGCGTGGATCCACACGTCGGCGGCGTCGTGCGGTGCCTGCAGGCAGCGCGACCAGATCCTGGCCAGCCGGGCGGTGTCGGTGAGGGTGACGCTTTCGGCCAGCGCACGGCGGACCGATTCGTCCCTCAGCCGCAGCGGGCCGCCCCGGCCGCGCCCGGTCCAGGTGCGGCCGCCGGTGTCCATGCCGTGCAGGGCGCTGACGAACCCGGCGAGGTCGCGGGCGAACGCGTCGGGATCACCGACGTTCTCGCTGCTGGCCGTCTCGCCGGGTATCCAGCTGTACGCCGTCCAAGGTCCCGGGTATCCCTCGCCCGGCTCTCCGAACCCGACGGGCTCGGGCACCGGGATCGGGACGTGCGCGGCGACGCGGCGCGCGGTGTCCTGCTCGGCGCGGAGTTCCTCCCGCAGCCCGGCGTCTGGGCTGGGCCGCAGCGGAAAGCGCAGCACGATCTCGTCGCCCAGCCGGAACAGCGCGTTGACCGTCCCGTGCGAGGTGACCGCCCGCACCGGGAGATCCCGCCACTGCGGGAACTGGCTGGCCACCAGGCGGGCGACGGCGACGGGCGTGATGTCGACCTGGTCGTCGTGCATTCTCATACGCGGTCCGGTTCGGAGGGCGCCCGGGGCTTGCCACGGTAGATGATGTCCCGGGCGAGCGCACGCCGAGCTGGCTCATCATCTGCGTGCGACACTGATCACTGGCCGTTCGGCAGAAAAAGGGGGGTGCCGATATTGACCGCGGAGAGCTTCGATGACGGCCGCACCGATGTTCCGCCGGGGGTAGCGGGACCGGTCGGGCGCGTCGTGGTGGTCGGCGCCGGGATCGCGGGCCTGACGGTTGCGAACGCGCTGACGCAGGCCGGCGTCGAGTGCGTGGTGCTGGAGGCCAGGGACCGGATCGGCGGCCGGCTGCACACGGCTGACCTGGCCGGCTCGCCGGTCGATCTGGGCGGGTCGTGGATTCATACGCCAGCCGGGAACCCGATGAGCGCGTTCGCGCGGCAGGCCGGCGTGCGCCGCCGCAGCGCGGATCCGGTGCCGGAGATGGCCGGGTTCGACTGCGCCGAGGGCCGGCGCCTGTCGGCGGCCGAGGCCGAGGCGCTGCTCAGCCTGTACCTGGAGGCCTTCCCGGAGTCGGCAGGCCGGCTGGTGGCCGAGCTCGGGCCGGATGCGTCCGCGGCGGAGGGGATCGAGGCGTTCGTGGCCGCGGCCGGCCTGGCCGCCGGGCCGGCCCGGCGGGCGCGCCAGATGCTGTACGCGGCCATCGAGGGCGAGTCTGCCTGCCAGGCCGAGCGCCAGTCGCTGCGGTGGATGTGGAACGAGCTCGAATACGGCGGGAACTTCTTCGGTGACGTGCCGGACGGGGGCTACCGGCGCCTGGTGGACGCGATGGCCGCCGGCGTCGATCTGCGCCTGGGGGTGGAGGTGGCCGAGGTCGTGACCTCGCCGGGCGGGGTGCGTGTGCTGGCCACCGGCGGTACGTCCGAGGAAGGCTCGCACGTGGTGATGGCGGTGCCGCTGGGTGTGCTCAAACGGGGCGCGCCGCGGTTCTCACCCGCGCTGCCGCCTGACCGGCTCGCGGCTATCGGGCGGCTCGGGTTCGGCCGCCTCGAGAAGGTGGCACTGCGGTTCGACGAGCCGTTCTGGCGGGCCGCGGGCTTCCCCCACATGATGATCTTCCCTCGCGATCCGGGGGAGTGGGCGGTCTGGGCCGTCGGGCAGGACGCCTTCGGAGCCGGGCCCGTGCTGGTGTTCTTCGTCTTCCACAGCGCGGCCGACCGCCTGCTGAGCGCGGGCGCGGACGCTGCCGCCCGGTGGGCCCTCGACATGCTCACCGAGGCGACCAGCGCCGCGTGCCCGCTGCCGGCCGCCGTGGCCGTGACCTCGTGGGCCACCGATCCCTACGCCGGCGGCGCCTATACCCATATCCCTCCGGGAGCCAGCCCCGCCGACGCCGACCTGCTCGGCGAGCCGGTCGGCGGACGCCTGCTGTTCGCGGGGGAGCACACCCAGAGCGCGCGGCTGGCCTACGCCGACGGCGCGCTGACCAGCGGCATCCGCGAGGCCAAACGACTGCTCGGCCAGCGCAGCGTTTGCCTCGGCCCGCCACTACGCAGTGAAGGAGAGGCGCTCAATTCTCCGGCTTCGGGCTGAACAGGGCGAACAGGCTCCCGTTGGGGTCGGCTAGGTAAGCGATGGCCATGCCGTCGTCCAGCGTTTTCGGCGCGACGACGACCTTGCCGCCGAGTTCCTCGGCCCGGGCGGCGGTCGCGGCGACGTCGGCCACCTGGACGACGAAGACGGCATAGGGCGGGACGCCGCCGCCGGTGCCGAAGATGCCCCCGGATGGGCCGGCGGCGCCGGGAGCCGTGATGAGCGTGTATGCCCCGTCGGGAGCGAATGACCAGTCGAAGAGCGGGCCGTAGAAGGCCTTGGTGGCCTCGACGTCCGGGGCGCCGATCTCGAACCAGGAGACGGTATTGGTGCCGGGAGCGGACATGGAGTTCCTCCATCGGGTGGGCAATCTGTCGTGACAGAACCCTGCCGCGGGCCCGCGACAGCCCTGTGTCGGTGTTTCCTGCGGGGTCAGCCAGCCAGATCGAGGCGGCGAACGAGGGCGTTCGGGATGTCGGTGTCGACGTCGCTGTAGGAGCGGCGGGGCGCGGGCTCGCCGGTATCCACCGCGGCCTGGATCCGGTCCATGCGGAAGGCCCGCGCGCCCTCGCGCAGGCGGCACCAGGCGATCAGGTACCACTGAGTTCGTGTGCCGGCGAATGCCACCGGTTCGACCTCGCGGGTGGTCATGACGTCGCGCCGGTCCCGGTAGCTGAGGCGCAGGACGTGCCGGGCAGTGATCGCCTCCTGGATCGCCAGCGGGACCTCCGGGCCGACCCCGCTGCCGCCTCCGGCCGCTCCGTTTTCGCCCGGGCGGCTGGATTCGATCAGCCGGACCGCTTCCGCCAGCTGCCCCGCCTCTGCCGTCTGCGCCGCCGAGGCGACCGCAAGCACCTTGCGCAGCGCGCTGCGCATCGCGCCGGCGAACGGCGTCGACTCCGCCCTGGCCAGGGACACGGCTATCGCCACCATCTCGACCGCGGTGAAATTCAGCGGCGGCAGCGTGAGCGACTTGTCGATGACGTATCCGCCGCACCGCCCGGCCACCGCGTAGACCGGAACGCCGGACTCCTGCAGCGCGAGCACGTCCCGCTCGATCGTCCGCGTGCTGACCTCATACCGCCCGGCCAGCTGGCGCGCCGACCGCGGTCGCGGCGCCACCGCCCGCAGTTCCTCAACCAGGGCATAGAGGCGATCGGTCCGGTTCACGTTTGCGCACGCTACCCCCGGCCACCGACAGTTCAGGCCGTCTGCGGCCCGGCCTCTCGGAACGGAAGTAACGGCGACGGCCCGGGCCTGCGACGAGGCCCGGGCCGTGCCGTTGCTGCCGGTGCTAGCCGCTACAGCTAGCTCCCGACCGTGTACGCGTAGGCAAAATCGTGGAAATCGGAGAACGACGCCGGGAACCCGATGGCGGGCTCCGTGGCTGCGAAGTCCGTCGAGTCGATGACGCTGAGGGTGCCGTTCACTGCGGTGCCCGCAGCTGCCGTGGGCGTCAGCGTCGCCGTCAGCGTCCCGGTGGCTCCGGGCGCCAGCTCTTCCGGCATGGTGGTATTGCCGCCAGTGATGTCGTTACCCGACGGTTGCAGTTCGAAGAACCCGGCGTGGTTCGTCGTGTTCGTGACCTGCACCGAGATCGGGACGCTGGCGCCGGTGTTGATGGTGGTCGACGTCGACGTCGGCAGACCGGTCTCGGTGACGGGCGCGAGCTGGTTGTACGCGACGGTCCCGGTGACGGTGTTTGAGAACGCTGTCCCGTCGGTCGTAGCGCCCTGCATCACGTCGATCTCCCACAGACCTGGCTGGGGATCGGGGGTGATGAGCGAGGCGTTTCCGGTCGGGTTGCCGGGTGTTGGCGTGGCGTCGGTGGCATGGACAAAGAACTCGAAATTCTCGGGGCCGGTAGACGCGAGGTCGGACGGCGAGAACAGGTAGTAGTACACCGGGTCGTCGGCGGCGTGGTCCGGCGCGTTGAACGACACGTCGAGGTCGTTCTGACCTCGGGGCACGTTCACGTAGAACGTCTGGATCTGCCCGGCACCGCGAGATACCGAGCTGGTCAGTGTGGCGCCGAACGAGCCGCCGCCTGACGGGATCAGGGTACGCCGTGTGATCGGCACCGAGCTCAAGAGCCCGTTCGACGACGTGAACTGCACCGACTCGGGGGCATCGCCGGGAGCCTGGGGAAGGGCGATGCTGAGCGGAACGTTCGCCGAACTGCGCGGCGCGATCGTGACGGGCCCCGACGCCGGGCTGGTCGTGAAGTTCTGGCCGCCGGCCTGGAAGGTCACGGTCCCGGTGTAGGGCCCCGGGGTGTCAGGCGGACTCTGCGCGTGACCGCGGCCGTTGGCCCACAGGATCTGGGCCGTCCAGGTCCCGGCCATCGGATGCTCGACAATGGCGTGCTGGATGTCCGGGCTACAGCCTCCGGCACTGCCTGCTTCACCACAGGGGACGAAGTTGGAGGCGCCGTAGTCGTACGACGACTGGGCCAGCCTGCCGGCCGGGTCGGTCAAGATGAACGACAGGATGTTGGCGTCGTTGTTGGCTGGGTCCGGCCAGCGCATGTCGGCATTGAGCACGCTGACACCCTTCGGCACGGTGAAGTGGACCGGTGCC
>Ga0070709_10000760_pt1 | contig 18193 bp, 18 predicted proteins | sample LARL51metaG_FD_65449 | JGI IMG/M metagenome (GOLD analysis project Ga0070709, IMG submission 65449) | Corn, switchgrass and miscanthus rhizosphere microbial communities from Kellogg Biological Station, Michigan, USA - LAR L5-1 metaG | ecosystem: Host-associated > Plants > Roots > Rhizosphere ...
CATTCCTCCGGATCCATTGCGGCAGCCCTCATTGAAAACGGTTCCGAACGCGTCAACGAAATCCCAGCAGGCGCGGGCCTGTCCCCAGCCGGCGTTGCCGCCAATGTAGAAGCCGCTCCAGTCGTAGACCATGGCGATCGGGGCAGGAGGGGCCTTAGTGACTGGCCTAGCAGCCAAGTCAGCGGCCGACGCCGGGGTGGCCAGGCCGAGTGCGGCAAGTGCCGCCGGAACCAACCAAAACTTCCTCATCATAAATTCTCCATTCCGTCGCCGCTGGTCCGCCAGATGCGACCGCCCAAAGGTTGTGTGTATGAATTTCAGCCACAACCTTAGATGATTTGGCGCCTAAATACTGTGACCCGAATACAACTCTTGGTTTTTCAACTGTGGCGAGAGTTTGGCGGATTGGTCAACCATGCTGACGCGAGTGTCAGCTCGAGTTCCCGCGCAATATACGGTCCGGAACTGCCTATTGCGATCCGGAACCGCTGCGGCGCCAATCCTGTGTGATGCCCGTCACACTAAGCGCGCGCGAAACCAACGTCTTCGTTCGAGCTGCTTTCAAGACGTGCATGCCCGGCACAAGGCCGGGCATGACGATGGAGTTTGCTGAAATCGCGCGAAAAGAATGTCTCGGGTTACCGCGACACCGTCTGCACGACGCTGGAGACCGGCCGCGTGCTGGCGGTCGGCAGCTTTGCTTCCTTGGCAAAGGCCTCGTCATATTCCGGCAGCGTCTGCAGCTTTGTCTTCGCGGTCATCTGCACGACGCTATAGCCGCCCGCCTTCAGCCGGCGCAGCAGGGTCGGCAGCGCCTCGGCGGTGTGCTTCTGGAAATCGTGCATCAGGATGATGCCCTTGCCGAGCTTGTCGAGCTTGGTCATCACGGTGGTGATGATCTTGTCGGGCGTCGAGTCCTTCCTGAAGTCGAAGGAGTCGAGATCGCAGGAGAACATCGCCACGTTGCGGTTGCCGAAATACGCCATCGTCGCGGGGCGCTGTTCGAGCTGCGGGAAGCGGAAGAACGGCGACGGATCGGCACCGAGCGCCCATTTCACCGCGCTAAAACCCTTCTCGACCTCGTCCTGCGCGAGCTGGTCGGTCATCTTCTTGCCGTTGAGATTGGCGTGCGACCAGGTGTGCGCGCCCACGGTATGACCGGCGGCGAGGACCTGCCGCAGGATCTCCGGATGATAGGTCGCGTGCTTGCCGATCGGGAAAAACACCGCCTTGGTGCATTCCTCGTCGAGCGCCTTCAGCACCGCGGGTGTGTTGTTCGGCCACGGGCCGTCATCAAAGGTCAGCACGACTTCCTTCGGCGCGAGGAAGTCGAGCGTCTTGAACTGCTCGAAACCAAAGCCGGGGCCGCCCGTGGTGTCGATCTCGACGACGCGGCCGACGCCCAGCGCATCAGGATTGGCGCAGGCGGCCTTTTGCGGAGCGGGCGGAGGCACGGGCTGAGGCGGCGCGGCCGGCTTGCCGGCGAGCCCGGCCGTGACCTCGACATCATCCTTTGCGGCGAGCCGGCTTGATGCGGGCGGAAGCTGATCGGAGGGCCGCGCCGCAACGGTCTGCGGCGCCTGATCGGAGTGACGCGAAGAGACAAAATACCAGGTTCCGGCGATCGCGATCGCCATCATGAAACAGGCCGACAGAAGGACTAATGGATTACGCATGTCACTCTTTCCCGCAATACGCGATACTCGATCATGAGGACGCGCACAGGTAAGTGGCGCGCGCGCTATTAATGCGAAGAAAGTGTTAACGACAGACAAACACGGCTCGCTTCGGCTAGCGAATTCAGTCCTCTGATTTTACCGGTGTGATCGACCTCACAGATGGCCCGCCCGTTGTGACGGCCGTCACAGTCGTGGCGATGGCATGCGCACATGCTGCCGCCATCGCAACAACGCACCACGCGCGCCGCGGTGCCACCGGGAGCCCCGACATGACCGCCTCTTTCCGTCGCACGATTCGCCAGGCCGGCGCGGTGCTGGCCTTTGCCGCGGCCATGACCGTGCTGTCGGCGCAGCCGAGCTTTGCCTTCAGCGCGGAGGCACAGCAGATGTGCACAACGGACGCATTCCGCTTCTGCAGCTCCGACATCCCCAACATCCCGGCGATCACCGCCTGCATGTTCAAGCACCGCACCGAGCTGTCGAGCGGCTGCCGCGCCGTGATGGATCGCGATCTCGCCGGCAGGGGCAAGGTGGCGGCGAACTGATCGATGGGGATTTTTCAAGGGCGGCGTGGAGGTCGATATTGCGCTGCTTCGCTGCCTTCCGGCGCCGCAAATGCGTTGCGGCGGTCATGCGCGCGGCCTAGAAATGGATCGGCTGGTGGATTGGTTGAGGACGCAAAGCGGATGATCCGATTTCTCGTCGTCGTTCCCCTTCTCGTTTTTGCCGCGAGCGCCTCGGCCCAGCAGGTCGGACACGACGCCTGCGCGCGCGACGTCACCCGCTTTTGCCGGCCTGTGATCAATGATGGCGATCAGGCCGTGCTGGCCTGTCTGAAGGAGCACCGCGCCCGGCTGACAAAAGCCTGTGACAAGGTGCTGACCGACCACGGGCAGTGATTTCTTTCCCGTCATTCCGGGAAAAAGATTCCGCGCGGATGAGCTCTGAATGACGGTGACCTGGTTTACGTGCTGCTGCCCGCCGCGCTCGCGACCACCGGCAGCACGTCGTTGACCGAGGGATCATCCTTGCGCACCGATCCGAACGGCCGTTCCAGCATGCGGCGGATGCGAATCGGATCGGGTCCCATGTGGAATGCGATGGCCGCCTGGTGCAGCGCGCGCTCGGACTGGGTCGAGCGGTTGCGCTGGCGCAGATAGTCGAGCCAGGTCGGGCAGTGATAGCGCTCGGTCCACAATTCCGGATCGGCGATGTCGCGCGCGACCGACCAGCCATAGGCGCCGTTGCGCTGCCTCGAGAGCTGCACGTCCTGCATCACCTGGTGGAAGGCGCGGGCGTCGTCCTGCGCGACGCGGTACTCGATCTCGACGACGAGCGGTCCGCTGCGTCCGGTGAGCGCGATCCGCACCTCGGGATCGGCCAGCGCGTCGGCATCTTCATCGCGCCGTCCAACCGGCGGCATCGTCAGCCACAGGCCGAGCAGAGGCGAGGCCAGCATCAGTGCGCCGGAGACCAGCAGTGCCGTCTCGACGCCGGCCGCGTCGGTGAGATGGCCCCAGCCCCAGCTTCCGATCGCGATGCCGCCGGCGATCGAGGCCTGGAATGCCGCGAGCGAACGGCCGGCGACCCAGCGCGGCGCCGACAGCTGCACGCCGATATTGAACAGCGCGACCGCGAGCATCCACGCCGAGCCTGCCACCACCAGCGCGGCGGCCGTGATCACGGGTTCATGGCTCAGTGCGACCACACCGATCGCCCCGCCCATCGCGAGCGCGCAAGCGCGGATCGCGGCCTCGCCGCTCATCTGCTTACGCAGCGCGCCGATGTTCAGCGCGCCGATCACGGCGCCCATGCCGAACGCGCCGAGCATGATGCCATAGGTCTGCGCGCCGCCGTGCAGGAGGTCGCGCGCTACCAGCGGCATCAGCGCCGACACCGAGCCACCGATCAACCCGGTCACCAGCGTGCGCGCCAGCACGATCTTGATCGGCGGCGAATTGGCGATGTAGCGCACGCCGGACACGATGGCGCGGCTCAGCCGCTCGCGCGGCAGTTTTGAAGGCTCGCTGACGCGCCGCCACAAGAACAGCACGGCCAGCAGCGGCAGATACAGAACGGCGTTGGCGGCGAAGGCCGCGACCGCGCCGGCGGTCGCAACCACGATGCCGCCGATCGCCGGCCCAAAACTGCGCGCGATGTTGTAGCTGATGCCGTTGAGCGCCACCGCGGCCGGCAGGGTTTCGGACGGCACCTGCTCGCTGACAGAGGACTGCCAGGCCGGCCCGAACAGCGCCATGCCGCTGCCGACGACAAAACACAGCGCCAGCAGGATCTGCGGAGTGACCAGGCCCAGGAAACTGAGCGCCGTCAGCGTGGTCGCGCCGGCCAGCGCGATACCGAGGGACAGCAGGGCGACGACGCGGCGGTCGAACATGTCGGCGACCGCGCCGGCCGGCATCGCGATCAGCATCACCGGCAGCATCAAGGCGGTCTGCACCAGCGCCACCTTGTCGGCGGACGAGGTCATCTGCGTCATTGCCCAGGCGGCGCCGACCGCCTGGATCAGGAGGCCGAGATTGGAGAGCAGGCTCGCCAGCCAGATGCGCCGAAAGATCGTGTGTTGCAGGGGCGCGGCGACGCCGTCGCCGGCGAAGAACGAACGTTTCGGCTTGTCGGTCATCTGCCCGTCCATCGTGCCTGCTAAGCCTCCCTCTTTCCCTGTTGATTCCTCGGGACGTCTGTGATGCCCGCGAAGATCGTTTCCTGTCCAGTATGATAGGCGGCTATAAGGCGGCCCATGATGGTGCTAAAATACTGAAAAGGGGAGGCAAAGATGAAACTGTCACGGCGATCCGTCTTGAAGGGGGTATCCGTCCTGCCGTTCGCCGCAGGCCATTTCGCCTGGCCCGCCCTCGCGCAAAATGCGCCGGCCGCGGCTGCTGCCACCGAAATTCCGCCCATGTTGTTCGTGCACGGCAATGGCGACCAGGCGCCGATCTGGATGACGACGTTCTGGCGCATGGAATCCAACGGCATCTCGCGGGATCGCCTGTTCGCCATCAATTTTACCGATCCGCTGGCGCGCACCGACGATACTGTGGCGGAGCCGCAGCACTCTTCGACGGAAGATCAGCGGCGCGAACTGGCTGAAGCGGTGGCCGATCTGAAGAAGAAGACCGGCGCGCCCCGCGTGGCGCTGGTCGGCAATTCGCGCGGCGGCAACTCCATCCGCAGCTTCATCAAGGGTGGCGGCGCCGGCGATGTCAGCCACGCCGTGATATGCGGCACCCCCAATCACGGCGTGTTCGTGACCGACGACAATCTCGGCAACGAGTTCAACGGTCGCGGCCCCTTCCTGAGCGGGTTGAACCAGGGCGAAAGCGAGGTCACGCCAGGCGTCGCGTTCCTCACCTTGCGCAGCGATGGTTTTGACAAATACGCGCAGGCCGACGGGCGCTTTATCGGCAAGCCCGGTGTTCCCACCGGGGTCACTTCGGATGGCCCGGCGCTGTCAGGTGCCACCAACCTGGTGCTGGGCGCGGTCGATCACCGCGAGACCGCGTTTCATCCGCGCGCGTTCCGCGAGATTTTCAAGTTCATCGCCGGCCACGAGCCCGCGCGCATCGCGATCGTGCCGGAGGCGCAGGTCAGCTTGAGCGGCCTCGTCACCGGCACGCCCGGCGGAGTACCGACCAATCGCCCGGTGGCCGATGCCACGGTCGAAGTCTATCGGGTTTCACCCGACACCGGCGAACGGATCGGCATCGCCCTTTATGTCTCCTGCACCAAGGCGGACGGGCGCTGGGGGTCGGTGCTGGTCGATCCCACCTGGTTCCTGGAGATGGTCGTGACCTCGCCGGGCGAGCCGATCACGCATTATTATCGCTCGCCGTTCCCGCGCTCGTCCGACATCGTGCATCTGCGCGCTGCCAAGCCGCTCGGGCCGGCGGACGCGGGCGCCGGCGCTGTCGTCATCATGTCGCGCCCACGCGGCTATTTCGGGCTGCCACGCGACATCGTCTCGCTCGACGGACGGGAACCGGCCGACGTGAAGAGCGGCGTGCCGACCGATACCTCCACCACGCTGCGGCTTCCGGCCGCGGATGTGGGGCGGCCGGTGATCGGCCTGTTCAATGAGGAGCGCATTGTGGCGCGCACGTGGCCCGCCGCCGAGAACAGGATTGCGGTTGCCGAACTCACTTACTAGCTCTGCTGGCGGGGTTGGCGGTGAATAACGAGGCCTTCACGTGAGTACAGCCGAAGTCTACGACCCCCCGGTGAGCCGCCGGCCGCTGATCCCGCCGACCCCGCCGCGCGCGCCCGACGACATGACGGCGTTCGGCCGGATGGTGGCGATGCGCAAGAGCGCGATCGCCACCTGGGGGCAGCGCGCCTATGAGGACGACCTCATCCGCGGGCGCTTCTTCGGCCGCTCCAGCTTCATCATCAACGCGCCGGATGCGATCCGGCACGTTCTGGTCGACAATTACGAGAACTATACCCGCACGCCGACGGCGATGCGGGTGCTGCGCCCGGTGCTCGGCGAGGGCCTTTTGATCGCGGAAGGCCGCGCCTGGAAGCATCAGCGCAGGACGCTCGCGCCCGCCTTCACGCCGCGGGCGGTGTCGACCCTCGTCCCGCACATGATCGCGGGGATCGACGAAACGGTCGCCAAGCTGGACGCCGGGTGCGGTGCGCCGGTCGCGCTCTACGAGATCATCCAGCGGATGACGCTGGAGATCGCGGGGCGCACGATGTTCTCGTTCGAGATGGGCCATCACGGCGCCACGCTGCGCAACTTCGTCATGGAATACGGCACCCGGCTTGCGGAGCCGCGATTCCTCGATCTGCTGCTGCCGCTGTCCTGGCCGAGCCCGCAGGATTTTGCGCGCGCGCGCTTCCGCAAGCGCTGGACCGCCTTCGTCGGCGCGCTGATGGCCGAACGCCGCGCGCGCGGCAAGACCGACGGCGCTCCGCCGCGTGACCTGTTCGACCTGATGGGAGACGCGCGCGATCCGGAAACCGGCGCAGCCTTCACCGACGAGCAGCTCGGCGACGAGGTGGCGACGATGATCCTGGCCGGTCACGAAACCACGGCCACGACGCTGTTCTGGGCGCTCTATCTGCTGGCGCTCGATCCAGCCACCCAGGATGAGGTCGCCCGCGAGGTCGAGGCGCTGGGTGCGAGTGGCGCTGCGCTCGAACCCGAGCGGCTGAAATTTACCCGCGCCGTGATCGACGAGACGCTGCGCCTCTATCCGCCGGCCTTCCTGATAGCGCGCGCCGCCGCCGGCCCCGACACCATCGCCGGCATACCGATCAAGGCCAACGACATCGTCCTGATCGCGCCCTGGCTGCTGCACCGGCACGAAAAGCTCTGGCGCGATCCGGGCGCCTTCATCCCACAGCGCTTCATGACGGACAGAGCGCCCGACCGCTTCGCCTATCTGCCGTTCGGCGTCGGCGCGCGGATCTGCATCGGCGCCCATTTTGCGCTGGTGGAAGCGACCCTGGCGCTGGCCAAACTGGTCGGCGCGTTCCGGGTTGAACTCGCCGATGAGACGCCGATCATGCCGACCGCCGTCGTCACCACGCAACCGGATCGCTCGCCGCCGTTTCTGATCACACCTCGTTGACCGCACTTGCGGTTGCGGCAAGCGGTCGCATTTATGTACCGTTATGCAAAATATTAACGCGCAGATTTCGGCACTGAAGGACGCCGCCGAGCCGGCGATCGCGGATGCGATCGGGCGACTCATCGAGAGCGGCCGCGATCACGAGCTCAACCGCATCAACGTGCTGGATTTTTCCAGCCGGAACGGATTCGACGAGGAGCGGGTGATCTCGGCCTTTCTCCATGCTTCCCGGCTTGGCCTGTTCGATCTCACCTGGAACGTGCTGTGTCCGGGATGCGGCGGCGTGCTCGACGCACACACCACGCTGAAATCGCTGCGCAGCGACGATTATCATTGCGGGCTGTGCGCCTGCGGCTACCAGGCCTCGGTCGACGAGCAGGTCGAGGTGGCTTTCACCGTAGCGCCGCGCGTGCGGCGGATCGGCGCCCACGATCCGCACAGCCTTCCGCTGTGGGATTATTACCGGCAGATGTTCTGGAGTTCCGGCATCGATCTCGACGACACGTCACTGACGACCCTCACGAAGGACGTCACGTTGCGCGCGGTCGAGCAGCCGGCTGGCGAGAAGATCACGCTGTCGCTCGATCTGCCGGCGGAGTTTTGCATCATCTTCGAGCCGGTGACGCACGCCGCGCGCTTCATCGATGTGCAGGGCGAGCGGGCCGAGGCGCCGCAGCAGCTCAGCCTGTCCTACAAGAAGCTGCCCGGCCCGGTCGAGACCGTGACCCTGCGTCCGGGGCCGCTCGAGCTGTCGCTCGACAACCAGGCCGGGGTGCGGGTCCTGCCCACGGTGCTGATCGCCGCCGAGGGGCTTCACCTCCTGATCGGCAAGCGCAAGCCGTTCCTCACCGCCAAGCGCATGCTGTCCAACCAGACGTTTCGCGACGTCTTCAAGGCCGACAATCTCGATATCGACCAGCGGCTGAAGATCACCTCGCTGACCTTTCTGTTCACCGACCTCAAAGGGTCGACCGCGCTCTATGAGCGGGTCGGCGATCTCGCCGCCTTCGACCTGGTGCGCGCGCATTTCCATGCGCTGCTCGACATCATCGGCTCGGAGAAGGGCGCGGTCGTCAAGACGATCGGCGATGCGGTGATGGCGACGTTCGTCCGGCCGGAGCATGCGTTGATCGCCGGTCTCCGGATGCGCGCCGCGATGGACAAGCTGAATGAACAGCGCGGCACCCGTGACCTGGTCGTCAAGATCGGCATTCACGAGGGCCCCTGCCTCGCGGTGATGCTGAACGAACGGCAGGATTATTTCGGCCAGACGGTCAATATCGCCGCACGGGTGCAGAGCCTCTCGACCTCGCAGGAGATCCACATCACCGGACCCGTCATCGATGCGCCGGGGGTGGCCACCATCCTGGAGAAGGAGGCGATCAGGCCGATCCAGAAGCACGCCGCGCTGCGCGGCATCGCCGACAAGGTTCTGGTCTACGAGATCCCCTGATACCGCTACGTGTGCTGCTGCCGCGATGCTCGGTCATGCCCGGTGCTTGATGGCGAACAATTAACGTCTGCCTTGTTCGGTCGGGCAATTGTGTGGGCGCGTCTTCCAACGCATATATCCGTCTTAGCCCGGTGCGAAAAATCCGGCACCGCTTTCAACCTCGGTCGATTTCGGCAGGAAGCTCATGCTCGACGGACTGCGTCAATTCATCGCAGATGTGGTTTCGCCCCAATCCCACCAGGATCGCGGGTTCGACGACCGGGGATACCGGCTTGCCGCGACGGCGCTGCTGATCCATGTCATTTCGCTCGATGGCGAGCCGTCCGACGTGGAGAAGCGCAAGCTCCACGCCCTGATCGAGGCGAGCTTTGGACTCGATCCCGGTACCGCCGATCGGCTGATCGCCGAGGCCACGCTGGTCGAAGGCGAGGCCGTCGACCTCTATCATTTCACCAGCGTCATCATGCGCGAGGTCGACGAGGCCGGGCGTCTGCGCATCATCGAGATGATGTGGGAACTGGTCTATGCCGACGGCGAGGTCACCGAGTTCGAGGACAATGTGGTGTGGCGCGCTGCCGACCTTCTGGCGGTATCGGCGCGCGACCGGATCGAGCTCAAGCACCGCGTTGCCGCGCGGCTAGGCTCTCCGGCGCCGACGGAATAGCGCGCGGTCTTCCAACGCGATCTGGCCCAGGCGATATCTGGCACAGGCAATCATGGATCGCCCCTGCGGCAGGGTAGCGCAGCGGGAAACTTCGCCTTGCCGGCGACAGAAAAGAATAGAAACAATTCGTCCGCCCTTCGCCACAACCGACATGACGAAAGTTTAATGTGCGGTGGATCACCGCAATCAAACGAAGTAAGTCATAAAGCGCCCCTGTTCATATTCGGAAGGACGCCTTCACGATGCTCCCGCGTGCGCTGACTTGCATGCGACCGCGCTGCCGCGATCTCCTCGCCCGCGCCGCCGGGCCCGCAAGCAATTGATATCAGAGCCTTTGACCGTGACCGAACGTGTAACGCTGATTACCGGTGCTTCCGCGGGGATAGGCGCCGAGCTGGCGCGTGTATTCGCGGCAAACGGTCATCGCGTTGCGATCAGCGGCCGGCGCGAGGATCGCCTCGCGGCCTTGGCGAGCGAAATTACGGCGTCCGGCAAGGCGGCGCCGATCGTCATTCCCTGCGATCTCGAGCAGGCGGGCGCGACCGACCAGGTGGCCGCTGCGCTGTCTGCCGCCGGCGTCGAGGTCGAGTATTTGGTCAATAACGCCGGCTTCGGCCTGTTCGGCCCGTCGAACAAGCTCGATCGCGCCGCCCAGCTCGGCATGATCGCCGTCAACGTCCAGGCCCTGACCGACCTGTCGCTGCGCTTCTCCGACAGCGTGATCCGTCACCGCGGCGGCATCCTCAATGTCGCATCGGTGGCCGGCTTCCTGCCCGGGCCGGGAATGGCGGTGTATTACGCCTCCAAGGCCTATGTGCTGTCGTTCACGGAGGCTCTGCGCGGGGAGCTTGCCCCTTATGGGGTGCGGGTGACGGCGCTTTGCCCCGGACCCGTTCCGTCGGAGTTTCAGACCCGGGCCGGGATCAAGCCCGGCATCGACTCGGTGGTCCTGAATGTCTCGCCCACCGATGTCGCCAGGGAGGCCTACCGCGGCCTGATGGCCAACCGGCGCGCCGTGCTGCCCGGTTTCGGGGTCAAGATGGTACCATTCCTGCTGCGATTTTTTCCGCGCGGCTTCATCCTCGCCGCGGTCGGCCGCCTCCAGCTCGGCAAGCGGTGATTGCGCCCCCCCTAATTTCATGGGGCGGTCAGGGGCAGCAGCATCGCGTACAGCCTTTTCCGTTCCAGTTGAATCGGAACGGAAGCGCTGGATCTTAGTTCTTGACGCCCTTCTTCACGCGAACCGGCGCCCACTTCGCTCCAAACGCGCGGGAAAAAAAGTCCGTTGATCTGCGGGAGGTTGGCCCCGTCCTTGCTTTCCATCAAGGCGGCCAGCACACGCGATGTTAACCTTTGCTTAGCTATGATTGCGATGCGATGACAATGCAACTGCCCAGGATGTCCAGGTCCGCAGGCGCGGCGGAGCGCGCCCCGCGGCAATCGATCGGCAGGCCGGCGGCCTTGCTGCCGGTTCTCGCGGTTCTGCATCAGGAAACATCAAGCCCCGGCCGTGTCGGCAACGCCTTGCGTGCGCTCGGGCACGAGCTCGACATCCGCCGCCCGCGCTTCGGCGATCCGCTTCCCGCGACGCTTGATGGGCACGCCGGTGCCGTCATTTTCGGCGGTCCGATGAGCGCCAATGACAGCGACGATTACATCCAGCGCGAGATCGACTGGATCGAGGTGCCGCTCAGGGAGCAGAGGCCCTTTCTCGGCATCTGCCTCGGGGCGCAGATGCTCGCAAAACAGCTTGGCGCTGCCGTTGCGCCTCATCCGCAAGGCCGCGCCGAGATCGGCTATTACCCGATCCGTCCGACTGCGGCGGGGCTAAAACTGTGTCCGGATTGGCCCGGTCACGTCTATCACTGGCATCGCGAAGGCTTTGAGTGCCCTGTGGGTTGCGAGCTGCTCGCGGAAGGCGACGACTTTCCAGTGCAGGCCGTGCGGATTGGCAATGCCTTTGGCCTGCAGTTCCATCCCGACGTGACCTACCTGATGATGCATCGCTGGACCACGCGCGGCCACGACCGCCTGGATACGCCGGGCGCCTGTTCGCGCGATCGCCACTTTGCCGATCGCGCGGTGCACGATGCCGCGGAGCGGGCTTGGCTGAAGCATTTCGTCGAGGGCTGGCTTGCGCCGACGCCGTCGGTGCGATTCGCGCAGGCGGCGGAGTAGCGCGCGCGATCGTTGGAGCTTCGGTTGATCTGAGGGAAGAGCCCACCTCCGCCCTGCGGGCTTCGGCGCGGCACGCGGTCAGAGGTGCTTCTTTGCAAATGCCCGGCCGGAGCCAGACTTCAAATATTTCTCAAAGGCAAAGGCCTTTTTCTCGTCGGTAAACGCAACATAGGTTTTGACCCGCCAAGGCCGGTATTTGGACGTGTGGGGCACTTCGCCGGCGTTGTGCTTGGTCAATCGGGCAGGAACGTCGTCGGTAATGCCTGCGTAAATGCTCGGAATCGAGGCTTTCAAGGATGTAGACGTACTTCACTGCCAGCCCGCCTCCGCCCCACGGGCTGCGGCGCGGCAGCCTCCGCTTGCTTCGCGCGGACAGACTTGCGCGGGGCTTGCCGAGCCGAAGCTCGCGAAGCGACCGGAGGCTGGTGGAGCCAGGCGGGATCGAACCGCCGACCTCATCATTGCGAACGATGCGCTCTCCCAGCTGAGCTATGGCCCCATCGCGGCCGCCTCATGGGCAAAACGGCGGCCGGCAACCGGCGCCATTTAAGTCCCGCCCAAGGCCAAGTCAAGCAAGGCCAAGTCAAGAACGGCGAAACTCCTTGGGCGTTTCGTTAGGTATTGCAGCGGAGTTCCCTTGTTTGGGCAGGGGGGAACCGATATTTAGCTAGTGCTCCCTCGCCTGCGTCGGACACGGAGCGCCCATGGTGAAATCCGCGATCCGGAGCAGAGCCGTCAGTCATGCGTGCCGTCCTCGACATCATCCTCATCATTCTCGATCTCTACACCTGGCTGCTGATCGCCTCGGCAATCCTGTCCTGGCTGATCGCGTTCAACGTCGTGAACACCCGCAACCAGTTCGTCGCGGCGGTCGCGGAGTTCCTCTACCGAATCACCGAGCCGGTGCTGGCGCCGGTCCGTTCCGTGCTGCCCAATCTCGGCGGCCTCGACATCTCGCCGATCGTCGTGATCCTGATCATCTTGTTCATTCAGCGGGTGATCGGATACTACATCTACCCCGTCGTCTTCTGATCCCGGATGGATGGTTCCCTGGCGCATCTCTGATACCGGCCTCACGCTCGCACTCAGGGTGACGCCGCGCGGCGGCCGCGACGCGATCGATGGCGTCGATACACTCTCCGACGGCCGCAGTGTGCTGCGCTTGCGCGTCCGCGCGATTGCCGATGGCGGCGAGGCCAACCGCGCCGTCACGGAGCTTTTGGCGAAATCGCTCGGTGTGCCCAAGGGGCGTGTGCGGCTGGTATCGGGCGCGACCTCGCGCCTGAAGCAGATCGCGGTCGACGGTGACGGCACAGCGCTCGCCGACGCGCTGCAGGCGCTGATCTCGGCGAACACCCGTTCATGACAGACACCGACAAAGGATCAAGATGACGGCCCGGATCATCGATGGAAAAGCCATTGCCGCGGAACTGCGCAGTCGCGTCGCCGCCGAAGTTGCGCGGATCAGGCGCGATCACGGCCTGGCGCCCGGCCTGGCCGTGGTGCTGGTCGGCAACGACCCGGCGAGCGAAGTCTACGTCCGCAGCAAGCACAAGCAGACCCAGGACGCGGGAATGGCTTCGTTCGAGCACAGGCTGCCGGCCGATGTCGCGCAGGATGATCTGCTGGCCCTGATTGCGCAGCTCAACCGCGACCCGGCCGTACACGGCATCCTGGTGCAGCTGCCGCTGCCGAAGGCGCTCGACACCGAAGCCGTCATCAACGCGATCGATCCGGCCAAGGACGTCGATGGCCTGCATCCGCACAATGCGGGCCGGCTCGCCGGCGGGTTTGCCGCGCTGTCGCCGTGCACGCCGCTCGGCTGCATCATCCTGAGCAAGACCGTGCATGCCTCGCTCGAAGGCATGAACGCGCTCGTCGTCGGCCGCTCCAACCTGGTCGGCCGTCCGCTGTTGCAACTGCTACTCAACGAGAATGCGACGGTGACGATTGCGCATTCGCGCTCGCGCGATCTGCCAACACTCTGCCGGCAGGCCGATCTGGTCTACGCCGCCGTCGGCAGGCCCGAGATGGTGCGCGGGGACTGGATCAAGCCGGGCGCGACCGTGATCGACGTCGGTATCAACCGCATTCCCACTGGTGACGGTAAGACGCGGCTGGTCGGCGATGTCGACTTCAAGGAGGCAGCGGAGATTGCCGGTGCGATCACGCCGGTGCCGGGCGGCGTCGGGCCGATGACGGTGGTCTGCCTGCTGGTGAACACGCTGCGCGCGGCCTGCGCGATTGCAGGGTTGCCGCGGCCTGCGGTGTGAGCCGCGAACTCCGCTCGGCTCTCTCCCCCGCTTGCGGGGGGAGAGGTGGAGAGGGGGAAAGCCGCGAGCTCAGTGCTCGTTACTGCCCCCACCCCGGCCCTCCCCCACAAGCGGGGGAGGGGGAAGAAGCGTCACTTCTTCGCCCGCGCGATGCCTTCCTCGATCAGCTTGAACGCGTCTTCAGCCGAGCCCCAGCGCAGCACCTTCACCCATTTGCCGGGTTCGAGATCCTTGTAGTGCTCGAAGAAGTGCTGGATCTGCTGCAGCGTGATTTCGGGCAGGTCGCTGTAGCTCTGCACCTTGCTGTACCGTTTGGTCAGTTTTGACGAGGGCACCGCGATGATCTTCTCATCGCCGCCCGCTTCGTCTTCCATCAGCAGCACGCCCACGGGACGCACGCTCATGACGGCGCCCGGCACGATCGCGCGCGTGTTGGCGATCAGCACGTCGCAGGGATCGCCGTCACCCGAGAGCGTGTGCGGGATGAAGCCGTAATTGCCCGGATAGCGCATCGCCGTATAGAGGAAGCGGTCGACGACCAGCGTGCCGGCTTCCTTGTCCATCTCGTACTTGATCGGTTCGCCGCCGACCGGCACTTCGATGATGACGTTCACTTCCCGCGGCGGGTCGATCCCGATCGGGATCGCGTCGATACGCATGAATGGCTCCGTTGGGATTTGGTCGAGGCGATCAATGAGCCTCGCGCTTCCACCCGGCAATGGGTCGAGACAGCATCAAGCACCGGACCGTATGATGACCGGCCGGTTGTGCGCTCGATTGCACTGCAAATCAATGGGATCGGAGAATTTTGGCGGCCGTCGGTAAACGCGGCCGCACGCCCAAGAGGCTTAGTTGGTCCAGGCGAAAGCCACCTTGTCGAGCGACTTCGGTCCGAACCGCTCGGAGGAGCGGGCGACCATGCGGCCGCCGAGCGTGCGGTAGAATTCAGTCGCCGGCTCGTTGTCGGAGAGCGCCCACACCACCATGCTCTTCAACCCGCTCTGCACGAGGTCGCGGCGCGCCGCGGTGAACAGGCGCCGTCCGAAGCCGAGGCCCTGGAATTCAGGGCGCAGATACAGCTCGTAGATTTCGCCGTCGAAATGCAGGCTGCGGGCGCGATTGCGGCCATAATTGGCGTAGCCGGCGATCTTGTCGCCGAACACCAGCACGCTGACGCGGCTGCCCTTGCGGATCGCGCTGTCCCACCAATGCGGACCGCGCCGGTTGATCAGTTTCTCCAGCTCGCCGCCGGGAATGATCCCCTGATAGGCTGCGCGCCAGGCTTCGTCGTGAGTAGACGCCACCGCGGCTGCATCCGCAGCTTTGGCCGGCCGTACCTCGATTAGCGTTGTGCTCATGTCTCCGATCAAAGCAAGTCGCCGGGCTCCCTTCAAGGTCTATCGTTAAAGATCAGTTAACCTGTGGATTTTCTGCATCAGTTTGGCGGCTGGAATTGTGCCGAAAAGGGACAGAAGCGTGCCCGTACCGCAATTCGAGGTGTTTGAGGGGGCTATTTGCACTTTCCAACTGCCCGGTTGAGTAACTCCGGTGTCAGAAACCGCGCGGGATTTGGACCATGAGCAGGTAGTCTTCCCATCGCGATACCACCCGAGCTCAGGGACGATGATGCGGTCGTGGAAAATGCGTTTGGCTCTGCTCATGCTCGCTCTGTTTCCGGCGAGGATGGCGCTGCCGCAACCTGCGCTGGGGCCATCAGGCAGCGAAGGCGCGCCGTTTCGCGAACAAGCCTGGCTCGTTCCGTCGCCGGAGGCCGGCGTCGCGGCACATGCGGTGCTGTATCGCCCGCCCGGCGACGGGCCATTCCGCCTCGCCGTCATCGCGCACGCCTCGACCGAGAACGTGCTGCGACGCGCGCAAACGCCACAGCCCGAGTATCGCGCGCTGGCAGAACAGCTCGTTGCGCGCGGCTTTGCCGTGCTGGTGCCGGAACGTCTCGGGCACGGTGCAACCCGGGGGAGCTATCTGGAAGACCAGGGCGGCTGCGACGAGGCGGACTACGCGCGGTCGGGTCGGGCCACCGCCGACCAGATTGCCGTGGCGCTGCAATTCTTGCGCGGGCAGCCGTTCATCCTGAAGGAGCCGGCGGCCGTCATCGGCCATTCCGCCGGCGGCTGGGGCGCGCTGGCGCTTGCGGGCGAAGACCCGAAGATCGTCTCGGCGATCATCGTCTTTGCCGCCGGCCGCGGCGGCCACGCCAATGACGTTCCGGGAAAGCTCTGTGCACCGCACACCTTGATGTCAGCGGCGAAAGCGTTCGGCGCGGGTGCGCGCGTTCCGGTGACCTGGCTGGTCGCCGCCAATGACAGCTACTTTCCGCCGGCGTTCTCCGATCAGCTTGCGGCGGCCTTTCGCGCCGGCGGCGGCAAGGTCGAGCTCAAAACGCTGCCGGCGTCGGGCAGCGAGGGGCACTGGCTGGCCGAGACCGAAAGCGGCGTCAAACTGGCCGCGGCGGAGCTCGACCGCGCCTTAGGGATTGCTCAGGGGAATGCATTGGGTTTTGGCGGACAGAAGCCGGTGCGCAAGCGATGACGCTCTATTTCCTGGTCAAGTATCTGCACGTGCTCGGCGCGATCGTGATTCTCGGCACGGGAAGCGGCATCGCCTTCTTCATGCTGATGGCGGATCTCAGCCGCGACACAGCGTTCATCGCGCGCACGGCGGGCACCGTCGTGGTCGCCGACATGTTGTTCACGCTGACCGCGGTGATCCTGCAGCCGGTCACCGGCGGCTTGTTGATGATGCTGACGGCCGTGCCGGTCACGGAGCACTGGCTGGTCGTTTCGCTGGCGCTCTATGCGCTGGCCGGCCTGTTCTGGGTGCCAGTGATCTTCATGCAGATCGAAATGCGCAATCTGGCCCGCGCCGCGGAGGCGGGCGGAAAAGCCCTGCCGCCGCGCTATTTCGTCCTGTTCCGACGCTGGGTCTGGTCTGGTATTCCCGGCTTCGGCTCCGTCATGATCATTCTCTGGCTGATGATCGCCAAGCCGGAGTTTTAAGCGCGCATGACCGATCAGATGCAACGGCGGAACGTTCTCGTGTTCGGCGCCTCCGGCCTGATCGGGCGCTATCTGACCGATGATCTGCGCGCGCGGGGATTTTGTGCGATCGGGCTCGCGCGACATTTTACGGCGTCGCAAGGCGCGGGTGCGCTCGACCTGGAAATTCCGATCCTGTCGCTGGCTGCAGCGGATCTGGCGCGGCTGATGCGCGATCACACAGCAGACACGATCGTCAATTGTATTGGCGTGCTGCAGGACGGCCCGGGCAGCGACACGAATGTCGTGCATCGTGATTTCGTGGCGCGACTGCTGGACGCCATCGGGCAGAGCGGCCGCGCAGTCCGCCTGATCCAAATCTCCATCCCCGGCGATGCGCAGGAGGATCGCACCGCATTTTCGAGCAGCAAGCGCGAGGCCGAGCGGCTGATCGCGTCGTCCAGCGTTGCCTACGCGATCCTGCGGCCCGGTTTTGTGATCGCACCAAACGCCTATGGCGGCAGCGCCTTGATGCGGGCGCTGGCCGCTTTTCCGTTCGAGTTGCCCGCCAAGGAAACCGCAACGCCGTTCCAGCCGGTTGCGGTTGAGGACATCGCGGCGACCGTCGCCTGGCTCGCCGCGCGCGAGATCGACGAGCAGGCGATTCGCGCCGTGACCTGGGATTTGATGCAGCCGCAGCCGATCACGCTCGGCGGCGTGATCGAACACTTTCGGCGTGCCTGCGGTACGGCCAAAGCGCCGCGCATCACTTTGCCCCGGGTCCTGCTCGATGTCGGGGTGAGGTTCGGCGACCTCGCAACTCATCTCGGCTGGCAGCCGCCGCTGCGCTCGACCGCGCTTGCCGAACTGCGGCGCGGCGTCACCGGCGACCCCGGGCCGTGGATGACGGCGATCCGCATCGTGCCCAGGACGATTGCGCAGACGCTCGCGCGGCCGGCGAGCATTCAGGACAAATGGTTTTCGCGGCTGTTCCTGCTAAAACCGCTCATCATCGCGAGCCTCGCGCTGTTCTGGACCCTCTCCGGCTTCATCGCGCTGGTGATCTCGTTTCCGGCGACCAAGGCGATCCTCGCCACGCACGATTTTCCGTCGTCGCTGGTCGCGCCGCTTGCCGGCATCACCAGCCTGATGGACATGAGCATCGGTGTAGCGATCGCGTTTCGCAGAACCGCGGCGTTCGGCCTCGCCGCCGGGATCGTGGTGTCGCTCGGTTACATGGCGGGAACCGCGCTGCTCACGCCGGATTTATGGATCGAGCCGCTGGGCGCACTGGTCAAGACCGGGCCCGCAATCGTATTGATGGGCGTGGGGCTTGCGATGCTGGACAATCGA
>Ga0070709_10000762_pt1 | contig 18089 bp, 17 predicted proteins | sample LARL51metaG_FD_65449 | JGI IMG/M metagenome (GOLD analysis project Ga0070709, IMG submission 65449) | Corn, switchgrass and miscanthus rhizosphere microbial communities from Kellogg Biological Station, Michigan, USA - LAR L5-1 metaG | ecosystem: Host-associated > Plants > Roots > Rhizosphere ...
CGCTCGTACTCCTGCAGGCGCCGCACCAGCTCGGCACGCGGATCCTCCTCGCTGTCCTCGGCAAGCTTTGGCCGCGGCAGCAGCATGCGCGATTTGATCTCGGCGAGTGTGGCGGCCATCACCAGGTACTCGCCCGCAAGCTCGAGCTGCAATTCCTGCATGAGCTCGATGTACTGCATGTACTGGCGGGTGATCTCGGCCAGTGGAATGTCGAGAATGTCGAGATTCTGCCGGCGGATGAGGTACAGGAGCAGATCGAGCGGGCCCTCGAAAGCCTCGAGAAATACCTCCAGCGCCTGCGGCGGGATATAGAGATCGCGGGGCAGCTGCGAGATCGGCTCGCCGTTCACCACCGCGAAGGGCATCTCCACCTGCTCGGGCGGCAACTCCGGCGCCGGCGGCGCGGCGGGTGCGCGCGGTACGATTCGTAGATCCGGCCGCTGCTTCATGTCTGCCCCTCAGCCGGGCCGCAGGTGCATGGCACGGCGCACGTCATCGAGCGTCTCGCGTGCCGCCTCGCGCGCCTTCTCGGCGCCTTCGCCGATGATGTTGCGCACGAGTTCCGGGTTGTCCTCGAATTCCTGGGCGCGACGGCGCATGCCGCTCACCTCCTCGACGATGCGCTCGATGAGCGGCTGCTTGCACTCGAGACAGCCGATGCCGGCACTGCGGCAGCCTTCATTCACCCAACTGCGCGTCGCCTCATCGGAATAGATCTTGTGCAGGTCCCATACCGGGCACTTCTCGGGGTCGCCCGGATCGGTGCGGCGTACGCGTGCGGGATCGGTGGTCATGCCACGCAACTTGTGCGCGACCGCCTCCGGATCCTCGCGCAGCCCGATGGTGTTGCCGTAAGACTTCGACATCTTGCGCCCATCGAGGCCCGGCACCTTGGGCGTCGCGGTGAGCAGTGCCTGTGGCTCCGGCAGTATGGCGACGCCCGTGCCCTCGAGGAATCCGAGCAGCCGCTCGCGGTCGGCGAGCGTGATGCGGTTATTACTCTGCACCATCGCCTGGGCGCGCTGCAGCGCCTCGGTGTCGCCGCTTTCCTGGAACCGCCGGCGCAGCTGCCGGTAATTGCTGCTGTTGCGGCCACCAAGGCTCTTCACGGCCCGCTCGGCCTTGGCTTCGAAGTCCGGCTCGCGCCCATAGAGGTGGTTGAAACGGCGCGCGGTCTCGCGCGTCAACTCGACGTGCGCCACCTGGTCCTCACCCACCGGCACGTAGGCAGCGCGGTACACCAGGATGTCGGCGCTCTGCAGCAGCGGATAGCCGAGAAAGCCATAAGTGGCGAGATCCTTCTCCTTCAACTGCTGCTGCTGATCCTTGTAGCTCGGTACGCGCTCGAGCCAGCCGAGCGGCATCATCATCGACAGCAACAGATGCAGCTCCGCGTGCTCGGGCACGTGCGACTGGATGAACAACGTGGCCACACCCGGATTCAACCCTGCGGCCAGCCAGTCGATCAGCACATCGCGAATGTTCTCCTGCAGGTGTGAGGTGTCCTCGTAGCCGGTGGTGAGCATGTGCCAGTCGGCGACGAAGAAGAAACACTCGTATTGATACTGCAGCTCTACCCAGTTGCGCAGCGCGCCGTGCCAGTTGCCGAGGTGCAGCGGACCAGTGGGCCGCATGCCGGAAAGGACGCGCCGCGCCGGCGCGGGGGAACTCACGTGCGTGCAATGACAGGATGACTCACGAGCCGAATTATAGCGCACGCCCCGTGATCGGACCGAGTGCGCCCTTGCCTTTGCGTACGATGAGCGGTGGCGTGACCGACAGGTCGATCACCGTCGTGGGCTCGATGCCACAGTCACCGCCATCGAGGACCGCGTCGATGTCGTGCCCGAGCCGCGCCTCGATCTCGCGAGCGGCGGTGAGTGGCTGCTCATCCGTCGGTAACAGCAGCGTCGAGCTCATGAGCGGCTCGCCGAGCTCAGCGAGCAGCAGCCGTGGCACCGGGTGATCGGGAATGCGCACGCCGATGGTGCGCCGGCGCTCGTGTTGCAGATGCCGCGGTATGGCGCGCGTCGCGCGCAACAGGAAGGTGTAGGGGCCCGGCAGGCAGGCACGCACCATGCGGAACTGCCAGGTTTCGAGCCGGGCGAAGCGGCCGATCTGCACGAGATTCGCACACACCAACGTGAAATGATGGTGACGGTCCGCCTGGCGGATGCGCCGCACGCGCTCCAGGGCGCGCTTGTCTCCCATGTGCCAGCCGAGCGCATAGCACGAGTCGGTCGGATAGGCGATCAGCCCACCGGCGCGCACCACCTCCGCCGCCTGGCGGATGAGACGCGCCTGCGGGTTTATCGGATGCAACTCGAGATACTCGGCCAAGTGAAAACTCATGGCAGTCGGGCGCGGCGCGTGACAATATACGCGGCCCTTTGCCGCTTAAACGGTCGCTCTTCAGGTTCCAGCTCTCATGCAGGCTCTCGCCGAGTTTGCGCCGCTCGTGGCGTTTTTCGTGACCTATTCGTTCCGCGGCCTGTACGCCGCGACGGGCGTGCTCATGGTGGCGATGCTCGCGCTGCTCGCCTTCGACTGGTTGCGGCTGCGGCGTATACCGACGCTGCACGCGGTGTCGGCGCTCCTGGTGCTGGTGCTCGGCTCGGCCACGCTGCTGCTGCACAATCGGCTGTTCATCCAGTGGAAGCCCACGGTGCTGTTCTGGCTGGTGAGCATCGCCTTCCTGGCGAGCTTCTGGATCGGCGAGCGCACGCTGACGCAGCGCTTCCTCGAGCCGGCGCTCGCCGGGCGCGCCACGGTGCGCGCGGCGCAATGGCGGCGCATGAACCTCTGGTCGGCACTCTTCTATATCGCACTCGGGGCCCTGAATCTCGCGGTCGCCTATGGTGCGAGCGAGCGCACCTGGGTGTACTTCAAGCTGTTCGGGCTGGCGCTCCTCACCTTCGTATTCATCGCGCTGCAGATGCTGTGGTTGAGTCGCGCCGCGGGCGAGCTGCCGACGCGTACGCCCGCCTCCGACGCACCGCGATGAACGCGCTGGTGGTCGCGCAGCTGCGCAGTGCGCTCGAGCAGGCGTTCGCACCCACTACACTCGAGATCCTCGACGACAGCGCTGCGCACGCCGGTCACGCAGGCGCCCGCAGCGGCGGCCATTACCGCGTGAAGCTCGTGGCGGAAGCTTTCCGTGGCCACTCGAGCCTCGAGCGTCACCGGCTCGTCTATGCGGCGGTGGCGCCGCTGCTCAGCGGCTCGGTGCACGCACTCAACATCGTGGCCCGCACCCCCGAGGAGCCCGGCTGAGCCCGCGCACCCAGAACCAAATCGCGGCGCCGCGCTCTCACCTCGTGTTCGTCAATTTCTGCTCAAGGCAAAACGGAAAATCGGTATGAATCATTCGCGACTCGCTCTCCTGCTCTCAGCGCTGGCCGCACTCGCGGCCTGCCAGCCCAAGACCGCGGGCACCGCGGTGAATGACACCTCCCCAGCGGTCGCCACGGTGAACGGCGCGCCCATCACCCGCAACTTCTACGACTTCTACATCAAGGGCGTCACGGGCGGAAAATCACCCGCCGACATCACGCCCGACCAGCGCAATCTCGCGCTCGACAACCTCATCCGCGCGCAGGTAGTCGCCGAGCAGGCCATCAAGGACGGAGTCGACAAGAACGGCGATGCGGCCTACATGCTGCAGCTCGCGCGGCTGAACGTGCTCGAGCAGGCGATGCAGGAGCGCTATCTCAAGGATCGTCAGCCGACCGAGCAGGAGTTACGCGCCGAGTACGAGACGCAACTCGCCGCCATGCCGAAGACCGAGTATCACGCGCGCCACATCCTGGTCGCAACCGAGCCGTTCGCGCAGAAGATCATCGAGCGTCTCGACAAGGGCGAGAAGTTCGATGCACTCGCCAAATCCGAATCGATGGATTCCTCCAAGAACAACGGCGGCGATCTCGGCTGGTTCACGCCGGGCCGCATGGTGCCGGAGTTTGCCGGCGCAGTGATGGCCCTCAAGCCCGGTGAGTACACCCACAAACCGGTGCAGACCCAGTACGGCTGGCACGTCATTCAGCTGCTCGAGACGCGCGAGGTGACTCCGCCGCCCTTCGAGCAGGTGCGGCAGCGGCTCGTGCAGGTGGTACAGGCAAAGAAATTCCGCGTCTATCAGGATGAGCTGCTGCGCAATGCCAAGGTGGAGAAGTTCGCCGACAAGATCAGCGGAGCCGCACCGGCAGCAGGCGCCGCACCTGCCGCTCCGAACGCACCCGCGCCGGGCGCCGCTGCGCCGAACGCTCCCGCTCCGGCGGCCCCACCGGCTGCACCGGGCGCTGCCGCCACACCACCTGCGGCGACCCCGACACCAGCGCCGCCGGCAAACACTCCAAAGAAGGACTGAAGCGCCGAAGGAAAGCAGCGGCGGGCCTCAACGCCCGCCGCTGCACTGGCTAGCGCGCATCAGCGCGCTCGAGAAGCGCGAGAAATTGCCGCTCATCTAGCACCGGCACCTGCAGCTCCTGCGCGCGCGTGAGCTTCGAGCCGGCCTCGCTTCCGGCGACCACGAAGCTCGTCTTCTTGGATACGCTGCCCGAAACCTTCGCACCGCGCGCCATGAGCGCCTCCTGCGCCTGCTCGCGCGTCATCGCCTCGAGCGTACCGGTGATGACGAAGGTGCGGCCCGCGAGCGTTTGCTGCGCGCGCGCGGATGCGGGCATGTCTGGCCAGGTGACGCCTTGTTTGCGTAACAACTCGATTACGCGGCGATGATCGTCCGAAGCGAAGAACGCGGCCACGTGCGCCGCTACCACCGGTCCGATATCCGGTACCTGCTGGATAGCGGTCTCGTCTGCCTCCATCAACCGCTCGAGGGTGCCGAAATGCCGTGCCAGCGCGAGGGCCGTGGCTTCGCCCACTTCCCGAATGCCGAGCCCATAGAGCAAGCGCGGCAGCGTGGTGCGACGGCTGCGTTCGATGGCAGCGATGAGATTGGCGGCGGACTTCTCCCCCATGCGATCGAGTCGCGCGAGCTGCTCGGTGGTGAGCGAGTACAGATCCGCCGGCGTACGCACCGCATCGTGTTCGACGAGCTGCTCGATGAGCTTATCGCCGAGTCCCTCGATGTCGAGCGCGCGGCGGCTGGCGAAGTGACGCAACGCCTCCTGGCGCTGCGCGCGGCAGGTAAACCCTCCGGTGCAGCGCGCCACCGCCTCACCCGCGGCGCGCAGCACCTGCGAATGGCACACCGGACACTGCTCGGGTAACTCGAGCGGCTGCGTACCGGGCGGGCGCTTCTCGAGCACTACGCTCACCACTTCCGGGATCACATCGCCGGCACGGCGCACCACCACCGTGTCGCCCACACGCACGTCCTTGCGGTGCACCTCATCGATGTTGTGCAGCGTGACGCTGCTCACCGTCACGCCGCTCACGAACACCGGCTCGAGCCGTGCCACCGGTGTCAGTGCCCCGGTGCGCCCCACCTGGAAGCCGATGTCGCGCACGACCGTGAACGCCTCATCGGGCGGGAACTTGTGGGCGATCGCCCAGCGCGGCGCGCGTGAGACGAATCCGAGCCGCTCCTGGTCGGTGCGCGAGTCGAGCTTGTAGACGACGCCATCGATCTGGTACGGCAGTGAGCTGCGGCGCTCGCCGATCGCGCGGTAATACGCCAGGCACCCTTCCACGCCGCGCACCGCGCGCGCCTCCGGCGACACCGGCAGTCCGAGCGAGCGCAGCAGCTCGAGCAGTTCACTCTGGCGCGCCGGGGCAGCTACGCCTTCGAGCACCCCGATAGCGTAGAAGAACGCGCTCAGCGGCCGTGCGGCGGTAATGCGCGCATCGAGCTGCCGCAGGCTGCCTGCGGCCGCATTGCGTGGATTGACGAACACTTTTTCGCCGCGGCTGCGCGCGAGCTCGTTCATGCGCTCGAAGCCGGCGATGTTCATGAAGACTTCCCCGCGCGCCTCGAAGACCGCCGGCGCTGCAGCGCGCAGGCGCTGCGGCACCGCGCGAATGGTGCGTACGTTGGCGGTGACATCTTCGCCGGTGATGCCATCGCCGCGCGTCGCCGCCTGCTCGAGCCGGCCGGCGCGATAGATGACGCTCACCGCAAGTCCATCGAGCTTCGGCTCCGCCACGTAACCGAGCTCGCCGGCGAGGCCGAGGCGCTCGTGGATACGCCGATCGAAACCGCGCACGGCGTCCTCGGTGAAGGCATTATCGAGCGAGAGCATCGGCACCTGGTGCACCACCTCGCCGAATCCGGCGCGCGGCGTGCCAGACACGCGCTGTGTAGGCGAGTCGGGCGTGACGAGCGCAGGATGCGCAGCTTCGAGCGCGCGCAGCTCCTGCATCAAACGGTCGTACTCGGCATCGGAGACGAGAGGATCGTCGAGCACGTAGTAGCGGTAGTCGTGCTGTGCGATCTCGGTTCGCAGCTGCGCGGCGCGCGCAGCCGCCACGTCGGTCACGATACGGCTCCAGCCCGAAGCTGCTCACGCAGCTGCTCGACGCGCGCCGGCGTGAGCGGTGTTCCCTGCTCATCCTGCAGCACACCGTGCAGGCGCTCATTCAGATTGCGCGCCGCAAACACGAGCTCATCGAAGGCCTGGCGCGCGGGCTTCGGCCCCGGCAGCACCGCGAACAACGACAGCCCGCCGTAATGCTGAAAGTCCATCGTGTCCATGTCGAACGTGCCGGGGCGCGTCAGACTGGCCGCGGAGAGCACCGCGCGCCGCTCATCGTCGGGCTTGTGGAAGATCGCGAACTCACCGAGAAGAAACCCCTCCGCGGCGAGCGCCTGTCGCAGCGATCGTCCCGGGAAGCGTTCACGCTGCGGTGCGACCAGGCGCAGCGCGAGGATGCGCCGCTCCTCCGCTGCCGGCCAATCGACCACGAGCGGCGTTCCCGCAGGCAACTGCGGCAGCGCCTCGTCAAAAATCGGCTCCCCGGACGCCGCAGCCTCGAATGACTCTTCCGGCTCGAACTCCTCGGCGGTCTCGTGCGCCCCGAGGACGAGCGTCGGCAGATCATCGACCGTGTCGTCATCTTCGGTGAGCTCCTGTCCCTCGAGCGAGGGCGGTGGTTCGTGTGCGGATTCGAGCAGCCGCGAAGCCGGCTCCTCGAACGCCTCGACGACCGGCAACTCCGCCGCTCCGACCGGCTCGCGTACGTGTACCTCCGGCAGCGTCAAGGGCGGTTCGCGCACGACACGCGGCGCGGACTCTGGCAGCGCATCGCGTAGCGGCATGCGCTCGAGGCCACCGCTCGCCTGGCGCGGACGTCGTCGCTCCCAGAAGGTGAGTGCCACGATGAACAGCACCCCCAGAACCAGCAGCGCCCAGCGCAACTCGGACATCATGCGCAGCTCACCCGCTCACACCGCCGCCAGCCGCACCGCCTCATCCACATCGACGGTCACGAGGCGTGAAACGCCCGGCTCATTCATGGTCACGCCGATCAACTGCGAGGCGAGCTCCATGGTCCCTTTGTTGTGGGTGATGAACACGAACTGCACCCGGCTCGACATCTCCCGCACGATATCGCAGAACCGGCCGACATTGTGCTCATCGAGCGGCGCGTCGACCTCATCGAGCAGGCAGAAGGGCGCCGGGTTCAGATCGAAGATGGAGAACACCAGCGCCACAGCGGTGAGGGCCTTCTCGCCGCCGGAGAGCAGGTGGATGGTGCTGTTCTTCTTGCCGGGCGGACGTGCCATCACCGCCACACCTGCGGTGAGCTTATCCTCGCCCACGAGCTCGAGATACGCGTGACCGCCGCCGAACAGGCGCGGAAATTTCTCCCGCAGGCCGGTATTGATGCGCTCGAAGGTGTCCTCGAAGCGCGTGCGCGTCTCGCGATCGATGCGGCGCATGGCTTCCGCCAGCGTGTCGAGCGCGGAGGAGAGATCGGCGAACTGGCTGTCGAGATATTCCTTGCGCTGGCTGTGCTCGCGCAGCTCATCGATGGCGGCGAGATTCACCGAGCCGAGCCGCTCGATGTCGGCGCGAGTGCCGCCGAGCTGCTCCTCCCACGCGCCGATCCCGGCCTCGGCTGGCAGTTGCGCCTGCACCGCTGCCAGTTCGGCGCCGGTCTGGGCGAACTGCTCGGCGAGCGCTGCGCGACGTACGTGCGTCTCCTGCGCCGCAAGGCGCGCCTGTTCCATGGCCTCGCGCGCCGCCTGCACGCGTTGCTCGGCCGCGAGACGCCGCTCATCGAGTGCGCGCAGCGCGCTCTCGGCCTCCTCCAGCGCGCCGCGCGCCACGCCGAGCTCGGCTTCCACGGTGAGGCGCAGCGCGAGCGCTTCGTTCAGGCGCGAGTGCAGACGCAGAATGGGCTCATCGCCCGAGGCGAGCTCCTGCTCGAGCTCCGCCCGCCGCCGCGTGAGCTGCTCGCGCTGCTCGAGCATGCGTCGCAGTGCCTGGGCCACCGAGGTCTCGGTCGAGCGGCGCGCCTCGACCTGTACATGCAGATCGCGTGAAGCGAGCTGCGCCGCCTGTACCTGCGCGCGCGCGCCCGCGACTCCCGCGCGGCGCTCCTCGCGCTCCGTGAGGAGCGCGGTCTCGAGCGACTCCAGCGACTGCCGTGCCGCGAGCGCCCGGCTGAGCTCGTTCGTTGCGCTCTGCTGCGCGCCTGCGGTCGCCGTACGCTCGCGCGCCACTTCCCCAGCGTCCTGTTGCAGCCGCTCATCGCGCAAGCCGGTCTCTTCGGCGCGGGCACGTGCCGCCTGCAAGGCACCCGTGAGCTCCGCATAGTGCTCACGCGAGCGCTGCAGCTGCGCCTGCACCGCCTCGCGCTCGGCTTCTGCGCGCTGCACTCCGGCACGAGCATCGGCGAGCGCAGCCTCATCGTCACGCACGCGCTCTTCTGCATGCCTGGCCGCCGCACGCAAGCCCTTCAGTCGTTGCTCACGCAGCAGCACGCCCGCGCGCGGATCGGCGCCGCGGCTGATGCGCAGCCATTCACGGCCGAGCCATTCGCCATCACGTGTAATGAGTGATTGCCCGGGGCCGAGGCCAGCGCGCGCGCGCAGTGCTGCGGCGAGCGATGCCGCCGTCAGCACGTGACTCAGCGGTCCGAGCACTGCGGCCGGGCCGCGTACCCGGCTTGCGAGTGTGTCGGTGGCGGCTGCCGATGCCACGGAGGCGCCTTCGACCAGCGTGACGCTACCGGCCGTGAGCGTACCGAGCGAGGAGCAGGCGGCATCGAGCTGCTCGACGCACACCGCCTCGAGATAGTCGCCGAGCGCTGTCTCGACCGCCCGCTCCCATCCCGCCTCGACTTCCAGCGTCGCCGCGAGGCGCGGCTGCGCGGCGAGCCCCGTCCCGCGCAGCCATTCCCCCGCCTGCCCCGAGTGATCGGAGAGCGCGGCCGCCTGCAATGCCTCGAGTGATGTCAGTTCAGCGCGGGCCGCCTCGCGTGCGCTGCGCGCGCCCTCGAGACTCGCCTCGGCGGCGAGCTGTGCGGTGCGCGCCCCCTGCACGCGGCCCTGCGCCTCGGCGAGAGTATGGTTGAGTGCCTCACCCTCGGCGCGCGCAGATGCCTCCCGCGCCTCGAGCTGCGCCAGCTGCTCGGCGAGCTCGCGCGATCCCAGATCCGCGCTCTCCGCCGCAAGCCGTGCCGCCTGGCTCTCTAGGCGGCGCAACTGGCCCTCGAGCTGCTCGAGCCGTGCACGCTCGACCTCGGCACGGCGTTCCGCGACCGCGAGGGCGGCGGTGTGTGCCTCCCAGCGCTGCTGCCACTGCTGCAGTGCCTGTTCGGCGAGCTCGAGCGCTCCAGAGGCCTGCGCCTCGGACTGCTGCGCCGCATCGCGCCCGGGCGTGAGCCGCGCAAGCTCGGTGCGTACCGCGGCGAGATCGGCTTCGTCACGCTCGATGTGCTGGGTGAGCTCGGCGAGTGTCGTCTGTGTCTGCGTCAGCTCATCGCGCTGGCGCTCGCGCAGCTCGCGGGTGTGCTCGATCGACTGCTCGAGGCGCGAGATGTCCGCGCCCACTTCGTAGTAACGCGCCTGTACGGCCGAGAGGTTGTCGGTGTGTGCGGTATGGACCGCGCGTTGTTTCTCGATGGCGGCTTCGGCGGCGCGCTGGCCGGCCAGCTCCCCCTGCATGGTGAGCTCGCGCTCGCGCACCGCGGCATCGTGCACCTCCGCGCCGCTGTCGAGGTCGCGCAGACGCAGCGCCAGTACCTCGGCGGCCAGTCGCCGCTCCTGCTCCTTGAGCGCCTGATAGCGGCGTGCGGTGGCCGCCTGACGCTGCAGGTGGCGGATCTGTTTATCCACTTCATCGCGCACGTCCTGCAGCCGCTCGAGGTTCTCGCGCGTCTCGGCGATGCGCACCTCGGTCTCCTTACGGCGCTCCTTGTAGCGGGAGATGCCGGCCGCCTCCTCGACGAAGGCGCGCATGTCGTCGGCCTTCGCGTCGATGACGCGGGTGATCATGCCCTGCTCGATGATGGCGTAGCTGCGCGAGCCGAGGCCGGTGCCGAGGAACAGGTTGGTGATGTCCTTGCGGCGGCAGCGCGTACCGTTGATGAAGTATGCCGAGGTGCCGTCGCGGCCCACCTGGCGACGGAGCGAGATCTCGCTGTAACTCGCGTAGGCGCCGCCGATCTTGCCATCGGCATTGTCGAAGATCAGTTCGACCGAGGCGCTGCCGACCGGCTTGCGGGCGGAGGACCCATTGAACACCACATCGGTCATGCTGTCGCCGCGCAGATGCTTGGCGGAGAGCTCGCCCATCACCCAGCGGACCGCGTCGATGACGTTCGACTTGCCGCAGCCGTTCGGGCCCACGACACCGGTGAGATTGCTGGGAAGGTTGATTTGGGTCGGATCGACGAAGGATTTAAAGCCGGCGAGCTTGATCTTGGTCAGCCGCATCTGATGATTTCGTCCTTCGTGCCTGCGCCTCTCGAGAATGGTGGTGTAGTGTAGTGCAATATGCCGAGCACGCCCACCAAAGAGCTCGAAACTTTCGCCAGTCCCGAGCTCGCACGCGACTACACGATCCGCATGCAGATCCCGGAGTTCACCTGCCTGTGCCCACGCACCGGGCAGCCGGATTTCGCCACGCTCGATCTCGAGTACGTGCCCGATCGGCTGTGCGTGGAGCTGAAGTCATTGAAGCTCTACATCTGGTCTTTCCGCGATCGCGGTGCTTTTCATGAGGCGGTGACCAACGAGATCGCCGATCATCTCGAGACGACGCTGCGGCCGCGATTCCTGCGTCTCACGGCGCGCTTCAACGTGCGCGGCGGTATCTGCACGACGATCGTCGCGGAGCGACGACAGCAGAGCTGGCAAGCGGCATCCCCGGTCAGCCTGCCGTAGAGCACCCAAATCTGCCGTCCAGGCGGCCTGCGGGCCTCCCCCTCCGGAACCCTGTACAGCGGGGGGTGCGCCGGTATAATCGCGCGTTCTTCACGAGCCTGGTGCCGATTTGAGGAGCCATTAAATGCCGGCCAAGAGACCCGCCCCCAAGTCCACCAAGGGCAAGAAGGCGGCCAGCCGGCCCCCCGCGCGCAAGCCGCTCGCTCGCAAACCCGATGTCGCGCGCGCCCGGGTCGTCGCGGCGCACGCGCGCAAGAGCACAGTGGCGGCGCCGCGCAAGGCAGCGCCGGCGCACGCCGCGGAAGCGCCGCTCGAGCCAGCCGCCGAGCTGAGAAAGGCCCAGCGTCCTGGCATGAGTGGGACCGCGGCCCCGCCTGCGCCGCAGATCACCCCTGCGCGCACACCGGTGCCGCCCACCAGCGCCGAAGGCGATGACGGCGAAGGAGTCGAGCCGGGGAGCCTGCTGGCGGGACCACGCAACGTCAAGCCGTACATCGTCAAGCGCGGCGAGCTGTACATGAGCAAGGAGCAGCTCGAGCACTTCCGCAACATTCTCAACACCTGGAAGCGCGACCTCATGGTCGAGGTGGATCGCACCGTCTCGCACATGAAGGACGAAGCCGCCAACTTCCCCGATCCCAACGACCGCGCGACCCAGGAGGAGGAGTTCAGCCTCGAGCTGCGCACCAGGGACCGCGAGCGCAAACTCATCCGCAAGATCGACGATGCGCTCAAGCGCATCGAGGACGGGTCGTACGGCTACTGCCTCGAGACCGGCGAGGAGATCGGCATCAAGCGTCTCGAGGCGCGTCCGGTAGCGACCCTCAGCATCGAAGCGCAGGAGCGGCGCGAGCGGCGCGAGCGCCAGTACGGCGACCGCGACGATCGTTATCGATAAGCCCTACGTCGGGCGCTTCGCGCCCTCACCCACCGGATCGCTCCACCTTGGGTCATTGGTCGCTGCGCTCGGCAGCTACCTGGACGCGCGTCACCGTGGCGGCCGCTGGCTCGTGCGCATGGAGGATCTCGACCGCCAGCGCGTGGTGAGCGGATCTGCGGAAAGCATCCTTCGCACACTCGAGCTGTTCGGTCTTCCGTGGGACGGTGTCATCGAGTACCAGAGCGAGCGCACTGCGCACTACGCGCAAGCGCTCGAGACGCTCAAGGGGCTCGGCGTAACTTTCGAGTGCAGTTGCTCACGCCGTGATCGCGACAGCGACACCGACGGCGGCTATCCGGGCACCTGCCGCAACGGACCCACACGCACTGGTGCTACGGCGATCCGCTTCCGGGTCGAGGACCGGCTCCAGCCCGTAGAGGATCGTTTTCAGGGATTCTGTCAATTCGACTTGCGCGAGCGGGGTGATGTGATCGTCCGCCGCCGCGACGGCGCCTTTGCATACCAGCTGGCTGTGGTCGTCGATGATGCGCTGCAAGGTGTCACCGACGTCGTGCGCGGCGCGGATCTGCTCGACAGCACACCCTGGCAGATCGCACTGCAGCAGGCGCTGAAGCTTCCAACGCCCCGCTATGCCCACGTGCCTCTCGTGACCGAACCCGACGGCAAAAAGCTTGCCAAATCAAGGCGTTCTGTAGTCCTGGAGGCGGGCAAAGCGGGCAGCCAGGCTTGCGAGGCACTGCGGCTGCTGCGCCAGGACCCCCCTGCGGAGCTCGAGACCGAGGCTCCCGCCAGCATCGTACGCTGGGCCTGCGCCCACTGGCGTCCCGAGCGACTGCACGCTGTACGCGAGGTCCGCGTGGGTGCCAATGGGACCACGGTCTGAGTTGGGTTCGCCCCGCCGATGTAATAAGGTATGTACCTAAACTCGTACGCACTATGGAAGGTGCAGCGAACCATAGTGAGGGACGTGCGATGAATGAACCGCGCACCATAAAGAAATATCCGAACAGGCGGTTGTACGACACGGTTGAGAGCCGCTACATCACACTGGCCGACATCCGTCGACTGGTGATCGAGCGCATCGACTTCGTAGTCGTCGACAAGAAGTCCCAGGAGGACATCACGCGCACCATACTGCTGCAGGTGATAGCCGAGCAGGAGCACGGTGGCGAACCGTTGATGAGCCGGGATTTCCTGTCGCAGATGATCCGCTCCTACGGTGCGGGGCTGCGCACCGCGATGGGGAGCTACCTCGAGCAGAGTCTGAAGCTCTTCGACGGTCACGGCGCAGGGCGCGGCCCGCAGGGCTGAAGCGCCCGCGCCGTTCGGCGAATTTCGTTCAGGCGTTTTCGACGTCGCGCATCGAAAGGCGGATGCGGCCCTGCCGATCCACCTCGAGCACCTTCACGCGAATCACATCCCCTTCGCGCAGCTTGTCGCTGACACGCTCGACGCGCTCGTTCGAGATCTGCGAGATGTGCACCAGGCCGTCGCGCCCCGGGAGGATGGTGACGAAGGCGCCGAAGTCCATGAGCCGCGCCACCTTGCCTTCGTACACGCGGCCGACTTCGACGTCGGCGGTGATGAGCTCGATACGCCGCTGCGCCTCGCGCCCGGCGGCACCCGATACGGAGGCGACCTTCACGGTGCCGTCGCTCTCGATATCGATCGTGGTGCCGGTCTCCTCGGTGATCTGGCGGATGACCGCACCGCCCTTACCGATGACGTCCCGGATCTTCTCCGGATCGATCTTGAGAGTGATGATCGAGGGCGCCCACTCGGACATCTTCTCGCGCGGCTCGCGGATGACCTTGTTCATCTCATCGAGTATGTGCAGCCGTCCGGCGCGCGCCTGATCGAGCGCGACACGCATGATCTCCGGGGTCACGCCTTCGACCTTGATGTCCATCTGCAACGCCGTGACTCCATCACGTGTGCCGGCCACCTTGAAATCCATATCGCCGAGGTGGTCCTCATCGCCGAGGATGTCGGTGAGCACCTGATAGCGGCCGCCCTCGAGCACCAGTCCCATGGCGACTCCCGCCACCGGCGCCTTGAGGGGCACTCCCGCATCCATCAGCGCCAGCGAAGTCCCGCAGACACTCGCCATGGAGGAGGAGCCGTTGGATTCGAGGATCTCCGACACCACGCGGATCACGTACGGGAACGCGCTCATGTCGGGCATCATCGCATTGACGCCGCGACGTGCCAGATTGCCATGACCGATCTCGCGCCGCTTCGGCGAGCCGAGCATCCCGGTCTCCCCGACCGAGAAGGGCGGGAAGTTGTAGTGCAGCATGAAGGGCTCGCGGCGCTCGCCTTCCAGCGCATCGATGATCTGCGCATCGCGCGTAGTACCGAGTGTGGTCACCACCAGCGCCTGGGTCTCGCCGCGCGTGAACAGCGCCGAGCCGTGAGTGCGCGGCAGCACGCCCACCTTGATGGTGATCGGGCGCACGGTACGCGTGTCGCGTCCGTCGATGCGCGGCTCACCATTCAGGATGCGCTGGCGGACGATGTTGCTCTCGAGCTTGAACAGTGCGCTCTCGACCTGCTCGCTGGTGAACTTCGGCTGCTCACCGCCGGCCAAGGTCGCAACGGTCTGTGCCTTGATCTCGCCGAGCCGCGCATGCCGCTGCTGCTTCTCGGTGATGCTGTAGGCCTGGGCGAGCGCTGCCTGCGCGTGCAAGGATGCCGCGCTGTTGAGCTCGGCATTGTCCGCGGGCGGCTCCCACTTCCAGCGCGGCTTACCCGCCTCGCTCGCCAGCTCGCGGATTGCGCGGATGGCGACCTGCATCTGCTCGTGGCCGAATACGACGGCCCCCAGCATGACCTCTTCCGAGAGGCCCTTGGCCTCGGACTCCACCATCAGCACCGCGTGCTCGGTGCCTGCGACGACGAGGTGCAGTTGCGACTGGCTGAGTTCCTTGGCAGTCGGGTTGAGCTGATAGCGCCCGTCCTTCCAGCCGACGCGCGCCGCGCCGACCGGCCCGTTGAATGGGATACCCGAGAGCGCCAATGCGGCCGACGCGCCGATGAGCGAGGGAACATCCGCGTCGATCTCCGGATCCATCGACAGAACCGTAGCGACGACCTGCACATCGTTATAAAAACCATCCGGAAACAGCGGACGGATCGGACGATCGATGAGCCGCGATGTGAGCGTTTCCTTCTCGCTCGGGCGGCCTTCACGCTTGAAGAAGCCACCGGGGATACGCCCGGCGGCGTAGGTCTTCTCGACGTAGTTCACGGTGAGCGGGAAGAAATCCCGCCCCGGTGTTGGGGTTTGCTTGGCGACCGCGGTAACGAGCACCACGGTCTCGCCCATCGACACGCGCACTGCCCCGTCGGCCTGACGGGCGAGCTGTCCGGTCTCGATGGTTACCGAATGTGGACCGTACGGAAACGACTTGCTGACGACGCTCACAGCTGAATCCTCGAAAAAGGTGGAAATCCTGGGTCGGGAAACACAAAGGCCGCGCAGTCGCGGCCCTCAGGTCTCAGCGGCGAAGTCCGAGGCGCTCGACGAGCTCCTGGTACTTCTCGGGCTGTGTGGACTTCAGGTAATCGAGGAGCTTACGTCGCTGATTAACGAGCTTCACCAACCCGCGACGCGAGGCATGGTCACGCTTGTGTGCGGTGAAATGCTCGCCGAGTCCGTTGATCCGCTCGGAGAGCAGCGCCACCTGCACTTCGGGGGACCCGGTGTCGGCCGGACCGCGGCGGAACTGCGCGAGGATTCCGCCCTTCTTCTCACTGGATAAAGCCATTGCGCGATTGTCCTAACTACTTGTCTTAAGAGCCCTTTTGTGAGCCGCGCATTCTACCTGTGCCCGTGGCCTCGCCACAAGCCGAAAAGCATGTGCACGGTTGCTTACAGCGCACGTTGAAGACTACGATGCCCTTCGAGGTGACACGGCCATGTTGAAGACATCGCTCCTCGCCGCTTCGCTGATCGTCCTTGCAGGCGGCTGTGCCAGCAATCCTCCGGCCGCAACACGCCAGGCTACGGCGAACGCCGCGAGCAACTCCGGCTCACCAGTTGGCTGCGTCAACAAGACCGCCACGCGGCTGCCCACGAGCCCCGATGACTGCGCCGGTTTCGGCAACAGCCACTCTGCGGACGCCATGAAGAGCACCGGTGAGCCGCGCGCGGGGGATTCCCTGCGCCTGCTCGATCCGTCGGTCACGGTTCATCCGTAAGCGCGCGGTGCTCAGTCCTCGGCACGCGACTCGAACTTGAGCAGCCGGCGGGGACGCACGGCACCCGCCAGGTCAGTCTCACCGATACCCAGAAACTTTTCCCCTTCATAGAGGCGCACCCGGGCACCGATCGGCCCATCGGGCGCGGCCACCGGCTGACCCTGACACAGCCGCCGGGCCTTCGCCGGCTCGAGCTGCACCGCCGGCAGATGCTCGAGCGGTCGATCGACCGGCAGGAGCGGCGGCCACTGCCCGCTCGTGCATGCGGCCTCGAGCGACTCGAGCGTGTGCATCGGCTCGCGTGCGAAGGGCTCGACGTACTCGCGCCGCAGCACGCGCACATGGCCGAGCGTGCCGAGAGCGGCGGCAATGTCCTCGGCGAGCACCCGCACGTAAGTGCCCTTCGAGCACAGCACCTCGAGCTCGAGGGTCTCGCGCTCCAGCGCAAGCACGCTCAGACGGGACACTTCGATGCTCCGCGGTGCACGCGCGACCGTGACTCCCGCGCGTGCCAGGCGATAGAGCGGCCGGCCCGCCTGCTTCAGCGCCGAGTACATGGGCGGAACCTGCTGCCCGTGGCCGACGAATCGGCCGAGCACGCTCTCGATGTGAGCACGCTCGAGCGGTGGCACCGGGAGCTGCTCGATGACAGCACCCTCGGCGTCACCCGTCGCGGTGCGAGCGCCGAGCGCCACGGTGAAGCGATAGCACTTGCGGCCCGCCACGATCTCGCCGGCGACCTTGGTGGCTTCTCCGAGACAGATCGGCAGCATGCCGGTCGCGAGCGGATCGAGGCTGCCGACGTGGCCGCCCTTCTCCCGGCCGAACTGAGCGCGCACCCGCTGCAGGGCCGCGTTCGACGACAGGCCCCGTGGCTTGTCGAGCAGCAGGATGCCGCTTGGCATGGCGGCCCGTATCAGCGTGGCGTGCGATCGTTCTGCGGTGTGGGCGCAGCGGATGATGGCGCACTCTCCGCATCGGGATCGGCCCGATCCTCCGCCACCGCCTGATCGATCAAATGAGTGAGGCGCGCAGCGTCGTCGACGCTCTCGTCGAACACGAACTCGAGGCGCGGCGCATGCCGCAGTGCGAGCCGCCGCCCGAGCTCACCGCGCAGGAAGCCGGCGGCACGCGTAAGGCCCGCGTGCACCTCCTCGGCCGGATGAAGCGATGCGAAGGGGATGAAGAACACCCGCGCGCTTCCCATGTCCGGAGCGACGCTCACCGCGGTGATGGTGACGTTGCCCACCCGCGGATCCTTGACCTCGCGCGCGATCAGCGAGGCGAGCACGCGCTGGATCTCGGACTCGATGCGTTGGGTGCGTCCGTGCGCGGTCACTGCAGCGTTCTCGCCACCTCGACGCGCGCGAAGCACTCGATCTGATCGTTGACGCGCACGTCCTGGTAGTTCTTCACGCCGATGCCGCACTCCGTGCCGGCGCGCACCTCGTTGACGTCGTCCTTGAAGCGGCGCAGCGACTCGAGCGCGCCCTCGAAGATGACGACGTTGTCGCGCAGCACCCGGATCGGGTTGTTACGGCGCACGACGCCCTCGGTGACGAGGCAGCCCGCAACCACGCCGAACTTGCTCGAGCGGAACACCTCGCGCACCTGTGCCACACCGACGATCTGCTCCTTGATCTCCGGCTGCAGCATGCCGGTCATCATCTGTTTCACATCGTCGATGGCCTC
>Ga0070709_10000766_pt1 | contig 18044 bp, 17 predicted proteins | sample LARL51metaG_FD_65449 | JGI IMG/M metagenome (GOLD analysis project Ga0070709, IMG submission 65449) | Corn, switchgrass and miscanthus rhizosphere microbial communities from Kellogg Biological Station, Michigan, USA - LAR L5-1 metaG | ecosystem: Host-associated > Plants > Roots > Rhizosphere ...
ACCTCGGTGGAGGCCGGCAAGCTCGGCAAGCTCAGCGTGGTCAATGGCAGCGAGATCCTGCTCGGCTCGCCCTTCATCTTCTCCAAGCAGAACATCAAGGACTTCGATTTCTGATTAAGATCGTCGTTGTCCGGCCGCGGGCTGAAGCATGATAAGTTGACGTCGGTCGTCGCCGCCGGGGGACGCCCCCTTTTCCCCGTTTTTGCGGGGAGAGGGGGACGATCGCCACGGAAAAGACCGACTCAACTGAACTTCATGCTCCTCATAAGGTGGCCGGACGACGTATTTTGCTTCAGGCGTGAATGATGAGTCAGACAGTTGCGGTCCTCGACATCGGCAAGACCAATGCAAAATTGGCCCTGTTCGACGAGGGCCGGCTGGTCTGGGAAAAGTCGGCGCCCAACCGGATCCTGCCGGGGCCGCCCTATCCGCATGAGGACGTCGACGGCGCCTTCGCGTTCTTTCTTGGCGCGCTTCGCGAGGCCGGGCGCGCGCACCGGATCGGCGCGATCGTGCCGACGGCGCATGGCGCGGCGGGCGCCCTGATCGGCGACCATCGCCTCGCCGCGCCGGTCATGGACTATGAGTTTGCCGACGTCGAGCAGATCGAGCCGGATTACGCAAAAATCCGTCCGCCGTTCTCGGAAACCCTTTCGCCAAGGGTGCCGGCCGGCCTCAATCTCGGTCGCCAGCTTGCGTACCAGAAATGGCGCTGCGCCGATCTCTTCGCCAACGCGAAGCACTTCTTGCCCTATTCGCAATATTGGGCCTGGCGGCTCACCGGGGTCGCGGCCGCCGAAGTCACCTCGCTCGGCGCTCACACCGACCTCTGGGCCCCGCGGCAGGGGCGGACCTCGAGCCTTGTGAAAGCGCTCGACATCGAGCGGCTGCTGCCGCCGCTCCGCCCCGCCTTCGATCCGCTCGGGCCGATCAGGCCCGACATCGCCGCGATGACCGGCCTCGCGCCGGACACACCGGTCTATTGCGGCGTCCACGATTCCAACGCCTCGCTGCTGCCTTACCTCGTCTCGCGCCAGGCGCCGTTCACCGTGCTGTCGACCGGTACCTGGGTGATCCTGATGTGCGTCGGGCTGTCGCTCGATCACCTCGACCCGCGCGACGATACGCTCGCCAATGTCGACGCGCTCGGCCGTCCCACCGCCTGCGGGCGTTTCATGGGCGGACGCGAATATGCCGCCATCGCCGGCGGCGGCGGCAATCCGGACCTTTCCGCGATCGCGCGCGTCGTCGGCTCGGGCGCGATGGCGCTGCCCTGCTTCTCCGGCCAGGGCGGACCTTACGCGGCCAACAAGGGCGAGATCCGCGGCGATGTCGACGCAGGCGACCTGAGCGCGCTCGCAACGCTCTATTGTGCGCTGATCAGCGATCTGATGCTGACGCGCATGGGCGCTGGCACCGGCGACCTCATCGTCGAAGGAACGTTCGCCAAGAATCTCGTCTTCTGCGAAGTGCTCGGCGCCTTGCGGCCCGCGCAACGCATCTTCGCCGCGGAAGATACCGCGGGCACCGCGCGCGGCGCCGCCATGATCGCGCAATGGCCGCCGGCCTATCCGATCGCAGCGCCGACGCCGGTGCCACCAATTTCGATTGCCGGCCTCGCCGCCTATCGCAGCGCCTGGACCGCGGCGGTCGATCTGATCGCGCGCTGAACATCCAAGTCCGGGATACTGATCGCTTGCAGTCCCAAAGCCGATCTGCTGTGATCTCGGATATTCGCAAACAACCAGAGATAGAATGGAGCGTGAAGCTGATCGTTTTCGACTTTGATGGAACGCTGGTTGACAGTCGCGCCTTGATCCTGGAGTGCCACCGTGCCGTCTTCACTGAATTCCGTTTGACGCCGCCGTCGCCCGAGGACAGCCTGTCCCTGATCGGACGATCCCTTGAACTCGTTCTCGCACAGCTCGCCGGACCCGCCGCGCCGATACCGGACATGGTGAAAGCCTATGGCCGTATCCTTCCGCAACTTCGGGCCGACCCGGCCTTTGCGGAGCGGCCATTCGACGGCGTGACCGAGCTGCTTCACGATCTGAGCCGCGCACCTGACGCGGTGCTGGGGATCGCAACGGGACACATTTCGGCCGCCGTCGTGCCTGCGCTGGATGCGCTCGGATGGCGCGGACTTTTTGCGACCATTCAGGCCGCGGACATGGCGCCGTCCAAGCCGGATCCAACGATGCTGCTTCAGGCGCTCGAAGCCACCGGCACGGCACCCAAGAATGCGGTTTTCATCGGCGACACGACGTTTGATATGGAGATGGCGCTGGCCGCCAGGTTGCGACCGATCGGTGTTGCCTGGGGATACCATGGCGCCGAGCGCTTGATGGCGGCCGGCGCATGCGACGTTGCCCGCAGTGTCGACCGTCTCAGAGGCCATCTGCAAGACTGGATGGGACCAGGCTGACATCTCGCGCGCGATGCGCGGGATTCCTCCAGGCCACCAGCCGCTACGTCAGGCGCGGATCGCGCACGATGAAGTCGAGAAAGCTGCGCACCTTCACCGAGAGATACTTTCGGCTCGGATAGACCGCGAGCAGCTTTCCTGCAAAGAACATTTTTTCGGGCAGCACGCGCTCCAGCCGTCCCGCGGCGAGATCGTCGGACACCAGCCATTTCGGCAGGAAGGTGAAGCCCATGCCTTCCAGACAGGCAGAATGCATCAGCGTTTCATTGCCGGTCTGCAGAACCGGGGTGAACTTGACGGTGTTGCGCGCCTGCCCGGTGCCCACGGTCACCACGCCATCCGCGTGCACGAAGCTGTAGGCGAGCAGCGGCGCGCCAGCGAGGTCATCGAGCGAGGCTGGACGCCCGCGGCGATCGAGCAACTTGCGCGAGGCGACGAAATAGAACGGCGCATCGGCAATGGTCCGCGCGATCAGGCCCGGATCAGGCGAGGCCGTCACACGCAGCGCGAGATCAAAGCCCTCCTCGACGAGATTGACCATCCGGCCGGAGAGGTCGATCTCCAGTGTCACGTCGGGATAGCGCGCGCGAAAATCGGCCAGCAGGCTCGCGAACAATGGATTGGCCATCCACACCGGCGCGCTCAGGCGCAGGCGGCCTTTTGGCGCCACCACGGTCTGGCCGACCGCGGCTTCAACTTCGTCCAGCCCATCCACCATCTGCCGCGCCTGCTCGAAATACAGTGCGCCGGTCTCGGTCAGGCTGACATGCCGGCTGGTCCGGTTGAGCAGGCGCGCCGACAGCCGCTCCTCGAGATGCATCACATGCTTGCTCGCCATCGCCGGCGACACGCCGAGACGCTCGGCCGCGGCGGTAAAACTCTTGAGCTCCGCCACCGTACAGAACACCCGGATGCTCACCAGCGTATCCATGAAATTGCTCGCGCCCCTGCTTGACGGCGTCACCGTATCATCAACCAGTAGGAAATGATGCTTCAATCATGGTCATAATGATCAATCCGCAGGAAATACTTAATGTTGCTCCAGTTCATTCCTTCTGATGGAGCAAAATACCAATGTCGCAACTCGAAACCTGGTCGCCGCGCGTGCTCGCGGCCGTTCGGATCATCACGGCGCTGCTGTTCATCGAGCACGGGCTGATGAAGCTCGTTGCCTTCCCCGCCGCCGTCCCCGGACTGCCGTCGCCCCTGCCGACCCTCCTGCTCGTCGCGGCCCTGATCGAGATCGTCGGCGGCGCGCTGATTGCGGCCGGACTGTTCACCCGCATCGCCGCGTTCATCTGCTCCGGCGAGATGGCCGTGGCCTATTTCATGTTCCATGCGTCGAAGGGCTTTTGGCCGGCGCTGAACCAGGGCGAAGCCGCGATCATGTTCTGCTTCATCTTCCTCTACCTGGCCTTTGCCGGTGCCGGCGCCTGGAGCGTCGACGCATATTTGCCGTCGTCACGGCAGAGCCTGGCGCGAGCCTGATCATGAGCCATCAGCGGCTTCCCACCTACTACCTCTCGCATGGCGGCGGTCCCTGGCCGTACATGGAAGACGCCATGCGCCGCCGCTTCGACAAGCTCGAAGCCTCGCTGCTCGCGATCCGCGGCGAATGGGGCGATGCGGTGCGGGCCGTGCTCGTGGTCTCGGGACATTGGGAGACACCGGAGTTCGCGGTATCCTCCGGCGCGCACCCGGGAATGGTGTTCGATTATTACGGTTTTCCAGAATATCTCTACCACATCAAATACGACGCTCCAGGTTCGCCGGAGCTCGCGATGCGGGTGCGCGCGATGCTGGAGGCCGGCGGCTTTGCATGTGACAGCGATCCGGAGCGCGGTTTTGACCATGGCACCTTCAGCCTGCTGAAGCCGATCTACCCGAATGGCGAGATTCCCATCGTGCAGCTGTCGGTCAAGCTCGACTTCGATCCGCACGCGCATCTGTCGGTCGGCCGGCTGCTTGCCCCGCTTCGTGACGATGGCGTCGTGATCATCGGCAGCGGCTCGAGCTTTCACAATCTCGGACTGCGCGGTCCCGCTGCGATCGCGCCATCGCGCCGCTTCGACGACTGGCTGCAGCAGGCGCTGCTCAAATCCTCGACGTCGGAGCGTCGTGAGCGCGTCGCTGGCTGGATGCAGGCGCCGGATGCACGGGTCGCCCACCCCCGCGAAGACCACCTGGTCCCGCTGATGGTGGCGCTCGGCGCCGCCGACGAGGAGCCGGCGTCGCTGATCTATCACCAGGACGATTTTCTGGGCGGCTGGGCCCTGTCGAGCTTCCGCTTCGGCGACCCGGTACGGGCGGCTGCATAGAGCTCCATCGCAAAGCAGTTTTCAACCCGTCGAGCGCTGGGCCGCGCGGCGGGTTGACTCTTTGCTAGAATGCTAGCAATCTAGCACAAATGGCGGACGACGAGGTCAAGCAATTCAACGTGTACCTGCCGGTCTCCCTGATCAGGCAGGTCAAGCATCACGCCATTGAGGCGGAGATGTCGCTCTCGGCCCTCGTGACCGAAGCGCTCCGCGCCTACCTCGACGCGCAGAGGCCCGCGCAGAGATCGCCGAAAAAGGAGAAGTGAGATGACAACCGATCGCATCGAGGCGGTGTTCCTGACCACCCACAACTGGGGCAAGTCGGCGAAATTTTTTCAGGCGCTGGGTTTTGCCCTGGACTTCGAGACCGACCACAATTCGGGCAAGCTCAGGAACGGTGAGGGTCCCTATCTCTTCATCGCCGAAGTTCCCGAGAGCCAAAAGGTGGAGGCGCAGATCGTGCTCAAGACGCCCGACGCGGACGCGTTCCACCCCGCGGCCATCGTCGATGTTGTCACGCCATTCGAGGACACCCATTGGGGGACGCGGGACATGACCGTACGCGATCCCGACGGGCGGATCTGGCGGCTGCAGGCGCCGAAGGCGAAGGCGTGAGTTCGCGATGATGAGCGACAAGGACGCCGTTGTACCCGACAGTACGGCGGCGCGGACCGCCTTGTGGCGCGCTTTGCATGTAGCGATCGATCCGCCGCCGCATGTGCTGGACGACGAGATCGGCCTTGCGCTGCTGGCCCCGGACCAGGACTGGCGTGCCCGTGGCGACATGGACCCGGAGTTCACGCGGCCCTTCCGCGCTTCCATCGTTGCGCGCGCGCGCTTCATTGAGGACAATGTCGTCGAACAGGCCGGCCTTGGGCTCGGCCAATATGTCATTCTCGGCGCCGGCCTCGACAGTTTTGCCCAGCGCCGGCCCGACGTCGCATCCCGGCTAAAAGTGTTCGAGATCGATCGGCCGGGTCCGCAGGCCTGGAAGCGGCGGCGGCTGATCGAGCTCCGCTTCGGTATCCCGGACTGGCTGCGCTTGGTGCCATTCGATTTCGAGGCGGGCGGCTCCTGGCGGGACGCACTCGTGAAAGCCGGTTTCGATGCTTCGAAGCCGGCCATCGTGGTCTCCACGGGAGTCAGCATGTATCTCACCAGAGATGCGAACGCGGCGACGCTGCGCGAGGTCGCTGCGCTCGCTCCGGGATCGATGCTGGCGATGACTTTCCTGCTCCCGCTGGACACAGCAGATGCCGAGGTGCGCCCCGGTTTGGAAATGGCGGACAAGGCAGCGCGCGCGAGCGGCACGCCTTTCGTCAGCTTCTTCACGCCATCGGAGATCCTCGCGCTGGCCCGCGAGGCCGGGTTTCGAGAAGCGCGGCACGTCGCAGCGGACGAACTGACCCGGCGCTATTTTGCGGATCGAACCGACGGCCTTCGCCCGCCGCGCAATGCCGAGGAACTGCTCGTCGCGCGGACCTGATTTCCGCGCTTCCGACCGCACGCCGAAGATGGCCTTGACGCATTATTCGTGAGCGACTAAGTTAATTGGCACGTTCCAAACCTACTTACCGAAGTCCACAAAAACTAAGCCGTAGTGTTGTAGAAGTCTTCGGCCGCTTATTGGAACGTGCCAAAATAGCGGTATCGGATTGCTGCACAGGCCATGAGCGACAGCGCACGAGGCAAGGAGATCGTCAGCCGCGACGGACGCGCCACGATCGTCGACGTCGCGCGCCGCGCCGGGGTTTCCAAGTCGACGGTGTCGCTGGTGCTGTCGGGCAGCAGCCTGGTTGCGGACGCGACGCGGCAGCGGGTCTCTATAGCAATGTCCGAGCTCGGCTACATCTATCATCGTGGCGCCGCGACGCTGCGCGGTGCGCGATCCGGGGTGCTCGGCATGGTCATCAACGACCTGTCGAACCCGTTCTTCGTCGAAATGGCGATCGGTATCGAGGAGGCGTGCCAGGGCGGCGCGTTCATTCCGTTTCTCGCCAACGCCGCCGAGAGTTCGCTGCGCCAGTTGCAGGTGCTGCGTTCCATGCGCGAGCATGGTGCCGCGGGCATCGTGCTGTCGCCGGCGATCGACACGCAGCTCAGCGAATTGAAACCGCTGCTCGGCGACATGCCGGTGGTCCAGGTCATGCGCCGCCTGCCCGGCCTGAAGGCCTCGGTGGTCGCGCCGGAGAACAAGGAGGGCGCGCGCAAGGCAACTGCCTATCTGATCGCGCAGTCGCATCGGCGGATCGCCTTTGTGGGCGGGCTCGCCGCGATGACGGTGCGCGACGAACGGCTCGCCGGCTATCGCGCTGCGCTCGATGAAGCAAGAATCCCCTTCGACCCCGCGCTGGTGATCGAAACCATGATTAGCTACGCGGGCGGCGGGACGGCGCTTCCGCAACTCTTAAGTCTCTCCGAGCCCGCGACCGCCGCGCTCTGCTTCAACGATGTCGTCGCCATCGGCATGATGCGCGCGCTGGCCGCGGCCGGCGTCGCCATCGGCCGGAACTTCAGCGTGATCGGTTTTGACGACATCGAGGAAGCCAGGCACACCTTCCCCGCCCTCACCAGCGTCGCCGTCAACGGCAAGAACCTCGGCGCGCGCGCCGCACAGCTGCTGATGCGTCAGCTCGCCAGCGGCGATTTTGCGCCGGAGACGGTGCTGTGCCCAGCGACCCTCGTGGTGCGGGCCTCCTCCGGCCCGGCGCCAAGAACAGGAGCACAGGCATGACCGGACTTCGCTGGGGACTGATCGGCGCCAGCACCATCGCGGCACAGCACATGATCGGTGCCATCAGGGCCAATGGCGGCGAGGTTACGGCCGTGATGAGTGCGAGCGCGGACCGATCAGCGACATTTGCTCGGGAGCATGCCATTGCGCGCGGCGTGTCGGGCCTCGACGAACTCCTCGGGGCGGATGACCTCGATGCGGTCTATATCTCCACGACCAACGAGTTGCACCGCGACCAGGTGTTTGCAGCAGCGGCCGCCGGCAAGCATGTGCTCTGCGAAAAACCGCTCGCGCTCACTTTGGGCGATGCGCGCGCGATGGTGGCGCGCTGCCACGAACGCGGCGTCGTGATGGGCACCAACCATCACTTGCGCAACGCCGCGACGCATCGGGCGATGCGGGAGGCGATCAAGGCGGGCCGCATCGGCCGGCCGCTGTTCGCGCGCGTGTTCCATGCCGTCTATCTGCCGCCAAACCTGCAGGGCTGGCGGATCGACAAGCCGCAGGCGGGTGGCGGCGTCATCCTCGACATCACGGTGCACGATGCCGATACGCTGCGCTTCGTGCTCGATGACGAGCCGGCCAGCGTGACGGCAATGACGTCGCAGGGCGGCATGGGCCGCGAGGGCCTCGAAGACGGCGTGATGGGCGTGGTGCGCTTCGCGAGCGGGGTCCTCGCCCAGTTCCACGACGCCTTTACGACCCGCTACGCAACAACCGGCTTTGAAGTGCATGGCGAGGACGGCTCGCTGATCGGCACCGATTGCATGACCCAGGCGCCCAAGGGTGAGGTCCTGCTGCGGACCAAGGACGGCGCGGCGCCGCTCGCGATCGCGCATGAAAATCTCTATGCGCGCTCGGTCCGCCTGTTCCAGGAGGCAGTGGCCGGCCGCGGGTCACCCGCCGCGACAGGTGAAGACGGCATCAAGTCGCTCGGAGTTGCGCTGGCGACGCGCGAGGCGGCGCGAACCGGTCGCGAGACCGCCATCGATCTGAGAGTCTGAAAGAACATGTCGAGAGCCAGAATCCTCACCGCTGCCGAAGCCGCCCGACTGATCCGCGACGGCGCCACCGTGACCGTCTCCTCGTCGTCCGGGCTCGGCTGCCCTGACGCGGTGCTGGCCGCGATCGGCGCGCGGTTCGACGCGGAGGGTCATCCGCTGAGCCTGACCACGCTGCATCCGATCGCCGCCGGCGACATGTGGGGCATCAAGGGCATCGACCATCTCGCCAAACCCGGCTGCCTGGCAAAAGTCCTGGCCGGCTCCTATCCTTCCGGTCCCTCTTCCGCGGAGCCGCCCGCGATCTGGCAGATGATCACCGCCAATGCGTTGCCCGCCTATAATGTGCCGTCGGGCATCATGTTCGACATGCATCGCGAGGCCGCCGCAAAACGGCCGGGCGTGCTGACCAAGGTCGGCATGGACACCTATGTCGATGCGAGGCGCGAAGGCTGCGCCATGAACGCCAAAGCCGCCGCCGAACCAATCGTGAGCCGGGTGAATTTTGCCGGCGACGACTGGCTGTTCTTTCCTTCCATCATTCCCGACGTCGCGATCATCCGCGCCACCACGGCGGACGAGCGCGGCAACCTGTCCTACGAGCACGAGGGCGGCATTCTGGGCCCGCTCGACCAGGCACTCGCCGTCCGCAACAATGGCGGCCTCGTGATCGCCCAGGTCAAGCGGCTGGCGGCGGCGGGCTCGCTGCGCCCGCACGACGTCGTCGTGCCCGGCGTGCTGGTCGACGTCATCGTGGTGGCGCCTGAGCAGTTGCAGACCACGCACACCCCTTACGAGCCGGCGATATCAGGCGAGATCTTTCGCCCCATCGCCGCGTTCGAGACGCCGAAATTCGACGTCGGCAAGGCGATCGCGCGGCGCGTGGCGATGGAGCTGCGTGATGGCGACGCGGTCAATATCGGTTTTGGCATTTCGGCCAACGTGCCGCGCATCCTGATCGAGGAAGGCCGCCACGGCGCGGTAACCTGGGTGATCGAACAGGGCGCGATCGGCGGCGTCCCGCTGCTCGACTTCCAGTTCGGCTGCGCCTCCAACGCCGAGGCCATCGTGCAGTCGCCGCATCAATTCACCTATTTTCAGGGCGGCGGCTTTGACATGTCGCTGCTGTCATTCCTGCAGATCGACCGGCTTGGCTCGGTCAATGTCTCGAAGCTCGGCGCGCGTCCGCATGTGACCGCGGGTGCCGGCGGTTTTGTCGACATCACCGCGCGCGCCAAGCGCATTGTCTTTTCCGGCTACTTCACCGCCGGCGCCGGTCTCGAGATCGAAAATGGTGCCCTGAAGATCGCCAGGGAAGGCAAGGTCAAAAAGCTGGTGGGCGAGGTCGAGCAGGTGACGTTCTCAGGTCCCCGCGCGATCGCGCAGGGCCAGGAAATTCTCTATGTCACCGAGCGCTGCGTGCTGCGGCTCCAGCGCGACGGCGTGACCGTCACGGAGATCGCGCCCGGCGTCGATCTACAAGCCGACGTGCTGGCGCAGGCGGAGTTCCCGCTAAAAGTCGCGAGCGAACTAAAAATCATGCCGGCGGCGCTGTTCCGTCCCGAACCGATCGGCCTTGAATTGCGGAGGGCGCCTTGAGTCCTTTTGTCGAGTTGACTTATCAGGGGCCCGTCGCCCATATCGCGCTGAAGCGCCCCGACAAGCTCAATGCGCTGGACCGCGACATGGTCGATGCGCTCGCCGAAGCCGCGCGGGCCATCGAAGCCTCGCGCGAGACCCGCGCTGCGATCCTCTCGGGCGAGGGCAAGGCGTTTTGTGCCGGCGGCGACATTGCGGCCTGGGGCGGCCTGCCGGCACTCGAGATGTGGCGCGACTGGACCCGCGCCGGCCATCGCACCTTCGAGGCGCTGGCGCGGCTGCGCGTGCCGCTGATCGCAGCACTCACTGGCCACGCCTTTGGCGGCGGGCTCGAGCTTGCAGCGGTCGCCGATATCCGCATCGCTGAAACCGGCATCAAGCTGGGCTTGCCGGAAACCGGGCTCGGCATGATCCCCGGCTGGTCGGGAACGCAGCGCCTGGTCCGCCGTTTCGGCGCCTCGGTCGTGCGGCGGATGGCGCTGGCCGGGCGCCTGTTCACGGCCGAGGAAGCGCTTGAACTCGGCCTCGTCGACGAGGTGACCGCGACGGGCGAAGCGCTGGCGCGCGCAAAATCGCTGGCCGGCGATGTTGCGGCGCGCGGCCCGCTCGCCGTGCAGATGGCCAAGGCCATGATCAACGCGGCGGAAGGCGAGGACCGTGACGCACCGATCGAAGGGCTTGCCGGCGCGCTGACTGCCATGACTGACGATCTTGCCGAAGGCGTCGCCGCCTTCAAAGGCAAGCGTGCGCCGCGCTTTGTCGGACGTTAGAAGAATTCTTCACGCTACCTTGCGGCGAAGCGCGACGATGATGGAAATTCAGGAGCCGCTCGACTAGGCTTCTCGCGACGGAGCCGGACCGTTTCCGGCAAGAAGAAGCAAAACGGGAAGGAAACGCGTATGAAATTCGCAAAAATGCTGGCCTCGACGGCTCTCGCCGCCGCATCGATCGGCGTGTTTGCGCCGGCCCATGCGGCCGATGTCAAGGAAGTGCAGATGCTGCATTGGTGGACCTCCGGCGGCGAGGCGGCAGCGCTCGACGTCATCAAGCAGGGCGTCGCCAAGAAAGGGTTCGCCTGGAAGGACGTGCCGGTCGCCGGCGGCGGCGGCGGCGCCGCGATGACCACGCTGAAGGCCAATGTCGCGGCGGGCAATCCGCCGACCGCCTCGCAGATCCTCGGCTATTATGCGCTCGAATATGGCGAACAGGGCTCGCTCGCCGACATCTCCGCGCTGGCGACGAAGGAGAACTGGGACAAGCTGATCCCGGCGCCGCTGCAGAAATTCGCCAAGATCAACGGCAAGTGGGGCGCCGTTCCGGTCAACATCCACTCCGTCAACTGGATCTGGCTGAACAAGGCCGTGATGGAGAAGGTCGGCGGAACCGAGCCGAAGAATTTCGATGAATTTGTCGCTTTGCTCGACAAGGCCAAGAAGGCCGGCGTGATTCCGCTCGCACTCGGCGGCCAGCCGTGGCAGGAGGCGACGATGTTCGACTCGATCGTCGCATCGACCGGCGGCACCGACTTCTACAAGAAGGCGTTCATCGATCTCGACGAGAGCGCGCTGAAGTCGGACACCATGAAGAAGGCGTTCGACAACCTCGCCAAGCTGCGTGACTATGTCGACCCGAACTACGCCGGACGCGACTGGAACCTTGCCACCGCCATGGTGATCAAGGGCGACGCGCTGGTACAGGTGATGGGCGACTGGGCCAAGGGCGAGTTCGCGGCCGCCCACAAGGAAGCCGGCAAGGACTTCTTGTGCTACCGCTTCCCCGGCACCGACGGCTCGGTGTTCTACAACAGCGACATGTTCGCGTTCTTCAAGGTGCCGGCCGACCGCCAGGCGGCGCAGCTCGCGCTCGCCGAGGTCACCATCAGCCCCGAGGTGCAGTCCGCGTTCAACGTCATCAAGGGCTCGGTGCCGGCGCGGCTCGACGTGCCCGACACCGCCTTCGACATGTGCGGCAAGAAGGGCATCGCCGACGTCAAGGCCGCCAACGAGAAGGGCACGTTCTATGGCTCGCTGGCCCAGAACTACGCCCAGCCGCCGGCCATCGCCACGGCCTATTACGACGTCGTGACGAAGTTCATGCATGGCGGCATCAAGACGTCCGACGTCGCGGTGACCGAGCTCGTCAAGGCGATCAACGCGGCGAAGTAGCGGTTCGAATGCCTCCTCTCCCGTTTCACGCGACATGTGAAGCGGGAGAGCCAAAGCCATCGAACGCCTCGCTTCCGGAGGTTATGCATGACCACGATGACCGAACGCGAGTCCGTGACCGCGCTGGCCGAGCGCCGGAGCGGTCCCTCGCTGCGCGGCCGTTTCCAGGACTGGCTGCCGCGGCTGGTGCTCGCGCCCTCGTTCCTGCTCGTGCTGGTCTTCGTCTATGGCTTCAATCTCTGGACCCTCTTTCTGTCGTTCACGAATTCGAAGGCGTTCCCGACCACCAGTCTGATCGGCTTCGCCAATTATCAGCGGCTCTGGAACTGGACCTTTGAAACCGACCCGCCCTCGAACTGGTACACGGCCCTCGTCAACATGGGCCTGTTCGGCGGGCTCTATATCTTCTTCTGCCTGTTCCTCGGCCTCCTGCTCGCCATCCTGCTCGACCAGAAAATCCGCGGCGAAGGCATTTTGAGGCCGATCTATCTCTATCCGCTGGCGCTGTCCTTCATCGTCACCGGCACCGCCTGGAAGCTGTTTCTCGACCCGCGCATCGGCCTCGAAAAGGCCGTGCACGACTGGGGCTGGACTAGCTTTCATTTCGACTGGGTCGTCAACCCCGACATGATGATCTATTGCGTCGCGATCGCCGGGGTCTGGCAGACCTCGGGCTTCGTCATGGCGATGTTTCTCGCAGGCCTGCGCGGCGTCGACGGCGAGATCCTGAAAGCGGCACAGATCGACGGCGCGTCGACCTACCAGACCTACCGCCGCATCGTCATCCCGATCATGCGCCCGGTGTTCTTCTCGGCGCTGATCGTGCTCGCACACATGGCGATCAAGTCCTACGACCTCGTACTGTCGGTCACCGGCAAGAACCCGGGCGGCGCCGCCGAGCTGCCCTCGACCTTCATGTATTCCTACACCTTCACGCGCAACCAGATGGCGGTGGGATCGACCAGCGCGGTCATCATGCTGATGACCATCGCCGCGATCATGGTGCCCTACATCTACTCCGAAACGAGGGAGAAGAGCCGGTGACATCAGCCGACCTCGTCACCTCGGCGCCGCGCCGTCTGAGCGGCCATTCGCTGACGACCCGCATCGTCATCTACGGCCTGCTGCTGCTGTTCGCACTGGTCTATCTGGTGCCGCTTGTCGTTATGGTGATGACCTCCCTAAAACCGCTCGGCGAGGTCACCGGCGGCAACATGTTCGCGCTGCCGGAGCAGCTCACGTTCAGGCCCTGGGTCGACGCCTGGGGCGAGGCGCGCATCGGCGTCTCCGAGACCCGCGGCATCCACGGCTACTTCCTCAATTCGGTGAAGATGGTCATCCCCGCCGTCTTGATCTCGACGCTGCTCGGCGCGCTGAACGGCTACGTGCTGACCAAGTGGCGCTTTCCCGGCGACAAGCTCGTGTTCGGCATGATGCTGTTCGCGTGCTTCATCCCGTTCCAGTCGGTCATCATCCCGATGGCGGTGATCCTCGGCGCGCTCGGCCGGATCGGCGTCGGCCTCTATGACCTGACGGGCTGGTCGTTCGGCCTCGGCAACGCGACGGTCAACCTGGTGATCGTCCACGTGATCTACGGCCTCGGCTTCACCACCCTGTTCTTCCGCAACTATTACGAGACGTTCCCGAACGAGCTCGTCAAGGCGGCGATGATCGACGGCGCCAGCTTCTTCCAGATCTTCCGCCGCGTCCTCCTGCCGAACTCGACGCCGATCTTCATCGTCACCGTGATCTATCAGTTCACCAACATCTGGAACGATTTTCTGTTCGGCTCGACCTTTGCCGCCGGCGATACGGCGCCAATGACAGTCGCGCTCAACAACCTCGTCAACACCTCGACCGGCGTCGTCGAATACAACGTCAACATGGCGGCCGCGATCATCGCCGCCGCGCCGACCTTGCTGGTCTATGTCGTTGCCGGTCGCTATTTCGTCCGCGGCCTGATGGCCGGCGCCGTCAAGGGATGACAACATGGCCACGCTGGAAATCGCCGACCTGCGCAAGCGCTTTGGGACCATCGAGGTCCTGAAGGGGATCGACATCACGCTCGAGAAGGGCGGCTTCCTCGTGCTGGTCGGCCCCTCAGGCTGCGGCAAGTCGACTCTCCTGAACACCATCGCCGGCCTCGAGCAGATCTCCTCTGGCGAGATCCGCATCGGCGGCAATGTCGTGAACCATCTGCATCCGTCCAAGCGCGACATCGCCATGGTGTTCCAGTCCTACGCGCTCTATCCGAACATGTCGGTCGCCGAAAACATCGGCTTTGGCATGGAGATGCGTGGCGTCGCGAAGGCCGAGCGCGAGAAGGCGATCGAAGCGGTCGCAAGAACCCTGCAGATCGAACACCTCCTGAAACGCCGCCCAAGCCAGCTTTCCGGCGGACAGCGCCAGCGCGTCGCGATGGGACGCGCGCTGGTCCGGCGGCCCAGCATTTTCCTGTTCGACGAGCCACTGTCGAATCTCGACGCAAAGCTGCGCGTCGACATGCGGATCGAGATCAAGCGTCTGCACCAGACCACGGGCTCGACCATCGTCTACGTGACCCACGACCAGATCGAGGCGATGACGCTCGCGACCAAGATCGCGGTGCTCAGGAACGGCGAACTGCAGCAGGTCGGCAGCCCCAGCGAAATCTACAACTGCCCCGCCAACACCTTTGTGGCGGATTTCATGGGCTCGCCGGCGATGAACCTGCTCGAAGGCAAGGTCGCGCAGGCCAGCGGCGCGCAGCACGTCGTGATTGCGCGCAAGGAGGGCGAGCCGATCCTGCTGCCGGTCCCCGCCAGCGTCGATGCGGGCAAGCTGCAGGACGGCGCCAAGGTCATTTTCGGGATTCGCCCGGAGGCCGTCAACGACGTCGAGAGCATCGACCGCAATGCAAAGTCGGTGGTCAGGTTCGACGCGACAGTCGAAATCGTCGAGCCAGCCGGTTCGGACACCTTTGTCGTCATCCACGCCGCCGGCAAGGAACTGACCGCGCGGATGCGCGCCGACGCCGATGTCCGGCGCGGCCAGAACCATACCTTCGCCTTCAACCTCGACAAGGCGGTGCTGTTCGACCCAGAGACGACGGCGCGCATCTGACCGACCGACCTGAGGAGATGCGTTTGTCGCAACAGGAGACAGTCGACGTCCTCGTCATCGGATCGGGAATGGGCGGCGCGACCTTTGCCGCGGGGCTGGCGCCCTCGGGCGCAAAAATCCTGATCCTGGAACGCGGCGAGCGCCTGGTCGACAGCGATGCCGCCCGCGATGCGCGCGCGATCTTTCAGCGCGGCGTGTTCCGGCCGCAGGAATCCTGGATCGACGGCGCGGGGCGGGCGTTCAATCCCGGCAACTATTATTATGTCGGCGGCAACACAAAACTCTATGGCGCGGTGCTGATCCGCTATCGCGCCGAGGATTTTGCGCCAATTGCGCATCGTGACGGCACGACGCCGGGCTGGCCGTTCGCCTACGAGGAACTGGAGCCGTGGTACACGCGCGCCGAACAGTTTTACAAGGTACGCGGCGCGCTGGGCGCCGACCGCACCGAGCCGCATCATTCGGCGCCCTACCCGTTCGGTCCGGTGCCGGATGAGCCGGCCATCGCAGCGGTCCGGCAGCGTCTGAAGAAGGTCGGCCTCAATCCGTTTTCGCTGCCGCTCGGGATCGATCTCGAGACCTGGCTCAAGCGGGCCAAAACACCGTGGGACGCATTCCCGGACATCGGTCACGGCAAGATGGACGCGGAGAGCTGTGGGATCGCCCGCGCGCTCGCCCATGACAATGTCGAGCTGCGCACCGCCGTGCAGGTCGAGCGGCTGATCACCGCGCCGGATGGCAAGCGCATCGCCGGCGTCGAGGTCGTGCGCGACGGCAAGCGCAGCGTGATCGGCGCCAAGATCGTCGTGGTCGCGGCGGGCGCGGTCAATTCGGCTGCGCTGCTGCTGCGCTCGAAGGACGGCGGGCTCGCCAACCGCTCCGATGCGGTCGGCCGACATTTCATGAATCACAACGCCTCCGCGGTGCTCGCGATCGATCCGCGTGTCGTGAACGACTCAGTCTATCAGAAGACCCTCGGCATCAATGATTTCTATCTCGGTGACGGGCGCGGCGGACCGCCGCTCGGCAACATCCAGCTGCTCGGGCGCGTCACCGCGCCGATCCTGAAATCCAGCATGCGACTGGCGCCGGAATGGGCGCTCGGCTTCATGAGCCGCCATGCCGTCGACTGGTACGCGATGAGCGAGGATTTGCCCAATCCTGACAGCCGCGTGACCGTCGACGGCGCAAGGATCCGCCTCGACTGGAAGCGGTCAAACTGGACGACACATCTGGCGCTGGTCACAGCATTGAAAGAACGGCTGCGTGCCGCCGGCTATCCGATCGTGCTGTCGAAGGCGTTCGACCGGCGCACCCCGTCGCATCAATGCGGCACGGTGCGCATCGGGCGCGATGGCGCGACCTCGCCGCTCGATCCGTTCTGCCGCGCTTATGATCACGAAAACCTGTTCGTCGTCGATGCGTCGTTCCTGCCGACCTCGGCCGCTGTCAATCCCTCGCTCACCATCGCCGCGCAGGCGCTGCGCGTCGCAGACCATGTCGCGAAGACCGATCTGAATGTTGCTGCGCCGTCAAACCCTCGTGGTGAGGAGGCGCGCGAGCGCCGTCTCGAATCATGAGGCCCCGACCTTGGTCGGCCCGGGCCTCAACCTTCGAGACGCGCGTAAGAACGCGCTCCCTGGGGATGAGGGGATAGAGCCGTCCTGTGACGCAGTAAGATCGATGGGAGGCAAGATGGCGGCTTACGACTACATCATCGTCGGTGGCGGCTCGGCGGGCTGCGTGCTCGCAAGCCGCCTGAGCGCCGATCCACAGCTCAAGGTGCTGCTGCTCGAAGCCGGCGGCGGCGACAACAATCCGCTGTTCAAGATGCCGGCCGGCTTTGCCAAGATGACCAAGGGCGTCGCGAGCTGGGGCTGGAGCACCGTGCCGCAGCGCCATCTGAACGGCCGCGTGATCTGGTACACGCAGGCCAAAGTGATCGGCGGCGGCTCCTCGATCAACGCCCAGCTCTACACCCGCGGCAACCGCAGGGATTATGACGCCTGGGCTGACGACGCCGGCTGCGACGGCTGGAGCTATCGCGAGGTGCTGCCCTACTTCATCCGCAGCGAGGACAATCAGCGCCTGGTCAACGCCTATCACGGCTATGGCGGCCCTCTCGGTGTTTCCTATCCAATCGATCCACCGCCGATCAGCCACGCTTTTCTGCGCGCCGCGCAGGAGATCGGGATTCCCTTCAACTTCGATTTCAATGGCGCCGTGCAGGATGGCATCGGCCACTACCAGCTCTCGACGCGCGACGCGCGGCGCTCCTCCGCGTCGAGCGCCTTTCTCGCGCCGGTCCGCCATCGCACGAACCTGACCGTCCGACTAAACACGCAGACGCTCAGGATCGAGGTCGACAAAGGCCGCGCGGTCGGCGTCACCGTTGCGAGCGGCAGCGCGATCGAGACGATCCGCTGCGAACGCGAGGTAATTTTGAGCAGCGGCGCCATCGGCTCGCCGCGCCTGCTGCAGCTCTCGGGCATCGGCCCCGCGGACGAATTGAAGCGCGCAGGCGTTGCCGTCGTGCACGACCTTCCCGGCGTCGGCAGCAATTTTCAGGACCACCTCGACCTCTACGCGATCTCCGAATGCACCGGCGACCACACCTATGACCGCATCGCGCAGCCGCATCGCACCGCCTGGGCGGGTCTGCAATATCTGCTGTTCAAGACCGGTCCGGTCACCTCGACA
>Ga0070709_10000770_pt1 | contig 17989 bp, 14 predicted proteins | sample LARL51metaG_FD_65449 | JGI IMG/M metagenome (GOLD analysis project Ga0070709, IMG submission 65449) | Corn, switchgrass and miscanthus rhizosphere microbial communities from Kellogg Biological Station, Michigan, USA - LAR L5-1 metaG | ecosystem: Host-associated > Plants > Roots > Rhizosphere ...
TCTTGCCCAGGGCCAGAGCACCACGATCACGGTCTCGTACGACGTCGTCGATAGCCACGGCGCGATGGTGGCGCAGACCGAGACCATCACCATCGAGGGCATCAACAACAAGCCGCTCGTCACCAGTGCCGATCAGACCGGCAGTGTCCACGAGCAGCCCGGCGTGACCAACTCGTCGACCCCTGACACCGCGAGCGGGACGATCACTTTCACGGATGCGGACCAGACCGATAGGCATCTCGTGACGGTGACTGGTGTCAGTTCGTCAGGGACGGTATCAGGCCTGCCTGACGCGGCGACAATGAAGAGCTGGCTCACCCTTGGGACGCTGAGCGATGGGCAGAGCGCATCGCAGGGCTGGACGTTTTCCGCTCCCGATCACTTCTTCGACTATCTTGGCGCCGATCAGTCGCTGACACTCCGGTACACCGTTCAGATCGACGACCAGCACGGCGGGGTGACGATGACGCCGGTCACGATCACGGTCAGCGGAGCGGCAGAGCCGCTGACACAGACGGCCGGCGGCCCGCATCTGCCGCCGGTCATCGACACCACCCATGTTTTGCTCTCGCAGACCGGCAACGTCACGACGATCACGGGCGTGCAGGTGACGGACGCCGATTCGAATGCAGCGACGCAGACCTACACCTACTCGGAAACCTCGCTTTACGGAACCCCGGCTACGCCAGGCAGCTCGGGCAGTCTGCAGCAGATCAAGGACGCGCTCGGCAGCATCACCGAAACGGCGAAGGACAATGCGGCGACCGAAACCCTGACGCTCACCGTCAGCGACGGCCACGGCAACAGCGACTCCGTCTCGTTCGTGTTCGCTGTGGGCAAAAACTCCGGAGATGGCGCGACGCTGACCGGTGGTGCGGGCAGGGACGTGATCATTGCGAGCAGCCACCCCGATACCATGACCGGCAAGGCAGGCGCAGACCAGTTCGTCTTTGCGCCCACCCATTCCGGCAACGCCGATATCATCACCGACTTCACTCGGAGCGAGGACCACATTGACCTCAGGGCCTACTCGGCGCTGGTCGATAGCTTGACCTTGAACGACCACTGGATCAGCACGCACGCGGCGCTCACCGCCAATGGTCAGGACACCCTGATCACGCTTGATGCGCTTGGTCCTGGGAAGAAGACCGATACGATTCTGCTCCAGCATGTGGCATCGACACTTCATGTCGGCGACTTCATCGTCTCGCCGCATACCACCTAGACCCGCACGGCGCGGCTGGAATCAGCCGTTCCGCCTGCACGCACCCGTTCATCGCTTCGCCGGAATGGCGTATGCTGGGTTGAACCGCCTCCGAACAGCGAGAGCCGATGAGACGCCTGAGAGCCATCCGACGCTGGTTCACCCGCAGGTTCGGTTACGCGCGGCTGGCGTGTCTCGCGCTCCTGGTCAGTTTCGCCGCCTTGCGCATCGCCGATTTCGGACCGATCGAGGAAATCCGTGTCAGGACGTTCGATACCTATCAGCGTATCGACCATCGCAAGAAGCCCGCCGAGCCGATCGTCCGCATTGTCGGGATCGACGAGAAGAGCCTCAAGGCGCTCGGCCAATGGCCGTGGCCACGGACCAGGATCGCCGATCTCGTCGACAAGCTGACCAGGCTCGGCGCGGCGGCGATCGCGTTCGACGTCGTCTTTCCCGAGCCGGACCGCCTCAATCCCGAAATCGCCGCCGAGAATTTCCGCGATCTCGACGAGGCGACAAGGGACAAGCTCAAGGCGCTGCCGAGCAATGATCAGGTTCTTGCCGAAGCCATCAAGCGGTCGCGCGTCGTGCTCGGCGAGTCCGGCATTGCCGAGCTGAATCCGGATCTCGACAGGCAGCTTCCGCAAACCGGACTGGCGACACTGGGCGAGGACCCCAAACCGTATCTGTACGAATTTCCGGGCCTGATCCGCAACGTTCCCGTGCTCGAGCAGGCCGCTGCCGGCCGCGGCCTGTTTTCGATCAAGCCCGAACGCGACGGCATCATCCGGCGCGTCCCGATCGTCACGATCGCGCAGGGCGCCGTGATGCCATCGCTGGCGTTCGAAATGCTGCGCGTGGTGAGTGGAAGCGACACCATTCTGGTGAAGACCAATGAGGACGGCATCGTCAGCGTCCGGGTCGGCAAATTCCAGATTCCGACCGACAGCAACGGCCAGCTCTGGGTGCATTTCGCCCGTCAGGATCCGTCGCTCTATATGCCGGCGATCGATGTGCTCGAGGGGAAGGTTGCGCCGGAGATGATCGCGGGCAAGCTCATTCTCATCGGCCCCTCGGCGGTCGGGCTGTACGACATCAAGACCACACCGGTCGATCCGGCGATGCCCGGCGTCGAGGTCCATGCCCAGGTGCTGGAGGCGGCGCTCACCCGTGCGGTGCTGTCGCAGCCCAACTATGGTTTTGCCTTCGAGTTCTTCGCGGCTGTCATCATCGGCCTGCTGGTGATCGTTTTCGCGCCGCGATTCGGCCCCGTCACGCTGGTCGCGGTTGGCGCGCTGTTCGCGTCCGTGCTGATCGGGACGTCCTGGTTCTTCTACAAGGAGCAGAAACTGCTGGTCGACTTCACCTATCCCCTGCTGTCGACCACGGCGATCTATCTGACGCTGATCTTCGCCAGCTTCGTGCGCGAGCAGCAGCAGCGCAAGCAGATCCGCGGACAGTTCGCGCAATACATGTCGCCGGTGCTGGTCGAGCAGCTCGCACAAGCGCCGGAACGGCTCGTGCTCGGCGGCGAGGAGCGCGAGATGACGATCATGTTCTCCGACATGCGCGGTTTCACCTCGATTTCGGAGACCTACAAGAACGATCCGCAGGGATTGACGGCGCTGATGAACCGCTTCCTGACGCCGCTCACGAACGTGGTCCTCGAACGCAAGGGCTATATCGACAAGTATATGGGCGACGCCATCATGGCGTTCTGGAACGCGCCGCTCGATGACCGGGAGCATCAGCTCAATGCCTGCGAGGCGGCGGTCGACATGCTGGACCGCGTCGCGGAGCTCAACAAAGAGCGCGAGGCGGAGGCGCAGGAGAGTGGCCGCGCCTATGTTCCGCTCAATGTCGGTGTCGGCCTCAACACCGGGCCTTGCGTCGTCGGCAACATGGGATCGGACCTGAAATTCAACTATTCGGTGTTCGGCGACAGCGTCAATCTGGCCTCGCGCCTGGAAGGGCAGTCCAAGGAATACGGCTTTCCGATCATCGTCGGCTCCAGGACCGCGCTGGCGGCAAGGGAAAAATTCGCCATCCTCGAAATCGATTTCGTGATGGTGAAAGGCAAGAAGGAACCGGAGGTCGTCTACGCCATCGCGGGGCGTGAGGATGTCGCGCTGTCCGAGCGCTTTCAGCGCCTGCGCAACCTGACCATCGAGATGCTGGCCTGCTACCGCAGCCGCGACTGGGACGGTGCGCTGGCGGCGATCGAGCGTGGCCGCCGGACCGATGATGCCCGCACCCTGGAGCTGTTGTTCCATCTCTACGAAAAGCGCATTCGCGACTTCCAGGTCGATCCGCCGCCCGAGGATTGGGACGGCGCCTATGCGCTGCTGACGAAGTAGCAGCGGCCGATCTCGTAGGATCGGCAAAGGCGCGTCTTCGCGCCGTGCCCACCATTGCAGATGCGCGCTGAGCGAGGGTGGGCACGGCGCAAGAGCGCCTTTGCCCACCCTACAGCTTTCGCTATGAGATCGCGCCGCGATATTGTAGCCAATGCCGGATCCGCCAGACCAGCGAGGAGCGACACCTGATGACAAGACCGAGTGCCAAACATGTCAAGGCGATGGCGGAGACGGCAGGAGTCCCTGTCGCGAATGACGTCGCCGAGCGCATCACGACATCGATCGGGCCGGCCTTCGACGGATTTTCGGCCGTGGCGGGCACGCTGCCCTTCGATCTCGAACCCGCGACATTTGCGCTCGTGCAGGCCGAGAAATCAGCGCGATGAGTGTCGAGCCTGCCCTGATGTCGCTCACCGCGGTCGCCAAGGCGATCGCCGACAAGCGCATGTCGTCGCGGGAGGTGACGCAGTCCTGCCTGCATCGCATCCTGAAATGGCAGCCGCATCTCAACGCCTTCATGGCGATCGAGTCCGACGCCGCGCTGAGCGCCGCTGACGAGGCCGACGCCGAACTGGCAAAAGGCCAGAACCGGGGCGCGCTGCACGGCGTGCCGCTGGCGCACAAGGACATGTATTACGAGGCCGGCAAGGTCGTGACCTGCGGCTCGCTGATCCGGCGCGATTTCGTCGCCTCGACGACGTCGACGGCGTTGCAGCGCCTGAAGGATGCCGGCCAGGTCCGGCTCGGTTCGCTGCAGATGGCGGAGTTCGCCTACGGGCCGACCGGCCACAACCGCCATTACGGGCCGGTGCGCAATCCATTTGCGCGTGAGCACGTCACCGGCGGCTCGTCCTCGGGCTCGGGTTCGGCGGTGGCGGCGCGGCTGACTTTTGCGGCGCTCGGCTCCGACACCGGTGGCTCGATCCGGATGCCCGCGCATTTCTGCGGCGTGACCGGACTGAAAACGACTTATGGCCGCATCAGCCGGGCTGGCGCCATGCCGCTGTCGCAGTCGCTCGACACGGTCGGGCCGCTGGCCCGCACGGCCGAGGATTGCGCGCTGCTGCTGGCGCTGATGGCGGGTCCCGATCCCGAGGATCCTACCTCCAGCACCGCGCCGGTCGACGACTACATGGCGGCAACGCGCGCGCCGATCAAAGGCCTGCGCATAGGCGTGCCCAACGCGTTCTATGTCGACGATCTCGACGGCGAGGTTGCACGGGTCCTCGATGCCACGCTGGCGATCCTGAAGCAGGAAGGCGCCGACATCGTCCAGGTCCAGTTGCCCGACCAGCGCCAGCTGCAGGGGGCCTGCCAGATCGTGCTTGCCGCCGAGGCCGCCGCCTTCCACAAGCGCTGGTTGATCGAACGGCCTCAGGATTACGGCCCGCAGGTTCTGAAGCGGCTGCACAACGGGCTTGCGATCCCGGCCATCTCCTATCTCGAGGCGATGCGCTGGCGCGGCCCGGCGCTCGCAGCGCACAATGCGGCGACGGCCGGCGTCGATGCGCTGATTGCCCCGGTGGCTCCGATGCCGGCGCCGACCATCGCCGAGAGCGATGTCGGCGGCAGCGATGGCGCGGAGGCCGTGATCCAGCGCATCACGCGCTTCACCCGGCCTTTCAACTATCTCGGTCTGCCGTCGCTTGCGATTCCCTGTGGCTTCACGGCGAGCGGCCTGCCGGTCGGTCTGCAGCTGATCGGCCGCTCCTTCGACGAGGCAACGGTGCTTCGGATCGGCGCGGGGTTCCAGCGCGCAACCGATGTCCACGAGCGGATGCCCCAGCTCTGATGAGTAGTCCTGCGGCGTCATAAGACCCTCATGGTGAGGAGCGCGCTCTTGCGCGCGTCGCGAACCATGAGGCCCCGATGCGGATATCAGGGCCTCGTCCTTCGAGACGCTTGCTAAAGCAAGCTCCTCAGGACGAGGGGATATAGCCGTTCCTGACGCAGTAGGACGACCGCATGATGAGTTGAGCTTCGGCTCTTGCCGCGTCGGCGGTCGGCTCCCTCTCCCCGCAGCGGACCGCAAGCGGGTAGAGGTGAACGCGCCGTGCGATCGATTCAACTAAGCTTCATCCCGCTGCGGTGTGGCCGCGACGTAACGGTCGCCGACAAAGCCTCCGCTGCCAGGCGCGCTCTGCTGTGGAGCTCATGATTTAAGGTCGTCACGTCGCGCGCATTTGAGTTAAGCTCAATGAACTCGCGCGGATCGCAATGAGCCGCGCCGGAGGGGGAAGTTCATGCAGTTGTCCAACGAAGGCATTTTGGTCATCCTGTTCGTCGGCCTGGTCGCGGGCTGGCTCGCCGGTAAGATCGTGCGGGGCACCGGCTTCGGCATCATCGGCGATATCCTAGTCGGCATCGCGGGCGCGCTGATCTCGAGCCTGCTGTTTCCAAAACTCGGCATTCATCTCGGAACCGGCATCGTGTCCGAGATCATCTACTCGGCGATCGGCGCGGTCATCCTGCTGCTGGTGGTGCGCCTGGTCCGGACCGGCGGGCGGCTGTAATGCGCGAGCGCCCGCGCGCCTGAGATCCAGCCCGGGGCTTCCGCCAATTCCTTGATACTGATGCGGGCCCACGACTAATTGGGGGCGGCCGATGGCTGCCCTCCCGTGGCGCTTCAGGTTCGTTTAGGTTAATGCGACGCCGGGCCAGGGCATGGCCGGCGGGCTGTGATATACTTCTTTGATTTTCCCGCAAATTCGCGCTGGATCAGCGGCCATAGACGTGAGCAGAGATTGGCACCGATGACGGCCCTTCCCGGTATCCGGCGTTCCGAACTCGGTGACGCCCTGCGCGCCTGCCGTGGCGCGCTGATCGGCGTCGCCATCATGAGCTGCGTCATCAACCTGCTCTATCTGACCGGCTCGATCTTCATGCTTGAGGTCTACGACCGGGTGCTGCCCAGCCGCAGTATTCCGACCCTGGTCGGCCTCGTCATCCTGGCCGGCGGCCTCTACATCTGCCAGGGCATTCTGGACCTGATCCGCGGCCGCATCCTGGGCCGGATCGGCACCGCGCTGGACGAGGCGCTCAACGCCAGGGTCTTCAACGCTGTCGTGCGGCTGCCACTGCTGGTCGGCGGCCGCAACGAGGGCCTGCAGCCGCTGCGCGATCTCGACAATGTCCGTTCCTTTCTCGGCAGCATGGGGCCGAGCGCGTTCTTCGATCTGCCATGGCTGCCGCTGTATCTGGCGATCTGCTTCGCGTTCCATGTCATGATCGGCATCACCGCGCTGGTCGGCGCGATCATGCTGGTCACCTTGACCCTGATCACCGAGTTCATGTCGCGCGAGCCGGCTCGCGAAGCCATGGGGCTTGCCGCGCGCCGCAACGACCTCGCGCAGTCCAGCCGGCGCAATGCCGAGGTGCTGGTCGCGATGGGGATGGCCGGGCGGCTGACGCGGCGCTGGAGCGAGGCCAACGAAAAATACCTGCTCGGCAACCAGCGCGCCAGCGATGTCGCCGGCGGGCTCGGTGCGATCGCCAAGGTGATGCGCATGATGCTGCAGTCGGCGGTGCTCGCGGTCGGCGCCTATCTCGTGATCTACCAGGAGGCGACTGCCGGCATCATCATCGCCGGCTCGATCCTGAGCGCGCGGGCGCTGGCGCCGGTGGATCTCGCGATCGCGCATTGGAGGAGTTTTGTCGCGGCACGGACCAGCTGGCAGCGTCTCAACCGCCTGTTCGAGAAGCTGCCGGTGCAGGCCGCGCAGACCCTGCTGCAGAGCCCGTCGAGCCGGCTCTCGGTCGAGGGCGTCAGCATCGTGGCGCCGGGCGACCAGAAGCCGATCGTGCAGGACGTCAATTTCGCGCTCACCGCCGGCAACGGGCTCGGCATCATCGGTCCGAGCGGCTCGGGCAAGTCATCGCTGGTGCGGGCGCTGGTCGGGGTCTGGCAGCCGCTGCGCGGAAAAGTGCGGCTCGATGGCGCCGCGCTCGACCAATGGTCCTCCGACGTGCTCGGCCGCCATGTCGGCTATCTGCCGCAGGACGTCGAGCTGTTCACCGGCACGGTGGCCCAGAACATCTGCCGGTTCGATCCGGATGCGAACGCCGACAACATCATCGCGGCCGCCAAGGAAGCCGGCGTGCACGACATGATCATCAAGATGCGCGATGGCTATGACACCGAGGTCGGCGAGCAGGGCACCGCGCTCTCGGCCGGGCAGGCGCAGCGGGTGGCGCTGGCGCGCGCGCTGTACGGCAACCCGTTCCTGGTCGTGCTGGACGAGCCGAATTCCAACCTCGACACCGAGGGCGACGAGGCGTTGACCCGCGCGGTGCGCGCAACACGCGAGCGCGGCGCCATCGTCGTCGTGGTCGCGCACCGGCCGATCGGCATCGAGGGCGTCGACCAGATCCTGGTGCTCCGCGACGGCCGCATGCAGGCCTTTGGCCCGAAGGAGACCGTGCTGGCGCAGGTGCTGCAGCCGCGCGTGGTGCCGCCGACACCGATCAAGATCGTCTCCGAAGCAGGTGGGGCGAAATCATGAGCGATGCCAGAGAGCAGGCCGTGCGACGCTCGATCCGGCTGCATGTGCTCGTCGGACTCTCCGTGGTCGCCCTGCTGGCCGGCGGGCTCGGCACCTGGGCCTCGACCCAGGCGATTTCCGGCGCCCTGATCGCGCCCGGGCAGATCGTGGTCGAGTCCAACGTGAAGAAGGTGCAGCATCCGACCGGCGGCGTGGTCGGCGAGGTGCGCGCGCATGACGGCGATGTCGTCAAGGCCGGCGATATCGTGGTGCGGCTCGACGACACCGTGACGAAGGCGAGCCTTGCGATCGTCACCAAGAATCTCGACGCGCTGCTGGCCCGCGCCGCGCGGCTCGAGGCCGAGCAGCGGGGCCTCGACGGCATCATCTTCCCGCAGGAGCTGCTGGAGCGCACCAACGATCCCGACGTCTACAATCTGATGAAGAGCGAGATCAAGCTGTTCGACGTCCGCGTCAACGGCCGGGCAGGGCAGAAGGCGCAGTTTCGCGAGCGGATCACCCAGCTCAACGAGGAGATCGCGGGCCTCTCCGCGCAGGAAAAGGCCAAGGATCAGGAAATCGCGCTGGTCGAGAAGGAACTCGACGGCGTGCGCCAGCTCTACGACCAGCATCTGGTGCAGATCTCGCGGATGACCACGCTGGAGCGCGATGCGGCGCGGCTGAACGGCGAGCGTGCGCAATACGTCGCCTCGCGGGCGCAAGCCAAGGGCAAGATCGCCGAGACCGAGCTGCAGATCATCCAGGTCGACAAGGACGTGATCAGCGAGGTCTCCAAGGACCTGCGCGAGACCAAGGACAAGATCGGCGAATTCGTCGAGCGCAAGGTGACCGCCGAGGATCAGCTCAGGCGCATCGACATTCGCGCGCCGCAGGACGGCGTGGTCGAACAGTCCAACGTGCACACGGTCGGCGGCGTGATCACCGCCGGCGACACCATCATGCTGATCGTGCCGCAGACCGACGACCTGCAGGTCGAGGCCAAGGTCAATCCGCACGACATCGACAAGCTGCAGGTCGGCCAGAAGACGCTGCTGCGGCTGTCGGCCTTCAACCAGCGCACCACGCCGGAGCTGAACGGCGTCGTCAGCCGGGTGTCGCCCGACGTCACCACCGAGCAGCGCACCGGCCAGAGCTACTACACCATCCGCGTCTCGATGCCGCCGGAAGAGATCGCGCGCCTCGGTGACGTCAAGCTGATCCCCGGCATGCCGGTCGAGGCCTTCGTGCAGACCGGCGACCGCACCATGCTGTCCTATCTGATGAAGCCGCTGCACGATCAGCTGATGCGGGCGTTCCGCGAGAAGTGAGCGTCGTCGCCGACGCCAGAGTGCGGAATGCAGGATGGGCAAAGCCAACGGGTCCGCGCAAAGCGCGACCCGATGACAGCCTCCGCGTGCCCATCATCTCACACGTTCGACTCTGAATGGTGAGCACGGCGCGAAGACGCGCCTTTGCCGACCCACCAGATCTGAGCCCTTACGGTAAGAAGCGAGCGTCATTGCGCGGAGCGCTCAGTCCAGTCCGCTGGCGATGCGCACGTCGCGTTCGCAGGCGTTGCCGAGCGCTTTCAGCGCCTCCTGATAGGCCGGGCCGTCGTGCGTGGCGATCGCCTGCGCGACGCTGTCGAACTCCGTCAGGGTGACGCGCTGGGCAATGCCATGCTCGTAGACCTTTGCAGCGTCGCCGCGCGCAAGGAAGCGGCCGCCGCCTGCGATGATGGCCGGCCTGGCGAGCTTTGCGTAGGCCGCGAGCGCGGCCAGGTCGGAGATCGAGCGATAGAGGGTGATCCAGTATCCCTTGGCCATGTGTGTTCTCCTTCGAGCCCTGCAACAATTCGGTAGGGTGGCCAAGCGATGCTTGCCCACCACCCTACGGTTTTTAACTACGGCTAAGCTGCTGCAGCAGCAGATTCAGCGCTGCTTCCGCGAACACATGCATGTTGGCGAGGCGGTCGTTGCTGTCCGTCTCCAGCGTCATCACATGCGTCGCCGCACCCGCGACGGCGAGGCAGCAATGGCCGGCGGCGTCGCCATAGCGGTTGCCCGTGGGGCCGGTCGCGCCGGTTTCCGACAGGCCCCAATGGGTCGAGAAGCGCTCGCGGACGCGGTTCGCCAGCAGTTTGGCGTAGGGTTCCGAGGCGGAGCGGATGCCCTTCATCTCCTCGTCACCGATGCCCATCAGGATCCGCCGCGCGTCACGCGTATAGACCACCGCCGAGCCGAGAAAATAATTTGACGCGCCGGGCACCGAAAGCAGCGCCGCCGAGATCAATCCGCCGGTCGAGGATTCCGCGACCGCGATCGTCTCCTTCCGCGCCACGAGACGCGCTGCGATCTGCTCGGCAATGCCAACGATGTCTTTCATTTTTTGCTCCGGTCAGAGAATTCGACAGATGTCCTAGCACGGCAACGCAGAGCATGCCGAGTTGCGCGGCGCGGCGGAGGCTGCTTCAATGGGCCTGAACGAGTGGCGCGCCGAAGTGCCCGGTGCTGAGGAAGCGAAGTCATGACGGAGCCAATCGCTGATGGCGTGGACTGCGACCTGCACCCGGCCGTTCCCCACCTGACCAGCCTGTTGCCCTATCTCGACGATTATTGGCGCGACCAGGTGACGACGCGCGGCATGACCGACCTGGTTTCCCAGTCTTACCCGCTCAATTCGCCGATCTCGGCGCGGCCGGACTGGCGCCCCGCGCAGGGCAAGCCGGGATCGCGGCTGGAGGACATGCGCGCGCATGCGCTCGATCCTTTCAAGGTCGCCTACGGCATCTGCAATCCGCTTTACGGCGTGCAGATGGTGTTCAGCGAAGACATGCAGGTCGCGTTCTGCCGCGCGCTCAACGACTGGCTCGCCAGGGAGTGGCTCGACCGTGAGCCGCGGCTGCGGGGTTCGATCGTGATCCCGGTCCAGAATGTCGAGAAGGCGGTCGCGGAGATCGAGCGCTGCGCGCAGGATCAGCGCTTCGTCCAGGTGCTGATGCTGGTGATGGGCGACATGCCTTTGGGCAAGCGAGCCTACTGGCCGATCTATGCCGCGGCGGAGCGGCTCGGCCTGCCGATCGGCGTCCATGCCGGCAGCGCCTATCACAATCCCCCGACATCCGTCGGCTGGGGCTCCTACCATATCGAGGACTATGTCGCGCAGGCCCAGGCGTTCCAGCAGCAACTGACCAGCCTGATCGTCGAGGGCGTGTTCGCGCGGCATCCGAAACTGAAAATGGTGATGCTGGAATCGGGCTTCACCTGGCTGCCGCCGTTCCTGTGGCGGCTGACCAAATTCTGGCGCGGCCTGCGCATGGAAACGCCCTGGGTCGACCGCGCGCCGCTGGAGATTGTGCAAAGCAACATCCGCTTTTCGCTGCAGCCGGTCGATGCCCCGGGCGATCCTGCAACGCTGAACCGCCTGTTCGACCATATGCAGTCCGACGAATTGCTCCTATTCTCGACCGACTATCCGCATTGGCAGTTCGAGGGCGATGCGGCGCTGCCCGACGGCCTCTCGGACGATCTCGTGCGCAAGATCATGATCGACAATCCGCACGCGACCTATCCCCGGCTGATGCAATCTGCCGTGAAGGAGACGACGCCATGAACATCCAGTTTCGCGAGCGTCCGGACCAGGCGGCCTCGGTTGCAAGCAGAACGGCGATCGCCGATTGCGATGTTCATCCGGCGCGTGCGACGCCGACCGAGCTTTATCCCCATCTCGCCAGGCGCTGGCATGCGCATCTCGAAACCGTTGGCGCCGGCCCCTATCACGGCATGATGATCGGTCCGCCTTTTCCGAAGGGGCAGCCCAACGCCTCGCGCCGCGATGCCTATCCGCCGGAAGGCGGTCCGCAGGGTTCGTCGCTGTCCTTCATGCAGAAGCAGCATCTCGATCCCAACAATGTCGCGCTCGGCGTGCTCAATCCGCTCGGCACCGGCCAGGGGCTGCGCAATCCCGAACTTGCCACCGCCGTCTGCGCTGCGATCAACGACTGGCAGATCGAGAAGTGGACATCGAAGGATTCCCGCCTCAAGGCCTCGGTCGTGGTCGCTAATGAGGACGGGCCGACCGCGGCAAAGGAAATCCGCAAGCGCGCGGGTGACAAGAATTTCGTCCAGGTGCTTCTTCTCAGCCGCAACACCGAGCCGCTCGGCCAGCGTCGCTACTGGCCGGTCTACGAGGCTGCCGAGGAGGCGGGCCTGCCGATCGGCATCCACGCCTTCGGCTATGGCGGCAATCCGATCACGGCCTCGGGCTGGCCGAGCTATTACATCGAGGAGATGGTCGGCCACTCGCAATGCCAGCAGGCGGTGCTGGCGAGCCTGGTACTGGAGGGCGTGTTCCAGCGCTACCCAAAACTGAACGCGGTCATGATCGAGGCTGGTTTTGGCTGGGCGCCGTCGCTGATGTGGCGGCTCGATCGGGTCTGGCAGCGCTTGCGGGACGAGGTGCCGCATCTGACGCGTCCGCCGTCGGACTATATCCGCGAGCATGTCTGGTGGACGACGCAACCCATGGAGGACCCGGAGCGCCGCGATCATCTGGTCGAAGTGATCGACTGGATCGGCTGGGACCGGCTGCTGTTCGCGACCGACTATCCGCACTGGGACTTTGACGACCCCGCGCGCGTGCTGCCGGCGGGCGTCAGCGAAGCGAACCGCGACGCCTTCTATCTCGGCAACGCGCTGAAACTTTACGGCGTCGCCAAGACCTGACCAATGGCACGGCACGTCGTTGCGTCTGTCGAGGAACTGCCGCCGGGCAGCCGAAAGTTCATCGAGATCGATGGCCGGCCGATCGCGGTCTTCAACATCAAGGGCGAGTACTTTGGTCTGCTGAACCGCTGTCCGCACCAGGGCGCCGCGCTGTGCGAGGGCCCGCTGATCGGGCTCGCACAATCGAAAAATCCGGGCGAGATCGAATACACCCGACCCGGCGAGATTCTCCGCTGTCCCTGGCATGGCTGGGAGTTCGACGTCCGCACCGGGCAGTCCTACTGCGATCCGCGGCGCTTTCGCGTCAAGGCCTATCCGGCCCATGTCGAGCCGGGATCGGCCGTGATGAAGGGACCTTATGTCGCCGAGACCATCAAGGTCGCGGTCGAGAGCGACTATGTGGTGGTTGATTTGTAGCCTCACCCTCGTCAGTCCTCCAGATTCCGGGTTCGCGCTGGCGCGCGCCCCGGAATGACGAAGGAGAGAGACGAGGCGACTATTCCGTCGCGGCGCCCTGCGCCATTGCGCGCCGCTCCATCGCGTAGCGCACCAGCGCGACAAAGCGATAGAGGCCGTGCACGAACTTGCCGTAGGGCAGGGTGATGAACAGCGCGAACACGACGCCGAGATGCAGCGCGAGCAGCGGCCCCATCGCGGCGGTGTCGCGCAGCAGCAACAGCGCCAGACCCGTGAGGCTGGTCAGAAGCAGCATCAGGATGAAGGCGACATCCATTCCCGTCCGGGCGGCATCGGCCAGCACGGGATCGCGCTGTGATTTCGCAAGCAGCAGCCCAACTGGTCCAATGACGAGCCCGACGCCGCCGAGCGTGCCGAGCACGACAGGCAGGTCCCACCAGGGATAGGGCGCCTCGCGCCCCAGCAGATAATGATACAGCGTGGCGACCGAGGTCGCCGCGAAGCAGAGCTGAAAACCGTAGAAGGTGAAGTGATGAAAAATCCGGCGCCGGTCGGTCGGATGATCGTCCTCGTTGAAGCAGCCGACGCCGCCGCCATCGAGATAGCGCAATGTGCAGGCATCCCTGATCGCGTGCCAGAGCGAGGCCGCATCGCCTGTCATGCCCGCCGGCGCGCCGATGTCGCGCCAGAATGCTCGCATTCCCATGATGAGCGCGAGGATCGCGTAGAGGAAGGCGGCGCCAAACAATGCGGCCATCGCGTTGTGCGGCATCAACGCATAGAAGGCGCCGGGACCGGTGTGGACGCCCTGCATGGTCCTGGCATCGTTGGCCGCGGCAATCCCGAAAATGAACACCGCGACCGACAGCGCCGCGATGACACTGATGGCAACGCCGTTGCGCGCGAACAGGCCCGAGAGCACCCGCGGCCAGGCATAGGCGCGCCACGATTCGGCGCGCGCGATCGCCAGGGTTTGCGGGACGTTGACGTTGAACTCGTGCGGCGGCGAGAACTGGCAGTCCGAGTAGCAGGCGCCGCAGGCGTGGCAGAGATTGGCGAGATAGTTGAGATCGCCATCGGAAAAGGCGCGGCGCATCTCCATGGCGGGGAACACGGCGCACAGCCCCTCGCAATAGCGGCAGGAGTTGCACACCGTCATCAGGCGGTCGGCCTCGGTGAGAATGCTACTTCGGTGCATGCGTTGTCGTTTCCTCAGGCGACTCTGCGCTCCCGCGGGGAGAGTAACTCCGTCATTGCAAGGCGCGAAGCGACCAAGCAATCCAGACTGTCACCGCGGCGAGATTCTGGATTGCTTCGCTTCGCTCGCAATGACGAATGCGGGGCTAATCGCATCATGCGTTCGCTGGCAGTCCCTCTCACCCGGAGCTCGCTTCTGGCTTCGTGCATATGCGCTTAAGGCTTCTTCACCAGTCCCTTGCTCTCCAGCCAGTTCTGGATCAGGCTCGCGACCTCAAGATTGTTCTTGTCCATCATCATCATGTGCGAGTTGCCGTGAATGCCTGACTTCGGCAGGTCGACCACATCGACGCTGCCGCCGGCCGCCTTCATGGCATCCGCGAAGGCGAGGCCGGTGGCGCGGATTTTTGGCCAGCGCGAGTCGCGTTCGATGTAGTCGCCGTAGACGATCAGCGTCGGAATCGATTTCAGCACCTCGACCTTGGCCGGATCGCCGACGCCGGCCGGTTCGATCGCGATCAGCGCCTTGACCTTGTCGGGCCGCGCCTGCGCCACCTTGAAGCCGAAGGTGCCGGCCTGGCTGTGAAACAGGATGATGCAGGGCCCGACGCGATCGATCTCGGCGATGTAGGCGGCGACCGCCGCATCATCGGTCGTGGTCCAGCGCGGCACGTTCTGCTTGACGAAATTCTCATAGCCCTCGTTGGGGAACTGGCTGCCCGGCATCAGTCGGCGCTTGGCGGGATCGGGGTCGTAGGAGCCGGGGCCGTCACCAATGCGAAAACGCTCGAACGGATTGGCGGTGGTGAGAAACACCGGCTCGCCCTTGAAGATGTCGGGATACTGTGCCCAGCCGGCGCGGCCGCGCTCGACCGCATCGGAGTTGTAGACGCTCCACCCCTTGCGCAAAAAATAGTTCAGCCAGCCCTCGCGCCCGTCCGGCGTCGTCTCATAGGTGACGCCGGTCAACCCACCGCCATGCCAGAGCAGGAGCGGGTAGGCGCCCTTTTCGTTCGCGGGCAGGAAATACTGCACGTACATCTGCTCGACCTGGTAGGTGCCGTTGGGATCGACCTTGGCCGGCACGCCGCCCGGCGTGAAGGTAACCTCCTTGACCGGCTTGCCAGAGATCTCGACGAGCCGCCCGCCGACATGGAACGAGCCCATGCCGCGCAGGCTGATCGGCTCGTCGGCACGGGCGGGCAGCACCGCGATCGTCATTGCGAGCGCAGCGAAGCAATCCAGCAATCTCACCGCGGAAAAGGTCCGGTTTGCTTCGGCGCGCCTCGCAACGACCCGTGGCGAGGCCCGTGGGATACTTGGCATCGTTGTGCGGTTATTGGCGTTGACCCTAATTCGTTGCATGGCGTGCCGCCTCCTGTCCGGCGATGCGGCCGAACACGCTGCCGATGGTCATGCCCATGCCGGCCGCATAACCCTTGCCGAGCACGTTGCCGGCCATGATCTCGCCGGCCGCGAACATGTTGGCCGAGGGCCTGCCGTCCTTCATCAGCATGCGCGCCTGCTTGTTCACGCGCGTGGCGAGGTAAGTGAAGGTGATGCCGGGCCGCACCGGATAGGCGAGGAAGGGCGGCATATCGATCTTGCGCGCCCAGTGGCTCTTCGGCGGCGTCAATCCCTCGGTGCGGCAATCGTCGAGAATGGTGTGATCAAACGTGCCGGGCCTGACTGCAGCGTTGAAGCCGGCGATGGTCTTTTCCAGCGCGGCCGGGTCGAGTTCGAGTCTTGCAGCGAGTTCGGCGATCGTGCCGCCCTCGATCGGCGGAAACAGCGTCGGCATGAAACTGTCGCGGACGCTGGCGTCGAAGATGATGTAGGCGATCTGGCCGGGCTGCGCGGCCACCAGGCGGCCCCAGATCGCATATCGTTTTGGCCAGATGTCCTCGCCTTCGTCGTAGAAGCGCTCGGCGTTTTGGTTGACGACGATGCCGAACACGACGGAGTCATGGCGGGTGATGATGCCGCCGTCGAATTTTGGTGCCCGCGCATCGATCGCGACGGCATGACATTGCGTCGGATCGCCGATCTCCTGCACGCCCTTGTCGAGCAGCATCTTCAACACCGAGCCGCGATTATAGGGTGTGCCGCGGATCAAAAAATTCTCCGCCGCCGCGCCCCAGGATTCCTTGAGCCATTCGATATTGGCCTCGAAACCGCCGGCGGCAGCGACCAGCGTCGCCGCCTTCGCGCTGGCGCGGCGATCGCCCTGCTTGAACGTCGCCGACAGGAACATGCCGTCCTTGATATCCAGATCGACCACTTCGGCGTCGTAGAGGATCTCGACGCCGAGGGTCTCGGCCGTGCGATACAGCGCATTCAGCATCGCCCGGCCACCGCCGAGGAAAAAGGAGTTGGTACGGCCAAGGCTCAACGTGCCGCCGAGCGAAGGCTGCCAGCGCACGCCCTGCTCCACGATCCAGGTCAAGATATCCTTGGACTCGCGGATCATCAGCTGCGCGAGCTCGTGGTCGGTGTTGCCCTCGGTGACGCGCAGCAGGTCTTCGAAGAACTCGTCTTCGGTGTAGGGCCCGGTGAGGATGTCGGTCGCCGCATCATGGGCGCAGCGCATGTTGCGGGTATGGCGGGTGTTGCCGCCGCGATAGAATTTTGGCGCGCCTTCCAGCACGAGGACATCGGCGCCGAGCCGCTTGGCGCTGATCGCCGCGCAAAGCGCCGCGTTGCCGCCGCCGATCACCAGCACGTCGAATTTGCGCGAGAGATCGACCATGCGGGTTTTGTCTTTGCTGATTTTCTTTGTTTGTTTTCTTGGCACGGACATCGAAACGGGCGCCGGCCGGATGCAGCGAGCCGGCGCCGTGGACGCGATCTACGCTGCAACCGTGTCCTGGACGGCAATTGTCTTGCCGCCGCGATAGACGGTCAGTGCCGCGATGATGCCGAGGCTCGCGCCGAACATCAGCCAGAAGCCGGGCGAGGCCTTGTCGCCGGTCTTGTCGATCAGCCATGTCGATGCGAACGGCGTGAAGGTGCCGAACAACGCGGCCGCCAGCGCAAAGGCGAGCGAGAAGCAGGTGGTGCGGACATGGGCCGGCACGATCTCGACCAGCGCACCGAGCATGGTGCCGCTGTAGACGCCGAAATAGAACGAGAACATCATCTCGACCGCCAACAGCTTGCCGAAGCTCGGGTCGGCAACCAGCCAGTGCAGCGCCGGATAGGCAGTCAGGAAAGACAGGCTCGCGATTGCCAGCAGCACCGGCTTGCGGCCGATGCGGTCGGAGAGCGCACCGCCGACCGGATTCCAGAAGAAGTTGGTCACCGCAACCAGCAGCGTCACCAGCAGCGCGTCCTGCGTCGACAGTTTCAGCACGGCCTTGCCGAAGGTCGGCGTGTAGACCGTGACGAAATAGAACGTCGTCGTGGTCAGGATGGCGATCATCATGCCGAGGATGACGATACGCCAGTTTGCCATCGCCGAAGCAAATACCTCGCTCGCGGTTGGATGTTTCTTCATGGCGAGGAAGGCGGGCGTTTCCTCCAGCGTCCGCCGCAGGAAGAAGATCAGCGGAATGATCAGACAGCCCACGAAGAACGGGATGCGCCAGCCCCAGGCCGTCACGGTCG
>Ga0070709_10000778_pt1 | contig 17844 bp, 18 predicted proteins | sample LARL51metaG_FD_65449 | JGI IMG/M metagenome (GOLD analysis project Ga0070709, IMG submission 65449) | Corn, switchgrass and miscanthus rhizosphere microbial communities from Kellogg Biological Station, Michigan, USA - LAR L5-1 metaG | ecosystem: Host-associated > Plants > Roots > Rhizosphere ...
TTCATGTCATCCTCTTAAGCAGACTTGCCGAGGGAGCGCCACACAGGACAAACGAACGGGCCGCCGCACTGGGTGGCGGCCTTCGACGATTGGGGAAAAGGAAATCGCACCGGCCACCTTTTAGAAGGTGTGCCACCAGAGACCAGAGGGGCGGGCGAGCGTGCGCATGGGGCAGGTACACACCATGACGGCGGCAAAAGGTCAAGGGGCGGCCACGCTGAGAGGGATGGCTGCAGTAGATGGCCCGTCTGCCAGTGCTGGATCTCAGCCGTCATGCCCGCGAAGCGGCTATCCCGTACGCCGCGATACGTCGGCTCGAGCCCGGGCGCCTTTGGAAGGCTGGATCATTGCTGTCATGGGCGATGACAGAGCAGGGTGTGACGGACATACCGCAACATGAATCATCGTTCTCGCGGCGCATTGCGCCCGAGTTTTTGATCGAACGGCACCCCCGAAAGAACAGAGGGCGCAGGGAATGCCGGGTGCTGGCCGCAACCCATGGCCCGCCTGCAAAAAGTAAGCAGGCGGCAGTAACCACAGGTCCAGCCGAATCATCCGGCATTCCCTGCACGATGGTTTTAACGCTTATAGCGCGCTCTCCCTGGGAACCGGGCTTTGTTGCTCCCATCGCCCGCGAGATCATCACTCGCGAACTTGGCCTCAGCGTCGGGAGGCCAGGACCACACGCCTTCGCGTCCGCGCCGAGATCGTTCGTCCGCGCGCCATCGGCGCGCTGCGACCCGACACGTCCACCGCATCCCGCGCTCCACGTCCGTGACGATCGCGATCCGCCCCTCATGATGAGCGCGGGACGGCGTGGATCATATTTCTGATTTTTTGAAGAGTCAAGCGCCATTTTCGCAAATCAGAATCCATTATCCCCGCTGCCCGACATCTCGCCGAGTCCCGGGCTTTCGCGAAACACCGAAAACGGCGTCGGATCCGATTGCGGCGCGGTGCCGCTCGCCAGCCCCAGCCGCCAATAGCCGATGTCGCACCAGGACCCTAGCTTGAAGCCGATATCATGATGGATGCCGATTTTGCTAAATCCCATCCTTTCGTGAAGGCCGACGCTGCCGGCATTGGGCAGAACGATCTCCGCGAATGCTGACCGAAAGCCCTGACGGCGCAATATCTCCAGGAGTGATCGATAGAGCTTCGTCCCGACGCCGGCACGCCGGTGTGCCGTGTCGATGTAAACAGTCGTATCGATGGTCCAGCGATAGGCCGGCCGCTCACGATGCCGGCCGGCATATGCGTAACCTAAAATCTCGCCCGCGGCATTCTCGGCGACCAACCACGGATACATTGCAAGCGTATCGGCCATTCGCCGCGCCATCGTGGGCGCATCCGGAGGCTCGACCTCGAAGGTGACGACCGTGTCGCGCACATAGGGCGCGTAAACCCGCGCCACGGAGGCTGCGTCCTCGTGTTTCGCAGCCCGTACACTGATCTCGTCCATCCGCGCTACTTCCCGTCAACCGAGAACGCGAGCAGCGCGTTGCCGGGCGTGCTGCCGTAATTGGTATAGGCGGAATTGACATAGAGCATGCGAAAGCCGATCCGCTGCTCACTGAGCTGGCGCAAGGCATTGCGGTCGGGCGCGCGCGCCGCGCCACCTTCGTGGCACGAGGCGCAGCGCTGCTGGTAGAGCGCTTCGCCGGCGCCCGCCGCCTCTTCCGCGCGTGAGGACGACATATCGATGGCGAGAAGTATTCCGATTGAAAACTGCAGGCCGGCGAGCGCCGCACGAACCGCATACCTGGATGACATCATCGCTCCCCCCGTTGTTTTCGGTCGACCGCACGGGATCAAGGGGTAGCAAACCTCGAAAGGCTCGTCACGAGCCTTCAATCAAAGCGTGAAGCATTGGCGACATGCAGCTCCGTATCAGAAAGCTTTTTTTCGGCCGATCGCGCTGCCAAGCCATGCCTGCTGAAAGCAATCATGCCGGCGGGCGCAGCGACTCGCCGCCGGACGCCGCCACGGCAGCATATCGTTCGATGTCGTCCCTTGGCGCCGCAGCGATCGGGGTGTGGTCGGGCTTGGTAAGGACGGCACCATTGCCGTTGATCGCCGCTGCGGCGCGGGTTTGCCCGGTGGCGACAATCCATGTCACTCCCCCGTCAAAAACCTCCCACGCGGTGACCATGGCGTGCGGATCCAGGCCAGCCTTCCGCAAAAGCAGATCGATCGCCTCGGCCGCTCGCACTTGACCCGCGACTTTCACGAACTGCCGGACCCTGTCGGCGCCCACGGTGGAGAGTTGCGCGCCCGCGGCAACGCGCCCGCCGCTCTGGTCGAGTTCGTAGAGCCGCCCGCCGGTCTTTGCAAAGACGCAGAGCCGCGCTCCCTTGTTCGTGCCGACGCCGAACGCCATGCATTGCTGCCCCTCGATTTCCATGTTCACGCCAGGACGGACCTCGAGCTTCACTTCCGGCTGGGGTTTTACCGCGCCGCAGGCCGCGGCAATCGTGATCCGCGGATCGTCGGTCATCTGCAGGCGAAGCTGCTGGACGCTCTGCCAGACCCGGCGCTGCGGCAGGTGCGGATTGAGCTGCGCCAAGCGTTCGATCTCCGCCTGGTACTGCTCCCGCGCCACGACGCGCAATCCGGGCCAGCTTGCGATCCATCTGGCCGCGAGGCGGGCGATGGGCTTTTCACGCTCGGCAGCATGAAACCGGTCATCGAGCGCCTTGAGAACGTCCGCGCGCGCGGAGAAGCCGTTCTGTTTTGCGGCCTGCTCCAGATTGGCTTTCACCCAGGCGAGCACCTCGACGAGGATCTGGTGCTGGGCCAGCGCCCCCATCGCTTTCAAGCCGGCCAGCGCATCGCCTGACGTCGTTGGCAGCATCGCGATGCCGGTGTTGCGAATGAACTGGCTGTGACCGCCATGATTGACCTGGGCCACATAGTACTCGGCGTGATACGCCTGCATGGCCGCGGCCGGCATCTCATGCCGGGGATAGACGCCGCTGCGTTGAATATCGTTGACGTAGCCCATGACGGCGTTGGTCACAGCCTTGTCGGGCTCTTGGGCTCCCTCAATTGCATCGCGAGGTATTACGACCGTCGCCAAGCGGCCATCAACGATCATCTCGCACCTCCAGTATCCGCTAATCCCCAGCGAAAGGCCGTAGACACGCACTGAAAAAAGTACAAAGCATGGCTGACGCGGGCATTGGGGAGACGGATTTATGGCGCCAAATGGTTGCATGAGGGCCAGTGACGCAACCTAAGGCACAAAACCTTCACCTCCACCGGACCCCGCACATGGGCGGGCACGATGCCCGGCGTAGCTAATCCGCCGATCTCCCACCGCCAAAGGTCTGACGATAGTCACGGGGGCTCGTCCCGGAGATGCGCCGGAAATGCCGCCTGAAATTCAGGGCCGTTTCAAAGCCGGCCGCAGATGCGACGGCTTCGATTCCGAGTTCTGTCGTCTCCAGCAGCGCTTGCGCGTGGCGAATCCTGGCCATCAATAACCATTGCAGCGGTGTGGTACCGGTCTGTTCGCGAAAGCGCCGGCAGAAGGTTCGTTCGCTCATGCGCGCGCGACGGGCCATGGAGGAAACGGCGAACTGCCTCGCCAGGTTCTTCTGCATCCATTCCAGCACAGGCGCGAGATTGTCGCTGGAGACGGGCGGCGGCAGGGCGATGAACTGGGCTTGGCCGCCATGCCGCTCGGGTGCAGCCACCGCCAGGCGCGCAGCATCCGCTGCGATCCTGGATCCGTGATCCCTGCGGATCATGTGAAAACACAGATCCATACCGGCGCTCGCGCCCGCAGATGTGAGGATCGTGCCTTCATCCACGAAAAGCACCTTGGGGTCGACGTCGATCGCCGGATGGCGTCGCTGCAGTTCCGCGGCCGCACGCCAATGAGTGGTGGCGCGGCGGCCATCCAGCAGGCCCGAGGCCGCCAGCACGAATGCGCCCGAGCAGATCGAGGCTATGCGGGCACCCCTGCGATGAGCGGCGCGCAGGCCGTCCAGCAGGCTTGCAGGAAAACGCGAATGAGGATCAGAGATGCCAGGCAGGATGATGGTGTCGGCAGCATCTAGCGCCGGGAAAGCGAAGGGAACCTCGAGCGAGAAATACGCCGAGCGCACGCGCTTGCGCACACCGCAGACCTTCACCTCGTAGAGCGGCGCTCCATCGCTCGCGAAGGCATGCCCAAACGTTTCGCAGGCGATCGACAGGTCGAAAACGACGACCTGATCGAGGGCGACAACGGCAATGGAATGCATGGAAAGATACCCTGGACTGCCGACCCGAACATTTGGCGATTTGGCAGGATAGTATCGAAGATTGTCATTCTCGCCAATCGCCGGCAGCCATCACGCCGCGTATAGGGCGCTCTGTCATGGAGGGAGCGTTGCAATGACCGACACCGAGACAAGCACCCGACCGATCGGCATGGTGATGCCGGTCGATCGAGATTCCCGGGGATACGACGTCACCGCGAGCGGCACGCTGCGCACCAGCCATCCGAAGGGTTTGAAGGCGCTGAGACTCTGCTCAATCCTCGAGGCGACCACGCTGGTCGTGCTGCTCTTCGTTGCCGTTCCTCTCAAGCATCTTGTACACCTTTCAGTCGCGGTGACGATCATGGGGCCGCTCCACGGCCTTGCGTTCCTCGCCTATGTCTGGGCCGTGTTCGACACAACCTCGAACATGCGATGGAAAGCGCACGAGATCGCGCGGCTGGTGCTCGCCGGGTTCGTGCCCTTTGCCGGGTTTTCGACGGGACGGTACCTCGACAAGGTCCGCCCGACCTTCGCCGGCAGGAATGCCGGATGATCTATCCGATCATCAAGGCGCTGCATCTTGTATTCGTCGTGCTGTTTGCCGGAGGATTGCTGGCTGGCGCATGGCAGCTTGCCAGCGCACCTTCGACGTCCGCCGGCACGCTTCGGAACCGGCGGCAATGGCACCGTCGCGTCACGACCGTTGCCATGTTCGGAGCGTGGAGCTTCGGATTGATGCTGGCCGAGGTCGGGCATTGGTTTCCGGCGCCCTGGCTCATCATCAAGCTGGCGCTGGTTTTGGCACTGTCCGCACTGCATGGCGTCCTGTCCGGGCGTCTCCGTCGCATTGAAGCGTCGCCAGCGACTTCGGATGACACCGCATTTCCGTGGGCGGGCATGGTCATCCTGCTCGTCGCCGGCATCGTGTTCCTCGCCGTGCTGAAGATGCCGGCGACCTGAAGCCGGCTCGGAAAATCCGTCATCCCGTGATATCAGCATGCGCTGGAGGAAACAGCGATGCAGCTACGGGCGTTTGGACGCACGGGCCTGAAACTCTCAGTGCTGGGTTTTGGCTGTGGCGCGGTCGGCGGATTGATGGTCCGCGGCGATCCCGCCGACCAGGAGCGCAGCATTGCGCGGGCGCTCGCCGCAGGCGTGAATTATTTCGACACCGCGGTGCAGTACGGCACTGGCGAGTCGGAAAAGAACCTTGGCCGCATTCTGGGAAAGCTCAAACCGGCGAATGCGGTCGTCGGCACAAAAGTCCGATTGCCGCCCGAGGCGTACGGGCGCATCGGTGAAGCCGTGGCAACGTCGCTCGAAGGCAGTCTGGCTCGCCTCGGTCTTGAGCGGGTCGACATCTTTCACCTGCACAATCCGATCACCGTGTCGGGAGGGGAAGCGACAATCAGCGTGCAACAAGTGCTTGGCGACGTGGTCCCGGCATTCGAGCGCTTGCGTCAGCAGGGAAAAATCCGCTTCCTCGGGATCACGGCCGTCGGCGACACCGCAGCCCTGCAGCAGGTGATCGACACGGGCGCCTTCGACAGCGCCCAGGTCGTCTACAACATGCTCAATCCATCCGCCGCGGAGGCATTGCCGAACAACTATCCGGCACAGGACTATGGGCGATTGTTCGAACACACCGAGAAAGCCGGTACTGGCGTTGTCGGCATCCGCGTGCTGGCCGGTGGCGCATTGTCGGGTTCGGACGCGCGTCACCCGATCGCAAGCCCGCCGCCCGAACCGATCGGTTCGGCCATGAGCTATGATGCCGATCTGTCCCGCGCGCGCCGTCTCATGCCGCTGGTCGAGGAAGGGTTCGCAACGAGTTTGACTGAGGCCGCTACGCGCTTTGCGCTGTCGCATCCGGCGATGGGGACCATCCTCGTCGGCATGGCGACGCCGCAGCAGTTCGAGGACGCGCTTGCCGCGGTCGAGAAGGGGCCGCTGCCGGAAGCCGCCCTGGAGCGGCTGTCAGCGCTGCGCCAGGCTTTCTCGGGCGAAACACGATGAGCTGTCTGGACGAGACTAGGATGGATGGAGCGAAGCGATGCTCATCGCAGCCGGCTACGTCCGGTTGGAAATTGATGGGTTTCGCAAGAGGACGACCCATCCTGCAAATTCACACTTCCACGTAGCTCGCCTCATAGGCGATCGGAAAATTCACCGAGCGCGCAATGAAGCAGAACTGATGCACCTCGTGGTGCAGGCCATCGGCCTTGGCCAGGTCCGCGCCACGCTGCACTGATATTCTTGGCCGCAGCACGGCGCGGACGAAGCGGCCCTCGCCGCGCGGCCCGGTCTCGCCAACGCCGAGCGGACTGTCTTCGTATCCGCACACCACGATGCCGGCCTCGCTTGCGAGATGCAGGTACCAGAGCATGTGGCAGGCCGCGAGACTCGAAAGCAGCAGGTCCTCCGGATTGGGCCTCGCCGGGTCGCCGCCCAGCAGCGGATCGTTGGAGCATTCGATCACGGGCTTGCCCGGCGTCGCGATGCGCCATGAGCGGTCATAGCCGCGATAATGCCGGGTGCCCTCGCCGCGATCGCCGGTCCAAGCGATCTCTGCCGTGTAGTCGTGCAATTTTACCATGTCTCGACCTCGTGTATACATGTATACAAATTAGAAGGCATGGTCAAATGCGGGGAGCAGGATGACGCCGGACATGATTGCAGCCGAGCTCCGGTCGGAGCTAATGGCAGGGACGCTGCGTCCCGGCGCCGAACTGTCGCAGGTCACCCTGGCCGAGCGGTTTGGCGTCAGCCGCATCCCGATCCGCGATGCGCTGCGCATCCTTGCCGGCGAGGGTCTGGTCGAGATCGAGGCCAATCGCGGCGCGCGGGCAATTGCACTGACGCCCGGCGAGGTCCGGGAAATCTATGATCTGCGCGTGCTCCTGGAATGCGACTGCCTGCACCGCGCGGCCGAAAAGATGACGCCCACGACACTGGACGAGATCGAACGTATCCGCCGCAAGTCAGACCTGGATGCGGGCACGCCCGGATGGGCAGCCGGCGACTGGGCGTTCCATCGCGCGCTGTATTCGCCCGCGGCCCGGCCCCGGCAGATCGCGATGATCGAAGCCCTGCGGCGAACCTGCCAACTGCATGTCGGGGCGTATGCGACGATGCCGGCGAGGAAGCCGCGCTGGCTCGGCGACCATCGCGCCATCGTGGAGCACCTCAGGACCAAGGAGACGGAGCGCGCCATCAGCGTCCTCCAAGCTCACCTCGAAGCGGCGGCGCAGCACCTTCTCGCGCGCATGACAGGCATCGAGGGCTGAGTATGCAGGGTGGGCAAAGGCGCGCACTTCGCGCGCCGGGCCCACCATCGTCACATGCGATTGTTTTCGGAATGGTGGGCACGCTTCCGCCTTCGCCCCTGGGCTACGGCGGACAAGTCGCTTTGCCCATCCCTACGACCGGGTCTCAATACAGCCCGCCAGTGCCGGGACGGATCAGCGTACGATCGGCATCGGCCGAGATCGCGGCCGAACGGCCGTCGCTGTCGGCAACGCCGATCACCGAGTAATCGTCTGATGGCGCCGTGCCGGGCTTGAAGGCCTCCAGGATCGCTTGCGCGCCCGGCGTCGCGCGCATGCCCGATTTCGGATCGACGCGGACCAGCTTGATGCCCGCCGGAATCCGGAACGGTATAGCCGGCTTGTCGGCCAGCGCGAGTTTCAGGAAATCCCTGGCGATCGGAGCTGCGGTGTGGCCGCCTTGCGCGGTGCGGCCGAGGCTGCGCGGCTTGTCATAGCCGAGATAGAGACCGACCACGAGATCCGGCGAAAAGCCGACGAACCAGACGTCTTTTTCGTCCGTGGTGGTGCCGGTCTTGCCGGCGATCGGCTTGCCGACCTCGCGCACGACCGACGCGGTGCCACTCTGCACCACCCCTTCCATCATCGAGGTGATCTGATAGGCGGTCAGCGTATCCAGCACCTGCTCGCGGCGATCGACGAGCTGCGGCTCAGCCTGGTTCTTCCAGCCGTCGGGTGCCTCACAGCCGCGGCATTCGCGCGCATCATGCCGGAAGACGGTGCGGCCATAGCGGTCCTGGATGCGGTCGACCAGGGTCGGCTTCACGCGCCGGCCGCCATTGGCGATCATCGAATAGGCGGTCACCATCCGGATCACCGTGGTTTCGCCGGTGCCGAGCGCATAGGACAGATAGTTCGGCAGCTCGTCATAAATGCCGAGCCGTTTCGAATACTCTGATATCAGCGGCATGCCGACATCCTGCGCGAGCCGCACGGTCACGGTGTTGATCGACCATTTCAGCGCTTCGCGCAGCGTGATGGGTCCGCGATATTTGCCGACCGAAAAATTGTCCGGCCGCCAGACGCCCTGCCCCTGCCCCTGATCGATCTCGATCGGCGCATCGACTTCGATCGACGCGGGCGTGTAGCCATTGTCGATCGCCGAGGCATAGACGATCGGCTTGATGGTCGATCCGGGCTGCCGATAGGCCTGGGTGGCACGGTTGAACTGGCTCTGGTCGAACGAGAAGCCGCCGACCATCGCGAGCACGCGGCCGGTCCACGGGTCCATCACGACCATCGCACCGGAGATTTCCGGCAGCTGCCGCAGCCGGTACTGACCCTCGATCGGGTTGCCATCCTTGAACAGCGGATCGGCATAGATCACATCGCCCGGTGCCAGCACCTGCGCGACCGATGTCGGCGTCCGGCCGCGCGTCGGGCCCTCCGCCGCCTTGGCCCATTTCACGCCATCGATCGTGATCAGCCCGGTCTGCCGTTCCTTGGACACCGCGCCGCCGAGATCGCGACCGGGCTGGAAGCCGATGCGGGCCGACTGGTTGTTGGTCTCCAGCACCACCGCCATCCGCCACGGCGAGATGTCCGAGAGCGATTTGACCTCGGCAAGCTTGATGCCCCAGTCACCGGATATATCGAGCTTGCTGACCGGACCGCGATAGCCTTGCACCTCGTCGAAATTGACGAGGCCGGCGGCCATGGTCTTGCGCGCCATCACCTGCATCTTCGGATCCAGCGTGGTGCGAATCGACAGGCCGCCCTCGTACAGCTTCTTCTCGCCGTAGCGTTCAAAAATGTCGCGGCGGACTTCCTCGGCAAAATATTCGCCGGCGAAGGTCTTTGCGCCGTTGCCGCGGCTGGCGACCGTCAGCGGCGCCTTGCGCGCCTTGTCGGCCTCGGCCTGCTGGATCCAGCCGTTCTCCTGCAGGCGGTCGATCACGTAATTGCGCCGCTCCACCGCGCGGTCATGGTTGCGCACCGGGTGCAGGCTGCCCGGCATTTTTGGCAGCGCGGCGAGATAGGCCGCTTCCGCAATCGTGAGCTCGTTGACGGACTTGTCGAAATACACCAGCGAGGCGGCCGCGATGCCGTAGGCGCCCGAACCGAGATAGATCTCGTTCAGATAGAGCTCGAGGATCTTGTCCTTGGAATAGGCTTGCTCGATCCGCATCGCGAGCAGCGCCTCCTTGATCTTGCGGGTGAACGAGACCTCGTTGTTCAACAGAAAGTTCTTCGCGACCTGCTGGGTGATGGTGGAGGCGCCCTGCGGGCGGCGATTGGAACCGAAGTGCTGCAGATAGACCACGGCGGCACGAGCCATGCCGGTGAAATCGACGCCGCCATGGTCATAGAAGTTCTTGTCCTCGGCGGCGAGGAACGAGTTGATCACCAGCTTGGGAACCGCCTGGATCGGCAGATAGAGCCGGCGCTCCTTGGAATATTCGGCGAGCAGCGAGCCATCGACCGCATGCACGCGCGTCATCACCGGCGGCTCGTAATCCCTGAGCTGCGAATAGTCCGGCAGGTCCTGGGAGTAATGCCAAAGCAGCCCCGCCACCGCGGCCACCCCGCCGAGAAACACGACCGTTCCTGCGGCAAACAGGAAGCCGAAGAAGCGCATCAGTTTTTTCATCAATCCAACCCGTGGGACGCGTTCATGGGATGGAGGAGAAACGCCGTCATGAAGCCTCGCTCCCCCTGGCCGCTCGCTGTGCCGAGTTGCGCTCGCGCAAGAACTCGTTCAGTCCAGCGCCGCCTCGACATGATAGATTCGCTTGGCGGTGCCAACCGGCGGCAACGGACTCCGAACGATGACGGTCTCCCCCGATTGCTGCCTTCATTTGGCCGCCAAGCCTGCATTCAGATTCACCGCCCAAGCCATGCACCAGGAAATTGGCCGCAATAAGAGGAGGCGCCCTGCCGCCTGAAGCATGATACGGGCGACATCCGAGGCGGTTTTGCGAAAGCATGCCCTCGGGCCTGATCCGACGGGATCAAGCCCAACAAAGCGCAATCGCGATTTGGTCCCAAATCATCGCGCGTTGGGCTGTCATGTAACGGGGGACAACGGGTTCCGCATCAAGGACGCAGTTTTGACATACCGAGTCCGCGGAAAAGATCGCGCAGCTTAGAGGCGATCTAGGCTACAGCTTGTGCCCCTTCTGACGCAGTGCGTCGGTGAGACGCAGCCGCAGCGCCTCGGCGGCCTTCTGGCCGACCTCCTGTCCGACCTGCGCCGCCTGCTGCGCGATGGCAGGCGATTTCTCGAGCAGCTTCTGACCGACCGGCAGCCGATAGAAGGCGTCGATCTGGCGGATCTCGTCGACCGTGAAGCTGTTGGCATAGACGCTCGCCGCATTTTCGAGCATCTCGTTGTAGAACGGCGTGTAGGTGTCGGCGACCATCGTGGTCATGGCATCGTAGTCGCGCTCGATCTCTGGCCGCTCCTGCGTCACGACCGGTTTCAGGCGGAGCAGGATCGACGGCAGCAACGCCCGGTACTGGTCGGCGAGCTTCATCGTGCTCACGAGGTTTCGCGCTGCGCTCATGGCCTCGGGCGTGGGCGCCTGCGCCTGTGCGCCCGAGACCCCAAGGAAGATGATGGCCATCACACACAAGAGTCTGATCATCGAGCTCTCCATGCCTCAACGCCTAGCTGGCAGACGGCTGTTCAAGAGCCGCACCGGGCGCGTAGGACGTCTTTCCGGCTTGAGTTGCGCCTTCGGGCCGCTCGGCCTCCAGCACGTCGACGAACAGATCCGGCACCTTGTCGGCGCGGTCCAGAAGCCAGGCCGCCGCGATCATGATCAGGATGCCGGCGCCGCTGACGGCAAGCTGCTCCCACACGCCCTTGGTATATTGCGTCAGGATCCAGTGCGCGGAGAACGACAGGAAGACGCCGAGACAGAAGAGCGGCAGCGAATGCTGGCCGCAGAGAATCGGCGGCCGCAGCCATTTTGAGCCGTGCGCCTTCCATTCGCGCGGGACCAGATAGGTGACGATCGTCGCAAGCGCGAGAAAATGCGTCAGGCGCAGCATGTCGAGGTCGGTCTTGTCGATCGGATAGATCACCTTGATCATCCATTTCGGCACCAGCGATTCGAGAAAGGCGCTGTGCCAGGTCATCACGATCAGCAGCGCGAACGTAAGCCAGACGGCGGCGATCGTCATCGTTGTCCTCGACCAGACGAGGTGCGCGATCCTGGTGAGCTGTCCGGCGCCGCACCATGCCGCGAACACGAACAGCAGCTGCCAGCAGAACGGATTGAAGTACCAGGTCGTGCCCGGCGGATAGGAGGCCAGGTTCCAGTCGAACCAGCGCGACAGGCCATAGAGCACCACGGAGGCGAGCAGGGTCAGGTTCGGGCGGCGAACGAGGCAAAGCACGATGAAGGGGGCCGCGAGCACCAGCGTAATGTAGAGCGGCAGCACGTCGAGATTGACGGGCTTATAGCGCAGCGTGATCGCCTGCCCGATCAGCACGTCGGGATGCTGGAGAAAGTTGAAGACGTTGAACTCGTTCTCATACATCGGGTTGTCGAAACGCCGCGCGGTGCGCGCGATCTGCGCCGTGAACAGCAGGAACAGCATGATGTGGGCGATGTAGAGCTGACCGGCCCGCTTCAACAGCCGCTTGAGCGCGGCGAGAAACAGCCCGGCGCGGACGATGGGCGCATAGATGAAACCGATCAGATAGCCCGAGATGAAGACGAAGAACTCCGCGGCGTCGCTGAAACCGTAATTGCGCAGCGTGAGCCAGGCGACGACGTCATGCGGGATGTGATCGAGAAAGATCATCCACAAGCCGATGCCGCGAAACAGGTCGAGACGGAGATCGCGCGGAACCCGCTCCAGCGGCGATCTTCTGATGGTGTCTTCGATGATGCTCACATCCCGCTCCCCTCGTCAGAGGACTCTCGCCCGCATTGCCGCTCCGGCACCGTCGCGCGCCATCCCGGAGCGGCTCGATTAAAGCCATCCCACGTGAGGACGGCAAGGTGGATAGAGGCTAGGTCGAGGAGCAGCCTGGCCGCGCGAGGCTGCGAACGATTGAACAATCCTGCCGCGTCACCACCGCCGTACTCTCGCGAAGCGCGGGGGGCTTGCGATGGATCAAGACAAGCCTGCCCCGTTTTCGAACGCGCGTCACGCCAGCGTATGCACGATCACGGGACCCGCGACCGCGCTGGTCTGGCCGACCAGCAGCGGCGCAAGGCTCTGCTCGGCCCAGGCGATGGCGCGGCGGTTGGCCTCCTCGGCACTGGCAAAATTGTTGAAGATGCTGATCGCGGTCACCGTGTCGTCGGGCGCATAGACGACGTAATAGGCGATAAAGCCCTCGACATCGCTGATGATCGGAATGGCGCCTTCCTTGATCCGGCGCGCAAGTTCCTCCGCGGTCCCGGTTTTCGCCTTGGCCTGACGGATGGCGGCATACATGATGGTCCTCCTCCGGCTGCGTGATGGGAGGCGATCTTAGGCCGCTCCGGGCAAGATCGCCATCGTCAACCGGCCATCACAGGCTTCGTCGCCTGCGCTTCAAGCAGCCCGGACCGGCCTTGCCATCCCGAGATGCGCAAACGTCTCCTCCGCTACCCTGAGCGCGTCCTCATAGACGTCGTTACGCTCGACGAAATAGTGGAAATAGCCGGCCGGCGTCTTCGGCTCGATCTCGATCAGCTCGACCTTGCGGAATTTGTCACTGGCGATCGCACCCGCCGCGATCAGGTCGTTGATGCGCCGGAGGCCTGCGACCTCCGCCTTGTAGCCGACCGAGAACCACATCTCGGTGTTCCAGTCCTGCACCTCGAACCAGTTGGCCGGCGGCCTGTCGCGCCAGCCATCGGCAAGCGGCCGCGCGACAAAGATGCAGTCGAACACGTGCAGTTCGGACACGATGCAGGAGCGGTGTAGGCGCCGTCCATCCGGCCGGACGGCATGTTCTGAAAGCCGTAGAGCGAAAGCCACAGCGCAGACCTGACCGCCTCCGCGGTGATCGGAAGGATCTCCTTCTCGCTCGTCACGTCGGAGACATAGCGCATGTCGTGCGGATGCGGCGACGCCTGCAGTTGCGCGGCGTGGGTGTTGGGCAAGGCCTTCTCGGCCGGCAGCAGCGCCCGCGCGGCATCGTTGCCGTAGAGCGAGCCGGTCCCCTGCTTCGGATCGTAGCTGTTGAAGACGACGCCGATGCGGCTTTCATTGAACGTCCTGGCGACGCCTGCGAAATCCGTGTCCGTCAGTTCAGGGACATATTGCTGGGCCGGTAACAGGCGGTCAGCGAAGAAGTCGAAGGGGTTTTCGCGGAAGCCAAAAGGCGAGGTGAGACGCGTGAGCGCTTCGCGGTAGGCCGGCCTGAACACCCCGGGATGGCCAAAGAGGATTGCCCGGACCTGATCGTAGGGACCGCTGGCGCGGCCCGCCAGGATCAGATGCGTGCGCACGTCGCGCCCGGCGAGCCAATCCGCAAGCACCATGATTTGTCCGCTGGTGGCGGTGACCAACTGCGGCGTGACGCCCCATTTGGTCGCGGCGGCCAAAAAGCCGGCGCCATGGGCATTGAAGCCGCCAAGGCCGGCGAGAGCGAATGCGATGCGCATATCGAACCTCCGTGGAGAGTTGCCGATGGCGCTATTTTAAGTTGTGCAATACGGAAAAATCAAGTCCATGACGCTCAGCTGGGGGCGTCACAGGCCGCACTTTCTCCAGAGCACCGCCATCTCGCCCGCGGTCATGACCTCGCCCCGTTCGGGGCCCTCGAGCACGGCGGCCCGATGTGCCGCCGGCACGGCAAACACACCGCTGCCGGCACCCGCGATCTGCTCCAGCATTGTCGCGACTTCGGTTCGTCAATCTTCCGGCAATGGCGCCGCTACCCCAAGTGCTTGTGGAAGAATGAGGTCGCGCGGCTCCAGGCGAGCTCGGCGGCCTCGCGGTCATGCACGGCCAAGCGCTGCTCGTTGGCAAAACCGTGATCGGCCTCGTAGCGGTGAAGCTCGAGCGATTTGCCGGCCGCCTGCATCGCCTTCTCCCAGGCATCGACCGCCTGCGGCGTGCACCAGTCGTCCTTGCTGGCGAAATGCGCTTGCAGCGGAATCCTGATGTCGGCGGGTTTGGCTGCCTGCTCGGGCGGAATGCCGTAGAACACGACGCCGGCGGTGAGTTCGGGAATTTTTGTCGCGCCGATGATGGTCACCGCGCCGCCCATGCAAAAGCCGGTCAGGCCGACCTTGGCACCGTTGCGCGCCAGATATTGCACGGCGCCACGCACGCTCTGCGTCGTGGCATCCATGAAGTCGAGCGAGGTCATCTGCTTATTGGCCGAATCCGTGTCGTGATAGGGCACCACCACGCCGCGATAGAGGTCCGGCGCCAGCGCATCGAAACCCGCCAGCGCAAAGCGGTCGCACATGCCCTTGATCTGATCCTGCAGCCCCCACCATTCCTGGATCACAACGACGCCCGGCGCATTGCCGTGCGCGGCGTTGGCGAGATAGCCGGAGGCGTCGTTGCCGTCCGGACGCTTGAAAGTGATGGTTGTGCCCATGGGGTTCCTCCGCTCGAGTTTTTGAAAAGCTGCCGATTACACCCATTCTGGCGGTATCGGACGCGGGAGGCAATTCACGAGTTCCGTCATTGCGAGCGAAGCTAAGCATCCAGAGATGTCGCGGCGGAGCCAGTCTGGATTGCTTCGTCGCGGAGCCTGTCATCGGGCCGCGCTTCGCGCGGACCCGTTGGCTCCTCGCAATGACGGCCGACCAACAAAAAAGCCCCCTTCCGGGGGCTTTTTCGCGCTTCACATCATCGTCACAAGACGTCAGTGCGCGTCGGCCCAGACCTTCTTCTTGGTGAAATACATCAGCCCGGCAAAGATGATCAGGAAGAAGAAGACCTGAAAGCCGAGCTGCTTGCGCGCTTCCATGTGCGGCTCCGCGGCCCACATCAGGAAAGTCGTGACGTCCTTGGCATATTGCGCGACCGTCGCCGGCGCACCGTCGTCGAAGGTGACCTGGCCGTCCGACAGCGGCTTTGGCATCTTGATGGCGTGGCCGGGGAAGTACTTGTTGTAATAGGAGCCGCTCGGCACCTTGGCGTCCGCCGGCGGATTGTCCTCAAACCCCTGCAGGATCGCCGCGACATAGTCCGGTCCCTGCTCCTGGTACTGCGTGAACAGGTCGAAGATGAACCACGGGAATCCGCGCTCATAGGAACGCGCCTTGGTGATCAGCGACAGGTCCGGCGGGGCCGCCCCGCCGTTCGCGTTGCGCGCCGCCTGCTCGTTGGGGAACGGTGAAGGGAAATAGTCGGCGGCGCGGCCGGGCCGCTCGAACATCTCGCCACTGTCGTTGGGACCGTCCTTGATCTTGTATTCCGAGGCCAGCGACGCGACCTGCGCGGTCGAATAGCCGGGACCGCCGGTATCGCCGAGGTTGCGGAAGGCGATGTAGGACAGCGCGTGGCAATTGGCGCAGACTTCCTTGTAGACCTTGAGCCCCCGCTGCAGCGAGCCGCGGTCGAACTTGCCGAACGGACCGGCGAACGACCATTTGTTGGCGGGCGGCGTGTCCGCCTCCGCGGCGCGGGCACGGTCGATACCGCCGACCAGAAGGCCTCCGGCCACGACGAGCGCGAGCACGGTCGAGACCATCGGCACCGCCTTGCTGCCAGTCTTGGCCAGCACGTCGTCGGCGATCGAGTTCGGCAGCGGCTTCGTCCTTTCGATCTTGCCGAGCAGCGGCAGCACGACGAGGAAATAGGCGAAGTAGCAGACGGTCAGGATGCGGCCGGCGATCACGTAGATGCCTTCCGGCGGCTGCGCGCCGAGATAGCCGAGCAGCACGGCGACGACGACGAAGATCCAGAAGAACTGCTTTGCCAGCGGCCGATATTTCGTGGAACGGACCCTTGACGTATCGAGCCAGGGCAGGAAGGCGAGCACGATGATCGACGAGAACATCGCGATCACGCCGGCCAGCTTGTTCGGGATCGAACGCAGGATCGCGTAGAACGGCAGGTAGTACCATTCGGGCACGATATGGGCCGGCGTCTGCGCCGGATTGGCCGGGATGTAGTTGTCGGCGTCGCCGAGATAGTTCGGCATGTAGAAGATGAACCAGGCGTAGAGCAGCAGGAAGCAGGAGACGCCGAACATGTCCTTGATGGTCGCGTAGGGCGTGAAGGCGACCGTGTCCTTCTCGGACTTGGGCTCGACGCCGGCCGGATTGTTCTGGCCGACGACATGCAGCGCCCAGACGTGCAGCACGACCACGCCGGCAATCAGGAACGGCAGCAGATAGTGCAGCGAGAAGAAGCGATTCAGAGTCGGATTGCCGACACTATAGCCACCCCACAACAGCGTCACGATGGAGTCGCCGACCAGGGGAATGGCCGAGAACAGGTTGGTGATGACGGTGGCGCCCCAAAAGCTCATCTGGCCCCAGGGCAGCACATAGCCCATGAAGCCGGTCGCCATCATCAGCAGGTAGATGATCACGCCGAGGATCCACAGCACCTCGCGCGGCTCCTTGTAGGAGCCGTAATAGAGGCCGCGCAGCATGTGGATGTAGACCGCGAAGAAGAACATCGAGGCGCCGGCTGCGTGCATGTTGCGCAAGAGCCAGCCGTAATTGACGTCGCGGACGATGGCCTCGACCGAGTGGAAGGCCATGGTCGCTTCCGGCGTGTAATGCATCGCCAGGATGATGCCGGTCAGGATCTGCACGCCGAGCATCAGCGACAGGATGGCGCCGAACGTCCACCAGTAGTTCAGGTTGCGCGGCGTCGGATAGGCCACGAACGAGCCGTGGACGAAACCAAAAATCGGAAGGCGCCGCTCGATCCATTTCAAGACGGGATGGCTCGGCTGGTAGTCGGATGGTCCGCTCATTGATGCGATCCTGAAGGAAATAAAGTCGGCGGCTTGAGGCTGAGGGATCGGGGCACCGCGGAGGGCGCGCGCCCCAAGATCGTCAGCCGATCTGGATTTTGCTGTCGGAAACGAACTGGTAGGGCGGCACAGGCAGGTTGGCGGGCGCGGGCCCCTGGCGGATGCGGCCCGAGCTATCGTACTGCGAACCATGGCAGGGGCAGAAGAAGCCGTCGTAGTTGCCCTCATATGCAATCGGAATGCAACCGAGATGGGTGCAGATGCCGATCACGACCAGCCACTGATCGTGCCCCTCCTTGACCCGGGACTCGTCGGTCGCGGGGTCCTTCAGATCGGCGAGCGGCGTCTTCTGCGCCTCCTCGATCTGCTTCTTGGTTCGGTGCATGATGTAGATCGGTTTGCCGCGCCAGAACACCTTGATGTCCTG
>Ga0070709_10000780_pt1 | contig 17828 bp, 34 predicted proteins | sample LARL51metaG_FD_65449 | JGI IMG/M metagenome (GOLD analysis project Ga0070709, IMG submission 65449) | Corn, switchgrass and miscanthus rhizosphere microbial communities from Kellogg Biological Station, Michigan, USA - LAR L5-1 metaG | ecosystem: Host-associated > Plants > Roots > Rhizosphere ...
ATGGACCACATGTCACTAGAAGGCTGGCGCAGCTTCGGCGTGCGCCACGAGCAAATAATCGACAACCGCGACATCGCCGACCTCTCACGCGCGCTGGCCATCCTTAACGCCTGCGCTATAGAGCCCGCCGCCAAATGGGAGGGTCAGCCCCCGCTCATCGACTGGTTTGCCCCCGGCGCGGCGCACGAATACTGGCTGCTGCCCTTTCCCTACGCGCCCCCGCTCGTCTGCGTGCGCCCCGGCACCAACCCGTTCGATTCCGGCTACCTCGTCTCTTCACAACACCTTTCACACCTGCCCGCCGCGCAGCACTGGGAAATCACCTTCCCTACCCCAAAATAAAATGAAAAATAACCCCCCACCCCCTTTACTTCCTCCCCGCCCGCGTTTATAACTAGGGCTAGGCGAACCGAGCAGAAGGAACTGGGCCATGTTCTATGTATTCGACGAAAAGCTGGCCTCCCAAGTGGGTATCCAGTCAAATTACAAGGGCTACACGGTCCGCAACCATCGGGGCCAAGTAGTCTATCACTGCCCCAAGAAATCAGAAGCAGCCGCAGTTTGCGAGCGCTTTAATAGCATGACCAAACAACCTGCCAACCTCCCTCCTCGGCATCCAGGTGAGGATGACCGGGCTTATGAGAAGCGTATCGCTCACTGGCTGATCAAGGACACGGCGCGCAGCAAAGGTGACGATAAAGAGTGGACCGGCAGTCCGCCGTTCCATTTGGACAAGTCTAATGACTAAACGCCAGCCCCAGCCCGCCCCGCGCGCTAGGCTAGCCCCGCAACGCAGGACCCGCGCCCCCATGCGCACCGCCTCGGCCGCCGCCCTAAAGCACCGTGCCAACCCCCCGGCCCCGCGCGCGCCGCGCCCGGGCACGCGGCTGCGCCGCCTATATGACGTGCTCCAGGCCAGCCGCGGCCTGCCCTGCCGCCTGGACGCCGCCGCGCTGGGCTACCCCCGGCGCACCGATCTTGGTTCCGATATGCGCGCGCTTACTGATTTCTACGGCTTGGACATTCGCCTGCTCCACCATAACGGGCACCCCGACGGCCGGGGCCGCGCCCCCGGCACCTGGGTGCTGGCCGGTGAATACATCGGCCCCGCCTACCGCGACTACATCGCGCAACGCCTGCAAGGAGACCCCGATGCTCTATGACACCAAATGGGACGCCACCACCGCGCCCGACCCCTACCTGCCTGCCGCGGCGCTGGGCCTACGCCCGCGCGAGCGCGCCGCCTTAATCCGCGTGCTCGCGCTCCTCGAAACTCAGGCCAAGACCGTGACCTTCAACATGGGTGCCTATTATCACGACATCGGCCCACTCTGCGGCACCCCGGCTTGCATGGCAGGCTGGGCCGACCACCTGGGCCAGCTGGACTGGTTTAGTCACAAGCGCCAGGGCGGCCATACCACCGCGCGCTTTAGCCTAGTGACACAATCCGAACAGAACTATCGATTATTTCACCCCCCGATCGATATGGGGTCGTGGAGGACTATCCCCCCGGCCACCGCCGCGCGCGCCTTGCGCGCCTACCTCACCCGCGGCGCGCCCGACTGGTCGCCCGCCCCCGCCCCCTAACCCGGAGACAACCGATGCTCTATGACCCCGCCCGCTGGGCGCCCGAGCCTTCTACTGCGGACTTGATTGCGTGGCTAGAAACCCAGGATCCGAAAAAAACATATCGCTGGTGGGACGTTAATAATTGTCTACTCGCTCGTTACCTTGGGCATCAGGCCCCTTACCAATTGACGCGCAGCCAAGTTAAAATTATTTTCCCGCATTTGTTTGTAAGATGTAACTATGGAGCCGCGCTTAAGCGCGCCCGCGCCTTGCTCACCACCGAAACCACCGATACGCCTTAAACAAAAGGAACCGGGCCATGCTCCCCCGCTATCGCGAAGCTTGCGACCGCCTCTCCCCCCTGGCCGTGGAGCACCTGCTGGAGCGCTTCGACCTCGCGCCCGCGGTGCGTTCCACCAATTACGAGGCGCTCGCCCCCCTCTCCCACGCCGCCGCCACCCTAGCCCTGCTGCGCGCCGGCTACACCCGGGACGCCGAGCTCCTGCTCGGCCGCCCCATCACCCACCTCGCCCCCAGCCCCGCCTCCCCGCTGCTGGTCTGCGGCACCGCCGCGGCCCTCGCGCGCCTGGCCGCCGCGCTGCCCCCCGAGCGCGGCCCTAGCGGCCCCACCAACACGCGCCTGTACGACCGGTTGCGCGTTACCCACATCGCCCCGGCCGCCGCTAAGCGCATCGGGCCGCGCGCGCTGGGCCGCGCGCGCTTGCGCCCGGGCGTTACCGTGGGCGCACTGCTCCGGCACGGCATGTCCCGCCGCCGCCTTAGCGAGGCCACCCGCCGGGGCTGGATCACCCTGGCCGACCCCACAGCATAAAGGAACCTCCACAATGTGCCATACTATAGTTTCCGAGGAAGTGCGACCCGAACTAGCCCTGGCCCAGATTCTAAAACCCGCAGTTTGTGGTCCCGGCATTGATGCCTCCCGGTTACGCAAAATCATCCGCGAGCACTGGTCCAAGGTCGCTGCGCTGGCCCACAAGATCCATGACGAGCCCGAAGAGCCCCACACAATGGTCTTCACCCATCGCACGGGGTCTACCTCGGTAACGGTTGCTGGATTACGTGAGCGGCCCTTCCTCAAGCGCATGCTCACCGAAGCCGGCTTCCAGGTCATCGACACCAAATGATTCTCGTAATTGACACCGAGACGAGCGGCCTCTCCCCGGCCGCCGGCCACGCCGTGGTGGAGCTGGCCGCGGTGGCGCTGACCTGCGACGATCAAACTTGGCACCTGGGCCACCACCCCTTCTCTACGTTGGTGGCACCGGGGAGAAGATTGTCGCCCGAGGCCCAGGCCGTGCACCACCTGCGCGACGAGGAGCTGCGCTCCGCGCCCCACCTGCCCCAGGCCATCGCCCAGCTCAAGCAACACTTCTCGGTTAAAGATCTCCCTGTGCCGCAGCGCTTTCTCGCCGCGCACAATGCCGCCTTCGACCGCTCCTTCCTCGAAGGCCACCTGCCCCACGCGCGCTGGCTCTGCACCATGCGCTGCGCGCGCCACCTATTCCCCAACTCCCCCGGCTACAGCAATCAGGTCCTCCGCTACTACCTCGGCCTCGACGCCGCGGTGCGCGCCGCCCTGCCCAGCCAATCCCTACAGCCCCATAGGGCGATGTACGATGCAATCACCACCGCGGTGCTGCTGCGCCACATGCTCGCCACCCACACCCTGGCCGACCTGCTCGCGCTCCAGGACCGCCCGGTGCTCCAGCGCAAGGTGCGCTTCGGCAAATACAGAGGCCAGGAGTGGAGCGCGGTGCCCAAGGATTATTTGCAGTACGTCCTTAGGCAAAACGGCCCCGGCGGCTTCGACGCCGACATCATGCACACGGCCAACTATTACCTAAATGGAGGCACTTGATGGACGCTTTCCTCAAAGCCGTAACGCACGAATATTCGGCCTACCTCGGCACGGCCAGCGGCAATGTGTGGCGCGTCTGGTTCGGCCCCGATAACCAACCCATGATAGAACTCTGCCCCCCCGATCAGGTGCGCGAGATTAACGCAGCATTGATAGAAAGGGCGAAATTGCCATGACCGCGCGCAAGTCGCGCCGCGCCCCTGTCCCCAGGACAGGGGCTGCGACGTTCCTTTGTCCCGCCTGCGGCGGGATAACCCGGGCGACCGAAACCCGCCGCCCCCCCGGCGCGCGCGCCGTGCTGCGGAGCCGCCGCTGCCGCGACTGCGGACTGATAACCCGCACCCGCGAGCAGCGCGCATGATCACACTCACCGACTATCAGCGCGGCTTCCGCGACGGCTACATCTGGGCGCGTGAGGCCGTCTGGCGCAACCGCAACCACAACCGAGCGCTCTCCGGCTACGCGCCCGAGACCCCCGCGCAAGCCTACGCGCGCATCTACAGCGCCTGGCCGGCCCCGGCCCCGCCGCCCCTGGCGGGTGCCGAGCACAAGCTGCCCGGAGCCCCGATAAAGGCCACGGTGGACATCATGCTCGATTCCATCGACCTCTACGTGGTGCTGCCCCGGGCGGGCTACCCGATACCGACAGAACCCCCCGGCCCCGACACCCCCGTACCGATGGTCGTAGAAAATGGCCATTGACGGCGGCCTCCGGCAACTGTTCCGCGCCCACCTGCCCGCGTGGCACTGGACCAGCATAGAAACAGGATCGACAGGCCGCGGTATCCCCGACATGGAGTACTGTGCCCCGGGCGGGGTAACAGGTTGGCTGGAATTAAAACACACCGCGGGCTACGCCGTCGCCCTGGCCCCCGAGCAGGTCGCCTGGCTTACCCGCCGCGCTCGCGCGGGCGGGCGCGCTTTTATAGCCGTGCGCCGCCGCGCCCCCGCCGGCCCGCGCCGGGGCGCCGCCTGCGACGAGCTCTACCTGGTGGCCGGCGCCGCCGCGGCCGGCCTAAAGGCCCAGGGCCTGGGCGCCGTAGCCCATGACACCTGGGCAGGCGGCCCCGCCAAGTGGGATTGGGACGCTATCGCGCAGCTGCTCACCGCTTAGCACTCGTCGCCCTCTGGTTCTTCAGGGTCCTCGCCCAATTCCTCGGCTAACTCTTCCAGCGCGCGTGAGTCCTCGGCTTCTTGCAGCAGCGCTGCGTCCCACGCCGCGGGCTCGCGCAGCCGGCCCACGGCGGACGATATCAGCTCCTGGATAACCTCGGGGTCTAGTGCGTCCAGCTCCCAGCTCTCTTCACCATGCTCGCGCTGGTAGGCCGCGTAGCGGCTGTCGGTCACCTTGGCCGGATTGGGTGGCGCATGGTAGCGGTCCACTTGGTCACGGTTGAGTGCGAGCCGCACCACTTGCATCGGCACGCCCGCAAACATACTCAGCCGCTCGCCGTTGTCGCGTGTCATATCGATGCCACTGGGGTCGTGATCGCCCAAATGGAAGACGATGGGCCGCTGGCCCTTGGCCACGTAGCGTGCCAACCGGCGCCCGGCGCGCCATTGCTCGCTCTGGCTCACGTAGCCGCGGCAAGGGAAGAAGTCCACCCGCAGCTTGCCGCAAATCTGATCCCGCGCACCTTAGCGTCCTCGCGCGCGCCGCTGGTGCCCGCGACATTCTCCACCGTGGCCATATCCAAATTATAGAAAGCTAGTAGTTCCTGGGCCTTGGCCGCTGCCGCAGTGGCCTCAGCCTCGTTGGGATTGCGCGCGGCCAGTGCGAGCAGCTTGCGCACCCGCTCGACAACGCGCTCCATCTCGGCATTCTGGTCAACGGGCATCGGCATTGTCCCTGATATAATCAACTTCCCTTCGCAACGCTTCCCCGCGGTATCCCAGCCCATAAAACTTGGCCCCGAGCACCTCCGCATTGCCCTCGTACATCCCCCCGGCCTCCCTGAACTCGGCCACCGCGCGCTCGCGCCGCCAGGCCCACGTCTCGGTGGCACTGGCGCCGGGTGGGGGCTCGATGTTGCTCATTCGTCGTTCCAGCACTGGCATCGAGGCTGGTCCATGCTTTGGGTATCGCCGCAATGTGGGCAGAAGAACGCACCACAAGCGTCCAGAGTACGCTTGCGATCGTCCGGCTTCATATTGATGAGCACCGCGAGCGCGGTCAACATGGCTGGGGGATAGGCTGCAAATTTAAGCCCAAACCATCGGTCCAAGTTGTTTTTTATTTCGGCCTGCGTCATGGTCGCCATCACAGCCTCCCCAGCCACCCGGCCACAAACAACACCACCAGCACCGCCGCCGCCAGCCAGACCGGCGCGGCCCAGGCCACACGGTACGCCAGCCCCCGCACCAGCGCGCGCAGGATATAGTCGGGGTTCATGACCCGCCTTCCTTGGCCTTGAGCACAGCGACCGCGAGCTTTGCGGTGTGATACTCAAGTTGCCGCTGGGCTTCCTTGATGCAGCGGCGGTGATAACTGGCGTTCCAAGCCCATGTCCGCGTGTCCTTTTCTTTCTGGTTCACACGGTCGCGTTCCTCGCGGTCGGCCTGTCTGGCCTTCTCTCGCGCGGCGAACAGGGCATCGGCCTTGTTGCTGTAAATCTCGGCTTCTGGCACGCGATAGGATTGGTCCGTGCGCCACTCGACCTTATCACCGTCAATCTCGGCACCAGTGATCTTGGCCTCAACGGCGCGCGGTACGCGGTCATAAACCTTGACGCGCCCGGTCGGCGGGTCGAACCCAGCCGAGCAATTACGGCACTCAATCGAGACCTGGGTTTCGTCGTGAAACGTCACCCGCAGCCGCCCGGTCCCGCCGCAGTCCGGGCACACGACATAGGCGGGTTGGGCTTCCCATGATGCCAACCAAACAACTTCACCTATTTGATGTTTCATAGTTCATCTCCCCGGCCATGTGCCGCGGCGCACTCGCCCACCAGCCACAGCAGCGCCGCCATCATCGCGAATGCCCCAATCATGTCGTGGGTCCCTCGATGATTATAAAATGGGTCGGGTTCACTTTGACATCGTCCCATTCGTCGTTAGTCATGTTCCACTTTGCCGCCATGAAGCCCCCATAATCTAAGCTATCGTCAAAGTGGAGGGGTTCTTCGTGCCGCGCCTGAGCCAGCGAGGTTTCTGGGCGGTCGCGGTCGTCTTGCCAATATCCTGGTCCGACGCCATGCTCGTTACAATCCAGATCCACTAATTCTGGTGCACAGAGCAATAAGTTGGTGGCGTACCGGTCTTGCAGCTCAGAAATTGGCCTCCAGAGATTTTTCATCGGTCGCTCTCCTCCAGCTCTACCTGCCGCGCCACCACCGTGGCCTGGTCGCGCGCCACGGTGCCCTCGAATTGCCAGCCCCGCAGGTCGTGCCGGTTGACCATCAGCCGGTACAGCCGGCGCCCGCCCGCGCGCTCCACCTCCCATATCTCGTAGGAGGGCAGCACCCGCGTGACCGTAACGGTGGTCATGGCCGCACCTGCGGGGCCGGCAGGTAGCGCGGCATGTCGGCCGGGTTGACCAGCAAGGTGAGCACGGCCTCCTTGCCGCAGAAGTGACCGCCCCGCGCCACCACCATGCCCGCGGGCAGCGGCACCGTTTTGCCCTCGGCCTGCTGGCTGTCCCAGGGCGCCATGGCGTTGTAGCGCGCCATGCTGCCCACCGGCTCCCCGGCTAACGTCACGGCCTTGTATTCGGCGCGCGTGCCGCCCGACCAGTTGAGGTCGTAGAATGTCACGGTCTCGGCCGCGCGCACCCAGATCTTACGCCGCCGGTATTCGGGGAAAGTCGCCCTAACCAGCGCAGCGAGCCCGGCGTCCTTGCTCCAGCCATTGATCTCAATGGTGTCCATGGCCATTAGTCCCGTATGAGCGCGTGCAAGCGACGGGTGTCCATTTTGCCGGTAGCGTCTTCCTGGCGATAGCCCCGGTTGATTAGATTGCGCCAATAAGTGCGAGCCTCGGACGTGGTCATGCGCTCGTCCACATAGCGGGAGGCCCCGTCAAGGTGGAGTACCCAAACAAGATCTGTAGTTGTGTCGGGAACGAAGGCGGCCCAACAGACGCACTCGTCACCACCGATATGTAACCAATGAGTAGCCATAGCCCAGTTCTCCTTTTCACCTAGCCCTAGGTATACCCCTCCAAATCCCAGAAGTAAAGCCCCCCGCTCAACTATTTTGCCCTATAGGCGCGCCACGCCAGCACCGCCCAGGCCGCCGCAAGCGCGGCGCCGGCCGCGCAATAGAACCACCAGGCGCCTAAGTCCTTCATCCCACAGCCCTTTTAGCCCCGGCCCAGGTATGCTTGGCCGTGCCCCAAGAATCGCCAAATTCAGCGTCCACCAGCATGGGCACCCCCAACTTAGCGCACTCGCGCATCAATTGGGCGGCCAGCTTCGCCTGCTCTTCGTCGGAAAAGCTGAAGCCCAGCTCGTCGTGCATAGTGATCAGCGGCGTCAGCCCCGCGCGCCAACACTCGCGCATTGCTAATTTCATGCAGCGCGCGCTGCTACCCTGGATAAGCCGATTTGCCGCTTTATGGGCAAACCCTCTCCGCAGCCGCTTCTCTGGTCCCCATAACTCACGCGCTGCGGCCAGCGGCCGGGGGTACTGGTACCCATCCCCCGGCTCGCGCCACGCGGGTTCCCATAAATCGAAATGGCTACGTGCCCCATCAATCAGCTTCACCCATCCCCGGCTCTCGGCCAGGCCCTGCGCGCGGCGCGCGAATTCGCGCGGGAAGGGCAGCTCCTTGTCGTATTGCTCGCGCGCCTCCTTGGCCGCTTGCTCGCTGGCGCCCATCATGTGGGCCATCTGGACCACACCGGCCCCATAGACGACGGCAAAGTTGAGGTCCTTCGCTCTTTTGCGTTCCAGGCCCGTCATCTCCGCCACCCACTGATGAAAGTCGGTAGTGGGGTCGTCCTTATAGCGCTGGGCGGCCTCGGCCGCGCCGGGCAGCCCGAGCAGCGCCGAGAAGTGCACCAGCAATCGGTATTCATGCTGGCTCCAGTCCAGCGCGCCCCAGATCTCCCCTGGCTCGGGCACAAAGGAGTTACGGAAGATTGGTGCTAGCTCATCGTCCCGGCTAGGCGCCTGCTGCAAGGCCGGGTCCGAATAGCTGAACCTATGCGACCGCGTACCGTCTCCACTCTCGCCACGGTATTGGTTGATTGAGGCATGCACCCGGCCCTTGTGGGCATAGTCCTGGATAAAGCCCTTTAGGAACTTATCCGCTGCCTCGGTCAGCTGGTCTGCCCGCGACACCAGCCGGGGGAGCCAGTGCGCATGGCCACGCATCCAATCCTTGGTAAAGGACCCCTGGCCGGTCTTGGCTGTCCTGGGATACCCAATCCTCTGGGCGTCGTGGGCCTTCTCCAGCCAGCGCGGCGAGCGCACCTGGTCCATGCCCAGCGCGCCCACGCCTAGCTGCTCGGCCAGCTCCTTTAGCACGCTGTCCCGCTTGGCCAGCAGCGCCGCGCGCGAGCGCGCCACGCCCTCCAGGTCCACCCTAATCCCCCGGCGCCGCATCTCCAGGCACATGGGCACCAAATCCATCTCTAATCTATAGGAATTCCAGGTGCCCTCCGCCTCCAGCGTCGGCACCACGTTATTGAACAACCCCAGGGTCGAGCTGGCGTCGGGTTGCGCGTAGGGACCGACAAAGCGCGCGGGTAGCCGCCAAAGATTGCCCTTAACCGCGTCCCCGCTAAAGCCATAGGCAGCTGCGGCCTCGCGCAGCAAGCACTCGTCCTTGCCCGACAGGCCGCGCCACTTGCACAGGCTGTCCAAATCATAGGCCAGCCTGTTCTCATCGACCATCACGCAGGCCGCTATAGAATCTTCAATATGCTCTGGCGGCGCCAGGCCCCATTGCGCCAGTTCCCAGCCCAGATCGTAGGCGGCCGAGTGGTACAGCCAGCGCAGCCCCGGCGCCTTGTGGTGGTCTTCTAGCCAGCGCCGCACGGCGTCCTCGTCGAAGTTCTCGCCATCGGGGTGCCTTATCGGCACATAGATGGACTCGCCCCCCCACGCCCACGCCACACCCGCGATAAAACCTGCCTTGTACGGCCAACCGCTCCCCCGGCCCGCGTTCAAGCTCTCGTCCCTAGTCTCCAAATCCTCCGCGATAATCATCTCCCCCCGGCCGCGCAAGTCCGGCAGTTCCCGCGGCGCCACCCACGCCGAAGGCGGCGTGATCAACGGGAGCTGCGTGCCCCCAATGTGCACCGACTTGACCCGCGCCCGCGCCATGCGTCAGCGCCGCAAATAATGACGAAATATGCAATAACAATAAAGCACGATCAGACCAATCATAAAAATATCCGCATCATTTGGGCTGCTGAAGTGCATCATCGCCTCGCGGTGTAGCGCCGCGGCAGCGCGCGCCGGGCGCAGGTATTGCGGCTGAAGTACCAGATGGCCAGCATGCGCAGGTTCATTCCCCCTCCCCGCCATGCGGCCGAATGGGCGGTTCATTTATTACTTCTTCGATGTGCTTGTTTAGAGCGCCGTCCTTGATCGCCTTGTCCAACTCCTCAAGCGTGCGCTCCATGGCTTGGCCGGCAATGTCCTGCGACCATTTGCCCCACAGGTATGCCTCGAAGATCAGAGCCGCGCGCAGCACATCGTCCACGGTTAGTGGGCCGCCCAGCTTATTGTCCATCTTTAGCGCATTGTAGAGCGCGCCTTCTTTGACGGTTTTGTCGCCCATATGACGTTGAGCAATCGTCAGCGCGATTGATCGGAGGGTAAAGTCAAGCGGCATTTGGTAGTCACCGAGGTTGACCGGCAACCGCGCATTGGCCTCGGTTAACTCCTTACCGATATTTAGGTCTTCAGGCATAGTTAACCTCCCGGTTAGTGTATAAGTAATCCCATTAGCAAGCCCGCAGCCACCCCCATGGCCAGCGCAAACGCAATATTCCTGGCCTGCTCGCCTACCGAGGTCACCAGCAGCACGGGTTCGCGCATGTCGGCCAGCCACCTACGCATTTATGGGACCTTGCTCAGGTGGTTCCACTTTATCATGGTGTGGCCCTGCTCGCCGTCCAGCTGCACGTAGGCGTCGCCATCCTGCAAAAATTCCATGGCCACCCCACTCTGGCCGTAGTAGCTGTGGCCGGGGGTGGAGCACACAACACGGTCACCCACCTTCATGCCCAACGCCCCGCGCACATTTTCGCGCGGCTCGTGGTGGCTGCCGTCTTCCGGTGTGCCGGGGTAGTTGGGCTCGGCGCGCGGGCCGTAGCCACCCATGGTGTAGCCGCGCCGCTCCAGCTCTGCGCGTATATCCGCAGCAAACGCTTCCCCGGCCGGCGCGGGGGGCGCGCGCCCCAGGTCCTGCAGCTCCGCGCGCAGCTTGGCGGTGGACCACAAATCCAGCCGGCGCCGCCCGTCAATCCCCGCCACCGCGACCGGGGGGGCCTCCGGCCCCTTTTCCAGCTCCACAGTAACCGGGGGGCCGGCGCGCAGCACGCCGCGCGCGGCCATTTCCGCCTCCACCAAAAGCAAGTAGCGCCGCAAGTCGCGCACCTCGGCCAGCGGGGTGCCGTCCTCGCCCCCAGGCTGGCCATGGATGGCCCCGAACACGTCGTAGGGGCCTTCCATAAACGAGTTGGCCTGCTCGCGCAGCATGTTTTCCAGCCGGTCCCACTTCCGCGCCAGCATCATAAAACAGCCCACCCCACCCCTCTTCTTCCAGCTCCCCTGGTAGGTGCGCTCCTTCTCGCGCAGCGCCGCGATGTCCTCGCGCGCCACGCCCTCGATAAAGTCCATGTGGTCATGGGCCATTAACCGCGTCCTCCAGCTCGTTGCGCCGCCCCAGGTAGCGGCTCAGGTTGTCTTGTATAAAGGGTGGCAGCGCCATGTCCTGGAGCGCCGTACGGCAGCGCTGCTCCACCAAGTGCGCATATTTGTTGCCCAGGTTGATCTCGTGCCAGGCCCACTCCCACATCTCAAGCGTCTCCGTCGCCTTGAACACGGCGCGCTCCATCGTGCTGAGCGCTTGTGGCCCGGGTAGCGCCCAGGGATCTACCATTTGCAGGTGCGCGTTATGCTCGGTCTGGTCGAGCATATGCTTGAGGTCGGGGTCGGCCCGCTTGCTGTGCCATGAGCAATCCCCGGCCCACAGCTCGCCCACGTCGTGTACCAGGGCATGCACCAGCATGTGGCGGGGTGCGTCGGGCCACAGCGCCAGCAGCAGCCTAGCCACCTGCCAGCTGTGCTCGCCCGTGGTCTGGCGGCTGATATGCGGGAACACCCCGTAGCGCTCTATCTGCCCAGCGCGCCGGGGATCTAATACATGGGTTTCTTGCATCATTTTTTATTTTTCCTACGTCTTGCCCATGCCTTTTTCTGAGCACGACACATTTTTCATGCTTATCCGGTTTAGACACACAGACCTACATCTTGTGTTCATTCGCAGTACCCCGAGTTGCATCCGGTCATGCTTTCTTCGGCCGGCGCCTCGTATTTTCCGTGCGGCGAGTGGCCCCACCTAACGACTTCCCGGATGCCCCTTGCACCCATGTGGCGATGCGGGCGGTACATCGGTTTGCCGATTTCGGCCTCTAATGCCTCGATTTCAGCAATGTCCGCCTCTGTGAAGCGGATAAAGTCGCTTTTGTTGGAGTTGATGCACCTGCATTCGCGCGAACGGTGCGGCAGCGGATCAACGCCAGCGCGCGCTAGGTAAGCGTCCCGCGCGGCATCATCAAAGGTCGCGAACGGCGCCAGCATGAACCGGCCACCATGGTTCTCGCTCCGAGGCATGTACTCCGGGAAGCTGGCACGGCCATCCGCAGGGCTTTTCGCTTCCGCGCGTCGAGCGCCCACAAGGCAGATTGCGCGGCCATCTGGATCGTTCTCGGCAAGCCATCGGATGCCGGGTTCAATTTTGAGCACGTAGGAGCACCACTGATAGCGCTGCGTCGGGAATCCGCTCTTTTTTCGCGCAAGATCAGCAAACCCAATGGATTGCGTCCGGTGCGCCGTGAAACCGAGTGAGCGGACCCATTCTTCTTTTTCCTCAACGCGCGCCTTCCAGTCGGCTGCGGCCCATCCCGTGTCGGAATAGACGACTGCAACGCACTCAAGATGCCACTCGTGCGCCCATTGGATCAGCGCGCAGCTATCGTTCCCGTAGCTGGCGAAGATTACAAAGCGCGGTGCGTTTGGCATCAACATCTAGTAGGTCTCAGCGTTTGTGTGTGTTAACCGGATAAGCATGACATTTTTCTTCTATTTTCAGGAACTGCCCACCAAGCCTTGACCCTAGGCCCTACAGGGCGCCTATTTTTACTTTGTTCCTTCTTTGTTACAAACCGACAATTTGATGGAGTATAATGTCCAAATTAACATCAATTCGATCAAGTTCTAACCCTGGTTCCCAGCCATTGACTATTCCCCATTTCATAAAAGCTACTAGATCATTTCGCCATTCTTTACAAACCCGTATTCCACGACCACCATAAGCCTTATATCGATTATCATCGGGGTGGTAGCAGCGATATATCATTCTCCACCATTTAAGATAAAGAGGACGGTAAAGCGGGTGGCTGGAATAGCCATGAATGGTTCGAGTAGCACCGCCTTTCTGTCCAATTATCTTTTTCTCTTCTAAAGAGAGAGAATCCCAAAATCCACGAATTTGTTTCGTATTTGCTTTATTTATTTGCTTAAGTTCTTGCTCGGATAAAGAGGCGCGCCATTCCCTGGCCCGTCGATCCATTTTCTGTAAGACTTTTAGTCTGGCTGGAGTTATAACATAAGTCATGCTATAACCTCCAGCTTGTTTAGTCGCCTCTCGAACCATTGCGTCGCGGCCAGGCGCCAGTCGGGCGCGCCGATGGTTTTAGCTATCGATAAAGCCCAGGGGCGCTGGCCCAGCCGCCACAGCCGCATCGCCACGGCCATGCGCCAAACGGTGTGGAGCAGAAACGTGTTGCGCCAGCCATAGACCGCGCTCCAGGGCGCGTCGTCACGTGGCAGCGGCCCGCTGTGTAGGTCATCCAGGAATTTCATCAGTTCCCCCAGCTCCCGGTCAAACGTCCCTGGGTCATCCACCAGCGCCGCAGGCGCCACCCCCGCGGTGGCATAGCCGTTGCCCGCCAGCGCGAGCGGCAAGCCCAGTGCGCGCAAGCCATCGACCGGGGGGATCTCACTCGCACCAGCACGGTGGGCCAATTCTTCAAGCGCGAATATGTATGCGTGAAAGTTGAAACTCAGCTGCGTATAGGTGCCCACCCCTACCCCGATCATGGCGGCTAGATATTCCTGCAAGATGCTGAAGTGGCAGGCATTTGCGGAGTACGCCCCCCAGATAATGTCATTCGACCGGCAGCATACCATCATATCCAGCACATATTGGGAGAGATCTACATCTTGCTCCCCGGTTGGGACACCTGCATTTACGTCGCGTATCCGAAAATAGGCGTGTGTGTTGCACGGCTTGTCCTTGACAACGGCACCCAAGTCCTCCTCGGGGTCCCACATGGCCAGCACCGCTTGGCGGCTTCCGGGGTCATCGCCCAGTATCTCGATGATTTTGGCCAACTGGTCGGGGCCTCTGCTGGAGACGCCATGGCCCGACCAGCGCATGATATCGAAATGTTGCCTCCAGCGATGGCCGTAAGAGCCGTGCAGAGTACCGTCAAGCTCGGCGAAGCGCGCGGAAAAATCGCTGATATAATTATCAAGGAATTTTGCGTCATCTCTTCCCGCCAGGAGCCACATCGCTTCGATTAAGCTGAAGAAGGGGTTGGCATCCCTCACCGCATTGAACAGCACGCACTCGCGCGGCCGGGTGTACACTGTGGCCACCGGCCCCGGCGCCACCAGCACCGGCCCGGCGCGGGAGGCCTCCTGCGCGCCCTCCCTTAGCAGGTAGTCCACGCCCAGGGGCAGTGCCCCGCAGACGTTGGCCGCGCGTATCACGTGCATTGGTTCACCCTCTGTGCCACGCTAGTGTGGCCCCGCGCGCGGGCGTAGTAAAGCCTAGGCCCCCGGCTCTTTCTGCCGGGGGCCTTTTGCAGTCTACAACCCTGTGGGGGCCGGGGTTACTCGACCGAGATGTGGCCCTTGGAGACGTCCCAGCGCAGGTTGGCCAGCGCCTCGGCCCGGCTGGTCTTCTCCACCAGCGTGCCCACCTTCATGCCGGTGCGGTACATGGCGAACACTTCGTGCCCGCGCGTGCCCGCGCGCTTGGGGTTGCCTTCCACCAGCTTGGTGATGGTGGCGTCGTCGCCATAGGCCGGCGCGCGCCCGCGCCGCCCCGAGCCATTCTTCTCGCTCTTCGCCTTCTTAGCCTTGGCCATCTGGCCCTCCTGTGTCAATGCCGGGGCCGGATATGCCTGCGGCGGTTCTTGCGGTACGGTGGGTGGTTCGGCGGCGGCCACCGCGGTAGCCTTCGCTTGGTCCTTGAGCACCTCCTCGCGGAGGCGCTCTGCGCGCGGGTCGGCCCGCAACCGCGCCAGGCCGGGGCTGGCATCCCCGGTATTGACAAAGTCCTCCATCTGTCGGCGCTGGCCCTCGCGGTGGGCCTTCATGCTGCTGGCTAGTGCCCCCAGCGACTTCTCGGCGTCGCTGCGGTCCTTGAAGCAGCGCCGCTCGCGGTAGTGGGTAAGCCCTGCCAGCTGCGCGTCGGCCACCGCGGTGTTGTAGGCGCGCAGCATCTCCTGGATCGTCATTCCTGCATAGTCGCTCATTGCCCAGTCCTCTCCTGATGATGGTTTATCAGTATTCAAACTGATAAACCAGGATCTTCCGGATGTAAAGCCCCCTTGGGAAAATTTTTCTGGCCCTCGGCATGGGCCTTTTTCCAGGCTATCACCACCTCGGTGCGCGTGCCAAAGCCGCGCTGGGCGCTTTTGTTCTGCTTTTGCACCAGGCGCACCAGTCCGGGGTGCATCTTGGCCAGCAATTGGGCACTGGCCGCGTGGCTGGCCAGGGTGCGGTAGGCGCTGGCACCGCCAACGTCATGGCTCATGCGCTGGTCGTTGGCCCACCAGTAGCTAAGGCAATTGCCGTGGCCGGCGCGCAGCAGGCTCAGGGTCACGTGGAAGTCGTCCATGGTAAAGTCCTCGGGCACTTGGTCCGGCTTGCAGTGGGCCAAGAACACCGCGGTCTGGTAGCCGTAGACGCGCAGCAGCCGGGTGTTGTGGGCCAGCAGCCCATCCGGCCGGCCCGCGCCGGCTCTATTGTTGCCCTCGCGCGGGCTCACCCCGGCCTGGGCGTGTTCGCTTAAGACATCTTCCAGCCAGTCAAACATCACGGCCAGCTCGCGCGGCTCCATCTGGCGCAGGTGGAAGTCCCCCGGCCCCACGCGCTGGTGGAATCTCAGGTCGTCATCGCACATGACGAATTTGCCGTGGCCATGCTCCGCGGCCCACTCGCCGATAAAGCGCCGCGTGCGCATTATGCCGCGCACCGCGGGCGGCAGGCCCAGCAACCTGATGCCGCTGTTGCGCAGCGCGAACGCATATTTATCAAATTCATCCCCCGGCACGAACACCGCACAGTGCGCGCGCCACTGCTCGGGCAGCTCGCGCAGGAATAATTTGCGCATATGGCCAGTGGCACTGCGCGCTATGCTTGGCACCGCTATCAGCATCTAAGTCTCCCCGTTGTAAAGCCGCTTGGGCCGGCCCTCGCCCAATCTCACGCGCTCCATCTTATCGAATTCACAGAGAACATTTTGACAGTCTTGACCATGAAGAGCCTCGTGTGGCCAGCGCTCATTGAGCCAATCCTGCAATCTGCGTAACTCTTGTCTCCACCTATCTTCATTCCAAGAGGTGTCTACTGGACGATTTAGTACCCGGCTGAGGCCTCTTCTACTTCCAGGACCTGACGCGGCAAATGTGTGCCAGTCCGTGGCCTGGCGGAGTGGCTCGCAGTATTTCAAATCTGCGATTACCTGGGCGGCCATAAAGCTGCCAAGGCCCCTGAAGGCACCCAGGGTGATGTGGTAGCTGTTGAGGCTATCCCCCGCTCGCGGGCGCGTGGTGTTGCGGTGCATCCAGAGCGGGGCCAGCACCTCGCTGCACAGGTACTGGGCCTTCTCCATCTTCACACCATTGGTGCTGACGATGTAGGCCGGGCCAAAGGCAACCTCCCCGGCCGCGCGCCGCTTGGCCATCACCTGAAGAAAATGTGCCGCAGTGGCCGGCCACGGCACCGGCCAGCCGATCTCCTGCAATGTTGCTGGCCAGTTGATCAGCCGTGCCACTACCATCCCAAACCACAAATCTGCATCCCCCGCGTGGGGCTCACGCCAGTTGACCCTGATCCATTGCGTGACAGCGTCGTCCTCGCGCCGCACATCGCAGAAACGATATGCCCGCAATATCGGGTCCATCGTCCAAGGCTTCGCCTGCCCCGCCGCGCGCCGCAGCCTAATGGCCTCGCGCTCAACGGCAAACGCCAGCAGCCGTTTCCTGGGGTCGGCAATGGCGCCGATGGCGGTCTCAATCATCTTCCACCTTCTCCACTGTGATCTTAACCCGGTCCCCTGCATGTATCTCGGGCCTTTCAGACCCGAGATGCAAGCTCTCGTAGCTGCCTTCCAGGTGCGCGTACCAGCCCAGCGAGCGCTCATTGAACTTGGCGCTTTCGCCAAAGCCACTCACATAGGTCTTGCGGAACTCCTCGCGCACCGAGAGCACCCGGGTGTGCGTCACCCACCTCATTTGGTTTCCTTGGGAGTAGCATCCTCTTCTAGTGACCGCTTAACCGCGGATAAATATGGTTCATCCAGATCGGATAAATCTATCTTATGATAAATATAACCAATTTCTGTAATCGGCCAAGGTCCCGTTCCTTCAATTCTATATGAAGTAAAACGATGACCTGTTTTAGGATCAGGTTGAACAAATTTCCTCATGACTATACCCACGGACAGCCCAGCTGCCCCCCGGCCGCCACCAGCGTCAACTTCTCCCTGGCCCTGGTCACCCCCACGTACCACACGCGTCTCTCGGGATCGGGGTCGGCCTCCATCTCCTGGTGTGTGCGGCGCGCCATATCTCCCAGCAGCACTACTGCCTCGGCCTCGCCGCCCTTGGACCCGTGGATGGTGCTTATGCGCACGCGCGGCTTGGCCTTTAGCCTCTCGCCGCGGCGCCGCATGGCCAATATATAGCCCACGTCCTGCTGCGGGAGCCGGTCCAGCGCCTCATGCCAGATCGCGTTAGTGAGGAGTCCCCCGCGCGCCTGTAGATCCGCGAGCGTAACCGGGGGGGACTCCTCACTAAATGCACCGAGGCCCTTGTATCCCCGCGCCACCCCCCTGCCCACGGACATGGCCTGGTAAACCGCGCGGGCAGAGTCCACCGCCACCGCGCCCCCGGCCCGGAGCCGCTCCC
>Ga0070709_10000783_pt1 | contig 17817 bp, 14 predicted proteins | sample LARL51metaG_FD_65449 | JGI IMG/M metagenome (GOLD analysis project Ga0070709, IMG submission 65449) | Corn, switchgrass and miscanthus rhizosphere microbial communities from Kellogg Biological Station, Michigan, USA - LAR L5-1 metaG | ecosystem: Host-associated > Plants > Roots > Rhizosphere ...
CGATGTTCTTCCTGCGATTGATCGCTGATGGCCAGCAGCGTACTGTCGGGCGAAATTCCATGGTCGTTGTTGCAGCGAATCGCAAAGCCGGTATCGATCGTCTCCGGCGTTCCGCCAGTTACCGGAAGCCGCAAAATCCCTCCATCGCGATTGAACAAAAAGGCATTGCCATCGCGAGTCCAATTCGGCGCTTCGAATCGTCCGGACGAGATATAAACGACCGTACGATCGCCCGAATCGATGGGCACGGTTTCCAAAAAGCTATAAAGGGTGGCCGGCGCAGATTTCGCCGCAGCATTGACGGGCGCCGTCGTGATCTCGACATCGGAAAATACGGCCTTCTCGAGGACATCCTTATTGTGACTGCAAACTCCAATCCCCACATAGAATGGTTCTTTCAATTCAATTCTCGGAGAACTGCCAGCGATCTGCCATTTTCCATTCGCTCCGCCGAGCCACATCGTGAAATAGTCCCAGTGTTTCTCGATGCGAACTTTCTTTGGCGATGAAGCCAGCGATTGCACTTCCTGAGTGATGCCACCCTTTTCGTCGCGAAACTGCAACGCAGCCAGCCCGTTCCCGTGAATCGCCGCGTCGGCATAAGGAGAGTCCGGATCCAAGCTCTGCCGGATCATCAATACCGCCTTGCGATGCGAATTTCCGCCGCTTCCCAGGAATGAAATGTCGGCCGTAAGCGTCGCGTCGCCAGACACTTTTTTCCATAGGAAGTGAAAGGCGTCGGCACCCAGCCACATATTCTCGCCGCTTCCGGCAATCGTGTAGCTGTGCCTTGCAAGGTCATACTCCACCGACCCTGCACGCAGCACCTTTCCGACATCGCCGTGAGACTCAAATGCGCCGATGGCCGAAGACGTTTGCTGTGCGAAGGCGTGCTCTGTCGTTCCGCAAAAGACGAGCACTAACACTCTGGCCACGATTGAAATTATCGAAAGTTTCTTCATTGCAGTACCTTGTAGCGATAAGGGAGCGCAGCATCCTGCGCCCCTACGAAGGGTTCTTGCTCCTAGTGGATGCAAACTGAAATATCTGCAGGTACTACCCATTCCAAGCGTTTTCGAATTTTTCGTAGGAAGCACGCGCCGCTACCAGCTGTTCGGTGGCGGATGCCGCGTCCGAACCGAACCTTTCCTTTAACTCCAGCACAACGGGAATATTTTCCCCCGGTGCCGTTTTTAGGAGTGGAATCGCTGCGTTCCAATCAATCGTGCCCTCGTACGGCGGCAAATGCTCATCTTTTTCCCCATGATTGTCGTGCAGGTGGACCGACGCCACCAGGTCGCGCATCGGCGCAAAATTTCTTTCCAGGCGTTCTTCTGCCGCGCCATCGGCCAGATGCGCGTGGCCAATATCAAAATTAAATCGCAATCCAGTCAAGCGCGTCTCGTCCACAAACGCGCGCAAGTACGCCGGATCGCCCATTTCGCTGGTCGTATTTTCCAAAGCCAGCGTTATTCCCGCGTGATGTGCGTGCAGCACCAGATGCTCCAGCGAACTGAACGCTGCATCGCGTTTTCTCGGATCAGCCGTCTCCCGCGAACTGCCCATGTGCAGGACCATCCGGGAAAATGGCAGCTCTTCGGAAACATCAATCGCGCGCTTCAACTCGTCCATGGCTTCAATCCGACGCACGCGTTCCACTTCGCAAATCGACAACGGTGTGCCGCTCTCGCGCGTGGCGCTCATGTCCCTGCTGGTTGGCGCGTGCAGGGAACTGAGCGTAATGCGATTTGCTTCCAGAGCCGATTTCAGCGTCTGGATTTCCTGTTTGGAACCGTAGTCGAAGTGCCAACGCGAACAGAAAACCTCAACGCCGGCGAAGCCGTGCTCGCAGATTTGTGCCAGCAACTCGGAAGTCAATTTGCGTGAAACAAACAGATATGTGGACAGAATTTTCTGCATGATGGCTTGGGTCCGCCGATGAAATCTAACCGCGGGGCTGGAATGCGCCGCTAGTATCCCACGGCAGAGCCGGCATCGCGAGGGTCAGCGGCGCCTAATCTTTCCCCTGTTTGCGAATCAATACCTATGGCGTTCACCAGCCCGATATGGCCTTTGCGTTTCGTGGCATAACCCATGGTATTCAGGCCCGACTCAAGTGAGGCAGGGAACTGTTGCTCCATGAGCAGGCGATCCGGAAGCCACTGGTGATGAAACCTTGGCGCATTGATTGCCGCCTGGGCATCCATGCCCAGGCGCATCCAGTTGATCACCGTAAGCAGCACCGAGGAAATAATGGTTGGTCCGCCGGGCGAGCCGGTCACAAAGCTGAGTTTTCCGTCGCGTAGCAATATTGTGGGGGACATCGAGCTGAGCGGGCGATGTCCCGGCGCGACTGCGTTCGCATCGGATTGAATCAAGCCAAATAAGGCATTTGGGACTCCGGGCTGCGTCGTAAAATCGTCCATCTCATCGTTCAACAGAAATCCAGCGCTGGAAGTTACGTGTGAACCGTAGCCATCATTCAACGTTGTAGTGCTTGCCACCGCGTTTCCTGCGGCATCCACTACAGAGAAATGCGTTGTGTGTGGCCCGTCGTTCAAGCTGATTTCAGCTGGAGCGCGTTTGCTCGCCTCTTCTCCGCAAACGTGCGGCTCCCCTGCGCGGACCATAGCACTGGAAGAAGCGTGCCGCAAATCGATGGTCCCCGCGAGTTCCTTCGCGTAACACGCGCTCGTCAAGCCGTCGACGGGCACCTTGGAGAAATCGGGATCGGCCAGATATGCCGCGCGATCCGCAAATACCCGCCGCATGGTTTCCGCAACCATGTGCACGCTTTCGACGTCATCCCAACCCTTCAACGGAAAATTCTTCAGCATGTTGAGCGCTTCAATAATTGCCACGCCTCCCGAACTGGGTGGCGGCGATGACAACACCTCCCACTTGTGCCCATCGATCTCATATTTCGCGCGAAGAACTTCACGTACTTTTGGCTGGTATTGCGCCAGGTCCTCCAGCGTGATCAGCCCGCCAAGCGCGCTCATGTCCAGCGCCAGGGTGTGCGCCGTTTCGCCGTGATAAAATTCCGCTGCGCCATTTTTTGCGATGCGACGCAGGGTTGCAGCTAATTCTGGTTGCCGAAATAGTTCTCCCGGCTTATACATTCCACCTTGTTTCAGAAAAATTCGTGTACTGACCGTAGATTTCTGTAGACTTGTTTTTTCCTCCTGAAATTCCTGGGCAAGTTTCACGCTTATCGGATATCCGTTTTCCGCAAGCCGAATCGCGGGAGCCATCACTTTCGGTAATTTCATAGTTCCGTATTTGGTCAAGGCAAGTTCCAGCCCCGCTACCGTACCTGGAACAGCCACGGATTTGTATCCGATGGTCGAGGCTTCGGTGTCCAGCCTTCCATTCGGCTTGATGTACATGTCGCGTGTTGCTTTGCCGGGAGCGACTTCGCGGTAATCCAGAAAACTTGTGCGGCCATCCGCCATGCGCACCAGCATGAATCCGCCGCCGCCGATATTTCCTGCAGCCGGCTCCACAACCGCCAAAGCGAACGCAGTGGCCACCGCGGCGTCTATAGCGTTGCCGCCCTTCTGCAGAATCTCGACTCCGGCCCGTGATGCTAGCTCTTCATCCGTCGCGACCATGCCGTGGGCTCCGCGCACGGCCTCCTTGGGCCACGCCGTTTCTGATTCCGCGCGTTCCTTATATTCCGAAGGCGTTTGCGCGTTCAGGCAAAATCCGCACGCCAGGATTGCCGCAGCAAAGAATGTGCGTCGACACGTTATATTATTTTTCATGGTAGTAAACGACACTACGAAATTCACGCGACAGGGTCAAGGTACGGAAGAAGTTTCTGAAGAAGTGAATAGGTAAATCCGCCTACGGGTATTCGCATCGGGAGTAAATCCGAAAACTTTAGGAAAATTTGGTACGGGTGTGAAGTGAATCGAGCAAACGGCTTCTATTCGCTTAGGAACTCCACGGTGTCGGGGGCCGGAATGACTCCAGCGCGCGTGCCGCGCGTAATCAATTCCTGGACGGCTTTGCGTCCTTTTTCGCCATACCCGAGAGTCCATTTGTTGACGTACATTCCGACAAATTGGTCGGCGAGCTCGGTTTCCATGTCGCGCGCAAACTGCATTGCGTATTTCAGCGCATCTTCACGGTGCTCCAATCCATAAGCAACGCTGTCGCGAATGGTTTTCGAAATCAGACGTCCGAGCTCAGGACCCAGCGCTTTGCGAACTGCGTTGCCCCCGAGCGGAAGCGGCAGCCCGGTTTGTTCCTGCCACCAGATGCCGAGATCGAGAACTTTGTGCAAGCCCATCTGCGGGTACATCAGCTGGCCTTCATGAATCAGCAGCCCGGCATCCACGAGCTCGTCCTGCACCGCATCCAGAATTTTGTCGAACGGCATAACCACGGCGTCAAAATGCGGCTCATATAGTTTCAGGGAAAGATAAGCGGAGGTTTTCAGCCCGGGAACCGCAATACGCTTGCCTTTAATGTCTTCCTTTTTCATCGATCTCGAAGCCACAACAATAGGTCCGTAGCCTTCGCCGAAGCTCGCTCCGCAATCGACCAGCACATATTTATCGCGAATCGAAGGATAGGCCGCGAAGCTGACCGCGGTCACGTCATACGTTTCGGTGAGCGCGGCTTCGTTCAAAGTTTGAATGTCGGAAAGCACGTGCGTGTACTTGTAGCCGGGAGTTTGCAGCTTGTGCGTCGCCAGCGCGTAGAACATGAAAGCGTCATCGGAGTCCGGAGAATGAGCGAGCTTGATTTCGACGGTTTGTTCGCCGGATTTCAGAGTTGCCGTTCGTGCCGACATGTGGATAATGCTTCCTTCTACCTCGGCGGGCCACTGGTTGCAGAGACGCCTCTACCCAAAACGTGAAGCCACAAACAAAATCAGGAGGACGTATGCGACGCAGGGAACTCGCGTGGCGCAGTGCCGGGTCGTTGTTCTTTGACGAGAGAAGGGTAGCACAGGAGAGTTACACCGAGCCAGCATGAGGAGCACTGTGTGCTAGCGAAACGAATGCAAGATTCCGACCAAATCATGGGGGCCCGGTCAGACGAGGCGCTGGCCCCAAGAACAGGGTACCGAGCAGTGTACCCGCCAAGGCCCAACAAACATCAGAAAATGTAACGCGCCTACGGCGTTGCTATTGGGCCCGCTCGAGATTTACTGAGGTCTAAGCTCTACATCCCATGTCCGTATTAATTTAGGAGACCATTTTGTTGCCGCGCAATATGAATTGTGATTCTTTCGAAAAGGAGATCCGATGAAAATTGCGGTGATTATTGCTCGTATTTTAATGGGACTGATTTTCGCGGTGTTTGGAGCAAATGGGCTCCATCCATTTATTCCGATGGGACCAATGCCGGAGGGCTTGCCAGGGCAATTCATGGTCGTATTCTTTCAATCCCATTGGATCATGTTTGTGGCCATCGTGCAGTTGGTAAGCGGCCTGCTACTGTTGGTGAACCGTTATGTGCCGCTTGCGCTTGCGCTGCTTGGCCCGGTAATCACGAATATCATTCTGTACCACTCGCTCTTGAATCATGCGGGTGCGCAGTTAGCAGTGGTAGTGACGATACTGTGGTTGTTTCTGTTTTATGCGTACCGGCAATATTTTGCCGGATTGTTTGTGCAAAAAGCGCTGCAAGATTCCGGAACGATACCGACAAGAAGATAACGACTGCCGTCGTTTGCTAATCGTGCTAACCAGGAGCCGCGAACGCTTCTACTGACGGTCATTTGCGAGGTCAGGACAGCCACGTGCGTTTCGTAAATTGCGAAAATCGTGAGCGGTTGTGTCTTGTCCATGCAAAGAGATTTGACCTCGCGGGCGGATCTGTGTTCACCAGATTCGCAACTACAAAATAGGCGTTCTCTGATTAAGCGATGGAGCAGCCTGGCGACTATCGGGCGAAGCAGGTAGGCGGAAGGGCCTGCCGCAGCAGGGGCTACTGTTGGACCAACACCGTTAATGAACTTAAAAAGGGCGGCAAAGGACTACAGCGCGGAAACCATGTGAGCGATGGCGTCGTCGAACGTGACGCTGCCATCAAGATAGGGCTGCCAGTATTGCGTGAGAACGCGAAGATAATTTTCCCACCCGCGTTTGTAAAGGCCTTCGCGAACCGCGTAAGGAACGTATCCGGAATTCGGCGAATTGGAAGTGGAACCGGATGAAGAGTTGACATCCACGCTGTTCACTGCGATAGGACGGATGAGTTCCCCAGTGGTATAGAAGAGCAGCGCGTGCCAAAGGTCGCGGGGGATCGGTTTTTCGCGCTGGCGGCATTCGCGAAAAATGGCGTCCTGCACCGAATCGGCAATGCCATGCGAAGCTTCGTGAAATAAAACTTCGAGAGCTTCGGTGCCTTGATTGCGCGCGTCGACACTGGAAACAGTTACACGCAGCGGGTCGAGCGTGGTGTAAGCGCCCGTGGAACTGGCGTAGTTGATGACATCCACTCGAATACGTTCTTTCGGCCAGTTGGTCTGATAAATTTCCGCCAATCGATGTGCCAAGTCCAGCCCATTACGGCGAACCAGCGGTGCGACGGCTGCAATCCAGCGCCGGTTGACGCGGTCGTGCTCTCGCCAGAGGTGAGCGCGATAGACAGGAGCCGCATTATCCAACGCCTCGGTCAACTTCGCTGGAAGCCCCGCATCGCAAGTCTTTTTCTTAAAGCCAGCAAGATCTTCGCAAGTTTCAAAATCACCGAGCTGGTTTTTGATCAAGATCATTTCCAGGCTGACGGTTAAATCCTGGTCGGCGTATGTCCGGGAATAGAAGGCAAGTGCGTTATTCCAGACGCGCTGCTCGTCGGCGGAGAGTCCCGAAATTCCCGAGCTGGCGCCGGCAGGGTTAGCCGCGGAATTTGCCGAGCGTTGCGAACGCGCAATATGATACAGCGTGTGATGGAGATTCAGCCAGAATCCGCTGTGAAATTCATAAACTGGCAGAGGTGCGGCAGGAATCACCTCTTGCCCAACACAACTGTGTGCGGACGGAAAAACGAGCAAACACACACAGAACAAGAAAGCACGGCGAATGGAAGTACCCAGTGAGCGCATGAGAAAGAAGAAAGATGGTAGCGCCAAACGAAGAGGTCGGCAAATTGATCGGATGCAAGAATTCAATTTGCCCGGTTCGCGCAATAGGAATAATCCTTGCTGCTTCTTTATTCGACTCTGATGGAATTGTTTATCCGGCGCCGGAAATCCAGCGATTGAGAACAGATATTTGGGCGGGCGTCAGGTCTTCATCGAACCGCACGCCCATGCCCAGCCCAGGACTTGCATAAACAATTCTTCCTGGGAGTTCCAATTCCTCGCCCCCGTGAGAAAGCCGCACGCGAACCACTGTCTTCGATAGCATGGGGTTGAGCGTATCAATATAGCAACCGGTGCGGCTCAGGTCGCTTGTGCGCGCAGAGAAATGCGACCCCGAAGCGACTTCTATGACTTCCGCTACGGCGTTGATCGGTACACGGGGATCGTTGCGTTTGTTCTGCATTGTGTCTGGCATGATCAGATCTCTCTACCCTGAGAAATCCGGGACAGCAAACTCGGGGTTGAACCATCGGAACAACCCTAATCAATTGTGCTAAAAGTCAGAACACGAAAACAAGGCAGAGTGGCGGGAGGGTTGCGAAGAAGGCACGCCGCGACCGGCGAAAAGAACTGCGAAACCGCATCAGTCCGCCAGCGCTACTCGACGACGGGATCGAGGGAGTGGCCCACACCGCCCCGATGATCTGCTGCGTGCAGCTTACCTTTTGCATCGAGAAAATAAGATAAATTTCCAGTTCTTCCATACTTGATGGGGGTCGCGGAGAGTTCATATTGCGCAGGCGCGCCAATCTCATTCGCGCCAACGATAACCATGCGATACGCGTAGCCATTGCTCTGTCCGGAAACTAAATCGGATGGCAACAAGCCCGCAGCTTCAGCCGAACGCTTTGTTGCATGGCCAAGCTTTCCTAACGATTCCGGCAGGCGTGTGTACGTCTTTCGATAGTTTTCAATGGCTGTCGCGATATTCTTCAAGTCAACGAGCGCCGTTTTTTCGTTCGCGCCGATGGACGCCTGATCCCATTCAACTTCGAGCGATGGCAGATCCAGGAATAGCATGCCCAGCGAGAGAATTTTCCACGATGCCTTTTCGCGAACCATGCCCATCAGAATGTGCCGTGGATCTCCGGCGTGAAGATCGGAGGCGTCGCTGATATCGAGTGGAAGCAGAGCGATATTGTCGTGCAGCTCCGTCCCACCAAGCTGAATATCAGCAGCTCCATCAGCAGTTGTGCAGCGAATTTCTGGACGTCCCGATGGATTGGCGGAAATCGCCGGCTTGCCAACGCCATCGAGGAGCACGAAACGTTTCATAAGTTCAATTCGCGCAGCCGGAGCAAGACGGGAAAAAGCTTCCGCATTGCGGGTGGTGAGAATTTTTTCAAACGATGGTTCGTCGTGAGCGCAAGCGGCAACCAGAAGATCGCGAAGTGCAGTAGATGGCGCATCCGGAGCGGGCGCATCTGTTTGAATATTGGCCGCCGGGGCCCCTGGCTTGGAAGGTCCCGTGTTTTCTGGACGCGAACTGGACTCCTGGCTACTTGAGATAGAGGCTGTAATCAACGTGAAGGTGAAGATCAAGACCGCAACAACGCTCGCTAAACGAGCGCTAACCATTCTTCGCCATTGCGGACGTTAGAATGTCCGGTAAGCTCATGGAAAACTTTGAGCGCGGCATCACCTCGTCAAAGCCCGCCGCTTTGGCCTGCTCGGCCAGTCCGGTTTGCACATGAGACAAAAATCCGATCACTCGCAAATCGGGCTGCGCGCGGCGCAGTTGCTTCATAGCCTCAAGCGGTTGCGATCGCGCGTTCAAATCCATAATAACTAACTGCGGAGGTGGGTCGAGTAATTGCAGCAGCGATTCGGCACTGGATGCGACTTTCACTTCCAGTCCCAGATGCTTCGCTGTCTCGGCAAGCTTCATCTGAAAAAACAAATCATCCATGTAGGCAACAACACGCGGCATTGCGGGGAATCTCCAAAATTATCTTAGGCACCGGAATATTTCAGCAATAGAGTAGATGCGAAGCTGAGTGAAATTGCTGCCAGCGCGAAATCCAGCCGGATTCAGTGGCCGGAGGTAGGGCTGTGCGCGCCCACGGTTTCGTCCGGCACGTCTCCCGCCCGGCCCTTCACGCGATCGTAGACGGAAACCTGGCTCACCGACCCCAGCGCCTCGTTGTAGAACGTAGGAACCCCAAGCGCCGTGCGCAGCTCTTCGTTGAACTTTCGCAGGTTTTGCAAATGCGACGCCAAGGCGGGCAGCTTCAGTCCATCGTCGGTAAGCAAAAATTTCTGATAGCCCGCATCCCACAGGCGCGCGAATTGTCCTTTGACCATAATCGTCGGAAGCACGGTGAGCTGAAACTTCCCGTCTGTGCCCTGGCGAAATTCCGCGCCGCATCCGTATTTTTCCACACGCACTACGCCGCGCGTACTGCCGACCGCGAAGCCGAGTGCGGCCAGGCTTTCGATCGCCTTTGGGTCAAAACGCTCTTCGACATTCCACATAGTCATCAAGACTAAAGAAACTGCCACCGTCTGTAAAGCAGGGGATGGCAACCGTTGAGGGCGCGATTTTCCACAAGCCGGCAGGCGACAAATCTTTCGGTAACAAAATTTTCATGCCACTCCGAAGTGCAGGTTGTTATACTCCCGCGCACAGGGTGGCGTGCCTTGGCAGGCGTGCCAGTTTACAGGTCATAAAACTGTGGGACGGAGCACAGAATGCATCCGGGGTCAGCCCGGAAGGCGGGGTGTGCTTCCATGTTCCGATTCATGCGCGTTGCTGCAATTATTTCACTACTCGTAATTTCCACTGATATTGCCAACGGTCAACAGACCCTTGGATCCATCAATGGTACGGTGACTGATAGCAGCGGTGGGGCCCTGAGCAAGGTTTCGGTAAAAGCGAAGAACGCTGGAACGAACCTTGAAATCACGGCCACCACGAAGGACGACGGTTCTTATCTAATTTCGGCACTTCCTATCGGCAAATACACTGTCACTTTTTCGCTGGATGGATTTAACAGCGAAGTCCACTCCGAAATTCTGGTGCAAGGCGGCCTGACAACAACGGTGGGCGCCTCGTTGCGCCCGGGTTCGGTGAACACGTCGGTTACGGTAACGAGCACGCCGCTCCTGAACCAGACGGACACCACAATCGGCTATACGCTCGGTTCCGATTTGATTGAGAGTACGCCGCTTGGCACAGGCAGCTTCACGCAGCTTGCGTTGTTGAGCCCTGGCGTGAATGCGGATTTTCTGACCGGTTCGGGAAGCAACGCTGGCTTGGGCAACCAGAATATCTTTGCTAACGGGCAGCGCGACACCAGCAACAGTTTCATCGTGAATGGCGTTCAGGCCAACAATCTCTTCAATGGCAAGTCTTCGAGCGGCGTTGCTGATAATCGCGCGGTACTGAACACCGGCGAAAATTTCTCTTCCGTAGGTGGCGAAATTCAAACCAGCACTTCCGTTTACAGCGCCATCGGACAGGCTTTACCTTCTCCGCCACAGGAGACGATTGAAGAAGTCCGCGTAAACACGGCGATGTACGACGCATCGGAAGGTTCTTATAGTGGAGCTCACATCACCATGCAGACCAAGAGCGGCACAAATAGTCTGCACGGAGAAGCATACGAATATCATCAGATGAGCGCGTGGAATGCGGCGCCCTTTTTCTTCAATCAGGATCCGACACTGAGAGATCCCAACGGCCCCACGCATGGCAATACCGTTCCCTACCTGAATCGCAACACCTTCGGAGGAACGCTCGGAGGCCCCATCAAAAATGACAAATTATTTTTCTTCGGATCCTATCAGGGCCAGAGAGCCACGGACCAAGATAGTTCATTCTCCGAAGTGTCCACATTGCCTGGGCTTACCAACAGCAATCGCGATCCTGCGAGCCTCGCCGCGCTTGCAGATGCGAGTTTTAACCCCACTTGCGGTGCAGGTCAGACTCCGCCAAATCCTTGTCTGACGGCGTCAAGTATTAATCCCGTCGCGCTGAAGATCATGAATCTTAAATTACCGAATGGCCAGTTTTTCATCCCTTCCGAGACCATCACAGATCCAGCCACGCAGACCAGACTAGGCTATAACGCTTTTATCGTCGGCCCCAACACAACTTTTAAGGCTGACCAAGTCAACGCAAATATCGATTACAATTTCAATTCCAGGGACCGCATTTCGGGCAAATACTATTTTCAAAACGATCCGACTTTCGCTCCGTTCGCGATCAGCCAGGTGGGAAATTTTCCGCAGCAGCTGAGCGCGGGTTCACAGACCTTTTCGCTGGAGAATACCACTACCATTTCGCCCAACGCCGTCTGGACGCAACGGTTCGGCTTCATTCGAGAACGAGCGTTTGCACATACCAGCAATGAATTCACCGCTGCGGACTACGGGACGAGCATTTTTAATTTCACCAATGTGCCGGGCATTTCGATTACCACGCCGAATCCAAACTTCAGTAATGGCGTCAGGATCGGGCCCGCCAGTAACTTCGCGGATGCCGGAATTTTCCAGAATGAATTTGAAGCCTCGACAAAGTATTCGTGGAACGTCGGCCGGCACACTCTGGCTTTCGGTTTTCAGTGGGACCATACCCAGCTGAATGTCATCAACAAAAACAATAACTTGGCGCTTTTGAATTTCTCCGATTTCTCCGCTTTTCTTCAGGGAGATCTGTGCACACCGAACTCCTTCTTTTGCGGTGAAACGGGAGCTTCCACGCTAATAAATGGAGAATCAAACCGGTATTTTCGCGCCAACCAGGTGGGTACTTATGTCGCGGATACTTTCCGGCTGAAATCGAATCTCACGGTAACGTTAGGATTGCGCTGGGATTGGAATGGTCCGTTGACCGAGAAGTTTGGACGTTTAGCGAATTTCTATCCAAAGGATTACAGTTACGACTTTGGAACCGATACGATCGGTGGTGTTGGCATCGTCGTTGCCGGAAATAACAAGCAATTCGGCACCAAAGGCGTGAGCGACTCAACCCTCACGGGTCGTCAGTGGGGATTTGCGCCACGCGTTGGCATTGCCTGGACACCTTCGTTCGCAAAGAATCTAGTTGTGCGTGTGGGCTATGGGCTTTACTACGACCGCGGCGAGTACGTGGCGGAACTGTCTCCCAGCGCGGGTGGCGGATTCAACGGCCCGTTTGGAGTCACGGTCGAGCCTCCCTTCGTTGTACCGATATTGGCGCAGCCGGGCGCGTCATTTGCGGCTCCCTTTGGAACGGGCTCACTGCCGCCAGCTCCTTCCAGCTTGAAGGACGTCACATCTCTTATTCCAAACATTGCTGACTTAATTGCGAACACTACTCCTTACTGCACCGCCAATGGGATCGCAAATTGCGGCCCACTTCAGTTCGCTGCGTACGACCCAACGAACAAGCTTCCGTATTCGGAAAACTGGTTGTTGGATTTGCAATGGCAGCCGAGAAACGACTTGGTCTTCACCCTTTCCTACGTGGGCAACCATGGTCAACACGAGCCGATCCCGGTTCCGTTCAACCAGCCGGCGATTGCCACGCCTACGAAACCCATCGGCACGGGACCAAATCAGCAGATTTATTCTTATGGTTACACCGTGGTGGACTCAAACTTTAATCCCTTGATCAGCGCTGCGCCGCTCTCCACGCTCGTCGAGGGTTTTGGATCGGGCAACACCGACCTGCGCGTTCCGTTCATCGGCTTCGATCCTAACTCCCAATACAGCAAGGCGGCCGGAATCTCCAACTATGACGCCCTGCAATTCAATGTCACCAAACGGGCAAGCCATGGGCTAACCGTCTCTGGCTCCTATACCTGGTCGCACAGCATGGACGAAGAGAGTGGCGAACAGCTATTCTACAATGGCGACAATCCTCAAAATCTTCGCACTGGATACGCCAACTCCGATTTCGACCGCCGTCACGTCTTCGCCATCAGCTATCAGTATGAATTTCCGAAACTGAAAAATCTGCACGGCTTCTTAAACCAGACTGTAAATGGCTGGTCCACCAGCGGAGTTATTTCCGCCGAAAGCGGACAACCCTACAGCGTGATCGATTTTAGCGGCGGTATTGCCAGTCTCTTTTTTGGAGGCGGAAACGACTTTGTGACCAATCCTCTGGTGCCAATCGGGGGAGTGGGCAGTACGCCGGGCGTTAAGCCCGTCGCACAAGGAACGCTTGGGATCAATCCCGCAAAACCTGTCTTGAACGCTGCGGCCTTCGGGATCCCGCTTCTCTCGCCCGGCGATCCAAATTTCGGCGTTCCGCCATGTGATCCTGTTACCGGAGCTTGCGATATCTACGAGACGGGTTTTGGCGCGTCGAGCCGCAACATCTTCGTGGGGCCGTTTCAATCCCGTGTGGATATAAGCTTGGCCAAGAATTTCAAATTAACCGAGCGCTTCAGGCTGCGCTTCAGGCTCCAGGCATTCAACGTCTTTAATCACCCCAGTTTCGATACTCCGAACAACAACGTCGAATTCAATCCGTTCTTCGCCAATCCTGCGGATTACGTCGGAACCAGTCATAACCCTTGCTTCACGCAAACAACCGGCATCGGTCTTCAGGGCGCATACGCCTGCCCGCCAAACGGCCAGCTCGGTATGATCCAGCACACCATCGGCAGCCCGCGGTTTTTGCAGATGGATTTGCACCTCATTTTTTGATGGCTCGGCTTTAGCGAACCGCGCGAGCAACGTCGAGGACGGAGGCGACCTGTGGTGATCATTGCTTCTTGTTTGCGGCTTTTCGTTTGCGCGGCTTTGGCTTCTTGCGTAATTTGCCGCGTGGCCCGTCTAAAAGTTCCGCTTGCAACCGTTTAGGTATCTTTGCAAAAACAAGATCGTAGGAGCTCCGCAATAATTCAGAAAGTTCGCGTCTGTCGATGGCTTGCGGTGTTTCCAACGCGATCCACTTTGCGCGAGCCATGTACGGAGCAGGAATGATTTGCGGCCGCTCTGTTAATTCTGCAAAAGATTCGTCGCTACATTTGAAGGAAAGGCAGACGCGCGCGGGCTCCGTCGGCGCCACGGCAAACATCTTTCCGCCCACCTTGAATACCAGGTCGTAGCCCCACTGAATCTGTTCGGTCACGCTGGGAAAGGCCAAGCACGTTTTACGAACCCAATCGATGTCCATCATGGCGAGTCACGCGGCAAGTTACGATCGAAGCAGAGTGTACGAAGGAGAGAATATAAACTCAAACGGTCAGCAGATTCCACCCAAGCCGCAATCCTGCTTGGGCAACTTCAACCGCTGATCCCTTGCCCGCGTGCGCAGCCAGAAAGCGCTCGAAAAGCCTGGGTCGTGCAGCGGATACTTCTATCACACGTCGCTGCAAAAATTCGGAGCGGCTCATCGCCAATAACAGGCCAGACATCAATTGTGATTTACGCCGTAGCTGGCGATGCGCTGCCTCATACAAATTTAGATCACCGCTCGCAAACGCGTCAGCGAGCGCGTGAACCTGCCGGAAAGCCAGCCCTAAACCTTCGCCGGTAATCGCATCGACGGTGCCAGATGCGTCGCCTACGAGAGCGACGTTTCCGCGCGTAACACTTTGTAGAATTTTGTTGCGAGAAACCGCGCCGCGTTCTTTATCGATTGCAGTAGCACTGCTAAGGCGTTGTGCCAGTTCGGGGAAATCGCGCTGTAGATCTGGCATGCGCAGTTTTTCGTCGTGCGACATCACCACAACACAAATCTCATTCGCGCCGACGATGGTCACATAGGCCTGGCCTCTTGCGCTCCAGTACACTTCCAAAAAGTCCGTCCATGGCTCAACGCGATAATGCCGACGAAATGCGAAACGCTGATGCGAACTGGAGCGATCCTGGAAGCCAGCCCAGGTACGCATCCGCGACGCTTGTCCGTCCGCGCCGATGATCCAGCGCGCGCGCAGTGTTCTGCCCGCCACGCGAACTCCGTCCTCCTCAAGTCCTAAAACGTGTGTCTGCCACAGAAACTCTGCACCTGCATCCATGGCGGCCGCTGACAGCGATTGCTGCAATTCAGATCGGCGAATTCCCAGAGCATTTTCGCCGGGAAACTTGGCCGCGACTCGCTTGTTGTGGCCGATATAGCGCACGCCTCGAAAAGGTATTCCCGGCAATTTGCTGGTGTTTACGCCAATTGCGCGCAACGCTTCCAGAGTTTCCGGCAACAATCCTTCTCCGCAAACTTTTTCGATCGGTGGCCGCGCCGCATCGACGACCGTTACTCTAAAATTACGCGCGCGCAAGGCCAGAGCTGCGGCTAATCCCGCTGGCCCACCGCCCACGACGATTACGTTTTTATGATCCGACATAGAAAAAGCGGCGAAGCCTTGCATGAAGGCAACTCCGCTCTATGACCAGATGCACTTCGAGCACCAGAGGATGCAGCGGAAACAGGAAAGACAAAAATATTACATTTTCTGAGTTTCGGCGTAGCGCCCGAAAAACGAGTCGGGTTTCCATTGCGGACGTTCCGAGGTATTCGCGGTGTCCACCAGAAGTCGCCTGACAATTTCCTCGTACAGAGCTGCGGATGCTAAGTTTACCGGCTGCTGAACATCATCGCTCGGTGCATGGTAGCGCTGCGTGAGCCAGTCCTTGAATATTTTTGCGTCCGGCGAATTCGGTTCGTAGAAAACATCCATGATCACGGATGGAATGCCGTGGCGGATAAAATTATATTGGTCGCTTCGTACAAAAAGGTTGCGCAGCGGCTCCGGGTCTGGGACCGCTTGTACACCGAACGATTGCGCGATGGCCGCGGCACGTTCGCCAAGCGTGGAATCGTTGATGCCCTGCACGCGCAGAATTTTTAACGGCACGATCGGCAGAAACATGTCCATGTTGATATCCGCTACGATTGATTTCGCATCGACCGTGGGATGCGCCGCAAAATATTTTGAACCCAGCAATCCCTTTTCTTCCGCAGTGACCAGAAGAAACAGAACCGATCGCTTTAATTTCGCCGGATGCTGTTTTAAAGACGCTGCGATATCGAGAACCGCTGCCGTACCGCTGCCGTCGTCCATTGCGCCGTTGTAAATTTTGTCGCCGTTCACCGGCTCCCCGATTCCTATGTGGTCGATGTGCGCGGAGAGCACCACGTAGTCTTTCTTAAGGGTTTCGTCCGTTCCCGGCAGCTTGGCGACAATGTTGGCGGATTCCAGGCTGATTTTCTGAATTGCCGCACGGGCTTTCAGCGAAACCTTCAAGTCAAAATGCGGCAGCAGATTGCGCTCGCGTGCCAGTTCCGCAATGTCTTTAAACGTGTGGCCCGAACCGGCGAACAATCTTTCCGCCGATTCCGGATTGAAAATCATCGAAATTTTCAGGTCGGCGACTTCGTTGAACTCTGGATCGGCCAGATCCATAGAAGGATGCGCGCGATTCAAAGAGAGTCGCGACCAGGGGATGTCCATGGAGGCGGGATTTGGAATGCCGATCATTCCCACCGCGCCACGATCCGCATAATGGTTCCAGCGCTGCGCCAGTCCCCCATAATGCGCCGCGAGCGAACTCGGCACGGTCGAAGGCGATCCTGCAAGATACACCACAACTTTTCCCCGCAAATCCAATCCCGCGAGTTCATCAACATTATTTTCGGGAACCTGCAGCCCGTTGCCCGCGAATACCAGGGCCGCGCTGATTTCCTGGTCCGTGCCTTCCACGCGCGTGGAAAAATACGCATCCTCTCCCAGCGAGACCGCACTGGGCTGTCCTTCGGAAGTGAGAAACGCAAACGAGTTTTTCTCGTCGATCTGGCGCTGCACAAATTTGATCTTCTGATAGTAGCCGTCGGTTCCCGCGGGTTCCAATCCCGCATGCCTCAATCGCTCCACCGCATAAGCTTCAGCTTTGCGCAGCCCCAGGCTTCCTGTTTCCCGGCCTTCCATGCTGTCGTCGGCGATTACTTTCACGTGGTCCCACCACGATTTTCCATCGAACAGGGGCTTCGCGGTTTTTTGCGCGACTCCAAGCGGAACCAAGACCAGTACAACACCTACTGCGAACAGCAAACGGCGCAGTAAGGATTTCGACATGAGATCAACCTCTCTTTTTCTGGAACTGTTGGCGGATACCACGCGTGTTGTCTGTTTGCCGCGATTCGCGCGGCCGATTATTTCGTGCGGCTGAACTCCACAAAATCGCGGCCCGCGTACAAACGATATTTACCACTTTCCGCGCCGACGACTTGCAAGGGAACCGGGCGCTTGATTTGCGAGTCTTTCTGCGACGGCGCGTGAAGCAATTCACTTGCGGCCAAATCCAGTACCACGAATTTTCCGCCTTCCAGGAAACCCATTCCGTAGGCGCCCGGCTTCAGAGTTTCATCGCCAAATTGCAGCGTAACCTCCGTTATCAAATAAGCCTGATATTTCTCGCGAATGCCGGTCGAGTACCCCGAGTTGTCAACTAGACTCGCCAGTACATACAAATCGTCGGTGAAATGTATGCCGCCTGTATTCCGCATCTGGGCGGGAGCTGTTTGCCCGCGGAAGAAAACCGATTCTGGAAAAAGCTTGGGCTTGATGTCAGCGGCTTTTAGCACGGTATCTTTTTCTGGCTTTGGCAGTGCCGATTGAGCTCTCGAAGGCGTAGGCACGACTGCCATTAAGCATAAAGACAAAAATGCGAGCCCGATCTGTGAAATTAGCCGTGAAATTGCATTTGTCGAAGAGATCATTTTTCGTCCACCTCTCATTGGCGTAAAGAGTACATCAATTGACCCGCCGAAGTGGACTTTC
>Ga0070709_10000805_pt1 | contig 17483 bp, 16 predicted proteins | sample LARL51metaG_FD_65449 | JGI IMG/M metagenome (GOLD analysis project Ga0070709, IMG submission 65449) | Corn, switchgrass and miscanthus rhizosphere microbial communities from Kellogg Biological Station, Michigan, USA - LAR L5-1 metaG | ecosystem: Host-associated > Plants > Roots > Rhizosphere ...
TCCGCGCTGAAGGTGGACTGGCCCGCGGCGCCCAGATTCTCCTCCAGTTGCGCCACGCTGCTCGCGCCGACCAGCACCGAGGTGACCCGGTTATCCCGCAGGGCCCAGGCGAGCGCCATCTGGGCCAGTGACTGGCCGCGGGCCCGGGCGACCTCGTTGAGCGCGCGTACCGCGGCCAGGTTCTGCTCGCTGAGCTGGTCGGCGGACAGGCTGCTGCCGCTGCGCGCGGCACGCGAGCCCGCGGGGACGCCGTCCAGGTACCTCGCGGTGAGCAGGCCCTGAGCCAGCGGGGAGAACGCGATGCACCCTGCCCCCTCTCGCTCCAGCGTGTCCAGCAGGCCGTCCTCGATCCACCGGTTGAGGATCGAGTAGGACGGCTGGTGGATCAGCAGTGGCGTGCCCATCTCGCGCAGCAGCGCCGCCGCATGCTCGGTGCGCGCGGGGGAGTAGGAGGAAATCCCCGCGTACAGCGCCCGGCCCGAGCTGACCGCGGTGGCCAGCGCGCCCATGGTCTCCTCGAGCGGGGTGTCCGGGTCGGCGCGGTGGCTGTAGAAGATGTCCACATAGTCCAGGCCCATCCGGGCGAGCGACTGGTCCAGGCTGGCCAGCAGGTACTTGCGCGAGCCCCACTCGCCGTAGGGGCCGGGCCACATGTCGTATCCGGCCTTGGTCGAGATGATCAGCTCATCGCGGTACGGGCGCAGGTCCTCGCGCATGATGCGGCCGAAGTTGATCTCGGCAGCCCCGTACGGCGGGCCGTAGTTGTTGGCGAGATCGAAGTGGGTCACGCCCAGGTCGAACGCCCTGCGCAGGATCGCCCGCTGGGTGTCCATCGGGCTTTCGTCGCCGAAGTTCTGCCACAGCCCGAGGGAGACCTCGGGCAGCTTCAGGCCGCTGCGCCCGCAGCGGCGGTAGTGCCTGCCGTCGTACCTGTCATCGGCCGCGATATAGGTCATGGTCGCAGTCTCTCACCGGCCCTGCCTGGCTCGCCGCCCGATGCCTGACGGGCAGCCGATACGGCACGGGCCGGGCTGGCAGGATGGGGACGCCCGGGTGCGGCCCGGGCCCCACTGACACCGGCGAGCGATGGAGCATGCATGAATGACGCGATGATGGCCGAGACCATCAGGATCACCGGACATGGCGGCGACCAGATCGAGGCCTACCTCGCCAGGCCGCTTGGCCCGGGTCCCTACGGCGGCGTGGTCGTGATCCATCACATGCCCGGGTACGACGAGGGCAGCAAGGAGATCACCAGGACCTTCGCCGTGCACGGCTACCTGGCCATCTGCCCGAACCTGCACTACCGCGAGGCACCCGGTGCCAGCCCGGACGACGCGGCGGCGGCGTCGCGGGCCCAAGGTGGCGTGCCGGACGACCGGCTTGTCGGCGACGTCGCGGGTGCGGCCGCCTACCTGCGGGCCATGCCCGCCTCCAACGGCAAGGCCGGCACGATCGGCTACTGCTCGGGCGGCCGCCAGTCCTTCCTCGCCGCGTGCAGCCTGCCGCTGGATGCCGCCGTCGACTGCTACGGCGCGTTCGTCATCGGTTCGCCGCCGGAAGGCATGCCGCTCAAGGTCGGCCCGATCGTGCACCTCGCCAAGGACCTGTCCTGCCCGCTGCTCGGCCTGTTCGGCGCGGACGACTCCTATCCGTCCCCGGCCGAGGTGGCCGAGCTGGACAAGGCCCTCACCGAGGCGGGGAAGGAGCACGAGTTCCACACCTATGAGGGCGCCGGGCACGCCTTCTTCGCCGTGAACAGGCCCAGCTACCGGCCGGAGGCGGCCATGGACGGCTGGCAGAAGATCTGGGACTTCTACGGCCGGTACCTGGCCGGCTGAGCGGAGGCCGCGATGTGCACGTATCTGACCGAGAAGGTGGCCGTCGAAGGCAGCGGCAAGGGCGCCGCGGGCTGGTTCGGCCTCACCGAGGCGACCGTCTACTTCGACCACCCGCAGCACGCCCGGGCCGAGCACACACTCAACATCGACTTCCTCAACCCGGGCCAGGGGCCATCGGCGCGCGTCGCCGTGGAGCTGACGGCCGCCTCCGCCCGGGCGCTGGCCACGGCGATCGAGTCCGCATTGTCCAGCGTGCCCCCCGGCTTGCTCTGAGGTCACCACGGGAATGGGGCGGCGGGGATGGCCCGTGCGCAGGCGCAACTCCGCGCCCGGCCGCCCAGTCCGTCCGGGGATGGGGTGTTATGTCGGTGGGGGGTGCCAGTATCGGGGGAAGAAGGTGGTGGCATGAAATTCCAGGTTGAGCATGATGCCCTGGCGGACGCGGTGGCGTGGGTGGCGCGGGCACTCCCGTCGCGGCCGGTGGTGCCGGTGCTGTCCGGGCTGCGGCTGGACGCGGCCGAAGGGCTCACGCTGTCCTGCTTCGACTACGAGCTTTCCGCGACCACGCGGCTGCCCGCCGATATTGCCGAGCCCGGCTCGGCGCTGGTGCCGGGGCGGCTGCTCGCCGAGATCACCCGCAGCCTGCCCGGGCAGCCGGCCGAGTTCCGCTCCGACGGCGACGAGGTGACCCTCAGTTGCGGGAGCGCCGAGTTCGCGCTGGTCTCCCTGCCCACGGCGGAGTACCCCGAACTGCCGCCCGCCCCGCCGCTGGCCGGCACGGTCGACGGCGGGGACCTGGCCGCGGCGCTTGCCCAGGTGCTCCCGGCGACCAGCCGCGACGACACGCTGCCCATGCTCACCGGGGTATGCCTGGACATCCGCGGCGACGTGGTGACGCTGGCGGCCACCGACCGGTACCGGCTCGCGGTGCGCGATCTGCACTGGACGCCCGCAGACCCGGGGATCCGGGCGATCGCCCTGGTCCCCGGGCGCACCATGGCCGACGCGGCGCGGGTCATGGTGCCCGGGGTGCCTGTCTCCGTCTCCTTCGTGGCGCCGGAGGACGTCAGAGGCAGCGGCGCCCCCCGGCCGGTCGAGGGGATGATCTCATTCGACAGCGGCGGCCGCCGGCTGACCGGCCGGCTGATCGCGGGGGAGTTCATCAGGTACGAGTCCCGGTTCCCGGCGGAGTACGGCTGCCGGGCGGAGATGCCCGCGGCTTCACTGATCGAGGCCGTCCGGCGGGTCTCCCTGGTCGCCGACCGGGCCAGCCCGGTCCGGCTCACCTTCGGCTCCGGGACCGTGGCGATTGAGGCTCAGACAGAGGGCCGGGCCAGGGCGATCGAGCGGGTCACCGCGAGCTTCCACGGCGACGAGCCCGCGATCGCCTTCAACCCGCACTACCTGCTCGACGGGATCACCGCGGCGGCGGGAGGGCCCGGGCCCGCACGGCACCCTGCCTCATCGGCCAGCGCCGACGACGGTGCGGCCGAGGACCCGGCGGCCGATGGTGCCAGCGACGCGGCCCACGACGGTTCTGCCAGGTCGGCGACCATCCGGCTGGAGTTCACCAGCCCTGCCCGGCCCGCGCTCATCACGCTGGCCGGGGACGAGGGGGACGACGGCGGTTCCGATGGCAGTGCCGCCGGTGACGGCGGCGAGGCGGCAGACGATGCCGTGGCCGGCCGGCCACGGCCCGCGTTCCGCTACCTGGTGGTGCCGCTGAGGTCGCCGGCCCGCGCCTGATACGCCGCCCGGCGGCCCCGCCGGCCGAGCCGCCAGAACGCCTTGCCGGCCAGCGCGGCGCGGATCGCCCAGGTCACCCTGGTCAGCCAGGATGCGCCCGATGCCACCGGCGCGGCCTCCATCCAGGCCCCGCTGCGCCACGCCCGGCGGCCCACCCAGACCGCCGCCGCCGTGACCAGGCTCACGAACAGCACGGGCACCGCGAGCAGCACGAGCAGCACCGCAAGCGCACTGTGCGGCCAGGCCGCCACGGCCAGCGCGATCAGGCCAGCCCCGAGGGCGAACCCGCCCACCACGAACAGCAGCAGGAACCGCAGCACCCGGCGCGCCAAAGTCCGCGCCGCCATCGTGGCGGCGGCCCAGTCACCCACGAAGACCTCGTCCCCGCCGAACCCGGTGCCAGAGTCCCACGGGCCCTGCTGCCACGTGCCCTGACCCGCCGGGTCCCCGTACCCCCGGCCCCGGCTCGATGACCCCTGATCGGCTGGAGTTCCGTGCCAGGGTCCCTGACTCCACGCACGGCGCTCTGGTGTGCCCTGCTCCCAGCCGTCCGACCTGTCCATATTTGCCTCCGTTACCGCCCCCGCTGTACGGATTTATGCTTGTCCAGAAACGATATATCTCGATTTTCGCGCTGGCAAACCATCCGTTGACGCCCCCCTTTCCCTGTAACGCCAGCCCGGAGCCGGTCCATCCCTCGCTGAGGAAGTGGCGCTTATTGGGGCGGGTGGGCGCCTTCTGTGCTGAGCAGGACGATCACGGAAGCAGAGTCCACGGCAACCGCCGCGCGGCGGTCTTTGCCCCCGGGGCCGGTCAGGGCGGCGCGGGCGCCTGCCAGGGACGAGGCACCGCTCGGGCCTGAGGATATGCCGGCCGCGGCGAGGTCGGCGGCTGCGCGGCGGGCCGCGTCGTCGGTCACGGCGACGGCGGCGTCCAGGCCGGCAGAGAAGTACGGCCAAGCGGTCGAGGAGATCGTGCCGCAGTTGAGGCCGGCCATGATCGTATTTGCCGTGGGTATCGTGACCGGCCTTCCGGCTCTCAGGCTGGCGAGCAGGCAGGCGGCGGTATCGGGCTCCACAGCAAGCACCGCAGGGGCCGTCACGGGCCCCTGCCCGCGGTCAGCGCGGTAGTGCATGACGGCGGCCTGGGCCAGAGAGCCGACGCCAACCGGGACCGCAACAAGCGCGGGCGGACCGGCGCCGGCGGCGGCTAGCTGGGAATCGAGTTCGGCGAACAGGGTCGAGTAGCCCTCAACGATCCAGGTCGGCACCTGGTCGTAGCCGGGCCAGGCGGTGTCTTGGACCAGGGCCGCGCCGGGGTGATCCCCGGCCCATTGCCGGGCGTGCGCGACGGCTTGGTCGTAGCTGCCGTTGACCTGGCTGACCTCGGCGTTTTCGCTGGCTATGGCGGCGCGGGTGGCGGGGTCGGTGACGGCCGGGACGAAGACGCGGGCCGGGGTGTTTGCCAGCCGGGCCATGCGGGCGACGGCGCGGCCGTGGTTGCCGTCGGTCGCGGTCACGAAGACCAGGCCCGGGCGGTGCGCGGCCGCCGTGCGCAGCCTGGCCAGAGCATCCGGGGGAGTCGCGCTGGGTGTCACCGGTTCGCCGGCGGGGGAGTCGGTGAGGAGCCGGTGGATGGCCCACGAGGCACCGAGGACCTTGAAGGCGGGCAGGCCCAGGCGGGACGACTCGTCCTTGATGAATACCCGGCCGGCGCCGAGTTCCCCGGCCAGCGCGGGGACCTCGGTCAGCGGGGTGGGTGCGTAGCCGGGGAGGCTGGCGTGGAAGGCACGGACCGCGCCGGAACGTACGTGCTCACGGATGCCACAGGTCCATGACCGGGCCTGCGGACGGGCCAGCCAGGGGAGGGGAGGGCTGGCATGCGGCATGCCATCCATAATCCGCCGCCGGGCCCAGCGTGGCGCCTGCGGGTTCCAGCGGTGCCGGATGTCGGCCGTTCGCGGCCGCGTCGCGGTGAGGGCGCTGGGCGCCGGAACCCGGGCCGGCCGGGGGTGTGCGGTCTGCCGGGACGGCGTGGGCAGACCTCGCATGAGCCCGGTCCCGGCGGCCGCCGCGGTGGACATGCCAATGACGAAGCGGCAAACCAACAGATACCGAAACAGGGCACCGGGCAGATGCCCAGATTCCGCGGCACCGGGGCTGTGGTGCCGGCCGTCGGGTTTTGGTGCTGCCCGGTTACCGGCTGAGCTGGGCAGATGCTAGCCGGGCCTGATCGTTCAGCAGCCAAAGGTCAGCGCGGACCGCGGAGAGCTGGCAGACAAGCCGCAACCGGGCGCCGGGCAATATCGGGTGGTGGTATTCCATTTCGGCGCGCGCGGGCAGCCAGTCCAGCCCGGCGAGCACCTCCTCCGCCGCCTGCCAGTGCACGGTGTTGCTGACGTGCGCGGCGGTGTCGAAGTCGCTGGCCCGCACCGGCCAGTCCCGGCCGGTGGCAGACGGGCCAGGCCGTGGGTGGGACAGCCGCACGGATACCTCGCGGCCCTGCGCGGCCGGGCCGTACAGCCGGTGGAAGTCCGGCCCCACCTGGCAGGATTCCCCGGTGACCGGGTCGACCGCCACCCACACCATCCTGGCCTGGATCAGGTCGGCGCCGCCTGCGGTCACGGTCGTGGTCCGCTCCGCCCACCGGGGCCCGGTCGCCGAGCAGAACGTCGCGAGCCGCAGTCGCTGGCCACGTCGCGGCCAGCCGCGGACGCTCAGGGCGCAGCGCCGCACCAGCCAGTCGTAGCGCTCGCGCAGCCCGGAGTCGGCGACGTCATCCTCGGCGACGTCCTGCACGTAGCGGGCCAGCGCGTCGAGCCGCAGCCGCCCGCCTGGTGTGACATCGGTGCGCCGGATCGGGTACCCGGCGGTGAACACCCGGCCCGCCGCGGGTGGCGGCAGGAACTCCGCTGCCGCTGCGGGCCGGGTCGTCTCCATCCGGGCATTGTGCCCGACGCCGCGCCGGCGCCGGTTACGGGGTGATCGGGTAGACGATGCCGCAGCTGGGCCGGGCGAGGCTCGCCGGTTCACGCGGGGGTGCCGGCGGCCAGCTGGTCGTGGCCGCGCAGCAGCGTTGCGACCCCGATGGCGGCGGCGGCGACGATCCCGGCCGCGATGAGCAGCGCGAGGTGCAGCCCGTCCGCGAACGCGGTGTGCGCCTGGGCGGCAACGGCCCCGCCCAGGTGGGAGGCGAGGGCGACAGAGGCCCGCGCCTGGCCCGCCTCCGCCGCGGGCAGGTGCTGGCTCAGGTGCAGGTGGCTCTGGTAGGTGCTGGTGAGGATGCTGGCCAGTACGGCGATGCCGACCGCGCCGCCGACCTCACGGGACAGGTCGTTGATCGCCGAGCCGACCCCCTGCTGAGCGGCGGGCAGGGCCGCGGTGATGCCGCTGGTGGCCGGGGTCATGGCCAGACCCATACCGGCGCCCAGCGGGATGAGCCCCGCGGCGATCAGCCAGTAACTGCTGCTGCCGGTCAGCTGTGCCAGCACGACCAGGGCCGCGGCCATGAGCACCAGCCCGGCGGTGCAGGTAACCCGGGCACCGATCCGGGCCACCAGGGCGGGCGCCAGCCGGGCGGCCGGCATCATCGCGGCGGCCATCGGCAGCATGCTGACCGCCGAGACCAGCCCCGAGTCGCCCCGGACGAGCTGCAGGTACTGCAGGACGAGGAAGATGAAGCCGAAGAAGGCGAAGAACTGCACGAAGATCGACAGGCTGCCGGCCGACAGGCCGCGGCGGCCGAAGACCCGCGGGTCGAGCAGTGGGTTGCGGCGGCGCATCTCGAACAGGACGAAACCCGCCAGGACCGCGACGCCGCCGCCCAGGCCGGCCAGGGTGCGCGCGGACAGCCAGCCGTGGCTGGGTGCCTCGATGATCGAGTACACCAGCGCGACCATGCCGATGACGGCCAGCACGGCGCCGCTGACGTCGAGGCGGGGTGCGCGCGGGTCGGCCGACTCGGGCACGAAGCGGAAGGTGCCGGCAAGGGCGACTGCGGCCAGCACCACGTTCAGCCCGAACACCGACGGCCACGACCATACCTCCAGGACCAGGCCCGAGGTGAGCAGCCCGAGCACGGCGGACCCGCCCGCCACCGCGGCCCAGATGCTGACCGCCCGGGTGCGCTGCTCGTCGGCGAAGGTGCCGGTGATGGTGGACAGGGTGGCCGGCATCACCAGCGCCGCCCCCAGCCCCAGGACGGCCCGCAGGGCGATCAGTTCGGTCGCGGAGTGAGCGGTCATCGCGACGGCCGAGCCGGCGCCGAAGATCGACAGCCCGGCGAGCAGTGCCAGCCGGCGGCCGTAGCGGTCGCCGAAGGCCCCGGCGGGCAGCAGCAGCGAGGCGAACACGAGGGAATACGCGTCGATGATCCATGCCAGCTGGGTCTGGGTGGCGTGGGTCGACCGGGCGATCTCGGGCAGGGCCACGTTCAGCGACGACATGGCCGCCACCACGGTGGCGAGTGCCACGCACACGACGGCGGTCACCGCGCCGCTGGGCACGGCGCGCACGGCCGGGGGCTTCACGATGGGAGGTATCACGGCGGTCATCTCCGGCTCCTTGACTCCAGATTTCTATGTTCTAGAACGACGTTACATATCTCTGGAATGACAGTCAAGAGCTTGGTATGATGGTGCCGTGACCGACACGCAGAAGACCGAGACGACGGGGGAGCCACCCAAGGCCCGGCGGGTCAGCCGGCAGCGCGAGGCGGGGGAGGCCACCCGGCGGGAGACCCGCCGGCGGCTGCTCGCCGCCGCGAAGGCCGAGTTCGCCGAGCGCGGTTACGCGGCGGCCACCGTGATCCGCATCGCCGAGCGGGCCGACATGTCCGTGCAGACCCTGTACTCCAACTGGGGCAACAAGCGGAACCTGCTGCGCGCCGTGATGGAGAGTTCCGTCACCGGCGACGAGGACATGGCGCTGGTCCCCGGGCAGCCGCCCGACTTCATCACGGCCGCGCTCGAACCGGAGGACGTCGCCGACCCACGCCGGCTGCTCGCTCACCTGAGCCGCCAATTCCGGCTCCTCGCCGAGCGGGCGGCGGTCGGGTGGCAGACCTACCGGGACGGCGCCGCGGTCGATCCGGACATCGCCGCGGACTGGCAGCAGCTCAGCGACCTGCGCCGGGGGGCCTTCCAGGCACTGTTCTCCCGGGTGCCGGCCCGGGCGCTGCGTCCCGGGCTCGGCAACGCCGCGGCCGCCGACACCGCCTGGGCCATCGCCAGCCCCGACATGCACGACCTGCTGGTACGGCAAGGAGGCTATGACTATGACCGGCTGGAGGAGTGGGTCCGTACGACGCTCATCGCCGCCCTGCTGGCCGGCCCGGAACGAGAGTGAACCCGCTCAGCGGGGGAGTGGCTGCCGGGCAGGCGGATCCTGGCCGCGTTCCCGCGGCGAGGTTGCCTGTCAGGCCTGGCCCGTTCTCCGGCCCGGGCGGGGTTGTTTCAGCGGGTATCCGCCAGGCGCTTGGGTGCCCAGAGCTGGTCGGCGTCACCGGCGGTGAGCCGGCCCTGGTAGACGTCGATCTTGTGGTCGATCAGCTTGAGGTTTTCCTGCAGCTCGGCGAGCTTGGCGGTCACCTCGGCGCGGTGGGCCTCCAGGAGGGCGAGCCGTTCCTCCTCGTTGCCCGGCCCCGCGGAGACCAGCTGGGCGTAGTGCTTGATCGTCCTGATGGGCATGCCCGTGGCCCGCAGCTTGGTGCAGATGCTGATCCACTTGAGGTCTTCCCGCTGGTAACGCCGTCGGCCGCTGTGGTTGCGGGGCACGGTGGTGATGACCAGGCCGGCGCGTTCGTAATAGCGCAGCGTGTGCACGCTGACGCCGGTGCGGCGGGCGGCCTCGGCGATGCTTACGCCCGCCGCGGGGACCGGGAGCTTGGACACCGGCTGTGATTTGACTTCGAGCACGCTCTAAATTCTAGCGTCACAACCATGAGTGTTCTTGTGCGCGAAGGCCAGCGGGGCCGGGCCCGGATGCCCGAACTAAGCCAGCGGCGCCGGGCCGGTGTGCTCGCCATCTGCTGCGCCAGCATTCTCGTCGTGGTGATGGACATCTCCATCGTCAACGTCGCGCTGCCGGCGATGCGCCGCGACCTGCACGCCCAGGTGTCCAGCCTGCAGTGGACCGTCGATGCGTACACCCTGGTGCTGGCCAGCTTTCTGGTGCTGGCTGGGTCGGCCGCCGACCGGTTCGGCCGCCGGCGCATCTTCCAGGCCGGCCTGGCCGCCTTCGGCCTCGGCTCGCTGCTGTGCGGCCTCGCGCCGGGCGTCGGCTGGCTGATCGCGGCGCGAGTGCTGCAGGGCGCCGGCGGCACGATGCTCAACCCGGTGGCGATGTCGATCGTCGCCACCACGTTCCCCGAACGGGCCGAGCGGGCCAGGGCCATCGGCGTGTTCGCTTCGGTGTCCGGCCTGTCGCTTGCGCTGGGGCCGATCCTCGGCGGCGCCCTGGTCGACGGCGTCGGCTGGCGCGCCATCTTCTGGGTCAACGTGCCGATCGTCGCCGCCGCGATTGCGTGCACCGCGCTGTTCGTGCCGGAGTCCCGGGCGGCCCGGGCGCGCCGGTTCGACCCGGTGGGGCAGACCCTGGTCATCCTGGTACTGGGCAGCGTCGTGTCCGCGATCATCGAGTCCACCAGGCTCGGCTGGGCCTCGCCGGTCATCCTCGGCCTGCTTGCCGTCGCCGTGCTCGGCATGCTGGGCATCCTCGGCTACGAATCGCGCCGCGCCGACCCGCTGCTTGAGCTGCGGTTGTTCCGCAGCGTGCCGTTCACCGCCGCGATCGCGATGGCGCTCTGGGCGTTGTGCGCGTTCGGCGCTTTCCTGTTCGTGACCACCCTGTATCTGCAGGACGTGCGCGGCCTGTCGGCGCTGGCGGCCGGGTTGTGCCTGCTCCCGGTCGGGGCGCTGGTCGTGATGCTGTCGCCGCTGACCGGCCGGGTCGTCGGCGGGCGCGGGCCGCGGCTGCCGCTGGTGGTGGCCGGAACCGCGCTGGCACTGGGCGGCGCGGCATCGCTCTGGCTCGGGCCGGCCACGCCGATGCCGGCCGTGCTCGCGACCTACCTGCTGTTCGGCATCGCCCTGGGCACGGTCAACCCGCCGATCACCAATACCGCGGTCTCCGGGATGCCCGGCTCGATGGCCGGGGTGGCCGCCTCGCTGGCCTCCACCGGCCGGCAGACCGGCACCGCCCTGGGCGTCGCGATCTCCGGAGCGATCGTGGGCCCGGCCCTGGCCCATGGCGGGCCGGCGTTCACCAGTGCGGCACGCGCGGTGTGGTGGCTGGTGCTCGGGCTCGGTGCCGGCGTCCTGGCCCTGGGATTGCTCAGCACCGGGCGCTGGGCTCAGGGCACCGCCGGGCGGGCAGCGGCCTTGTTCGAGCAGGTGGACCGCGGCACGCGAGCAGCACAGGACGCACCCGCAGGGCGGTAGGGCCGGCGGGCCGGCCGGGTACGGGTCAGCCGGCTGGCTTCACCGGGGCCAGGGAGTTGCCGGGCGGGATCTGCGCGCAGTCGTTCGGTGCCTGGCTTCCGGCGAAACGGCTGTTGAGCCAGGTCAGGGCGGCTGGCGCCCAGACCGGGAAGGTCGAGACGTGGCTGAGCGCGTCGTACTGGATGTAGTCCACCGCCGTGCCGGAGGCACAGAAGTCGCGGGCCAGGGTACGGACGTCACCGGCCACCATGACCCCGTCGCCGCGGCCGATGCCGGGCTTGTTGCCGGGGGTGCCTTCGAGAGTGCCGTTTGCCCCCTGGCCGATGAACATGGGAATGGCGGGCGAGGCGAGGCTGCCGGCATTGAGCTCGTTCTCGACCTTGACGAGGACGGGGATGCTCGCCGGATTCGCATACCGCGGCTTGACTAGCTGGGCGAAGGTGAGCCCGGGGTATTGGCCAAGGACATTGGCGATCGAGGCATTCTGCAGCGAGTTGTACAGCTGGCGCCCGTAGCTGCTCAGGTAGGGCGTGATATCGATCTGGAAACCCCGGGCGATGCCGATGATGGACATCGGGATGATGCCCGCCCAGATGCTGCTGCCGTTCACGTACGTGAGGTTGTGGGCCGGGTCGACGAGCACGCCGCCCTCGGCCGCGCCGACCAGCTGGCGGTTGACGTCGGGGGCGTAGGACGGTGCAAGCTGGGCGGCCCAGTCGGTCGCGATGGCACCTCCCGAGTAGCCGAACATGCCGATCGGGGTGGCCTTGGTAAGACCGGTGACCGGGGAGTTCGTCGCGGCCCGTATCGAGTTGATGGTGGCTATCCCGTACTCGGGCCCGGCAGCGAAGTCGGCGTTCTGGCCCTCGGTGTCGGGAACGATGACCGTGTAGCCCTGGAGCAGCAGGGGAGCGATCACTATCGACTCGGCGTCAGCCACGAGCCCGCCCAGGGTGACGCCGCCGGCGATCTGCACCGACGGCTCGTCGGCCGGGTTCAGCGAGTCGTAGAACGACTGGTAAGAGACCGCGCGCGGGGAGGCGGGCGGCACCGGCGGCTCGAGTACCGAGGTCGCGTTCGCCGTCGGCTGCCCCAGTGCGTTGGCGGACCGGTAGAGCAACTGGACGACCTGGACCGGGAACGCGATGCCCGCGACGTGGTAGGAGAGGATCCGGGTGCTCAGCACGGTGCCCGGCTTGATCTGTGCGAGCGGCGTGCTGCCCGTGTACGTATAAAAGGAGCCCCGGGCCGGGGCGGTCGCCGCCCGCGCCAGCGGGGCCGGCGTCCAGGCAAGGCCGGCCACCGCCAGGGCCGTTGCCGCCGTCACCGCCGCTTTGGAACCGATGCGCACCCACATGGGCTTCTCCTGTCGGCCTGGCCCCGCAGCGGTATGTTACCCAGTAGTAGATATCTGGTACAACGCTCCGGGAGCTAAAGCAGACGCTCGATTCTGTCCATCTGCGCGCAAGCCAGATCCACGGCCGCGCGGCGGGCAACGCGAACCTGGGCCTAGACACGATCTGGCGTCGGCCCGGCTCTGTGAGACGGGCCGGTGAGTTCGTGGGCAACCTTCCTGGCGGTGTGGTGCCGAGCCGCGCTCCCGCTTGGCACCGCCCTCATTTCCGTTTGACTCCGCCCTACCGCATGGGTACATTACTCAAGTAATGAACCATCTAACCAGCTATCCCGGGAGGCGCGGTGCCGGGTCTGGACGAGGGCACGCCGCTGTTCGTGCAGATCGCCGAGCAACTGGCCGACGACATCGTCGACGGTCAGCTCGCTGAGGGCACACGGGTGCCATCGACCAACGAACTGGCGGCCTTCTACCGCATCAACCCGGCCACCGCGGCGAAGGGGATCAACATGCTGGTGGACGACGGGGTACTGGAGAAGCGCCGTGGCATCGGGATGTTCGTCGCTCTTGGCGCACGGGAACAGCTCCTGGCCACACGGCGCAAGTTGTTCGCCGAGCAGTACGTGGACCCGATGGTTGCCGAGGCGAGCCGGCTTGGCATTGACAGCGACGCGCTGGTGTCCCTGATCCGGGAAACCAGCCTTAGCAACGGAGGCAAGACGCGATGACCCCGACGATCTCGGTGGGGGAGCTGACCCGTCGCTACCGCGACCAGGCCGCGCTCGACAACGTATCCCTCACGGTCGAGCCGGGAACCGTGACCGGGCTGCTGGGCCGCAATGGTGCGGGCAAGACCACCCTGCTGCGCATTATCACCGGGCTTGAGTTCCCGACCGACGGCGTGGTCAAGGTCTTCGGTGCGGCCCCGGCGGAGAACGACGCGGTGCTGCGCCGCATGGTCTTCGTGCGCGAGGAGCAGTCTTATCCAGACTTCCGCGTCGGCCACGCGATCCGGGTGGCCTCGTGGTTCTACCCGAACTGGAACGCCGAACTGGCCCAGCAGTTGCTGGCCGACTTCGAGCTCCCGCTGGACCGGCGGATGAGGCGGCTGTCGCGCGGGATGCGCTCGGCTGTTGGCATCGTGATCGGGCTGGCGGCCCGCGCCGAGCTGACGCTGTTCGACGAGCCCTATGCCGGCCTGGACCCGGTGGCGCGCCAGTTGTTCTACGACCGGCTGCTGGCGGATTTCGTCGAGCATCCGCGGACCATCGTGCTGTCCACCCACCTCATCGACGAGGTCGCGGACCTGCTCGAACACGTCGTGATGCTCGATCACGGGCGGGTGGTGCTGGACGCGCCCGCCGACGAGATCCGCGGCACCGGTATGACCGTCAGCGGGCCGGCCATCGCGGTGGAGGAGTTCGTGGCGGGCCGCCCGGTCTGGCACCGGCAGCGCATCGCCTCGCGTGCCTCGGCCGTCGTGCCGGGCCCCCTCGACGCCGCCGCGCAGGCGCGCGCCCGCGCACTGCGCCTGAGCCTGGAACCCCTGTCGCTGCAGCAGTTGCTGGTGCACGCCTCCGGCATCGCTGAGGAGAAGGTGAGCGCATGAAAACGCTAGTGAACGTCGGCCGCTACCACCTGGTGGACCGTATTACCTACGTGGCGTTGCCGTGGGGGATCCTGGCGTTCAGCTTCCTGATCAACCTGGCCATCGCCGCGATGGCACCCGCCCAGCCGGGCGGCATGCACACCGGAGGGCTGATCAGCATCTACGTCTTCCTGCTCATCTGCGGTGTGCTGAGCATGACCAGGGAGCTGCCGTTCGGCCTGATGCTGGGCGTCAGCCGCCGTGGCTACTACCTTGGCACCGCCCTGCTGGTGCTGGCGCTGGGCATCGTCTACGGCCTGGCGCTGACCGTGCTGCAGGCGCTGGAGCGCGCCAGTGGCGGATGGGGCTTTTCGCTGCACTACTTCCGGGTGCCGTGGATCATGGACGGCCCGTGGTACCAGACCTGGGTCTCCTCGTTCGTGCTGCTGGTTTTGTTCTTCCTGTACGGCATGTGGTACGGGCTGGTGTACCGGCGGTGGGGCATCGTCGGGCTGGTCACGTTCGTCGTCGCCCAGATGCTGGTGGCGCTCGCCATCGTGGCGGTAGTGACGCTGACGCACAACTGGACCGCGTTTGGGCACTTCTTCACCACGGTGCGGGCGCCCGCACTGACCGGCGTGCTCGCCGCGCTCACCATCGCGTTGGGGCTCGGCGGGTTCAGCACCATACGCCGGGCCACCATCTGAGAGATACCCGGCACGGCGCTGGCGCGGCGCGGAGGGCGGCCTCCGCGCCGCGCCAGCCGTCCCTTCCCGACGAATCTGGTCCAGCCGCGCGGGGTACTAGGAGTCTCGGACGGGTTGGTATGTGAGGAAGGCGATGTCGTCACCGACGGTCTGGGTGCTGAGGAGGCGCATCGGTTTCTTGTCGCGGGTCCCGCCGAAGAGGCGCTCGCCGGCCCCGAGCACGACCGGGAAGATCTTCAGCCGTAGCTCGTCGACCAGGTCGTGCTCCATCAGCGTGTGTACGAGCTGGAAGCTCCCGGGGACGACGATGTCCCCGTCTATCTGCTGCTTCAGCGCCGACACCTCGGTAAGCACGTCACCCTTGAGCACGGTCGAGTTGTTCCAGGCGGGATGTTCGAGGGTCGACGACACGACGTACTTGGGGAGGCTGTTCAGCCTGTCCGCCAGCTCGCCACTGCGGGATGGCCACCGTGCGGCGAGCCAGTCATAGGTCCGCCGGCCCAGCAGGAACGCCTTCTGGCCCAGCGCCTCGTCGAGCGCGAGCTTGCCGAGCTGTGGGTTGTTGCTGATCAGGCCGACCCAGCCGCCGTACCGGAAGCCTTCGTCACCGGCCGGGTCCTGGATGACTCCATCGAGCGTGACGTTTTCGCTCACGACGATCTTTCCCATTTTGGGTCTCCTTAGTTGGTGTTTCTTAGCGCCGCCGTGGCCGGTTCTGGCAGTTGGTGCTGTGTCTTGGGTGGCCTGCCGGGGAGCAGGAATGCCAGTGCCAGGCCGAGCGCGGCGAGCGCGGCGCAGGCGGCGAAGGCGGACTGGTAGCCCTCGGTCAGCGCGGCGAGCGGGCTGGCGCCTTTGTTGGCGGCCAGGTAGTCGTTGGTGCGGGAGATGGCAACGGTGGTGGTGATGGCGACACCCAGCGCCGAGCCGATCTGCAAGGCGGTATTGCTCAGGCCTGAGGCGAGCCCGGTCTCGTGCTCGGCGACGCCCGCCAGCGCCGCGACCGTGGCTGTCACGAAGGCTAGGCCGATGCCCAGGCCGCACAGCAGCAGCCCGAAGAAGATGTCGGGGAAGTAGCTGCCGTGCACCGAGACCTGCGTGAGCACGAGCGATCCGGCGCCCATCAGTGCCAGCCCGGCCGCGGCGACCGGGCGGAACCCCGCCTTGCCGATCGCGCCTTGGCCGGTAATCGCCCCGGCCGTAGCGCCGAGCGCGAGCACGACGGAGCTGACGCCGAACTTGACGGGGGAGTAGCCGAGTACCTGCTGGGCGTAGAGGGTGAGGACGAACGGCATGCCGACCGCGACGGTGCCGATCAGCACCGTCATGGCGTCCGCGGCGGCAAGCGTCCGGGAATGGAAGATGCGCAGCGGCACTAGCGGTGCGGGTTGGCGGGCTTCGATCATCGTGAAGGCGGCAAGCAGCACGGCCGACCCGGCCAGCGGGACGATGGTCCGCACGTCGCCCCAGCCGGTGCCGGGCGCCTTGACGGCCGCGTAGACCAGCAGAACCAGCGCACCGGTGATCGTAAGCGCCCCGGCAGGGTCGTAGCTTCGCCGCGTCAGCGCGCCCCGGCTCTCACGCAGCAGTACCGGCGACAGCACGAGGGCCGCCAGGCCGACGGGGACGTTGATGAAGAAGATCCACCGCCAGCCCGGGCCGTCGACCAGCGGGCCGCCGATCAGCCACGCCGTGGTGGCGCCGATGCCGCCCATTGCGCCCCAGATCCCCAGCGCCTTGTTCCGTTCGGCGCCCTCGGTGAAGGTCGTGGAGATGATCGACAGGGCGGTCGGGGTCATGACCGCCGCGCCGGCGCCCTGGACCACGCGGGCCACGATCAGCGCCGCCGGCGACCATGCCAGCCCACATATCAGCGAGGCGGCCGTGAACAACACAACGCCGGCCATGAACACGCGCCGGCGCCCCAGCAGGTCGGCCGCCCGGCCGCCGAGCAGCAGCAAGCCACCGAAGGTCAGCGCGTAGGCGCTCAGCACCCATTGCAGGTCCTGCCTCGCAAAGCCAAGGCTGGCCCCGATCGACGGCAGCGCGACGAGCGTGATCGTGCCGTCGACGAGCACCATGAAGAACGCGCCGCACAACAGCGCAAGCGCCGACCACCGGCGCGGATCGAGAACGGCAGGCGCTGCGCGCCCGGCCGATGCGGACGATTCCATCATCAACCTCCCAGGGTCTTTTCCGGCTGCCGCGGCACGATCCGGCGCTGGGATCGTCCGGCGGTCGGTGATGCATACACCGCGGTGCCGGGGAACTGGGCGGTCGCGAGCCGTCCAGTTCGCCCCCTGGCCGGTGTCTATACCGGGTGGAAGTGCCAGGTGGTGCTGAAGGAAGGCGCGAAGAATGGTGACAGCGGATCTGCTCTCACGGGCGCGGGCCGGAGATGGCGAGGCGTTCCGGGAGCTGGCCGAACCGCACCGGCGGGAGCTGCAAGTGCACTGCTACCGGATGCTCGGATCGGTCCAAGACGCCGAGGACGCCCTCCAGGAGACGATGCTGGCCGCCTGGCGAGGCATCGGCGGATTCACCGAGGAGCGCGCCTCGCTCCGCACCTGGCTGTACAAGATCGCCACCAACCGGTGCCTCAACGCGCGTCGCGCAGCGAGCCGGCGCCCGGCCGGGCAGTGGGACATGTCTCAGTTGGAACCGCCCGTGCCAACCCCGCGCGACGAGCCCGTCTGGCTGCAGCCGTTTCCTGGCGCCCTCCTCGAGGGCGTCGTCGACGTGCCACTCGGGCCGGAGGCCCGCTACGAGCAGACCGAAGCCATCTCCCTGGCCTTCGTGACCGCCTTGCAGG
>Ga0070709_10000806_pt1 | contig 17458 bp, 25 predicted proteins | sample LARL51metaG_FD_65449 | JGI IMG/M metagenome (GOLD analysis project Ga0070709, IMG submission 65449) | Corn, switchgrass and miscanthus rhizosphere microbial communities from Kellogg Biological Station, Michigan, USA - LAR L5-1 metaG | ecosystem: Host-associated > Plants > Roots > Rhizosphere ...
TCATTGAAGTGCTTTGCAGCATTCCCCGGAACTGAGCATCGGCCACCACTTTCTGCGCTGGCCTGTAGTACTGGTTGATGTGTCAAGTGTATACGGCATAGGGCTTGGTGTCAACAGGCTAATCGCGGGGCGTGTCTGTCGGGTCGAATATGGCGCGAAGCAAATTTTGTTCCCGCTCTGCTTCATGGCATTCGTTCCACTCCTTCAGTGCCGCGCGCAGCTTCGCCATCGCATGGGGCGAGGGATTCGGGCTGGCCACGAGGTGAGCCAGAAAGATCACTTTGCGGGTTTCAGGGTCAAGATCGGCTATTTTGGAACTCATATACATAACCCCCTCGTGGAAGTCTGCACAAATTCTAAAGGCACAAAGCCCACAGCGCTGATCCCCAGCGCACAGATGTTACGTCCTGCGTTGTGGTCCCGTCCGAGAACCAGCCCGCATTCGCATGAGTGAATGCGTACGGACAAGTCCTTCGGAACGATCCGGCCACAACCGGAGCACTTCTGGGATGTCCCGCGCGGATTGACCGGCACCACCCACTTACCGGCACTCTCAGCCTTATAAGTGATGCACCAGATCAACAATCCCCACGCGGCATCCATGATTGAACGATTTAACCCGGCTTTCTGCGCTACTTTCTTCCCCGGTTTCTCCACCGTACCTTTAGCCGACCGAGCCATATTACAAATCTTTAAATCCTCATAAGCGACCAGATCGTAGTTATGCACCAGCCACTTTGAGACATGATGAATGTAGTTCAGCCTGGCGTTTGCCGCTCGCTGGTGAGCGCGGCGCAATACTTCACGGGCGCGTATTCGGTTCTTTGACTGCTTTCGTTTACGCGCCAGCGCGCGGCTGGCGGCGGCAATCCGGCTTTCGTGTTTCCGTGTCCAGCGCGGATTCTCAATTACCGTTCCATTGCTGAGAGTCACAAGGGATGAGATCCCGACATCGATACCCACCGGATTCGAGACAGCGCACTTCTCGGGCGCTGGCCCGATATCGCAGACTACCGAAGCGGTCCACCGCTTCCCGTCCCGCTTGACCATGCAGACCTTTGCGCGCCCTTCAATTGCACGACCACCGCGCGCCCGAATATCTCCAATGTTCGGAATGTGTATAGACTTTTCGCGGACTACTGGCCGGTTGCCGCCGAATGTGAACGAATTGTAGCGATCTTTAGATTTGAAACGGGGATACCCAGGTTTTTCTCCCGCTTTGCAGCGACGGAAGAAAGCCTTGAACGCGAGATCAACGCGCCGCAACGGGTCGCGCTGAATGTCACAGGCTATCCACTGAAATGCGGGATCTTTGCGTAGTTCGGTTAGTTCGGCCTGCTGATCGTAGTAAGTGATAGACTTACGCTCCAGTTTCCATGCGTCCCGCCGTTCCTGGAGAGCGGCGTTATACGTTTCGGCGTTGTCAGCCAGAACGCGAGTCAGCATCGCCGTTTGCGTGCTGTTCGGATTGAGTCGAAACTGAAATGTTCTCAGCATACTTCAGTCGGGGAAGTTAAGTATATAATTCCCAAATCTATCCTCCGGCACGGCGGTCCCTGGCCCCAATGAGCGCGGACATCATCCCGCGACTGAACTGACCTCTTACAAACCTCTCAAACTCTGTCTCCGTTGGGAAGGTTCGCCTGACTTCGGGGTAGAGTCGGCGATACAGTGCAAGCTGCGCCTCGCTTGGGGGTAGGCGTCGCCACCCACTGTCACTCCTCAGAATGATCATCGCCTCCGCCGGGACACTTCTGTCGGCTATTCTTAAAGCTGATCTCAAATCTTTTGTGACACCAATGAGTTTCTTGATGCCGGTCATGTGCCGGGCAATCTCGTACTCCCCGAGGGCGTTTACTTTGATAGTTAATAACCCTTTGTCTGGCAGGCTTAACTGATACGTCCCTTCGCTGATGCCGGAAGTCCAGGCGAACTGGCTGATCCCGGTAATCTCGGGCGGTATCGTGGGCACGGCGAACAGGTCAATCTTTTCCGAGACGGCCTTGAGCCGGTCCAGGTCGGTATACAGAGACGCATTCAGGCCTGGCTTGGCGGCTTTGATGCGCTCGATTTCCTCCACGACATCCAGAGCTTTCTTGCCCTGCATGTTGAAATCGGCGCGCAGCCCAAAAAGAGACGCCGCAGTTACCAGGGAAGATCCCACTTTCGAGAAGTTATCCACGAAATCGAGTATGATGGCGTTTTTCTTGGTGTAGCCTTCCCAGTCTTTGTTGAAGCGATCAATCACTTCCCGGCGGTCGCGCTCTTTCGACGCCAGCCACTCGCAGGAATCGTCGCTGCGGCTGGCGATCCCGCAGACTTCGATGCCGCGCTCACGAAACGCCGTAGTCAGATCCACGGTATGCTGGATATCAACGGTAAGTGCAATAAACGGAGCGCCCTCGCCAAGCTCCAGATACTTGTCGATAATGAGTTTGTTGCGCTCTCTGGTATTAATTGTCCGCTCCAGTTCGCCCTTCGCAAAGTCTCCCGCCCGGATGGATACGCCGTCGAGCGACACCATCGTATCCACGCGATGGCCGACCGGGTTCGACAGCCAGCCGTCGCGGATCATGGTTCTGATATCCCGGCTGAAGACGATCTCATCGAAGTAACTCTCCAGGCCTTTGTTATCTGCTCTGTTCGGCGTGGCCGTCGCCCCCAGAAGATATTTGAGCGGGTCGTTGTAATCCGGGTCGGACTTCATGACTCCGAAGTATCTGAGCACGCCGTGGTAATTCGGCGCACTGCAATGATGGGCTTCATCTGTTACGATGTATCTCACTGACACCGGGTCTATGTTCTGTATTCTCCTGCTCCATTCCCACTTACCTGAGTCAAGCAATTTGCTGCCGCCCAGAGTCTGTACGGATGCGACTATGATGTCGTCGCTCCAGGAGCTTTTGTACTGCGCTTTTTCCATTCCGACTTTGAGGTCCGGGTTGGCGTTTTGCAGCGCTTCAAACGCCTGGAACGCCAGTTCGTCGGCCTGCACGATCACCAGCATTTTATCGGGGCGGCGCATCCCGAGGGTTGTCGGTATCTGCGAGAAGACCCGCGTCTTGCCCCCACCCGTTGGAAGCACCATTAACTGGCGGTTACAGCCTCTCAGTACGCCGTCTCTGATGTCGCGCAGGCAGTCTTCCTGGTAGGGCCGGTTACCCGGTACAGCCTGTACCGGCGCGGGAAACGGGCGCAGAACGCGGCCCGTGCCCTGCGTGTAGAGTAAGCCCGACTTAGTAGGTCTTGCCCATAAACAAACAGTCGCATGAGGGGCGTTGAAGCCTTCGAGCAAGGCCTGGCATGACACCAGGCCGGTAAGTTTGCCGTTCAACTTATTAACCTCTTTTAAGTGTCTGTTCTTTTACCGCTGTAACTCCGTCGATCACGCGACTTACTTCACTGCCCAACTCCCTCGCCTTCCGATTTAATTCAACTAAGTTCCAGGAAATATATATCAGCCGCTCGTCGGGCAGTTCGAGAACCCACTTCAAGAGCGCCACGGGATCGGTCACCCGGCACGCCCACGGCTTGTCCACCATGCGCGGCCCGCCCAGAATCTGCGACACAGATGACGGCAGGCGCACGGGGGCGGCAGTTTGTATTTCAATCACCGGGGGCGGGTCGTCGATTTCCCACGGGTCAAGGTCTTTGACGGCTTCGGCGTGTTTCAAATCCGCCTCGGCCTGCAAGCGCTGCCGCTCGGCTTCAAGCCGGGCGTTTTCCAGCGCTTGTAAACGTTTCTCTTCCGCAATTCTCAGCCGCTCCTGCTCTTTGCGCCAGCGTATTAACTCGGCCCCTATGTAAGCCGCTCCCTGGTCGGGGAAACTCTTGATATAGCCCCGCATGCCGGTCAGGGTCCGGTGGGCATTGAAAGCCTCGGCACACGGCGCTTCAAACAGAGTATCTATTTCCGCCGCGAACCTGGTAAAGATCACCCAGTCGAGGTTCCACTGGGTGTACTCTTCCGGGGAAGTAATATTTCTATCCTGGTATTTTCTCCAAAGAGGGAGTATTACTTCGTTGTAACGTGTGACTAACTCAGTAACATCGGGCGGCGCGACCATAACCGGCGCGGGGGCCTGGACAACGAGAGAGGTCTGGGGAGTAATTGCTGCTTTTGGCATGTGTTTTGTCCTTTATTTAATTAGCCGTACATTTCATCTTCAGCGGCACTCTGCGCTTCAGACTCGGAATAAAATACGTCGCGCGAAAACGTGGACTGGTCCGTCCCGAAATCACGTATTACCCATTTCCAGCCGCCGTCTGAGGGAAATACAGTCGCGATCCCCCATTCATCACGCAGATACAAATTGCCTTTTTTGCTTTGCCTCCATAATCCCGGTTTGGGAGGACGATAGTTCTGTTTCTGTTTCTTTGGTGATGGCGGCGGCGGATAGTATTGGCTCTGTGGCGGCGGTGGACTCTTTACAGGCGACTCTTCGGGCAGATTTTTCAGCAGCCGCGAGAGCGCTTCGGCAGCCGCTCTCTTTTCGCCCTCGCTCGTTGCCCGATCAAACAGCGCAGCGACCTTGCGCAGTTTGTCGATACTGGGTTCCTGAGCCACCTTGATCACTGACCATTATTCAGCCGCACGACTGACCTGTTTTTTTGGTAAGTCTGTAATATCAAACTCGCCGCCGTGTTTGATGATATTCTTCATGATGGCCCTGAGGCGCTTGGTCGCGTCAGGGATCAGAACAAGCCAACGATGGCAGTTCTCTTCGGCCTCGTCCGGAAGATGATGATAGCCGGTGTTGCGGCCTTCGAATGCGGCTTCGATGACCCGGAGGTCGTTCCCTGAAAAAGAACCGCCCAGAACCTTGATGATCTTTTCGTCCTGGATATTAATGTAATTGCCGTCAAACCGGTTATCCGCTTCTTTGACGGTCAGGTGATTGACCAGGCGAACGTGAGACAACAACAAAGCTCCCATAGCGCAGGCTTCGCAGTGCTTTTCGAACTTGGGTAGTAAGTCGCGCAGTTGCGTGTTGCCTTTGCCGGTGAATCCGCCTTCGTCCGCTTCTTCGATATTGAATAAACAGTAAGCTCCGCGCATGGGCTGAAATCTTTTAGTCTTGGCCAGTGCCAGTGTCTTGATTATGTCTTCGGCCATCTTCATGCGCCGGGTGGCCGGTTTGAGTTTGTCGAATTGTGCTTTGGTCATGTGTGTGTCCTGTCTTGTGTGATATTTACAACGTCTCAATTGAGACGCTGCGCTTCTCCGTCTGCCATTTATACAACGCCACGGCCCCGCGCCAGGCGGCAAAGTCATGGGTGTCCTGGTATTCTCTGACGATAGCCCTCCTTGGTGTCAACTGCATACTGAACCGGCGCGGCATATTCGCGCGGGTGAATAATGCCTGGGGCTTCAGCGACTCAAGATACAGCGCCAGTTCCGCGTACCCGGCGGTCTGTAATTCGCAGCTTCGGGCAACCTGGCCGGTCTTATAGTCTATGATGGCAATCTCGCCATCGAATACCCGGCAGAGTAAGTCCAGCGTCCCGGCATAGGCGTCGATCAAATGAATGCCTCTCAACTCCGACGCAATGGGCCGGATGTTCATCTCCCTGGCTTTCTCCAAAAAACCAGCCACATACTCCATGAGTACGGGCGAAGTCTTGTTAGTATCTAATTTATTCCATGCCGCCAGTTCCGTGGCTTTGTGCGCGGCTGTCCCGAGTTCCCGCGCGCCGTTCGTGTCTTCCGGGTAGGGCGGTTCCAGACGCAGGGCCTTGAGTATCTGCGTCACGCTCGGATAACTGCGCCCCAAGTGACTGTAAGTGTGGTCGGTGGCATTGAAAGTCATCCGACGCCTTCCTGGACATTGAACTTGCTGGTGATGTTCTTAAGCCTCTGCCGCCAGTCCGCCGCCCGCAGGGTCGCTTTCCGCAGGTGCTCGAACCATGAGTTGATGACTTTTTCGGCCAGTAGCGGACTCATTTCGCCGTGTTCGACCTCCTGTAGTAACTCTGACACTTTCATGCCGATGCTCAGATTGGCATGCTGCAAAGAATGCAGAATATGTAACTGGAGTGTATGCGCGTGCTCGGCCTGGGCGGTGCGGCTGCGGAAGCCCTTGTTTTTGCCCTTGAGCGCAACACGTAAGTGCGACACGTCTATTTTACTCGCGCTGGCGGCGTCCTCGATGGTCAACTCGCCTTCCGAGATTTTATCCAGTGCCACGCTGATTTTGCGCTTGGTGAGAGTTCCCTGGGCGGTGGCTATGTAGGCATTAAGCGACCCGCGCGGCAGAAAATTCAGTTCTTTTCTAATGGTCGCCGGGGTCTCCCCGGCTTCGAGCATACGAATAATTGAATGCGTGATATCGGCCCGCGATGGCGGCTTCGATCCGCCCCAGTTGGACTTTAAAGCCTCGGCATATAACTCGCCGGTCGAGAACTTGTCGCTGCTGACTATAACCGCTTCGGCTTCTTTGCGGCCCATGAGAGCCAGGGCCGCGCCGCGCGTGCGGCCATCGATGTAGGCGTACTTGTTGTCTTCACTGTCAAGACAGATCACCCGCACGGGCGGTAAATCCACGTGACTCTCGTACATGCCGACGAACTGAAGTACCCGGTCGTTGTCCAGTTCCACCCTGACATCAAATAAGTTCTTGATCTGATCGAGCGGAATCATACTTGTGTTTGTGTGTTGTGGCATTTGTCAAATCCTCACCGGATCGTCGTCCGGTACTTCGACTTCGTATCGTCCGGCTCGTTCGCCGTCTACTTCGACGTGATACAGAAGCCCTGTGTTGTAAACGCGAACGACTGTTCCGGTCAGGCGAGTGCCGTGATAATCGAACGACACTTTGTCGCCAAGATTAAATTGAGCGTTATGGTCTTTTCCGGGATAGCGGCTCATTTCCCGGCGGCTCCTTTAACTGCCCCTTGGCGCAGTTGTGTGAAGGCATTGCCCACGGAGTCGCCCAGATTATCGGCGAATCTGATGGGCTGGCCGACGATCTTACTTAGTTGTTCTTCGATCAATGACAGCGGGTCGTTGGCTTTTTTGGCGTATTCGATCAGTGCCGGGGCGGAAGAGATCGCCAGATGCCGGGAGATGGCCAGAAACGCTTCGATCTTGCCGGGTGGCGTGGTCGCGTTGATCCCGGCGGCTATCAGAAATGCCTCCAGCGCTCCGGCGTCCTTGACGTGATCCCGGCACCATAATGCCCCAACTCGGGTAAGCTCGGGACTCCAGGACGGCCAGCGGGCGCTTATTTGCTGCGCCGGGGTTAATGTGCCATTACTGGCATTACTTGCAGGCCCGGCTTTTTTGGCTAATTCGGCCCGTAACTGGTCAAGCGTATGCGTTTCCAGATACTTTTCAGCGGCATTGAACGCTTCGACATACTGGTCCTGTGTGGGCGTGCCGGTCAATGGCGGATTGAAGTAAAACCTGGCGCAGGTTTTTAAATCATCGACTGTCATGCCTTTGGCTTTGAGCCTGTCTGCAACGGCCTTCGACGGCGGCGGGTCTTTCTTGACTTGTCTTTGAACCGGCGCTGGCTCGGGGGCCGGTGGTGCGGTCTCGGGTTGTTTCTCGGGCGGCTTTTCGGCAACGACATATTTTTCAGGCGTTGGGGTCTGTGTTTGAGTTTGAACCTGGGGTTCGGGGGGTTGTGCGAGAAAGTTCGCGTGGTAGTGCGCTGCCGCCATGACATCGCGTTCACATTGCCCGTACAGCCACGCTCCAACGGCTTCGGCGTCGGCTACCTGGCAACTGGCCTTCATGCTGGCGAATACTTCTTTGGTCTCGAACTTACCCATGCCTGATTGCGGCTGGGCGTCTCCGGTGATTTTGTACATGAAAGACCGGACGATCTCCGTCAGGCCAATGATATTCGCTCTGTCGCCCATTGGTTTTCCCTCACCCTTCCCACGGGACGTTTTTAGCCGCCAGCCACTCTTTGACGGCGGCTGTGACTTTTCCCCCGTACTCCGGCGATCCCGGTGTCTCGTAGGGAAAAGCCAGATAAAACAACTCTTCGGCTTCGGCATCCGTCAACCCCAGAATGCGGGCGGCGGGCTTGCGAATACCGCCAAAGCGTAATTCGTGGTTTGCAAGCCTGACGCGATCTTTCGGTGTCAGTTCATTTAAAACCGCATTTCCGGCGATACAGCCAATCGTTCCGCACGCCCGCCAGACAAAGTGCTCCTGTACTACGGGCGAACAATCTTCTTTGTATGCCACGAAGTTATTCATATACAGCGGCTCAGCCAGCGCGGCTTTGAGTCTCGGCATGTCGAGACGCTCTTTGAGTGGTATCGACTCATCGACCGGCGTATTGGTTCTGGTCTTCATCTCTTCTGTCATGTGCTTTCTCCTGGTTGCCCGTTGCGTAATCATCGGAAACCAATCTGGTCTGCATGACTTGCTGGTATCTGCGGCCCAGCGCGTCTTTGAGGGCGTTCTTGACGGCTTTCAAAACAGGAAATGAATCCGCCGCCGAAATCAATTGCCTGCTCAATGGTCTTGTCTGGCATGTATGTGTGTGTTTCACCCTTCCCACGGGTCGCGTTCCGTGGTTACTTGTTGCTGTTGTGACGCCCCTCCGGCCTGGTACTTCGTCCAGCCTCGGTTTGGTTTGTAATTGCCGTCTTTGTCTTTGCGGTGGGGGAACAGCGCCCCGCCCTCCATCGCCTGGCCGAATTCAAAGCGCGCCCGGCACTCCGGGTTTTTGCACAATAGCTCGTGAAAGCTGAACGTCTTCGTGCCTTTGCTTGCTGTCCGGTGCAAAAATCTTATTTCTTTGCCCCCGCAGACACCGCAGGCCGACTCAGTATCAAAAACTTCCTGAATGGACGCCAGGGCCTGAAAAAGCTCAACCTGGGTTTCGGCTTCGACTTCAAAAGTAAGCTGGCGGCTGGCGGTGAGATACTTGCAGCGCATCATTTCATTGGCCCTCCTGTAAGGCGGTATATAACTGACCGAATTCCCTCGATTGCATAATTACAGCGAACCGTACAGGTGAAAGCGCCATTGCGGTGCCCCGGTATCTGCCCGGTGCGTCTGTAAATGCCCGTGAGGGTGCGCCAGTGCCGGGGCCATTTCGGGTTGGTGAATATGCGACCGCAATTAATGCACTTCATCTGTCGGGCCGGGGCTTTCCGGTGACTTTGGCTTGCGTCACTTGAATCCCGTCTCCTTGAGTTAGGATATCATAAATGCAAGCCAATTGTCCACGGATATTTTCGGTCTCAGAGTTTGGGGAATTCCTCGTCGATGCGGAACGCAAGCTGGCGCATGGGCCGTTCTTCTTTGCAGGCGTTCCAGGCTTTAATCGCCAGCGCGAGAACATACACATTGCCTGCCCGGCGCAGGCCGCGCTGGGGGCCGCGCTGGCTCAACAAGAATTTTCTCAACTGATAAACCGGGTCGTCGGGCGCGAGGCCCAGGCCGTTGCCCAGGCGTTCGAGAAAGTTCTCCACCATAGTCTGTTTGCCTTCCAGTGTTCCGGCATAGTGGATCAGCGCAGCGAAAGAGCTTGTCAGCAAGCGGCGCGTCTCAATCGCGTTTGTTACCCAGTTGGCGCTCTCCCGGATATGCGGATGGGCCTGGAATGTCGCCTTGAGTTGGGCGACACTGGTGTAGTCGCTCTTGATGGGCGAACCCAGTTTGCCCTGCTGCCAGATCCAGACCAGCCGAATCGTCGCGGCCAGCAGGTAGACGTTCTTTTCGTGATCGACCGGCCCCAGAAAATCGCCGTAGTTTTTGGGCCGTCCAATGCCTGAGGTCTCGTAGGCTTCCGGATCGCAGTCGGTGAGCAATAAAGTTTCAAACGACTTGCCCGATTGCACGCAGGCCCAGCAACGGTGCTGGCCTTCAAACATGCGGCCATTGCGGTCGAACTTCATAGGTTCGCCGTTTCGCCCCCGCCATTTTCCTGCCAGCATATCGGCGGCAAGGCGGGCGACGTGATCTTCGCGGACTTTGCGGTTATTAATATTCGCTTCATCGAGCCATTTCATCGCCAGTTCGGGTGTGACGGTTACCCATTGAGTAGTGGGTGTCGGCTCGGTGACAGGCATTAATTGCGCCCCTGCCGGGATGGCGGCAGGCAGGCTGTAGCGTAGTTTGCGTTCGCGTTTTGGCATGGTCTTTGTGTTTGTTTTTGCTTGTTGTGCTCGGCTGTTCATCAGTTTTTCCTCTCTTCTTTCTTTTGTTCAGATATGGCAATCAATCACGGTAAAAAGTGTCTCGCCGGGCACGGTATCGATCAACCTGCTGATTTCCCGGTTCCAGTCGGCGTGGTTTTTCTCATCGGAGACCATGCCCCACCAGCCCATGCTGCCACGCTCGTACCATTGGCTGTCTTTGACGAGTGCAAACGGGACGAGGGCGCTATCGCGGGCGCGCTCGATATACTCTTCCCGCGTGGCTTTGGCATAGGAGTGCTCCGGGTCGAAGTAAAAGCGCATCTCCGGGTCGGCATTAAGCGCTTTCACTGCCGGTTGGGCATGATACTCTTTGCGGGCGTCGTCAAGGGATAATTCCCCGGCTTCTACCTTCAGGCGGAAAACTTCCCAGGGAACAATGGCCGGGTGCGGGTCCACAAGGGCGTGGTAGTCGTCCCAGTTCTTTGCGGCCCATTCGGCGGCTTCAAGGCGCATGCCTTCAATATCGATCTGGTCAAGCAAGCAGCAATCGCCGTAGCCTTCCGGCGCGGTGCGTCGGGTCACCAGACTGGGGTCTCCCGTCAGTTGCGGTACGCCGGACTTGAGCTTCAAAAAGCCCGTGTAGCGGCCTCCTATTTGGAACCAGTCCCAGTGTTTTTGCGGGTTAGTCCGCCGGATCACCCGATAGGAATCTTTAAGTGCCGCATTCTTGCGAATCCATGGATTATCGATCAGGTATTCCACATATCCGTACTTGTGCTTGGCTTTGAGGTCGGGTTCAGTCCCGTAGGGAACGGCGTATTGGCCAGACCATTTTTCACAGAACTGAACAAATGAGTCGGCCCGGTAGTCTTCACTGCGTTTCGTGTATTCGTCAATCAGTTCGTCGGTGATATCGATGTCCTGAATGTACTCGTCGTCGATTCCCGTGCATTCAAATTCGTGATAGGGGGCAAGTTGGGCGTCTGGGTCGGGTCCGATCACCAGTGTCAGGAAATGGCTCATGTGTTCGTTTGTCCTCTCTTTTACTTTTAGAACAGTGTATACCATCGGTACACGCCACGTCTCGATTGAGACGTGGCATTGTGTCTCGAATCGCTCTAGGCCGCTGCGGTCTGGTCGTCTTCATCCAGGAGAATTGACCGGGAACCCTGGGCGGTCATCATGCCGTCGAGAGTCGCTTTCAGGTCCGCGAAGCCCTTGGCCAGCGAGTCGCGCAGGGGTTCTTTTTCGCGGAGGTCTTTCGGGTCCACGCCATCCAGAAGCATTTTGGCCTTGTCGCACAGGGCTTCCAGTTCCTGATCGTTGGTGATATTGCGATCCCGAAACAGTTGCAGAAACTCCTGGATATTCGTGACCAGGCTGTTGCGAAAGATCAGCCGCTTACCGTCTTCTTTGCGCCCGCCAGTTTCTCGGCGGCGTGTTCGACCAGCTTCGCAAACTCGGCTCTCAAGAGTGCCTGCATGGTGTCCACGGCTTCTGAGAGCTTTGCCTGGGCTTTGGCCTGTTCCCGCTGATACATGGCGTTCGGCAAATTTTCCGGAATTCCAAAAGTGATGTAGCTGCTTTTGACGCCCAAGCGCGCCCGGATCTCACTCGGACTGTCGTAGTCGTCCCATGAGAAGTTCGGCCCCAGCGCTTTTCTCTCGTCGTCCATGACGCGATCATAGACGCGAATTAAAGCCTCAGCCAGGGTCGGGATGGTCTCCTCTGCCGCTTTGGTCAGTTCAGCGTCCACGGCCTCCAATAAGCTGTTCGGGACGAAGTAGATGCCCCGGCCAAAAGGCGACGGCAGAGTACGGGCGGCGACGGCGGCGCGGAGTCGGGTAAATTCTGTTTTTATAGCTTCGGCTTCGTCGCAGTCGAGAAGTTTCTTTGAAGCCCGGATACGGTCGGGGTTACTGTCCGTCGTAACGGCACTCTGCGGCAGCTTTTTTGAGAAGCTCAAATTGCCGAATTGGACTTGGACGGCAGTGCATTTTTGCAGAAAACTCAAATCCTGGTTGCTGGGGGTAGGTGTTGGCATGGCGTTTAGTTTTGTCCTTTCATTGCTTCGTGGTCGTGGTGATGGTGGTCGGTCGTTTTGTCGCGGTGCTTGATGTCAGTTGCGCCGCCAGCCAGCCGTGCAATCATTTGCATGAATTGGTTGGCGTTGGCGTGATTACTCGCGGAAATTTTCGGGGTGGTCGATTTGATCGTCCCGTCTTCCAGTATTTCGATGTTGAAAATGTCTTCGGGCATGGCGTTTTACGATCTCCTTGAAATTTGCAGTCTGAGCGGATTTTTCGTATCCTGTCTGACTTTCCACCCCATTTTGGCGGCGGTCTGTTTGACCGTTCGGACGCTGTAGGCGCGTTTGATGGCGTCGGTATCGGTGCCCTGGGTCACGGTGAAGACACCGTGGTTGAACGTGCCGCCCATGCGGTAGTTTTCGCGGTGGTTGAAGTAGATACCGGCGCTGGTGACGTTGACAAAGTATCCGGCGTCTTCCAGCGCGCCTTTCATCATGTCCGGGTCCGTCCCGGCGGTAAAACTGACCTGGTTTCTTATAACGGAGTCGCAAGGCATAGTTAGTTATCTCCAAAATTAATCGACCGGCCAGCGGTCTGTAACATGGGCGTATCCTGGCGTTTGTGCTGATAGGGTCCGGGGTAAGAAGCGCTGATATAGCGCCCGTTGGCTTCAGAGCGCAGTTGCGCGACTTTCTCCGCGCCCATCGAGTGATAGACAGGGACTATGTACGCTGAGGCTTCGATGAGCGAACAGCGCAGCTTGTAAGCGTTGTCCACACATACGCTGATTTCGGCCCCGGTCCAGTTCTCATCGTTCGGGATGGTCAGGTCGAGACCCTTCAGCCGGTCGGCGTATTTGGCCAGATAGAGCTTCCAGATAACTTCCCGTTCGGCCTTGACGGGAAAATCGAACATCCACAGCCCCGCGCGAAATCTCCGCTTTAACTCCGGGGGTAAAGTCGCTATGCCGTTTGTAGTCATGATGAAAAATGCCCGGCCCTGACTTACGGCCTTGACGACTGAGAGAGCTTTACGCAGGTTGGCTTCGCTTGCGCCGACGAGCGAATTTTTCATTCCGGCCAGGTCAAACTGAATGGTAGGGACGCCAGCCGTCGCGCCCGCGCACTTGGCCACCATGCTTTTGGCGCTTCCGGGAAAGCCGATAAATATGGTCCCGGAGTAATTATTGTCCTGCATATCAGTAAGCAGAGTACCCAGGAAATTCTGACTTACTCCCGATGAATCGCCCGCGCCGACGCTGGACCCCGCGAAAGCCTTTTCGCCCTCGTCGATGAATACAAACGTCCGGGGCGGTTCGGCCCCGTTCATGATCCTGGTTATGAAATTCTTGACGTTGGAAACCCCGCCGATATCGTTGAAAGTAAGATCGGGCTTGACTACCGATAACCCGTCGGCCTGCGCGATCAGCCCGCGTTTTCTCTCCCAAAGCTCCGTGATGTCCATGCCCTTTTTGGTGATTGACATGGCCATGCTTTGCTCTGCCGGGAATGCGGCCAGGCCCAGGGTCGCGTCGATGATTTTTTCAAAAACAATATTCTCGGGCTGGGGTAACTGTGCCGCGTTGTAGATGTCCACTGCGATGGCTTTAAGCTCCACGTCGGTCGGCAGGGGTTCATCGAGCACTAACACATCCTGGGACAGTTCCGCCGGTAGCGTGATATTCGGGCAAAGGCCGATTACGCATTTGTTGGAGAACTTGAATTCATCTCTTAAGTTCCACAACGCCTGGATCACCCCGATATCTTCGCTGGCGAACCGGTGTAAGTTCATCATGAAAATAATCGTCAGCTTGGGCAATCGCCGGGAGAATACCAGAAACTCCGTTGGGTTCGTGGTTGATGCCTGCTCCATATCGGCCTGTTTGAGGGCATTCTGGAGTACTTCGGCGCTGGCTTCGTCTTCGCCCAGCGCTCCGCGAACGATATCCCAGCGGATAACCGGGGTGGGGTCTTTACTGGTCAGGCTGGCCCGGATACGGGCTATGCAAGCGCTGGGATCAGCCGTACGGACACAAATGATAGGCGTCCCGCAGCGGCGTGCGGCCCGGATGGATTCTACGGTGGTCATCGCAACCCCGCCAGCAGTTCAATAATGATCCTGAGAACAACCAAAATTACTACGGCCAGAATGATGCCGCCCGCGATGGCTATCATTGGGACACCACCTTGTCACACAGGGCGTTCAGCATCACGGTTGATCCCAGGATGTGCAGGCAGATTGCGTGCATGGGGGTGTCTTCGTGGCGGTAATCGGAACTGAAGCGTTCCCCGGCCCGCTGCATTTCCCGTGCGACTTCCCGGCGGATATCGGCCAGGTTGACTTTGGCGTATACGGCCTCAAAGTCTTCATGTCTGTAGCTGGTCATGCCGATATAGGCTTGCTCGGTGAGCTTGTTTACTGCGTCCGCGATCCGCTCCAGGGTTTTTTGAGGCGTCGGATCTTTTGGGACCGTGCGCCGGGTTTTGGCGGTGGTCATGCCGACACCGCTAGGGGGTAGGTATTGCGGAACCCGTCCACACCAGCGCGGACATTGGCCGCGTAGTGGTCTTTGGCCGCTTGGGTGAGGCGGGCTATGGTTTCCGGGGTGAAGACTGTGGCGTGCTGGGCGTTGATATTGCCCTGAGTGGCCCGCAAAGTATGGTCGTATTTCAAATGCTGGCTGTAATCGCCGCCGCTTCCGGCCAGGCAGATTACCGTGGACCGGCAGGGGTTCCCCAGCCAGAACACGGTTGCGGTCGAGATCAACCCCCGGTTGTAGTGTTTGCGGGTTGATATCGTAAGGACGGCTTTTTGCGGGCGGTCGGGGTCGCCGTACTCCAGGCGGGCGATGCCAAGGTCAATGTCCTGCTGTATGTCTGCGGCCATGTTTCGTTGTGTCCTCTCTTTTGTGTCGCGTCTCAATTGAGACTTTATGTCTACAAGTGTATTGCAAGTGATTCTTGCAGTCAAGATTTATTTTGGGTGATGGTTTGGCCCGCGCTGGTCGGCCAACCCTGGTAGAGACACGGGCCAATTGGCCTCACAGCCGTTCGACCTCCACAGCTACAGCGCTGGTGTGTTTGAATAAAAAGCCAACCCAGGCAAGAGCACGGTCAGTGCTGGGGAATTCGGTAGCATCTTCGGCTGTATCGGCGTAGGGCGCATGGTGCAGGCTGTTGGTGGTTGCCGGTGGTTTGGCGTGATCCCCGGTGTAGAGCCACCAGGTTTTGGTAGTTCCGTTGTGGTTGAATTCGATTTTTATCTTGAACTTTCCGAAAGCGTTTTGCATTTGATTCCTTTCTTTGGTTTGTGTTAGTCTGGATCAGTGGTTAAGGGTGATAAGACTCAACGGATTAAGTCGTTGATAGTCTCGTCTCAATATACCGCTGCCGATATTGCCGATATAGCAGGTGTATCGCATCGATACGTAAATATGATCCAGCGACGTTTACGTATTCCGTCTGAATACGATACGTTGCGATCACGGTTAGCGCGTGTAGAGCAGGACGTGAGAGACCTCCGGGCGCGTTCGCGCGAACTTCTAAGTGTTTGAATCGCCCATATTGGCCCTGTTCGATCACCCACGCGGCCATACGAGCGGACTTCCAGGGCTTGGTGGTATTCTTTAATCCGTTGATAAAGCTGACAGTTATACTGCAATCTTCAGCGGTCATCCAAGCGGACATTTGCGGCGCATAAAAGCGCATTATGGTGTCGTTTCAGGCGTGAATTGGCGCGTATCGGGCGCTATCTGGCTTTACGGTGGCAAGTTTGTATCGGGCATTGTCATCAATTGGGCCATAACGAACCGGGCGGCGGTTCTGCCGTTGGTGTCGAGTCGGCGACACCAGGCCTGGGTAGAGCCAGCGCGGAAACGAAAGCCATTGTGAATGAGCAAGTTTTTGGTTTCCGGCCCGGGGTCCAGTGGAAATTGAATCTTGATGCGTTTATCGGGGATATCTTCCCAGCAATGGACACGCGGCAGGGCGGCCCGCGTGACTATGTGAGACACGCGGGTGTTGAAGGTGTTTATTTTCATAGGCGTTAACCGTCCGACAGGGCGCAAATGCTTGAAACCACCGCCCATAAGATTAGCAATAGCCAGATCATGTATTTATGTCCTTTACTTTCCATCTTCGAGAGTAGTAATCTTCGTTGGCGTCGTTGTTCAGATCCGGATCGAGTTCCACTTCCCAATCATGCGGCCAGGTGGCGGATTTCCAGTCCCAGCCGTCATCCCCCGGTTCGCGGGCGATGGGGAGTGAATCCCAGTCAACCCGGATTAGCTTTTGGATAACTTGCTCCAAATAGTTCAAGTCCAGGGTTTCAGCACGGGAGTGTTCGTTCTGATAGCCGATAGATAAATTACTGCACTCGGCTATCAAGTCTGTGTAATTCGCTGAGTCTGTGAAGATCCCATCGGCGGGCCGGTGAGTCATGGCTAATTGATCTGCCAGCCCCCGGGCGAATTCATCACTCGCGCACATCCCGCACGATTGAGACACGATGATATCGCTGGTTCCCCGGCGGTCCAGTGCCAGGCAGACATCGAATGTCTCCAACCATTTGGGATAGTTTCGGGCCAACCAGGAACTACCGCGTCCGCCGGACTCCTCATCTCTGTGGAAGATAAACGTGGCATTGACTTTAGCTTGAATGAGCCTCAATGCCGCATAGATACCTGCGCAGTCGTCCGCCCCCAGGCAGTTTGACAGTTTCTCATGTTTGGCCAATCCCACAATGCCATCCCGTGAGACGGTCACCCGCTGCCATCCTGGGAAAGTGTGAACTGAGTCGGTATGGCATGAAATCATTACCCGGCTTGTCTGGGAGATTAACAGCCGATTGCCATATTGATCTACAACCATGCCCGGAACACTGTCTAAGTACCTGGTGATAAAGCTGTTTTCGCTCGATGACCGCGCGGGTCGGCGGAATTCGAGCATTCTCTTGATTCGATTGACTTCGTTAAGCGGCATCATGTGTGTTTACTCCTGTGGTTTGAATGGCATCGAAAGCCGTGCGGAATACCTGGAATTCGGCTGTGAGGGAGTTATGCCCGTACTGATCCCTGAGGTAGACATAGGCCCGGTTGAGCTTGTGTTGGGCTTCCAGTGGCGTTACAGGGTCATTTTCAGCGGGCGGGGATCAACGGGAGTAATCTCGTCTTCTGTGTCCTCGTCGGCGTCCTCTGAGTCATCGTCGTCCTCACACTCGCAATTCTCTTCCAGTTCATTGCAGGAGTCGCAGCGCTCGCACTCGCAGTAATTGCAATTCCGGTAATGGTTTACAAGCTGGCCGCATTCGCCGCAGCGGTCGCA
>Ga0070709_10000807_pt1 | contig 17449 bp, 13 predicted proteins | sample LARL51metaG_FD_65449 | JGI IMG/M metagenome (GOLD analysis project Ga0070709, IMG submission 65449) | Corn, switchgrass and miscanthus rhizosphere microbial communities from Kellogg Biological Station, Michigan, USA - LAR L5-1 metaG | ecosystem: Host-associated > Plants > Roots > Rhizosphere ...
GATTGCGGTGAGTGCCAGTAATGCCGTACCGTGGAGCTTCATGACGGCCTCCTTCGACGTACTGCTCAACATCGCCCTCCGGACTACGGTGGTGTACCTCGCCGTGTTGGTGGGACTCCGGCTCACCGGCAAGCGCCAGCTCGGCCAACTCTCGGCCTTCGACTTCGTCCTTCTCTTGATTATCGCCAATGCCGTTCAGAACGCGATGGTCGGGCCCGACACGTCCCTGCTTGGCGGCCTGGTGGCGGCGGCCGTCCTCCTCATCTGGCACACCGTGATCGATCGCGTCCGCCGGTCCTCCCGCACGGCCGCCCGGTTCCTCGGCGGCTCCGCGGTTCTCCTTATTTACCGGGGCAAGATCCTGCACGAGCACCTGGCGCGTGAGCACATCACCCCCGAGGAGCTCATGCAGGCGCTGCGGGAGCATGGGGTGGGGGCCATCGAGGATGTCCGGTTGGCGGCACTCGAGCCGGACGGCGCGGTGAGCGTCATCCGGGAAGACGAGATGGGCGCTGCGCGGCCGCATCACCACATCAGAGCCATCAAGCGGGGGATGTAGAAGAAAGGCGCCGGGAGCCGGGGGCCGTCCACTCCCATTCATCGGAGGGTACGGCTCCCGGCAACCGGCTCCCGTTCTCTTGACAACGTCGTGAAAATGTAATCGTTTACATTCCCGAGCGATTCGAATGACTACGATCAAGGACGTCGCCCGGGCCGCCGGCGTGTCTGTCGCAACCGTCTCCCGCGTTCACAACGGGAGCCCCCTGGTCACGGAAGCGACCCGCCGTCGCGTCCGCAAAGTGGCGGTGCGCCTCGGCTACTCCCCGCACGCCGCCGCCCGCTCCCTCTCGAGCAAGAAAACCAACGTCATCGGCGTCCTCCTCCCCGACCTCTACGGCGAGTTTTACTCCGAGCTGATTCGCGGCGTGGACCAGTGCGCGCAGCAGCGGGGCTTCCATCTGCTGGTGGCGAGCTCCCACAACGAGCGGGCCGAAATTGCCGCGGCCGTGCAGTCGATGCGCGGACGCGTGGATGGCCTGATCGTGATGTCCCCGGCGCCCGGCGCGCACCGCCCCGTCAAAGACCTCCCCGCCACCTTCCCCATCCTCCTGCTCGGCGCCGCCGGCCCCGGATTCGATTCCATCGCCATCGCCAACGAAGCGGGCGCCCGCGAAATGGTCCGGCATCTCGTCGCCAAGGGCCACCGGCGCATCGCGATGATCCTCGGGCCCCGGGAGAACCAGGATGCCGCCGAGCGGTTCGAGGGATACCGGGGGGCGCTGGCGGAGGCGGGGATCGCGGAGGACGCTGCACTGCACGTCACCGGCGACTTCACCGACACCTCGGGCTACAACGCCGCCCGCGCCATTCTCGACACCACGCCGCGCGCTACGGCGATCTTCGCCGGCAACGACGCGATGGCGGTAGGCGCCCTCGGCGCGCTCCGCGAAGCGGGCGTCCGCGTGCCCGACGACATGGCCGTGGCCGGCTTCGACGACATCCCGATGTCCCGCTACACCCACCCGCCCCTCTCCACCGTCCGCGTCGACATTGCGGCGCTGGGCGAGCGGGCGGCGGTCCGTCTGTTCGAGGCGGTGGCCAACCACCGCCGTCACCGTGCCCGGCGCGAGGTTGTGCCGGGGCAGCTCATCATCCGTGCGTCCACCGATTCACCGTAACTGGAGGGAGTACTCTATGCCCCGTCTCGCAGGCTTGAGACACTTCGGCGCGTTGCTCTTCGGAGTGGCGCTCCTGGTCCTCGCGGCCGCGCCCCCCGCCGCGGCCCAGACCACGACCGGTACCATCCGGGGGTATGTGCGGGACTCGAGTGGCGGGGCCCTCGCCGGCGCCATGATCGAGGCCAAGAACGTGGCCAACGGCGGGCTGCGGACCACGACCTCCAACGAGGATGGGTCCTACGTGCTCCCGGGGCTGGCCCCGGCGGTCTATGACCTGACGGTGCGCCACATCGGATCGGCCCCATCCACCCGGCGGGTGGTTGTGCAGATTGGTTCGACCACGCTCGCGGATTTCGTTCCGACGGGCCAGGCGGTCGAGGTAGCGGGAATCAACATCCAGGCAGCCGCGCCGGCGTTCGATCTCAAGACGTCCGAGGTGGCGACCAACATCTCCACTCAGCAGATGCAACAACTCCCGACGCAGAGCCGGAACTTCCTGGACTTCGCCCAGCTTGCGCCGGGGGTTCAAGTCACTGAGGACATCATCACCGTCGGCAGTAACGTCACAACCCGGACGGTGTCGGCCGGCGGGGGTTCTCCGAATCAGATCAACGTGTTCATCGACGGTGCGAGCATGAAGAACGACTTGACCGGCGGCGGTGTGGCCGGGCAGGATGCCAGTCGCGGGAATCCCTTCCCACAAAACGCCATCCAGGAATACCGCGTCATCTCGCAGAACTTCAAGGCCGAGTACCAGCAGGCAGGGACGGCGATCATCAATGCCACGACGAAGTCCGGGACCAATGAGTGGCACGGAACCGCCCAATTTCAGTACAGCGACAAGGGCCTGTTCGCACTCGACAGCTTCCAAATCGCGCTGAAATCCCCGAAGCCGGCCTTCAGCCGTGCGCTTCCTTCGATCAGTGTCGGCGGGCCACTCATGCGCGACAAGCTGTTCGTCTTCGCATCGTATGAAGGGAATTACCAGGACCGCGCGAATCTGATCAACTTCAACCCCATCGGTGGTTTTGGGGCTCTCGATTCGGTGAATCTGAAGCAATACAACGGCCTCTTTACCTCACCCTTCCGTGAATCCCTGTTGTTCGGAAGACTCGACTACAACGCCGGCGAGCACTCGGCGGTACAGCTGAGTTGGAGTCAACGGATCGAGCACGACATTCGGGATTTTGGCACGGACAACTTTGGAAACGGGACCGCCTACGACAACGCGGTCAATCTGAAGAACACGGACGGGATCGGAAACCTGAAATACACCTACTCGACCGGGCCCTGGCTGAGCGAGACGCAGGGCACGTTCGAGGATATCGAACGCAACCCCGGCCCGAACTTCCCGGGAACCATCGCCCGCCAGTTCTTTTATTTCGCCGCCGGGACGAACAACCTCCTGAACAACATGATCGGAAGCAACCTGACCATCCAGGACTACACCCAGAAGCGGTTCGCACTGCGGAGCGACGTGACCTATACCGGTTTCCACGGCATGGGCGATCACGTGTTCAAAGCGGGTGTCACGCTCGCTCACCTCAAGTACGACATCCTCAAGGAAAACAACGTCTCCCCGCAGTTCCTGTACACCGACACGGTCCAGACCAACTGTTGGTGCCGTACCCGGGATACGACGAGCGGCTTCCACGCGTTCGACTTCTCACAACCTTACCAGTTGTCGTACGGAACAGGACTCGCGGGACTCAATACGAGCAACAACCAGATTGGCGCATACCTCCAGGACGACTGGAGCCCCACGCCGCGGCTGACGCTGAACCTCGGGATCCGGTGGGATTACGAGTCCGGCATGATCAACACCGGCTACGTGACGCCGCAGAACGTGGTGGACACCCTGACGCGATACAACGACTCACTGCCCACGCCACTCGACCTCAACCGATACATCTCGAACGGGCACAACCGCTCCGCGTTCAAGGGTGCCTTCCAACCACGCGTTGGGTTCTCATACGCCCTGGACCACGCGAGCAAGACCACGCTCTTCGGCGGTGCCGGCCTTTATTACGATCGCTCGATCTTCGACTTCTCCATCGACGAGGCTCAGCGGCTCACGCACCCGTTCTATACGGTTCGGTTCGCAGCGCCCGGGCAGGCGCCGACCGCCGGACAGGCGGCGTGGAGCAACACCTACCTCACCACCGACACCGCAGTGCTCAACGCGCTCGTACACAGCTCGGGACTCCCCGAGCCGTACCTGCTCGACAATAATATCAAGCCACCGAAGTACACGCAGTGGAGCCTTGGCGTGCGTCACATGATGGGCTCGTGGCTGGGCACGCTGACCTACGAAGGACAGCGCGGCGTCGACTTGTTCACCTACAACTGGGCGAACATCGGCCTCAACCCCGATGGCTCTTGCTGCAAGAGTTTCCCCATCTCCGCGCACGGCTTCAACAACTTCATCTACTCCACCGAGGACGGGAAAACGTGGTACGACGCCCTGACCCTCGAGTTCCAGCGTCCCTACCAGCGGTCCGCGAGCGGGCTGGGGTGGAGCGCCGGCGTTTCGTACACCTACGCGAAGCGCGAAGTCGCTGGTGTCGACAACCTGAACGACATCGGTTCGTCATTCCCCGGAGGCTTCCCGAACGCCCTGGCGATTCCGAAGCATCCGTCGGACGGCGGGCAGGATGAACGCCAGCGCATCGTGGGCAATTGGGTCGTCGATCTGCCTTTCGTCTCAGGGTTCCAGTTCAGCGGTCTGGTGACCCTGGGCAGTGGCCCGACCACCGACGCGGGCTGCCCCCCGCGGTTCTGCGGCGCAGCCACGTTCCTCTACGGGGGCTTCACGCCGCCGCCCCAGAACAGCATCATCCCGGGCAGTTGGGCGTATCAGCGGGTCGATGTGCGCCTCCGCAAAAACTTCCCCGAGTTTTCCGGAACGAACCTGGGCGTGACGCTGGACATCTACAACCTCTTCAACACAGTGAACCTGGGCTGCTGGTCCGTGGGCTACAGTCCCCCGAACATCTCGAGCAGTGCGGGATGCACGGCCTCTGACCCGCGGCGCGTACAGCTCGGCGCGCAGTACGACTTCTGAACCCTCCCCCGTGGCCACCGGCATTCGCGTGCCGGTGGCCCTCCGGGTGGGGCGGGGGTATTCTCACTCGATGATTGACGCACTCCGCGCCGGGAGGCGGTACTTGGTCCTCCTCCCGGCCGCGTGGGCCTTCCTCGGCTGCGCCACGCACCACCCGGAAGCCCCCACCCCTCCCGACTCCGTCCAGTCCGCCGCCTTCCTGGACACGCTCGAAGAGCGGACCTTCCACTACTTCTGGGACCTCACCAATCAGGCCAACGGCCTGACACCCGACCGCAGCCCCTCCCCGTCCTTCTCGAGCATCGCCGCCGTCGGGTTCGCGCTCACCGCCTACCCCATCGGCGTCGAACGCGGGTACGTCACCCGCACGGACGCGGCGGCCCGCACGCTGACCACCCTGCGCTTCTTCCTGAACGCCACGCAGGATTCATCCGCCACGGCCACGGGGTACCACGGCTTCTTCTACCACTTCCTCGACATGAACACGGGCGCCCGGTTCCAGACGGTCGAGCTTTCGAGCATCGACACCGGGCTCCTGCTCGCCGGCGCGCTCACCTGCCAGTCGTACTTCACCGGCGCCGACTCGACCGAGACCGCGATCCGCACCGTGGCCGAGTCGCTCTATGCGCGTGCGGACTGGCGGTGGATCCAGCCGCGGGCCCCGCTCGTGGGGATGGGGTGGACGCCGGAGAACGGATTCCTGGCCTACGACTGGAAAGGCTACGACGAGGGGATGATCCTCTACGTCCTGGCCCTCGGCTCGCCCACCCACGCCGTGGACTCCACCGCCTGGAACGCGTGGACCTCCGGATACCAGTGGGGCTCGTTCCAGGGCCAGACGTACCTGGGCTTCGCGCCCCTCTTCGGCCACCAGTACTCGCACGTCTGGATCGACTTCCGGGGCATTCAGGACGCCTTCATGAAAAGCCACGGGATCGACTACTTCGAGAACTCGCGCCGGGCCACGCTCGCCCAACAGGCCTACGCCGCCGCCAACCCGGGCCACTGGACCGGATACGGCGCCGGGTTCTGGGGTCTCACGGCGTCGGATGGACCCCTCGACGGGATGATCGCGGGGCGCCAGTACCACACTTACGACGCCCGCGGCGCGTCGTTCACGAACATCGAAGACGACGGGACCGTCGCCCCCGCCGCCGCCGGTGGCTCGGTGCCCTTCGCCCCCGAAATCGCGATCCCCACGCTCTACACGATGCGCCACACCTACGGCGACGCCCTCTTCTCGACCTACGGGTTCCTGGACGCCATCAATCCCACCTTCCCGGCCACGGCGAGTCCGAGCCAGGGACACGCGGTGCCGGGCATCGGCTGGGTCGATACCGACTACCTGGGCATCGACCAGGGCCCGATCCTGGCGATGATCGAGAACTACCGCACCGGCCTGATCTGGAAACTTCTGCGGGGGAATGCCCACATCGTCACGGGGCTCTGCCGGGCCGGGTTCACGGGCGGATGGCTGGCGGGCCGCTGCCCGTGAGCCGCTCAGCAGCGGCGGCCCTCGCGGTGCTGTTGACCGCGTGCCAGGCGCAGGCTGCGAGCGACGGTGTGGTCATCGACTTCTGGGGCCTGGGACGCGAGGGAGAAGTGGCGCAGGAGATGATGCCGGAGTTCGAGGCCGAGCATCCGGGCGTGCACGTGCACGTGCAGCAGATTCCGTGGACGGCCGCGCACGAAAAACTCCTCACGGCATACGTCGGCCACGTCTCCCCCGACGTCGCCCAGCTCGGCAACACCTGGGTCCCGGAGTACGTCGCGCTCGGCGCCCTGGTTCCCCTCGACTCGGCTATCAAGCGCACGCCCACGGTCACTCCCACCCGCTATTTCGACGGCATCTGGGCCACCAACGTCCTCGGTGATACGGCGTTCGGAATCCCTTGGTACGTGGACACGCGCCTCCTCTACTATCGGAAGGACCTGTTCGCCCAGGCTGGATTCCCGGCGCCCCCTACGACCTGGGCCCAATGGATGGCGGCGCTCAAGGCGGTGAAGACGCACGACGGACCGGGGCAGTATCCGTTCTACCTTCCGACCAACGAGTGGAACACACCTGTCATTCTGGCGCTGCAATCGGCATCTCCGATCCTGAAGGACGGCGAGCGCTACGGCGCGTTCGACGACTCGGCCTTCCGGAAAGCCTTCGACTTCTACCTCGGATTCTACCGCGACGGGCTCGCGCCGAAGCTGGGGATAACTGAGGTCGGCAACATCTACCAGGAGTTCGAGCGCGGGACGTACGCAATGTGGATCAGCGGGCCCTGGAGCATCGGGGAGTTCCGCCGGCGCGCGCCACCGGAATTCCAGGACAAATGGGCGACCGCGCCGATGCCCGGACCCACCGGTGAGGCGTCCGGGGTGTCGCTGGCGGGCGGCTCGAGTCTCGTCATCTACAAAGCCTCCCGGCATCCGAAGGAAGCGTGGGCGCTGATCGAGTTTCTCTCCCGCCCCGAACAGCAGATCAAGTTCTACCACCTGACCGGAGATCTGCCGGCCCGTCTCGAGGCCTGGCGGGACACGTCACTCGCCAACGATCCAGCCGCGCGGGCCTTCGAGGATCAGCTGCAGCGCGTCGTCCCCACTCCTCAAGTGCCGGAGTGGGAACTGATCGCGACGCGAATATTCGACTACGGCGAGCAGGCGATCCGCGGCGGCGTTCCCGCCGACACGGCACTGGCCCGCCTCGACCACGAAGTGAACAACATCCTGGAAAGACGGCGCTGGCTCCTGGATCGGGCCCGGTGAAACGCGCCCCGGGGGAACGGGCCGAGGCACGGGCCGCCTGGGTCTTCCTGGCCCCCGCCCTCATCCTCATCACCGCCTTCTTCTTTCTGCCCGTCGTCACCGGGCTCGCGCTCTCGCTCACCGACTTCGACCTCTATGCCATCGGGCACCCCGAGAACATCCGGATGGTGGGCGCCGCGAATTACCGGGCCCTGGCCCAGGCGCCGATGTTCTGGGCGGCACTCAAGAACACCCTCTATTTCGCGTTCGTCGGCGCCCCACTGTCGGTCCTGGCCGCCCTCGCCGCCGCCCTGCTCGTCAATTCGCGGCTGACCCGGTGGAAGGGGTTCTTCCGCACCGCCTACTTCGCGCCCTTCGTCACGACGCTCGTCGCGGTCGCCATCGTCTGGAAATACCTCTACCACCCGCGCTTCGGGCTCCTCGACGCCGCGTTGGGCGCCGTGGGTGTCGGTCACATCGACTGGCTGGGGAACCCGACGTGGGCCATGCCCGCCATCATCGTGGTCGCGGTGTGGCGGAGCTTCGGCTACAACATGCTGATCTTCATCGCCGGGCTGCAGCGCATTCCCACCGAGCTGCGCGAGGCCGCGGAGCTGGACGGCGCGGGACTCTGGTCGCGGCTCCGGCACGTGACCCTCCCCCAGCTCACCCCCACGTTCGTCTTTGTCGGCGTCATCACCGCCATCGGGTTCTTCCAGCTGTTCGCCGAACCGTATGTGATGACCGGGGGAGGACCGCTCAACAGCACGCTCTCCATGGTCCTCTACATGTACCAGGAAGGGTTCCGCTGGTGGCGTCTCGGCTCGGCGGCGTCGATCGCCTTCGTGCTGTTCGCCCTGGTGCTCGCGGTGACCATCCTCCAGCTCCTCTGGCGCCGGGAGGAGGCGTGACCAGGCACCGGGGCGCGACCGTCGCCCTGCACGTGGCCCTGGGACTCGCGGCCCTGGGAACGCTCTTTCCGCTCCTCTGGATGGTGTCGGGATCGTTCATGGCGACCGGCGAAGCGAACAGCTTCCCGCCCCGCCTCTTCCCCGCCCATCCCACGTTGTCGCATTACGCCGCCCTGTTCACCCGGCTCAACGTCGGGAAGTACTTCCTGAACAGTGTGATCGTGGCGGGCGGCGCGACGGCCATCAGCCTCTTCCTCAACTCCATGGCGGGTTATGCGCTCGCCAAGCTCCGCTTCACGGGAAGAGCCCAGCTCTTCCGCGTGCTCGTGGCCGGACTCGTCATCCCCGCGCAGGTGGCCATGCTGCCGCTCTTCCTGGTGCTCCAGGCGCTGGGACTCGTGAACACATACGTGGGCGCCATGATCCCGGCGATGGCGACGATCTTCGGGATTTTCCTCATCCGGCAGTACGCCATGGGCATCCCCGACGACCTGCTCTCGGCGGCGCGGATGGACGGGGCGGGGGAATTCCGGATCTACTGGTCCATCGTGATGCCGGTGATCAAGCCGATCCTGGCGACCATGGCCCTGTTCACCTTCCTCTCCACCTGGAACGACTTCCTCTGGCCCCTCGTGGCCCTGACCGACGACGCCAGGTACACGCTCCCCGTGGCGCTGGCGGGACTCGCGGGCGAGCACGTGCAGGATACGGAGCTGATGCTGGCGGGATCGGTCGTCACGGTGGTACCGGTACTCATCGCGTTCATCGCGCTGCAGCGTTTTTACGTCGAGGGGATCACGGCGGGGAGCGTCAAGCAGTGAGCTCAATCCGCGAGCGCGGCACCTCTCGACTTGATCACGTCCCGGTACGCCTTCGCGCTGGCCTTGAGGGTGCGCGCCTGCGTCGCGAAATCGACGTGCACGATGCCGAAGCGTTTGGCGTAGCCCAGGCTCCACTCGAAGTTGTCGAGCAGAGACCACGCGAAGTACCCACGGAGATCGACGCCCTGGCGGCGGGCTTCGAGCGCGGCGCGGAGATGCCCGCGGTAGTAGGAGACGCGCGGGACATCGTCGATCTGGGGATCGGGGAATGCGGCGCCATTCTCGGTGACGTAGAGCGGCAGCGCGCCCGCCCGCTCCTTCACCCAGAGCAGGGTCTCGGTGAGCCCGGCGGGATACACTTCCCATCCGGTCTCGGTGTACGTCGCGCCGGGCACGCGGACGGGGGACGTCCGGACCGGACGGGCCGCGGGATCGTCGCGCGTCACACCGCGCGTGTAATAGTTGATGCCGAGGAAGTCGATGGGCTGGGCGATCTTCGCGATGTCCTGCTGGACCCGCTCGTCCCACCCCGGCCCGTAGATGCCGGCCAGCTCCGCGGGATAGGGACGCCCCAGCGCCGGCTCCAGGAATTGCCGGTTCATGTAGGCGTCCGCCCGCCGCACCGCCTCCAGGTCCGCGGGATCCCCACTGGCCGGATGTTTGGGCTCGATGTTCAGAACGAGGCCGATGTTTCCCTTCTGCTCGCTCCGGTAGGCTTGTACCGCGGCGCCGTGGGAGAGGAGAAGGTGATGGGCCACTCGCGGCGCTTCGAAAATGCTCCGGTGTCCGGGCGCGAGCGCGCCGTGCAGGTATCCGCCGTCCACCACGACCCAGGGCTCGTTCAGCGTGGCCCACATCCGCACGCGGTCGCCCAGCGCCCGGAACGCGACTCGCGCGTAATCGGCGAACCAGCCGGTGACGTCGGGGTTGAGCCAGCCGCCGCGGTCGTCGAGCGCGGCGGGAAGATCCCAATGGTAGAGCGTGACGTTGGGCTGGATGTTCTTCGCCAGGAGCGCGTCCACCAGGCGGCTGTAGAAGTCGAGGCCGGCCTGGTTCACCCGGCCCCGTCCATCCGGCAGAATACGACTCCAGGAGAGAGAGAAGCGGTACGCGTTGAGCCCCAGCTCGGCCATCAGCGCGACGTCGTCTTTCCAGCGGCGGTAGTGGTCACAGGCGACGTCGCCCGTTTCGCCGCCCGCGGTCAGGCCGGGCGAGTGGGAAAAGCGATGCCAGATGGACGGACCGGCGCCGTCAGCGAGCGGACTGCCTTCCACCTGGTAGGCGGAGGTCGCGGCACCCCAGAGGAAGTCCTCGGGGAATCGTGCAGAGTCACTCATCGGAGACGGCGGGCATGGCGAGCGTAACCCTGGTCGGCGTACGGAGAATATACCCAGGCCCGCCCCCCCGCGTCGCGGTGGACAACCTGGATCTCAGCATCGCGGACGGCGAATTCGTGGTCCTGGTAGGGCCGTCGGGTTGCGGAAAGAGCACCACGCTCCGCATGATCGCGGGCCTCGAGCCGGTGAACGCCGGCCACCTCTCCATTGGCGATCGACTCATGAATGAGGTGGCCCCCAAGGACCGGGACGTGGCGATGGTCTTCCAGAACTACGCGCTCTATCCCCACATGACCGCCTACCGGAACATGGCGTTCAACCTCGAGCTCAAGGGGATGTCGCGCGAGGACATCGACACCCGGGTGAAGGACGCGGCGGCCACGCTGCGCATCGAGCACCTGCTCGACCGCCGGCCGCGCCAACTCTCGGGCGGGGAGCAGCAGCGGGTGGCCCTGGGCCGGGCGCTGGTACGGAACCCCGCGGTCTTTCTCTTCGACGAACCCCTGTCCAACCTCGACGCGAAGCTGCGCGTCGAAATGCGTCGCGAGATCGCCCGGCTCCACCGTCAGCTGGGCACCACCATGGTCTATGTCACCCACGACCAGGCCGAGGCGATGACCCTGGGGAACCGGATCGTGGTGATGCATGGAGGGCGCGCCCAGCAGGTCGGCAAGCCCCTGGAGGTCTATCACCAGCCGAAGAACACCTTCGTCGCGGGGTTCATCGGCAGCCCGCCGATGAACCTGATCGCCGGCCGCCTCACGCCCGACGGTGCCCGCTTCGTCTCCGATGGCGGTGTCATCAACCTGGTGCCGCCGCCGGACTGGCGCGTGACCCTCGCAAAAACCGGAGGGCGGGCGGTGGTCCTGGGGGTACGGCCCGAGCACGTGACCCTGTCCGAGGCCGGCCCGGACGGGGCCGCCATTCACGCCCGCGTGGATCTCGTCGAACCGCTCGGCCAGGAAGTGCTGGTCTATACCACGGCCAGCACGAACGCGGCTTCCTGCGAGATCACGGCGCGGCTGGCCTCCGGCCCGACCCCCGTCACCGGGGAGACCGCGTCCCTGCACCTGGACCCCGCGGGACTCGTGTTCTTCGACGCGGAGACGAAAGAAAGGCTCGGAGGCTAAGCGACAGCGCCCCTCTCCCCCCTGCTGTTACATTTCTCTCAGCCATGACCATCGAAATCACCAAGACCAGCGCCGAGCCCGGGGCCGCGTCCCTGGCGGTGAAGGTCCCGGAGGAGAATGTCCGGGCCGCCGAGGAACGCGCGACGCGCGCCTATCAGACCCGGGCCCGCCTGCCGGGCTTCCGGAAGGGGAAGGCCCCGCCCGCCGTCGTGAAAAAGCGGTTTGCCGACGACATCCGGCAGCAGGCCCTCCAGGAGATTCTCCAGGAGAGCTGGAAGGCCGCGGTGGACCAGGAGAAGCTCAAGCCCATCGCCGACCCCCACATTCATAACCTGAAGTGGGAACAGGGGACCCCCGTCACCTTCGAATTCCATGTCGAGGTGAAGCCCGATCTCAAGCTCGACCGGCTGGGCGGGTTCACCCTGAAGCGGACGGTACCGAAGGTCACGGCCGACCAGGTCGAATCACAGATCAACGATTTGCGCGACCAAAAGGCGCCCTGGATCCCCCTCGCCGGCGAGAAGCCCAAGCCCAAGGACCTGGTGCACATCACCCTCGCCCAGCGTGAGGGAGACGAGATCAAAGACACCCAGCCGTATCAGCTCGTGCTCGGCGAAGGGCGTGCCATCCCGGACGTCGAAGAGAAAGTGATGTCGCTCCTCCCCGGCGAGACGGTGGACGCGACGGTCAAGTTCCCCGCCGACTTCCCCGAGGAAGCCAAGCGGGGTCAGTCCCGCGAAGTGCGGATCACGCTCGCCGAGGTGAAGCGGCAGGAGCTGCCGGCGCTCGACGATGCTTTCGCCCGCGAGGTGGGTGACTTCGATTCGGTCGAGGCACTGCGCCGGGCGGTCCGCGAAGATCTCGAGAAAGAAGCGGAGCGCCAGGCCGAGGCGAACGTCCGGCAGACGTTGATCGAGCAGATCGTGGCCGCCAACGCCGTGGTCGCCCCCGCCCCGCTCGTGAACCGGGCGTTGGCGGTGTATGCGCAGGCCTACGGCATCCCGGAAGACCGCTGGGAACAGTTCGCAGGCGAGATGCGTTCGGTGGCCGAGGCGCAGGTGCGCCGGGACCTGATCCTCGACTACGTCGTGGAGACCAAGGGCCTGGCCGCTACCGAGGCCGAGCTGGACGCCAAGATCGAGGAGCTGGCCGCCAAGCGGGGCCAGCCGGCCCGCGAGCTGTACGCGTCGCTCGAAAAGGCCAAGCGGCTTCGGGATCTCGAGCGAGGTCTCACCGAAGAGAAGGTGTTCGGCTTCCTTCTGTCGCAGTCCACCGTGGAGAATGCATGACCTCGGGCACCATCTATCCTCCGTACATCATCGAGCGGTCCAGCCGGGGCGAGCGGACCTACGACATCTTCTCGCGTCTCCTGATGGACCGCATCGTGTTTCTCGGCACCGCGATCGACGACACCGTGGCGAACATCATCATCGCCCAGCTGTTGTTCCTCGACGCGGACAACCCCGAGCGGGACATCTATCTCTACATCAACTCCCCGGGCGGGCTGGTGTCCTCGGGGATGGCGATCTACGACACCATGCAGTTCCTGCGCGCGCCGGTGAATACCATCTGCATGGGCATGGCGGCGTCGATGGGCTCCTTCCTGCTCACTGCGGGCACCACCGGCAAGCGCTCGGCGTTGCCCCACGCGCGGATCATGATGCACCAGCCGTCGGGTGGCGCGTCCGGTACCGCGGCCGACATCGAGATCCAGGCGCGCGAGATCATCTATCTCCGCGGCAAGCTCAACGAGCTGTACGCCAGGCACACGAAGAAGCCGCTGGAGCAGATCGAGAAGGACATGGACCGGGACCGCTTCATGTCCGCGGAAGAGGCCAAGGAGTACGGGCTGATCGACAACGTGATCGCGCAACTCAAGGATTTGGACGGGAAAAAGGCCTGAGGCCTTGCGCCGACCGGGCCCACTTCCCATACTAGCCGATATGTCTCACGATAAGCACCTCCGCTGCTCCTTCTGCGGCAAGTCGAAGGACTCGGTCCGGAAATTCATCTCCGGGCCCTCCGTGTACATCTGCAATGAGTGCATTGCGCTGTGTAACGAAATCCTGGCGGAGGATGAGGAGCGGGAGGTCGCGGAAGCCATCACCCAGGTCCCCACGCCGCAGGAAATCAAGGACGTGCTGGACCAGTACGTGATCGGGCAGGAAAAGGCCAAGAAGACCCTCGCCGTCGCCGTCTACAACCACTACAAGCGGATCAACTCCCACTCCAACGGGCGTGAGTCCGAGGTGGAGCTCGACAAGAGCAACATCCTCCTCATCGGCCCCACCGGCGTGGGCAAGACCCTCCTCGCGCAGACCCTGGCCCGCATTCTGGACGTCCCCTTCACCATCGCCGACGCCACCACCCTCACCGAGGCGGGGTACGTGGGCGAGGACGTCGAGAACATCCTGGTGCGGCTCCTCCAGGCGGGCGACTTCAACGTCACCGAGTGCGAGCGCGGGATCGTCTACATCGACGAGATCGACAAGATCGCGCGGAAGTCCGAGAACCCGAGCATCACCCGCGACGTGTCGGGCGAAGGCGTGCAGCAGGCCCTGCTCAAGATCCTCGAGGGCACCGTGGCCTCCGTGCCGCCCCAGGGCGGCCGGAAGCATCCGCAACAGGAATACATCCAGGTCAACACCAAGGACATCCTGTTCATCTGCGGCGGCGCCTTCGACGGCCTCGAAAAGATCATCGAGTCCCGCACCGGCCGCCGGCAGATCGGCTTTTCCAAGGAAGAGGTCGCCAAGGGTGAGGCCGAGAAGCGGAAAAAGAACCCCTTCGTGGACGTCGAGCCGGACGACTTGCTCCGCTACGGCCTGATCCCCGAGCTGGTGGGGCGCCTGCCGGTGACGGTCCCCCTCGACGCGCTGGACGAAGAGTCCCTGGTCCGCATCCTGGTCGAGCCCAAGAACGCGCTCACCAAGCAGTACGCCAAGCTCTTCGAGCTCGAGGACGTCCGCCTCACCATCGAGAAGGACGCGCTGAAGGCGATCGCTCAGAAAGCCATCAAGCGCGGCACCGGCGCCCGCGGGCTCCGTGCCATTCTCGAAGAAATGATGACCGAGATCATGTTCGATCTGCCGGGCCGTGACGACGTCCGCGAGGTCGCCATCACCGCCGAGTGCGTCACCGCCGGCCGTCAGCCCCTGCTGGTCACCGAGCGCCCCCGCCAGAAGAAAGAAGCCTGACCGACCCGCGGTTCGTCGGCTCCTTCCCCCGGGCCGATGTCACACTCGATCCTCCGCATCCAGAAACCGCCTTCCTCGGACGCTCCAACGTCGGGAAGTCGAGTCTCTTGAACGCCCTCGTGGAGCGCAAGATCGCGCGCGTGTCCGCGACGCCGGGCAAGACGACCATGCTCAATGTGTTTGAAATCGGGATGGGAGATTGGGGATTGGGAACGGGTGGCTCCCAATCCCCAATCCCCAATCCCCCCTCCCCGACTGTGTATCTCCTCGATCTCCCCGGCTACGGCTACGCCCGCGCCTCGCACACCGATCGGCAAGGCTTCAGGGTACTAGTGGAAGGCACCCTGGCGCGCCCCCGCCTGGCGGGCGTGATCTGGCTGCTGGACATCCGTCACAACCTCTCCAAGGATGACCGGGAGATCCGGGATCTTCTGTCCGGCACGGGCGTCCGGACCCTGGCGGCCCTGACCAAGGGCGACAAACTTCCGAGGGGAACCGGGCGGAAGCGGGAGGCGGAGCTGGCGGCCGAGCTGGAGCTCGACGACGATCAGGTCCTCGTCACCAGCGCCAAGACGGGCACCGGCATCGCGGACCTCCGCGAAGCCCTGCAGGCGTTGATCGGAAAGGCGGCTGGATGAGCGGAATGACGAACCGGACGGTGGTACTCCTTGGTCTCTGCGGCGCCGCGGCGCTGACGGCCCTGCCCCGGCACGTCCGCGCCCAGGACACCCTGCCGGTGGGCTTCGGGTCCCTGAAGCGTGAGGACATCGTCTTCAGCTTTTCCACGGGGCAGCTGCAGATTCAGATCCTGCCCCTGGACGAATCCGTCACGCGCCTCCTCGCGCCCGACACCTACGCCTCGCTCACCCAGCTGATCAAACAGCAGCAGGCCGACATCGACGACCAGGCCCAGCGCGCGGGGATCCGCAATCCGACCTTGGTGATGGTCACGTTCTTCGGGATGGTCTCGCAGGCCCGGTTCACCCCGGAAGACATCAACCTCACCAGCCGTGGGCGGCTCTTCCGGCCACTGGGGATCGTCCCCCTCTCCCCCCAGTGGGCGGGGCAGCAGCTGGACGCGCGGGAGCAGGTCACGGCCATCTACCTCTTCGATGCCGGGATCGCCTGGGGTGAGCCGCTCACCGCGAGCTACGAGGGGATGAACAACGATTCGTGGTCCAAGACGATCCAGAAGCTCAACACCGAACGGGCCCGCGTCATGAGCCGCGCATCCGCCAAGGCTCCCGCACGCTGATCCCGTGAACACCCAGACCGGGCTGGTGCTGGGTGTCCTCGCCGTGGCCGTGCTCGCCGGCGGCACCGTGTACCTCTGGCTGCGCCTGGCGCGGGTGGAGGAGGACCGGCGCCGCATCGCCGACGAGCTCAACCGCCGCCTCTCGGAGCTCTTCTCCCTCCAGGAGCTCTCGTACGTCCTGTCGGACTCGCTCCAGCTCGACCGCATCGTGGACCACGTGGTGCGGTACGCCATGCGCTTCCTCGAAGCCCGCGGTGCCCTCGTAGCCCTCACCGGGGAACGGGCCACCGAACCGCTGATCGTCGCCGCGGCGGACGGCACGCTGGCGCCCCAGCGCGGCGCCTCCATCCGCCGGTCCGACTCGGGGCTCGTGGTCCGCTCGGTGGGACGCGAACGCTTGGAGCTGGTCCGCAACTCCGGCGGGGGCTCGGTGGTCCTGATCGCGGGCATCAACGCGGACGCCGCGGCGGCCGTGCCGCTCCGGGCCCATGGCGCCGTGGTGGGGACCCTGGTGGTCGCGGATCCGCGGGGGGGGCAGTTCGCCTCGGAGGACCTTCGACTCATCTCCACTCTGGCGACACACACCGCCGTCGTGATCGCCAACGCCCGCTTCTTCGATCTGGTGCGTCGCGCCAAAGAGGAGTGGGAGACCGCCTTCGATGCGATGTCCGAAGGCCTGGCGGTGGTGGACGAAGGCGGACGCATCACCCGCGCCAACCGGTCGCTGGCGGCGCTGCTGGGGCGGGAGGTGGCCGAGGTCCAGGGACACGAGCTGGCATCGTCTCTCCTCGATCACCCCGCCGCCCTGAACGACTTCATGGAGGTGGCCCGGACGGGAGGCCGCCCCGTGCCCCTCGTGGCGCGCTCCCGCGTGGGCCGGGCGGTCCGCATCAACGCGGCCCGGATGCCTGCCGTCGGGCCGGTCTCTCCACTGGTGGTGCTGGTGGAAGACGTGACCGAACAGCAGACCATGGAATCCCAGCTGATCCAGAGCGAAAAACTGGCCGCCGTGGGCCAGCTGGTTTCAGGCGTAGCGCACGAGCTCAACAACCCCCTCACGTCCATCGCCGGCCTCTCCGAGTTCCTGCTCGAGCAGAAGGAGCTGGGCGAAAATGACCGGGGCCACCTGCGCGTGATTCACGAGCAGTCCGAGCGGGCGGGGCGCATCGTGCGGAACCTGCTGACCTTCGCCCGGAAGGCGCCGGCCGAGCGCGAGCGGGTGGATCTCACGGACGTCTTGCAGCGGACCCTGCTCCTGATGAGCTACGACTTGCGGCTCAAGGACGTGACGCTGGAGAAGGACTTCGCCTCGCTCCTGC
>Ga0070709_10000809_pt1 | contig 17439 bp, 16 predicted proteins | sample LARL51metaG_FD_65449 | JGI IMG/M metagenome (GOLD analysis project Ga0070709, IMG submission 65449) | Corn, switchgrass and miscanthus rhizosphere microbial communities from Kellogg Biological Station, Michigan, USA - LAR L5-1 metaG | ecosystem: Host-associated > Plants > Roots > Rhizosphere ...
CGGGCCTCGTTGTGCACGGGAACGCAGACGTAGATCATGGTGGTGGAATCTAGGCGAGGAGCCGGTACTGGGCCAAAGTGGCTTCTGCCATCGACTTAGCGGTAAAGCGAGGGTCGAGGGGAACGCGCACGGGATGGTTGAGCGCCTGAATGGTCTTGGCGGCAAGAACCTCCGCGTCCCCCACCGGCGCCAGCCATTCGGAGGGCACGATCTCGGGGAGTCCACCAGCCGCCGTCGCCACGACGGGCTTCGCCAGCGCGAGGGCCTGGAGCACCACGCTTCCCATCCCCTCTTCTCTTGAGGACATCACGAACACGCTCGCCTCCCGGATCAGGGCGTCCACCGGCTCGACATACCCCACCAGATGAACGATGTCCCCCACGCTTTGGTTCGCGATCTCACGCTGCAACGCGTCGTGTCGCGGGCCTTCGCCCGCAATCACCCAATGAAGCTGCGGCGCGCGGGCCCGGGCGCGGGCGGCGGCGCGGATCAGTGTCTCGTGATCCTTGTGGTCGACCAGTGCGGCGGCGTTCACGGCGAGTGGGAGGTGCGCGGGGAGTCCCAGGCGCATCCGAATGTCGGGGGCCTGCTGGGCGTTGGCGCGGATCTCGTCGGGGTCGATGCCGTCGGGAATGACGACGACGTCTCGCGGGTCGAGCCCGTCTTGGACGAGCACACGCTTCACGCCTTCGGAGACCGCGATGACCCGGTCGGCCCGCCGCCAGTTGGCGGACTTCACGTGGAAGTCGACGCGCCGATGCCCGATCACCACGTACGGGTTGGCGTCCGCCGCGCCGGTCGCCTTGTGCTCGGCGAACCACTTCGGCCCGAGCCGCCGGAGCCACAGGGCGAGCGTGAGGGCATGACTGTCATGGGCGTGGATGATGTCGGGTCGATAATTTCCCACGACTCGGCCCAGCGCGAGGAACGCGGAGAGGGACAGGCCGGATCTCCACTCCGCGCGGTGAACCGACACGCCCGCCTCTTCGGCCCGCCGGGCCAGCTGAGAGCCTCCCCTGGTGAACAGGCGATTCTGGAGTTCGGCGCGCCCCGCGAGCTCGCGGCACAACAGCCGGACCTGATTCTGCCCACCCCGCCACTCCCGGCCGGAGTCGACCTGGAGAACCCGCACGGTCAGCCGGCGCGGCGGACGCCGCCCAGCACGGTCCGGAGCTCGGCGAGCGTGAAGGGCTTGTGGAGAAACGGCCTGCCGAGGGATTCGAGGAAGTGCAGGGTATCGCCGCGCACCGTGTCTCCCGTGGCGAAGATCACCCGCTCGGCGACCTCCGGATGCTCACCCGCCAGTTTCTCATACATCTCTCTGCCGCCCAGACGCGGCATCCGGAGATCGCACACGATCACGTCGAAGGGCGCGCCGATGGCGCGGTCGACTGCATCACTGCCGTCGGAGGCGACCTCGACCGAATGACCCCAGGCCTCGAGCGTCGCGCGCATGTAGTGGAGAATGTGCGGCTCGTCGTCCACCACCAGCACCCGCAACGGTTCGCCCATGCCCCCGGGCACGGCGTGGGTGTCGCTCGTACGCGCCAACCCGGACCCCGGGAGCTCGACGGTGAACGTCGCGCCCTGATTCGGCGCCGAGTCGAGGGTGATCCGGCCGCCATGCTCTTTCACGATGCCCTGGGAGATCGAGAGGCCGAGCCCGGTGCCCTGGCCTTCGGGCTTGGTCGTGAAGAATGGCTCGAAGACGCGTTGGGTCAGGTCCTCGGCAATGCCGGGCCCGTCATCGGCAATCGAGACGGAACATCCGTCGAGCCACCGGCGGGCGGTGATCCAGATGTGGCCGCCCCCCGGCCGCTTGAGGCTGGCGATGGCTTGCGCCGCGTTCACGATCAGGTTGACGAAGACCTGCTTGATCTGGTTCGCGTTCACCGCGATGGGCGGAATGGCGGGCTCGATCTCGAGTGCGGCTTCGACCTTGAGGGCCATCAGCTGGTTGCGCAGCAAGGCGAGCGTGGATTCGAGGAGGGGACGGATCGACTGCGATTGCCGTTCGCCTTCCTGTTTCCGTGCGAAGGACAACAGGTTCCGCACGATGGTCGCGGCCCGCTCGGCCTCCTGGCGGATCACCAGCAGGGGCTCGGCCAGGGCGGGAGGGATCTCGCCTGCCTCCGCCAGGAAGTCCGAAAACCCCACCACCGAGGCGAGCGGGTTGTTGAGATCGTGCGCCACGCCGGCGATGAGCTGGCCCATGGCCGACATCTTCTCGGACTGAATCAGCTGGTCCTGGAGATGATGGCGGTCGGTCGTGTCTTCAAACAGGAGGACGGCGGTGCCGATGTCCGCGCCCGCCATGCGGGTCGCGCTGACCGCGAACACCCGTTCCCCCGACCGGATTTCGATCGCGGCGGCCCCCGGTTGCTCGAGCACGCGGGACACGATGTCGGCCCAGGCGGGCGGCACGAGGGAAAGCCACGCGCGCCCGGGGAGGGCCGTCACCGGCACCTGAATCAGGTCCGCGAACACGCGGTTGGCGCGGCGCACGATGCCCTGGCCGTCCACGATGCAGATCGCCTGCGAGATGGAGTCGGCCGTCAGCTCCCACTCGCGCTTGCCGACCGACAGGAGCTCCACGAGCCGCGCGTTGGCGAGGGCGATGGCCGCCTTGGCGCACACCACCTTCACATAGGCCAGCTCGGGTTCGCCGAACGCCAGCGGCTTGTCAGCCCCGATGGAGACGGCGCCGATGGCCCGGCCCACGGCGAGGAGTGGGGCGCCGATCCAGGAGGCCGGCGGATCCATGACTCCCGGGGAACCGGCCCGCGCGGCCTCGGCGGTGACGTTCTTGGGGATCACGAGCGGGCCTTTGCGCAGCGCGAGCTGCAGGAGCGCATCGTCGGTCCCGGTGGGCGTGGGGGACTGATCGTGGACGACGGTGAGGTGATTGGATTCGAGATCCAGCAGGACGACGGAGAGCCGGCTGGGATGGAGCGGCTCCTCGAACGCGCGGGCCATCACATCGACCACGGTGCTGGGGCGGAATGCGCTGGACAGCTCGGAAGAGATCGCGGTCAGCCGGTCCAAGATGGAGACGGCGGCGTCGGGAACTCCTCGCTTCACCCGACCGCCTGGACCCCGAGGGCGGCCTCGGCAAAAGCCCGGAAGAGCCCGACCTCAGGCCGGTCCTCTGGGTGCCACTGCACGCCGATGAGCCACTGACCTGCGGGTTCCCGCAGTTCGACGGCCTCCACGACGTCGTCCCGGGCTCGTGCCACGACCGTCAGGGCCGGCGCGACGTCTTTCAGCGCCTGGTGGTGCCGGCTGTTGGTGTTGAGGGTCCGGCTCTTCACCGTGCGACACAGCAGCGACAGAGGATCGATCGCGACGTCGTGCGGCTCGGCGTCGTGCGCGAGTGGGCCCGGGCACTCGCTCGGCAAGTCCTGATGCAGCGTGCCCCCGAGGGCGACGTTCAGGATCTGCATCCCACGGCAGATGGCGAGTATGGGGATTCCCAGGTCGAGGGCGGTCCGCACCAGCGTCGCTTCGACCTCGTCACGCTGGCGGTCGACGGGACCGAGCCGGGGATGAGGAGGAGCGCCGTACATCGCCGGGTCTACATCCTCGCCACCGGAGAGGACGAGTCCCCCCGTGGACCTGAGCGCAACCGCCGTGCGTGATGGATTCATCGAGGTGGGGAGGACGACAGGGGCGAGGCCGACCGCCTCGAGCGCTTGAACATACGCTGTGCGCAGCAGCACCCCTTCGTGGTGGTCGGAGCGGCGCGCGGCCGTCACGGCGACGAGAGTCATCGCGTCGCGCGCGCCGAATCCCCGAGCAGCGGACACGTGGGGTTCGAGACCCCGGTCCAATCCACGCGGACGCCGAAGAGGGGAACGTCCGCGCCGCCACTCGAGATCGTTCCCAGCTTGGGGTAGCCGCGCGGCGCGGGCGATTCGTAGACCATGACGCCCTGGACCCGCGACGAGGTGTCATCCACCACGAGGAGTCCGAAGCCGCCGGCTCCGGGAATCGGAAAGCTGGGACCGGCGTAACGCAGGACGAGGTTCTTGGACGCGTCGTAGCCCACGACGACCGAGCCCGGCTCCTTGCCGGCCACGCGGCCCGGGAGAGACGCCGGGAGTCCGCGGGGGGCTTCGGTCAGCACCATCCGCGGGTCCTGCAGCTGTTCCTGAATCACCGTCGGTCCCACCACATATCCCAGCCCGCACACGGGGGACCCGCTCCGGCCCGTGCCGCAGGCGAGGAGTACACCGAGGAGCAGGAACACCGGTGAGGCGCGCATGCGTCGAAAGGTACTAGTAGACGTACGTCGCCGTCATGGTGACGGTCGCGACGGGCTCCAGAGTCCGGGGCGCCAGGGCGTAGACGTAGTTGAGCACATTGGTCGCGAGGAGCCGCAGGTCGAAGGCGCCGAGGCGCCAGCCGGCCCGGAGATCGAGCACTTTGGCCGCCACCCGGGGGTCCGTGGTGTAGAGCTCCACGCGATCGATACGGCTCGAGTAGCGGAAATCCACGCCCACCGACGCGGGCCCCCGCACGTAGTCCGCCGACAGCGTCAGGAGATGTCGTGGGCGGAAGGGGAGGGGCCGGTTGGGGGTGGAGTCGGTGGCCAGCTCGCGGGCATCCAGGTACGTGTAGGCGACGCCGAGGGTGAGAGCCGGCGTGAACGGGGTGGCCCGTGCGCTCACGTCCAGGCCGGTCAGCCGCGCCCGCTGGAGGTTCTGGAACTGGATCGTGTCCCCGGCCAGCGCCGGCGAGATGTAGTTCGACGCCCGGGTCTGGAAGATCGCGGCGTCGGTGGTGAGCCAGGGTGCGATCACCGCGGCGTTGCCGATCTCCCCGCTCCACGCGGTCTCGGGCCTGAGCCCCGGATTGGGCACCGCATTGAAGGGCGGGATCGGCAGGGTGACGAACTTCTCGGCGAGGGACGGCGCCCGAAATCCCCGTCCCACCGAAGCCCGCCAGATCCCGATCTCCGAAGGCAGCACCGCCGCCAGGTGCGGGCTGATCACCGCCGTCATCCCGCCGCCGTCGTCGGCCAGGAGGTCCACCCGCGTGCCCCCGGTGAGCCGCGCCCTGCCCACCACCCGCTCGGCTTCCCCGTACGCCGCGAACTGTTCCTGCGTGTGATTGTGGAAGAGGTCGCTCGTGACTTGGGACTCCGTGGCTTCGGCACCCACCGTGACGGTCTGGTCCTTGGACGGCGTCCGGACCATCCGTCCCTCGGCCCCGAACCGGTCGGCGACCGCGAAGTCGTTGTTGGTCTTGGGCTGGAAATCCGTGAAGTGGGTCCGGAGCCACGACGCCCGGGCCATCCACGTGGTGTTCTCGTCGGGCGTGCGCGTGACGGTGGCGGTCAAGTAGCCATGATCGGAGCGCGTGTGGTTCCCCGAGTCGGCGTCGGCCACCCTGAAGGGTTGGAAGGTGAGGCCCCGCATGTTGGCGCATTCGTTCGGGCCGCACCACGCGAGCGGCACCTGGTACTGGTGGGTGGCCCAGGTGCCGGTGAAGAGCACGTGCGTCACCGGGTCGGGCAGCCATTCACCTCTCCCCGCCACCTGCAGGTGGTCCGAGGCGTCCTGCTGGCGATACCCGTCCGAATGCCGGCCCCCGACGGTCAGGGCGCCGCGGAACTGGTCCGTCCCGAAGGACCCCGTCAGCGAGCCTCCGCCCTGCATGCCGGTGAAGTTGCGGAACTTCCAGAGGGAATCGGGCGGGTTGGCGAATCCGCCGCCGAAGAAGCGCACGCGGCCGTGGATGCCTTCGGGGATATCACGCGTGATGATGTTCACCACGCCGCCCAGAGCCGCCGATCCGTACAGTGAGCTGCCAGCGCCCTTCACCACTTCCACGCGCTCCGCGTCATCCACGGGCACCAGGTCCCAGTCGATGCCGCCGCGGTCCCCCTCGTTCATGGGGACCCCGTCGACCAGGAGGAGCACCCGGGCACCCAGTCCCTGCTCGAAACCGGAGGAGCCGCGGATGTTGATCTGTCCGTTGATGAACTGGACGCCGGGGACTCGATTGACCGCCTCGTCGATGGTGTTCACCGCGTGGCGCGCGATGGCGCTGTCGGACAACACCGCGACGGAGGCGGAGACGTTCTCGAGCGACTCCGGGCGCTTCCCGGCGGTTACGACGAGCCCCGGGAGGTAGAATACGCCGGCCCGGAGTGTGACGGTCCACGTCACCGAGTCGCCCGCCGGAACCGTGAGGTCGGCGGAGTCTGGACGGAAGGCGAAGGCCACCACGCGGACCCGGACGGACCCGGCGGGAATCCTCTCCAACCGGAAACGGCCATCGGCGCCGGTGAGCGTGAACGCCACGCCGACGGCATCGATCTTGGCGCCAGCCACCGGCGCACCCGCGCTGTCCCGCACCGATCCGACGATGGTGCCGGTCTGCTGCGCCGCCGCGGGCAGCGCCAGCCCGGCGGTGAGGAGGAAGACGAGGCGGCGCGTCACGGCGGGAAGAAGTAGGACACGCTGTGCATGTTGGCGAAGTCGACCACGAAGTCGATGTCGCCCGTGCCCGAAGACTTGACGGTCACCACTCCCGGCTTGGTCGTGTCCGCGAGGTCACGGTAGTAGCCCGCCTCCATCAGGTGGGAATCGGCGTTGGCCGTGTCGGCGGGATTCAGCCCGACCTTGGCCCACACGGCGAGAATCCAGTGATACTGGTTGTTCAGGAGCGAGAGGGAGTAGGCCTCGACGGTGTCTCCCGGTGTGGGCAGGGTCAACTGTTGCGGCGGGAAGGGAAGGAAATTGAACAGATCCGCGCGACTCTGCGGGAAATTGCCGTAGGCCACGATGTAGAGGGCGAGGGTGCTGTCCGGCACGGCGCCCCGGAAGGTGATGTGCCCGCAAACGCCCACCAAATGCGGGTCGCATATCGTGGTCGGCTGGAGGCCGTCGTTGCACCCCAGCATCAGAGCGAGGACCAGGTATCGTAGGCGCCGCATCTCCAAGCAATCTGGCCACTTCCGGCGCTCCGTCAACTTGACCGGGCCATCGGGGACCCGCACTTTTCGGCCATGCCTCTCTACGAATACCGCTGCACCGCGTGCGACGAGGTGTTTACGGAGCAACTCCCCATTTCGGAACATGGCAAGCGCCGTCCGGTGTGCCCCGCGTGCGGCTCACGTGCGGTCGAGCCCGTGCTGTCCACGTTCTTCGCCAAGACCATCCGCAAGAGTTGACCGACAAGGTGTTCGAGCGCTTGCGAGACGCCCTTCGGGCCGCCCTCGACGCCGCGACGCCGCCCGCGGACCTGCGCCAGCTGGCTGGCCAGATGCGCGAGGCCGTGGTGGACGCCAAAGTCGCCGTCCGCGAGGTCCGTGAGGCCCTGAAGCGCACGGAAATCGAGGTGGCCGGCGAGCGGCAGAAACTGGCGGATGCGGAGCGGCGGGGGCGGTTGGCGGGAGAGATTCAGGACGCCGAGACCGTGGAGGTGGCGAACCGGTTCGCGGGGAAGCACCGGGACCGTTTGGCCATGCTCGAGAAGAAGCTGGCCGCCCAGCAGGAGGAGCTGGCCCTGGCCGAGAAGGAGCTCCACGACATGCAGTCGCAGCTCTCGGTGGCCGATCAATCGCGCGTGGGCAGTGAGCGGAGCACCGAGGAGGCCTGGCGGGAGATCCAGCGCGCGGGGGGCACCCGCCCGGGCGTGGATCCCGAGGATGATCTGCTCAAGTCGCAGATGGAGCGGGCGCAGCGGGAGGCGGCCGCCGACCGGCAGCTCGATGAACTCAAGAAGAAACTGCGAAAGGACTGAGCCGATGCTGCTGCTTCTGCTGGCCCTGCAGAACCCGGTTCCCCTCCCGACCACGGCACCCGCCGACTTCACCAAACGCGCCCACACCTACAGCATCGTGGCCTACGATTCCGCCACGGGAGATCTGGGCATCGCGGTGGAATCCAAGTTCCCGAATGTCGGCGGCATCGTGCCCTGGGCGCGCGCGGGCGTGGGGGCGGTGGCGAGCCAGTCGCTCGGCAACACGCATTACGGCAATGAGGGGCTGGACCTGATCGCGCAGGGCGCCACGGCACCCGAGGCCATGCGCATCGTGATGCGGTCCGACCCGCGCCCGTCGCAGCGGCAGGTGGGGATGGTGGACGCCATGGGCAATGCGGCGAGCTGGACCGGCGACTCCTGCTTCGACTGGGCCGGCGGCCGCACGCTCGGGGCCGGCGGCATGATCGTCCTGGGCGGCAAGGGTCAGATGATCGTGGGCCGTGGCTTCGCGGCCCAGGCGAACATCATGGTGTCGGACCAGACGGTGAAGAACCTGGCCGACGCGTTCCTGGCGGCGAAGGGGTCGTTGGCGGACCGATTGATGGCGGCCCTGCACGCGGGGCAGGCCGGGGGCGGCGACAAGCGGGGGATGGAGTCGGCGGCGTTGCTGGTGGTCCGGAAGAACGCCGGATATCTGGGCAACAACGACCGCTACATCGACATCCGGGTCTACGACGACACCAATCCCATCCGCGAACTCGACCGGCTCTACCGGCTCCACCAGCTCTACTTCTTCACGTCCAAGCCTGAAGATCTGATCCCCATCACGCCCGACATCGTGAAGGAGCTGGAGCCGATTCTCCTGCGCGAGCCGGTGAATCAGAAGGAGAAGTGGCTGGCGGCGCCGCAGGGCACGGCCAATCAGACCTTCCTCGAGGCGCTCGCCAACTTCATGTACTGGGAGAACTACGACGTGCGAGTCCGCATGGACGGGAAGATCGACCGCATTGCGCTCGAGGATATCCTGGCCCGGAGAAAGAAATGACCGCGCCGGCGGCGGCCCCGCGCGACACGTCTTTCTTCGGGCATCCGCGGGGGCTGTCCACCCTCTTTTTCCTCGAGCTGTGGGAACGGTTCAGCTACTACGGCATGCGGGCCTTCCTGATCCTCTACATGGTGCACGCACTCGGCTTTGACGACGCGCACGGTGGACGGGTGTACGGGAACTACACGTCGGCCGCGTGGGGGGCCGCCATCTTCGGCGGCATTATCGCCGATCGGTGGCTGGGGCAGTACCGGAGCGTGCTCCTGGGGGGCATCATCATTGCCCTCGGGCATTTCACGCTGGCCTTCCACCCGCTGCCGTTCTTCTACGCTGGCCTCACGCTCATCGTGGTGGGCACGGGCCTCCTCAAACCCAACGTCTCCGGCATTGTGGGTGCCCTGTACGAGACGGGCGATGAACGTCGGGACGCCGGGTTTTCCATCTTCTACATGGGCATCAACTCGGGCGCCTTCCTGGGACCGATTATCGCGGGCTACCTCGCCCAACAAGTGGACTGGCACATCGGGTTCCTCTGTGCCGGGATCGGCATGACCCTGGGGCTGGTGCAGTTCGTCCTGCACCGGGATCGACTCCGTCCTGCCATCGAGCGACTGGCCCGACGCCCCAAGCCGGCGGCGGTGACGCAGACCGGTGCCACCGGAGGCACGGGCGGGGGCGGGGGCGGGGGCGGGGGCTCCACATTCCTGACGCTCACCGGCGTGGAATGGAAGCGCATTGCCGCGATGGGATTCTTCTTCCTCGGCGCCGCCGTGTTCTGGGGCGCCTACGAGCAGGCGGGGTCGAGCTTGAATCTCTTCGGCGATCGCTACACCACGCTCACCATTCTAGGCTACCACTTCCCGTCCAGCTGGTACGTGGCGGTTCAGGCCATCTTCGTGATCCTGCTCGCTCCCGGCTTCGCCTGGCTCTGGATCCGACTGGGCAAGTACGAACCGTCGACGCCGACGAAGTTCGCGATGGGCCTGTTCTTCGTCGGCCTCTCGTTCCTGTTCCTGCTCCCCGCGGCGTACGCGATTCAGGCGTCTCCCGGGCTTCGCGTATCACCGTTCTGGCTGGTCGGGTGCTACTTCATCCAGGAGCTGGCGGAGCTGTCCATCTCACCAGTGGGGCTGTCCGTCTTCACGAAACTGTCGCCGGTCAAGCTGGTCGGCATGATGCTCGGCGTCTGGTTCCTCGCGGATGCCATTGGCAACAAGGTGGCGGGTTTCGCCGCGGGGTTCATCTCCACCGCGCCGATGCAGGAGCTGTTCCTCACGGTGGCGGGCGTGTGCATCGGTGCTTCGGTGATCGCCTTCGCCCTGGTGCCTCCGGTGAAGAAGCTCATGGGTGGCGTGCGGTGAGGCTCGGTGGGGTCGGCTCTTGGGTTCCCCGGGCTCGCGCCCGGGGTTATGAACGGCCCTGGCGATGGCGTTGGTTGCCGGCTCTCGTCCTGTTGTGCCTCGCCGGACCAGCGACCGCCCAGACCAAGGTCGTCCTCCTGGGCACCGGGTTCCCCCGCCCCGATCCGAACGCCTGGGGCCCTGCCACCGCGGTAGTCGTGGGCGACCGGGTGTTCCTGGTAGACGCCGGAGTCGGCGTCGAGCGCCGGATGGCGGCCGCGCACCTGCCGATCAACGGCCCCACCGCGCTCTTCATCACGCACCTCCACTCCGACCACACGCTCGGCCTCGCCGATGTCATTCTCACCAGCTGGGTGATGCAGCGCCGGGGGGCCCTCCACGTCTATGGCCCACCGGGGCTCCAGGCGATGGTCGATCACCTGATGGCCGCCTACGCCGTGGACCTGAAGGCCCGCACCGAAGGCCTGGAGCACGAGACGCTCGACAATTCCCGTGTGGCGGTCCAGGAGATCGCTCCCGGCGTGCTCTACGACTCGGCGGGCGTGAAGGTCACGGCCTTTCGCGTGGACCATGGCACGCTCGAGGCCTACGGGTACCGCTTCGACACTCCGGGGCGGGTGGTGGTCATCTCCGGGGACACCCGGCCCAGCGAAGCGCTCGTGAAGGCCTCAGCCGGTGCGGACGTCCTGGTACACGAGGTGTATTCGGGATCTCACCTGAAGGTCGAGGACCGGCCCGGAGGCGCGGATTGGCCCACGTACATGAAGTCCCTTCATACCTCCGATGTCGAGCTGGGGCAGTTGGCGGAGCGGATCCATCCCCAGCTCCTCGTGCTGACGCATGTCATTCGCATGGGGGCGACGGATGACGAGATGCTGGCGGCGGTGCGGCAGGGGTTCAAGGGTGCGGTCGTGATGGGGAGGGACTTGGGGGAGTACTGACGGTGGTCCCGATATCCTCTCTCGTGAGCCCCGGACTTGCGTCCGGGGTCATGTAAATCAACGGATGCTGTCTGGTGTTCATGACCCCGGGCGCAAGCCCGGGTTAGGGGGCTACATCGGCTTTCCCCCAAAGTGACAAGCCGCCCACTGCTCACCACCGAAGTCCTCGAGCCCCGGAATCTCCGACGCGCAGCGCGAATCCTTCAGCGGATGCGGACACCGCGGATGAAACCGGCACCCCGACGGCGGATGGGTCGGTGACGGGACATCTCCAGACAAGACGATACGCGACCGGGGCGCATCCGGGTCCGGGACCGGCACGGCGGAGAGCAGGGCGCGGGTGTAGGGATGCCGCGGCGACGAGTAGATGCGGTCCGTGGGCCCCCGCTCGACGATCTGTCCCGCGTACATCACGGCGACGTCATCCGCGACATGGCGGACCACGGCCAGGTCATGGGCAATGAAGAGATAGGTCAGGCCGTGGGTCCGCTGGAGGTCGCGGAGGAGGGTGAGCACCTGCGCCTGCACGGAAACATCGAGGGCAGTGACGGGTTCGTCACAGATCAGGAATCGGGGACGTACCGCGAGCGCCCGCGCGATTCCCACCCGCTGCCGCTGGCCGCCGGAGAGCTCGTGCGGATACCGCGGCGCGAATGACGGGTCGAGACCCACCTCCCCGAGCAGCTCGGCGACGCGCGCCGGGCGCTCCGGCCGGGCCGCGAGGCGATGGATGATCAGAGGCTCGGCAATGGCGTCGCCGACCGTCATCCGCGGGTTGAGGGACCCCGACGGATCCTGAAAGATCACCTGCATGCTCCGCCGCAACGCGCGCAGGGGACCACTCGAGAGCCTGAAGACGTCGAGGCCGTCGAAAGTGAACCGGCCTTCCGTGGGCTCGACCAGCCGGAGCAGCGTGCGGCCCACCGTGGTTTTTCCCGATCCGGTTTCGCCCACGAGCGCCAGCGTTTTCCCCGCGTCGATCGAGAAGGAAACCCCATCCACCGCGCGCACCGGCGCTGACGGCTTGAGGCCCAGCCAGCCGCGGCTCCCGCGGTAGTGCTTGACCAGCCCGTCGACCTGGACCAGGGCACTCATGGCGCCGGCGGCTTCCTGCGGGCCGGCTCCTGGACCAGCCAGCACCGGGCCGACTGGCCCGGGCGAGGGCCGCTGAGCAGGGGCGGTTCTTCGGTGCGGCACCGGTCCCAGGCATGGGGACAGCGGGGATGAAAGCGGCACCCCGGGGGCCAGTCCGTCGCCGGCGGCACCGACCCGGGAATGCCTTTCAGCACTCCACGGCCGCTCTCGAGCCGCGGCACCGAGGCCAGGAGCCCCGCCGTGTAGGGGTGGAGTGGCGCGGCGAACAGGTCTCTCGTGGCGGAGGTCTCCACCACTTGTCCCGCGTACATCACGACCACACGGTCGGCGGCGCCGGCGACGATGCCCAGATCGTGGGTGATGAGCATGACCGCCATGCCCATGTCGGCCTGGGTCTTTTCCAGGAGCTCCAGGATCTGCGCCTGCACGGTGACATCGAGCGCCGTAGTCGGCTCGTCCGCGATGAGGATTTTGGGGCGACACATGAGGGCCATCGCGATCATCACGCGCTGGCAGGTGCCCCCTGACAGCTGATGCGGATACTCGTAGGCACGGGCGTCGGCATCGGGCACGCCCACTTGATTCAGCATGTCCACGGCCCGGATCCATGCCTCCGGCTTCGAAAGCCCCAGGTGCACCCGCGCCACCTCGGCGATCTGGTCGCCGACGGTGAACACCGGATTGAGGGAGCTCATCGGCTCCTGAAACACCATGGCGATCTGGTTCCCGCGGACCGCCCGCAGCTCGGCGGGCGACAGCGTGAGGAGGTTGCGGCCTTCGAACTCGATGAGGCTTCCCGGCATGATGTGGCCGGGGGGTTCGGGGATCAGGCGGAGGATGGAAAGGGAGGTGACCGTCTTCCCGGACCCCGACTCGCCCACGATGCCGAGGGTTTCACCTGGACGCAGGTCGAGTGATACGCCGTCCACGGCGCGCGCCGTGCCGGCGCCCGTGACGAAGTACGTCTTCAGGTCGCGGATCGACAGCACGGGGGGAGGCGTCGCGGCCGTCTCGCTCACGCGTGCTCCGGACGGGGATCGAAGGCGTCGCGCAGGGCGTCCCCCACGGCATTCCAGGACATGACGACGATCGCGATGGTCAGGCCCGGAAAAAAGCTCGTCCAGGGTGCCAGCGCCAGTTGCGCCTGCCCGTCGGCCACCATCGTGCCCCAGGACGGCGTCGGCGGCTGCACGCCGAACCCGAGGAACGAGAGGCCGGCTTCGAGGAGCATCACATTGCCCACCGAGAGCACGGCGGACACGATGATCGGCGCCAGGGCGGCGGGGAGCAGGTGTCGGATGAGGACGCGTGCCGGCGACGCGCCGAGGGCTCGAGCGGCGTCCACAAACGGCCGGCCGCGCAGGGACAGCGCCTCCGCGCGCACCAGGCGGCTGGTGGTGAACCACCCCGTGAGGCCGAGCAGGAGCACGAGGAGAGTCAGGGGGATCCGGTTCCAGTAGGCCACGGCGAGGAGCAGCATGAAAATCCGGGGCACGGCCAGGCCGATGTCCACGAGCCGCATCAGCACCGCATCGATCCAGCCCCGCGCGTACCCGGCCACCGCACCGATGGTGACGCCGACGGTCATCGCGACCAGGGTGGCCAGGAGCGCTACGCCCAGGGACACGCGGCCCCCGTAGATCAGCCGGCTCCAGATGTCGGAGCTGTAGGCGTCGGTTCCGAGCGGATGGGCCCACGACGGTGGGGCGTTCTGCAGGGTGACGATGCCGGGCTGCGCGGCCGGGTCGTAGGGCGCGATGAGCGGCGCGAGGGCCGCCATGACGGCAAAAAACATGAGCACCCGCAGGCCCCACACTCCCCCGGGGTGCGCGAAGAACCGCCGGGCACTTCCCTGGGCCTGGGTCCGGCGCCGCAGGAGCTCGACCGCGGCGATCGTCACCACCGTGGCGCCGACCAAGGCGAGCGTGGGCCGCGCCATCACGCGGCACGCTCCCGGATGCGCGGATCGGCGGCGGCGTAGAGCACGTCGGCCAGCAGAGATCCGGTGACCACCAACGCGCTCGCCACGATGGCCACGGCGGTGACCAGGGCATGGTCGCGGGCGAGCACCGCGTCAGTGGCGAGGCGGCCCATGCCGGGCCAGGAAAAAACGCTTTCGATCAGGACGGACCCGGTGAGCAGAAAGGGCAGGGACAGTCCGGCGAGCGTGATCAGGGGCAAGAGGGAGTTCCGCAGGGCGTGAACCAGGAGGACACGCCGTTCTCTCACGCCTTTGGCGCGTGCCGTCCGCACGAACTCGCGCCCCAGGGTCTCGAGCAGGGCGGCGCGCTGATATCGTGCGGTGCCGGCCGCTCCCACCAGGCCGAGCGTGAGCGCCGGGAGGGCAAGGTGGTGAAGCCGGTCTCCGACCTGCCCCAGGAAGGGCAGGCTGTCGGACAGCCCGGGCGAGGACGTGAATCCCGGCGGGAACCAGTGGAGCCAATCGGCGAACACGAAGACCAGCACCAGTCCGAGCCAGAAGGCCGGCACGGAATAGATGAAGAGCGTGACGTTGGAGAGTACCACATCGGTCGTCCGCCGGGCGCGGGCGGCCAGAATGACGCCGAGCACGAGACCCAGGCCGAGGTCGAGCGCCAGCGCAGTGCCTGCCAGGAGCAGGGTGTTGGGGAGCGCGGTCCCCAGTGCATCCCGGACGGACTGACCCCGGCTGAAGGCGTATCCCAGGTTCCCCCGCGACAAGTTCCGGAGGTACAGGACGTATTGGGCGGGAAGGGGACGATCGAGCCCGAACTGGCGGTTGAGGCGGGCCACCACGGCGGTGTCGACCGGGCGGTCGGGGGGCGGCAGAAACGGCGAACCCGGCGCCAGGTGGATGGCGACGAAGGTGAGGGACGTGACGGCGAACACGATGGCGGCCGCGGCGGCGATGCGCCGGATCAGCCAGGCGCCACCCACCTCAGTGGTCCGCGCGATCTCGATCGATGAGACGGTCGGCGGGGATCCGCCAGGTCCACACCAGGGCCCAGTACGAGTCGGGCCGGAGCTTCACGTCGGCGATGCGCGAGCTGACGGCCGCCACGTTGTCGGGCGCGGCCAGCCAGATGCCGGGTGCGTCGGCGTTGATGATGTTCAGCGCCCCGCGCCAATACCCGCGCGACTGCTTCACCGTAGCGGCCGTCGTCGCCAGGTTCACCAGGCGGTCGAAGTCGTCGTTGGACCAATGGCTGTAGTTGTTGGGCGCGCCATGGGTCCAGTGTTGCACGATGCCCGATGCCGGCGTCGGGTCGGAGTTGAACACCTGGATCACCGCGTCGAACTTGCCGGACGTCAGGCGGTCCGCGATCAGATTCTGGTCGAGGGGCTGGATCTGCAGATCCACGCCGACCGCCTTCCATTGGGCCTGCATCAGGCGGGCAAACGCCTGCCGCGCGCCGCTCGTGGCCGTGAACGTCACCTCGAGTGAGAGACGGACCGAGTCCTTGACGCGGATGCCGTCGGGTCCGAGGCGCCACCCGTGCGCGGACAGGAGGCGCGCGGCGCCGGCGCTGTCGAACGGGATGGTGCGTACCGAGTCCCAGATGGGCCACCACTGCGGGATCGGCCCCGGCGGGACCTTGCCGTACGACCCGACGACGTTCGTCAGCATGCTCTGACGGTCCAGGGCCATGGTCAGGGCCCGGCGGACCTCGCGATCGCCCAGGATGGGGTGCGGCCGGGACGAATCGCCGTTCGCCCGGGTATTGAGCTCGACGTACATGTAGTTCGAGCCCGGATACGGAATCACCGACACGCCCGGCGTCTTCTTCACCTGCTCGATGTTGGCCGGGGAGCCGAGGAACTCGAGGGCGTCCGCCTGGTTGGTGACGATGTCGCTCACGGCCGCCGGCAGGTTCGCGACGATCTTCCAGACCAGGCGGCGGATGTGCGGCCGCCCTTCGAAGAACGTGGAGTCCGCGGCCAGCTCGATGGTTTGCCCCGGCGTCATGCTCACGAAGCGGTACGGCCCGTCGCCGATGGGGTGCTGTCCGAAGCCGGCGGTCAACCAGTCGGTGCGGGGCACCTGGGCGAGCAGGTGCTGCGGGATGATCCACATCTGGTACACGGCGTCGTAGAACGCCGTCGGATAGGGCTCCTTGAACCGGAAGACCGCCGTGACGGAGTCACGCACCGTCACCGACGCGATCTTGGTCAGCGCGTTCCGCGCCGACGAGTTGACCACCGGGTCCCGGTACGCGTCGAACGAGAACGCGACGTCGTTCGCCGTGACGGGAACGCCGTCCTGCCAGCGGGCTCGCGGATCCAGATGGAAGACGAGGGTTTTCGCGTCGTCCCACTCCCAGCGCGTCGCCAGCCGGGGTACGAACCCCGAGTCACCGACGGTGTTGCCGGCCATACCCAAGTCGGCGAGCCGGAGGAAGACCTGCTCGATGACGTCCCGCGCGGCCGTGTTGTCGATTTCCGTCGGCAGGAGGGTCTTCGGATTGTTCGCGGTGACGAAGACGACGGTGCCGCAGTAGTCGCCCTTGCAGGACCCGCGGGACGAGCACGCGATGGCGAGGGGCAGGGCGGCGAGGGCCGGGAGAGCAATGCGGAAGTTCATACGCCGCCTAACATTCAATGCCGGGCCTATCGGCGCCAGGTCCAATCGGCGTCACGAAAACGACCGGCTGGGACGAATCGAGCGGGCGCCAGCACCGGTGACGGCGCCCAGGACGACACGATGGCGTCCGCGACCTCGTCGAACGACACCGGCCGTCCTGTCAACGCCCGTAATGTGGTCTCCCCGCCCTCAGGCGCGGTACCCAGCGTCACCGACCGTACCAATTCCTGAGATCCGTCGAGCAGGATGGATCCGTGTTGCAGGAAGGCATCCCCTTCGCGGACCTGTGCCGAGCCGACGATTTTTTTGCGGTCGACGATCACTTCACCACCCGCGGCGGACGCGAAGCAGGCACCGGCGCCGACTCCCGCGGCCCGGACGGCGGGAGCCACCGATGCGGCGACGCCCAAAGTGCGCAAGGCCGTGGCGATGCGTTCATGAATCACCCGGTATCCCTGGGCGAGTGTCCCGAACAGCGCGACGGGTGCGGCGACCGCATACGTGAGCTCACCGTCGTGCCACACGGCGCGGCCGCCCGTCGGCCGGCGCACCACGGAAATCCCGCGCCGCTCGATTTCCGCGCGATCGTAACGGGTGAGGGCGGACTCGTTGCGTCCGAAGGAGAGGCAGGGGGGGTCCCAACGATAAAGGCGGAGGAACGCGTGCCCCGTTCGCCCCGCCTCTTCGAGTAAGGCCTGGTCACTGGCCATGTTGATTGCGCCC
>Ga0070709_10000811_pt1 | contig 17423 bp, 16 predicted proteins | sample LARL51metaG_FD_65449 | JGI IMG/M metagenome (GOLD analysis project Ga0070709, IMG submission 65449) | Corn, switchgrass and miscanthus rhizosphere microbial communities from Kellogg Biological Station, Michigan, USA - LAR L5-1 metaG | ecosystem: Host-associated > Plants > Roots > Rhizosphere ...
AGCCGGGCGAGGACCTGGTCAGCGTCCTGGTCGCCGTCGACGACGACATGCTCACCACGCAAGAGCTGCTGTCGACCCTGTTCCAGCTCGTGGTCGCCGGTCATGACACCACGGCCAGCCTCATCGGCAACGGCGTCGTGGCCCTGCTCGATTACCCGCGCCAGCTCCAGGCGCTGCTGGCCGATCCCGGGCGGATGCCCGCCGCGATCGATGAGCTCATCAGGTTCACCGCTCCGGTCCCCCATGCCACGTTCCGGGTAACGACCGAGCCGGTGACCGTCGGCGGCGTGGAGATCCCCGCCCGCGAACAGGTGCTGGTGTGCCTGGGCTCGGCCAACCGCGATCCCGGCCGCTTCCCGGCGCCCCACACCTTCGACATCGGCCGCGGCGACGGGACGAACCTGGGGCTCGGCCACGGCATTCACTACTGCCTCGGCGCGCCGCTGGCCCGGCTCGAAGCGCGGGTCGCGTTCGAGGCATTGCTCGGCCGTCACCCCGGCCTGCTGCTGGCCGCCGATCGTGACGCGCTCACGTGGACGCACGGCGACGGCCTGGTCCTGCGCGGCCTCGCCTCGCTTCCCGTCGTCCTCGGGCCCAGTTCCATCCCATCGAAATCAAGGAGACACCGATGACCACCACCGACCGTCCCGTCGACAACGGCGTAAACGTGCAGGCCCTGCTCGACGCCCGCGACGCGCTGTCCGCCGCGCCAGAAGCCGCCCAGTTCACCTGGCGGGCCAGCTGCACCTGGCGCAACGGCACGCACAGCCAGTCCACGGTGGCCGGGTTCACCGGCCTCGGCGGCGAGCAGCGGCACCGCACCACCTATGAGTTCGACGTCGACCACCCCGAGTGCTTCGCAGCCGCGGACAACGGCGCCACCCCGGTGGAGTTCGTCCTGGTCGGCCTCGTCGGGTGCCTGACCGCCGGCGTCGCCTCTGTCGCCCAGCACCGCGGCATTCAGCTCCGCTCGGTCACGGCCGTCATCGAAGGCGACATGAACGTCCTGGGCATCCTCGGCGCCGACCCCGGCATCCGCAACGGCTTCGAGGAGATCACCGTCCGGTTCCGCATTGATGCAGACGCGTCCCGCGACGAACTGGAGGCGATGCTGGCCCAGGCGCAGAAGCGCTCGGCGGTCTTCGACGTCGTGACCAACCCGGTCAAGGTACTGGTCGAGCTGGCCTGACTGCCACGCCCTGGCCCGCCTTCATTTCGGTGGGGCGGGCAAGGGGGGCGGGCGCCTGGGGACCGGGGTGGAGACCACGATGGAAGTGGTCGTGTTGCCGTAGGCGAGGAACCGGTCGAGGGTGGCTTCCAGCTGCTCGATGGCGGGGGCGTGCAGCTTGATGAGGAAGCAGTCCTCCCCGGTGATCCGGTAGCACTCGGTCACCTCGGGCAGCTCGGCGGCGAGCTCGGCGATCTTGGGCAGGCTGCCCGGCATGGGCCTGATCCTGGCGAACGCGGTGACCGGGAGCCCGACCGCGGCCGGGTCGATGTCCAGCCGGTAGCCGGCGATGACCCCGGCCCGTTCCAGCCGTTGCACTCGTTCGGTGACGGAGGGAGCCGACATGCCGATCCTGCGGGCCAGTTCCGCCATCGGCAGGCGCGGGCTGTCCTGCAGCTCGGTCAGGATCCGCAGGTTGACATCGTCGAGCAGGCCGTCTTCATGATCGTAGGCGGATAGCCTCACCTGCTGTCGATTATTAGGCAAGTCGGCCTCCAGAGCTATGGCATGCCATTCTTCTTAGCGAATCTAGCTGACAGCATGGCGGTATGGCCACTATCGCGCCCGGCACTCGGCTCACGCGAACAGCGGCGGGCCTTCCCCCGGTGTCCTTCTTCGTGGTTTCGGCGATCTTCCATTACCTCGGCCCCTCGCTCGCCGTGCTGCTGTTCGCGCGCATCGCGGCACCTGGCGTGCTGTGGCTGCGGATCTTCGGCGCCGCGGCCACGTTCGCCGTGTGGCGGCGGCCGTGGCGGCTGGCAGGGCGGCTGGACCGGCGCCAGCTGGTCACGCTGCTCGCGCTGGGCGGCGTGCTCGCCGGGATGAACGCGCTGTTCTACCTCGCGGTCGCACGGCTGCCGCTGGCCACCGTCGGGGCGATCGAGTTCCTCGGCACGGTCGTGCTGGCCGCGCTCGGCGCCAGGACCCGGCGCAACGTCGCGGCGCTGGCCCTGTGCGTCGGCGGCGTCGCGGTGCTGACCGCTATCCAGATCGGGGCCAGCCCGCTTGGCCTGGTGTTCGCGTTCGGCAACTGCGCCGGCTTCATGCTCTACGTCATGCTGGGTCACCGGGTGGCGAACACCAGGGTGAGCGATGTCTTCGGCGGGATCGACCAGCTCGGTGCCGCGATGCTGATCGCCGCGGTCGTCGTCACCCCGGCCGGCCTCGGCGCCGCGCTGCCCGCCTTTGCCCACCCGGCCTGGCTGGCCTGGGGCATCGGCGTCGGGGTGTGCTCCTCGGTGATCCCCTACGTCACCGACCAGCTCGCGATGGCCAGGCTCCCCAGGGCCACGTTCGCGCTGATGCTCGCCCTGCTCCCAGCGTTCGCCGTGGTCGTCGGCGCTGTCGTGCTCCACCAGATCCCGTCCGTCCGCGAACTGGCCGGCATCGCGCTCGTCGTCGCGGGCGTCGCGATTCACCAGGCAGACACGAGGTAATCGTGGACTACCCGGTGTCAGCCAGCCACGCGTCGAGAGCGGCCCGGGTCGGCGACGTCGCCGGCCCGGGGCGGGTGACGGACAAGGCGGCGGCGGCATTGGCGCGGGCAGCGGCCTGCGCCGGAGACAGCCCGTCGGCGAGGCCGGCGATGAACACGCCGGCATGGGTGTCGCCGGCGCCCGTCGTGTCGACGGCCTCCACCACAGGGGCCGGGACGCGCGTCAGCTCCTCTCCGCGCACGGCGAGGACGCACCCCGAGGCCCCGGTCCTGACCATGATGCTGGCGTGACCGGTCCGCTCCAGCAGCAGCCGGGCCGCCTCGGAGGGGTCGGCGCTGCCGGAGAGCAGGCCAGCCTCTCGCTGGTTACAGCTCAGCCAGTCGCAGCGGGCCAGCACCGGGTCGAGCAGGTCTGCCGGGATCTGGGCAACGAGCGGCCCTGGGTCCATGAACACCTGGGCGGCGTCGCGACGACGGGGGATTCTCGGCAGGCCGTAGCCGGATAGGTAGACCACGTCTGCCGCGGTCATCGGGATGCCAGGCCAGCTCTCCAGCGTCTCCGCGCCGAGGTGGGTGGCGAAGGTGCGCTCGCCGTCGGGTTCGACCATGGCGACGTCGAAGCCGGTGTCCCGGCCGGGGTCGGGCGGCCGGAGGACCTCGATGCCTTCGGCGGCGAGCGTCGCGCGGACCAGGTCGCCCCACGGGCCGGTGCCGTGGCCGCCGGCGTACAGCACCGGCAGGCCCTGGCGCGCGGCGGCGGCCATGACGTTGAACCCGCCGCCCGTCGTGATCTCGGCGGACGTGGCGATCACGTCGCCGCCGCGTTCCGGGAGGGCGGGGACGCGCAGCACGACGTCGACGATCGCCTGCCCCGCGAAAACGAGCCTCCGCGGGTTCACCGGAGCGCCAGGAGGGCGTCGGCGAGGGCCGGGAGGGCGAAGCCGTGGGCGTCGATGATGGCGATCGCGTGCGGCGGGAACGCGGACTGGCCGTGGCAGGCGCCGGCGATCGCGCCGGCCATGGCGGCGATCGTGTCGGTGTCGCCGCCGAGCGACGCGGCCAGCAGGCACGCCCGCCAGGGGTCATCGGGGATCGCGCTCAGCACGGCGAACGCGGCGGGCACCGACTCCTGGGTGGCCAGGCTGGTGCCGACCAGGGTGCCGATCAGCTCGGCGGCCTGGTCAGGCGCCGCGGCTTCGGCCAGGCCGGCGGCCCAGCGGATGCGCGCCGCGACGTCGGCGCCCGCGATCCAGTGGCCGCGATGGGACGCCAGCCGCGCGGCGGCGATGCCGGTCTCCGTGGCACCGGCGACGCTCGCCCCGCCGACGCCCGCGCTCACCGCGGCGGCGACCGCCGCGGCGCCGGCCAGTGCGACCGACGTGTTGTGCGTGACGAGACTCGCGGTCACCGTGTGGTCGACCAGTCTCGACAGGTCGCCGGTATCCGCGTTGGAGGTGGGGGGTGGGGTCGCGGGGAACGCGATGCCGACCGGGGTGATCCGCATCGCGGCGCCGTTCGTGTCGCCGTGCCGGCCGGCCTCCGCCGGGGGCGTTCCTGCCAGCACCGCGGTCAGCGCGCGCTTCGTGGAGGGGCCGAGGAGATCGAGGGAGCCGCGCTCGGCCATGTCGAGCTCCCAGCCGATCAGGGCCGCCGCCCAGTCGTCGGCGCCGGGCACGCCCCGGTTCTTGACGAGCATGCGGGCGAGCAGGACGGCCTGTTCCGTGTCGTCGGTGACGGCGCCCGCCGGCAGGCCTGCCGCGATCGGGTGGCCGGGCGGGGCGGGCTCGAAGCCCGTGAGCAGCGGGCCCCAGCGCGCCGTGATCTGCCGCCGGGACAGCAGCTGGGTGGGCATGCCGAGGGCGTCGCCGATCGCCAGGCCGTACAACGCTCCCCTGGCGCGGTCCGCTGCGGACACGAAGTTTTCGCCTCCCTGGAAGAAACTCCCCTATGCTCGGGTTATGCTGCCAAAGCAGGAAGGGAGCCTGACATGACTGCCACTACTGAGCAACGCCCGCTCGGCTACGAGGCCAACGGGATCAACGTTATCGGCGAGGACGAGCGGAAGGGCTCGCCGCGCGACCTGTTCTGGCCGTGGTTCGCCGCCAATATCTCGGTTCTCGGGCTCGCCTACGGCGCCTACGTGCTGGAAGGCGGGGTCTCTTTCTGGCAGGCGTGCCTGGCCGGATTCATCGGCATCCTGGTGTCGTTCCTGCTCGTCGGCTTCATCGCGGTAGCGGGCAAGCGCGGGTCCGCGCCGACGCTGGTGCTGTCCCGTGCGGCGTTCGGCGTGCAGGGCAACAAGCTGCCCGCCCTCGTGTCGTGGATCCTCAACGTCGGCTGGGAGATCGTGCTCACCACGCTGGCCACGCTGGCCACGGCGACAGTGTTCGCGCAGCTGCACTGGAGCGCGGGCACCGGCACCAAGGTGATCGCCTTCCTGATCATCACCGTGCTCATCGTCGGCAGCGCCGCGCTCGGGTTCGACACGATCATGCGGCTGCAGACGGTCATCACCTGGGTGACCGGCGTGCTGACCGTCGTGTACCTCATCCTGGTCGCCGGCAAGATCCACTGGGCCACGGTGTCGGCCATCCCCAGCGGGTCCGCGCAGCAGGTGATCGGCGTGACCGTGCTCGTCGCCACCGGGTTCGGGCTCGGCTGGGTCAACGTGGGCGCCGACTACTCCCGCTACCTGCCGCGCCGGTCGTCCGGTGCCGCTGTGGTCTGGTGGACGACGTTCGGCGCGTCGATCGCGCCGCTGTTCCTGCTGACGTTCGGGCTGCTGCTCGCCGGGTCGTCCAAGAACCTGCTGACCGCGATCAACACCGACCCGATCGGCGCGCTGGCCACGATCCTGCCGACCTGGTACCTCGTCCCGTTCGTGATCGTCGCGGTGCTCGGCCTCGTCGGCGGCGCGGTGCTGGACATCTACTCCTCCGGCCTCACCCTGCTCGCCGCCGGGCTGCGGGTGCCCCGCTGGTCCGCCGCCCTGATCGACGGCGCGCTGATGATCGCCGGCACGATCTACGTGGTGTTCTTCTCGTCCAACTTCATCGGGCCTTTCGAAGGGTTCCTGATCACCCTCGGCGTGCCGATCTCCGCCTGGTGCGGCGTGATGCTCGCCGACATCCTGCTGCGGCGCTCGGCGTACTCGGACGCGGACCTGTTCTCCTCGTCGGGCCGGTACGGATCCATCCGCTGGGTGCCCGCCATCCTGCTGGTGGCCGGCACCGTGGTCGGCTGGGGACTGGTCACCAACAGCTACGCCTCGTGGCTGTCCTGGCAGGGATATCTGCTCGGACCGTTCGGGCTCGGCGGCAAGACGGGGACCTGGGAGTTCGCGAACCTCGGCGTGATCGTGGCGCTGGTGATCGGCTTCGTCGGCTGGCTCATCTTCGGCCGCGCCTCCATCCGCCGCCAGGAGGCGGTGCCCGCCGCCCCGGAGACCGTCACCGCCGGATGACAGGCTCAGAGGGCCATGCTCAGAGGGCCGGGCGGACTAGCCGCACGCCGATGGGGTCGCCCGCGCGGGTCATGATCTCAAGGGGGCGAGTCAGGCCGGAGACAACGACGGCCCGGGCGGGACTCTTGCGGCGGACCAGCCCGGAGCCGATCAGGCGCAGCGCGAGGGCCGCCGCCGGGAGCGGCCGGAAGAAGACCGTGAATTCCCTGATCTTCCCGTCCGGCCCGAACCGCAGCAGGTCGGCGCCCTCGATCTGCTGGTCCTCGATGCGGGCGCGCCAGGCCAGGAATCCGGTGGAGCCGTCGCACGCCTGGTCGGTGTACCGCAGGTCCTCGAGGACCTCGAAGAGGACTTGCACGAGAGCGCCGATCTGCTCGTGCCCGGTGAAGGCCAGGCGCGTCGTCAGCGGGGAGCGGAACACGGCGTCCGGTGCGAACGCGTCGACGACCGCGGCCTTGTCACGCGCCTCCATCGCGGATCGCAACGGAAGCACGGCTTGGGTGGATTCAGGCTGAGACACTGGGCCTTCTTGAGACACGGGGGCCTCCTCCGCGCGATATGTTCTTATAACATGTTAATCTAACAGGTCATGCGTCAGCTATCGGCCCCGGCCTACGTCGTGCTCGGCATGGTGCACCTGGGCGCCCGGTCGGGCTATGAGATCAAGCAGGCGGTCGAGAACTCGATCCGGTTCTTCTGGACCATCTCTCAGGCCCAGATCTATCCCAGCCTGGAGTTGCTGGAATCGGCCGGGCTGATCACCGGCAGGGCCGACCCGCAAGGCAGGCGACCCCGGCGGGTCTTCGAAACCACCCAGGCGGGAGAGGCAGCGCTCAGGGACTGGCTCACCCGCGACGAACCCATGCTGTTCGAGCTGCGCGACACCGGCCTGCTCAAGATCTTCTTCGCCGACGCGCTCGATCCCGCACAGGCGCTTACCCTGCTCCAGGCGCTACGCCAGCGCAGCGCGGACCGGGTCAGGACCCTGCGCGACATCGAACCGGCCGCCAGGGCCGCGGAAGCCGACGGCAACCTCTACCCGGGCCTGACCCTGCGGCTAGGAATCGCCTACCATCAGGCGATCGACGACGTCTGCGCTGACTTCGAACGCCGCTTCGCCGCCTCCGGCGCCCCCTAGCCGGTCACAGCACCTTCGTGCCGTACATCTCGCCGAGCGGGTCGGCGAGCAGTTCCAGCCGGACGCCGTCCGGGTCGCGGAAGTACAGCGACGTGCCGCTCGCCTCCTGGTAGGCCACGCCTTCGGCGTCGAGCTTGCCGCGCAGGTAGTCCCACTTCTCTTTCGTGACGGAGATGGCGATGTGGTTGATGCCGCCGAGGACCTCCTGGTACGGGCCGAGGTCGAGGCCGGGGAAGTCGAAGAACGCGAGCAGGTTCCCGTTGCCGACGTCGAAGAAGAAGTGGGTGGACCCCTGGTAGTCGCGGTTCCCGAAGAGATCGGTGAGCGGGAACTCCAGGACGCCCTGGTAGAACCTGATCGTCTGCTCGACGTCGGAGCACATCAGCGCGGTGTGGTGGATACCGCGTGCCAACGTGGGCGGCCGGCCCGCGGTGATGTACTCGGCCTGCAGGCGGTCGCGCTTCGCGGCTATCGCGTCCAAGTCAATGTCGGTCATACCCGGTACGGTGCCCTGCCTCCCGCGGGTTGAAGCGGAGGGTGCGGAGTCGGGGGCGTACGTTCCGGATAATGCCGTTGATCTTTAAAGGACGCGCAGCTCTACGCTGATGTTGCCGCGGGTGGCCCGGGAGTAGGGGCAGATCTGGTGCGCCTCGTCGGCGAACTCGCGCACCTTCTCCCGCTCCAGCCCCGGAACGTGGATGACGAGGGTGACCACCAGCCCGAACGCGTCGCCCTCCGGCCCGATGCCCACCTGCGCGGTCACCGTCGAATCGCCGAGCGGCGTGTGCTGGCGGCCCGCGACCACCCGCAGCGCGCTGTGGAAGCAGGCGGCGTAGGCCGCCGCGAACAGCTGCTCGGGATTGCTTCCCGCGCCGGTACCGCCCATCTCAGCCGGTATCGCCATATCCAGGTCGATCCGCTGGTCAGAGGAGGTGACATGGCCGTTGCGGCCGTCGCCTGTCGACACCGCCTCCGCGGTGTACAGAACCGTGTCGGGCATACGAGAAACCCTATCGCTACGCGGCGGTCCACCTTGGGCGGGTGCGCGGGGCGGAGTGAGAGGAAGCCGGGTGCGTTCGGTAGGGTGGGGAGGCTTCGATTCACGGACGCCGTCGCGTTCCGTTACGTTCAGTGACACGCGTCGCCACACAATGCGACCTGCGTGTGGCCTATGTGTGATCTTCGCCATGCACAATGGTCACCGGGCGCCCGTAGCTCAGTCGGATAGAGCAGCTGCCTTCTAAGCAGCGGGTCGCGGGTTCGAATCCTGCCGGGCGCACTTTCGAGTTTTCCCAGGTCAACGGGCTATGAGCCATCACACAGCCGCACCGCAGGCGGTCCTCACGCTACGGGTCCTACCAGTCGGTTAGTTCATATCTGCAGGTCAGAGCGATCCTTCGCGACCGCTGTGACCCCCTGCCATCCCGGCAGTGGGTCATCGAAATGTGCGGCTCTGACCTGCTGACTTGTGTGGCAGAGTCGCGATGGGAGCCAAACGGGGAGCCTAAGTGGACCGCGGCAGGCTCGGCGGCCGTCGCACAGTCCCTCCAGCGCCCGCTCAGGTCCCCGCGGTGGTAGGCGAGGGCCTCGGCTGTGATAGTCGCGATATTCGCCGTGCACACCTCCTGGTAGTACGGCAGCCGTACCTCGCGGACGTCCGCGCCTCGGACGGCGAGCACGCCCACCGCAGCCTCGAACGTGGGACGGAGCGCGGGGTCGGCCTGGTCGGAGATGTGGTTCTCCGTGACCATCCCGATGCGGATCCCGGCCAGGTCCGGACCGGCGGACTCTGCAGTAAACGGGGCGTCCACGCAGTCCGGGTCGCTCGGGTGATGCCCGGCGATGACCTGCAGCACGACGGCGCAGTCGGCTGCGCTCCTGACAAGGGGCCCAATGTGGTCCAGCTATAGCCGAGGGCTACGCATCCCGACTTCGGCACCCGGCCGAATGTCGGCATAAGGCCGCTCACGCCGCAGAACCCCGCGGGGATGCGGATGCTGCCGACGGTGTCGGTGCCGATGCCCATGTAGAACAAGCTCGCCGCGACCCCGGCGCCGGACCCGGAGCTCGAGCCACCCGGCCAGGTCGCGGTGTCCCACGGGTTGCGCGGGAGCGGAAACGCCTTGTTCGTGTCGGGCATGCCGATGGCGAACTCCATCGTGGTGGTCTTCCCGGTGATGACCGCCCCAGCCTTTTTTAGCCGCGAGACCACCGGGGCGGCCCGTCCCGCGCCCCAGGCCGGGTCCAGGATCAGGCTCTGTGCGGTGGTCGGCCCCTCGGCCATGGCGAGGATGTCCTTGACTGCGCAGGGGATACCGTGCAGCGGGCCGCCGCCCACGCCGCCGCCCAGCTCGGCGTCGGCCTGGGCGGCGGCCGCCATCGCGTACTCGTCGAACCGGGCCAGGTACACGCCGAGCTGGCCGTCCAGCTCGGCGGCCCTGGTGATCGAGGCTTCGGTGAGCTGCACCGAGGTCACGGTGCCCGCGCGCAGCGCCGCGGCCGCACCGGTCAGGGTGAGCGGGAGGTTATTCGGCATGCTCAGTTCCTCGGGGCTACCGCAGCGCACGGTAGACGAAACAGAACTGGCCGACGTGCGCAATAACGCCAGGCCGAACTGGCGGCCGGACAGGTCGGAGACGGTCTGCTCCAGCGAGATCACAGGCGAGCCCCTCGCCAGCGACGAGTTCGGCCGCAAGGAGACTTGGGCGCGGACCGGTTCAAGATTATAATGGCAACGCCATCCCGTACTTCATATTTCACCAACGACATGGAAACATCAAAGGCGGATGGACAAGCCTTCGTCAATGCGGCGGTTCCGTCCCATGGAACAGTTATTCACCGCTGCCGGTTAGTGAAAGGGGGCAGAATAACTGCGGCGAAGAGGACTGTCCCAGCCGGATAGTCAGAGTCTCGACGGCGTCAGCTACGCGCCTAACTTCTTCTTCTAGCTTGGCGGGCTGCACCTCAATACCGCCGAGGAGGATCTGGGCCATGGCGGCACCAATCTCGGTGCCGGACAGCCGTCCGCCCGGCGCGAACCACCGGTGTGTCCAGTTCAGCACGCCGGAGAAAGCAAAAATAATCATCTCGGGGTCCAGTTCGGCGCGGAATACGCCCTCGTCGATCCCGTCGTGGACGATCTTGCGCAGTGCGTGTTCGAACCGTGAGCTGAGTTTTTCAAGCTCCATTCCCGCATTAGTGCCGTCGCCGGGCACCTTCCGCATGTCCTCTTGGATGTAGAGATACATGTACGGGTAGTGCCGTTCGTACAATTTCATCGTGGTTGAAATCAACCGCCCAAAGCGCCTGGCCGCAGATTCGTTGGCGTTCGCAACTTCCTCCGCTGCCTCAACGACTTCCTTGATTGCCTCCCGAATGAGGTCGATGAAGATCTCATGTTTGCTGGCATAATAGTAATAAACAGAAGCGCGGTCACCGCCATATCGCTCAGCGATGTCGTTAATACTGGCCGCCTGGTAACCCTTCTCTTTGAAGACCTGGGCCGCGCCGCGAAGCAGTCGTTGTCGACGTTCGTGATATGCCGGGTTGGAATCACGGCGAGCTTGCGACCGACGAATCGCGATGGGCTCTGTCACGCGGCGGCTCCGACGGAATCGATGACCACTCTCACACGTGTACTTTACCAACCCAGCGGCGTGATGAAGGAACGGCCCGAACAGGGCCTCAGCCTCGTTCGCGACACTCACCGGCCGGTGACCAGCGCCGCCAGTTGCTCAGCGTCTGCTGGGGCCGCGTTTCCACGCCATGCCACGTGCAGGTCTGGACGAAGCAAGAGGAGCCGCGCCCCGTAGACTGCCCGCAGCTTGGGTTCGGCGAGATGGAGAGCCGCGATCGGTACGCCGAGGCCCCCGAGAGCTTTCTCTATGCCCGGCGCGCAGTCTCCGCCTTCAAGGCTGACAAGTGTGAAATCCGGTCCGGCGAGATCCTGCAGTGCCCGCCCGTCACTGAGCCACATGTGTGGCAGCCGGGCACCGGGGCGAGCCGACGGACGATATGCGGTGATGTCCCACTGTTCATCGGAAGTGCCAGGCTCTGCCGCAATGATCGGTGAAGCGACGTAATGGTAGCCCAGTTCGGCGCCGCGCATGGTATGCATGCGACCCAGTAGCATCTCCGCGGACTGGGCAACTTGTTCTCGGGTGGCCGCTCCGCCCTCGACGATCTCTCGCCACTCCGCGATACCCTGTGCAGCCCAGCCGGATGCTTCGACGTTCCGCGCGCCGACCGGACGACGTTCCCGTTCGTACGAGTCAAGCAAACCTGGTCCGCCCCAGCCGTGTACGACGCCGGCAAGCTTCCAGGACAAGTTAGTCCCATCGCCGATGGCGGTGTTCATGCCGAGCCCGCCGGACGGAATGACCAGGTGAGCCGCGTCTCCGATAAGGAAGATCCGGCGATCACGGTAGCGCTCGGCTAGCGCGAGCCGGTGCCGCCAGGTGAGGATGTGACGGATCTCGAATGCGACGTCGGTCCCGATGAGCTCGCGAATCAGGACGCCGAAGTCGGTGTCTGCGGGTAGCTGTGAATGCAGCGTGAATTCTGTCCGGCTTCCCTGCGCGACGAGCATACTTCCGTCAATGAACATGTAGTGCCGGCCCGGGCCAGCGACGATCTGCTCGTAAAGCTCATCCGAGCGGAAGACAACCTGCACTAGGTCCCGGTCGCCGCTCCATCCGCTGAGCTTGATCCCGAGCCCGCGGCGGATCGTGCTGCGGCCTCCGTCAGCGCCGATGAGATAGCGGCCGGCGACTCTGCGCTCCTCGCCGTCGCTCGTCTGCGCCGTCACTGTTACGCCGTCGTCGTCCTGGCTAGCTGCGACGGCCTCCCAGCCGTAACGGACGACGAGATTCGGCGTTTCTTCGGCAACGCTCTTCAGCAGCGGCTCGATCGCGTTCTGCGATACGAGTTGGTACGGCTCTAGTGGCTCCGAGCCATCGCGAGTGGCGGCGATCCGTTCCCGGGACGACTGCACTGAGGGATAGGGCAAACGGGCGACAGGCGGATCGCAGAGCCGCTCGACGACGAACACGTCCATCGGGTTCACGGCGGGATACCCGGCTGCCCTCATCCGTTCGGCCAGGCCCATCCGGCGGTAGATCTCCATCGTTCGAGCATTCGCCCGATCGGCCTTCGGCCACGGCGCGGGCACCGGGCGGCGCTCGAGCAGGGCACATGACACTCCGCGCCGGGCGAGGTCGATCGCGGTCGTCAAGCCGCTCGGCCCGGCGCCGACGATCACGACATGCACTTCCAGGTCAGCACCGGCTGACGAGCCGATCGTCACGACATTTCCAATTCGGCAGTGCCGGGACCTGGCTAAGGCTCGCTCCCGCCGACGCTTGCGAGATAACCTCGGTCCCAAGGTGTGCCTTCCTGCACGTACGGCACCCCGTTGATTCGCTCGTTCCAGGCGCGCCAGAAGGCGCGCTGCGGAAGCTCGCCGCCGCCGGGCGTCTCGAGACGCCCGATCCCGCGGGAAAGATCGGAAAAGCCCACCTCGCCCTCGGCCGCGAATCCCCGCTGACACTGCTCAAGCGCCTCGATGTCATCCGGCGTCGCGAGCCCGGCGGGACCCCAGAATGTCATCGCGTTCGTCATCCGGTAGCCGTGCACCTCGTCCGTGGCGTCGGACGGGGTCAGCTGCCAGCCAGTAATCTCCGTGTGCCCTGGCGACACTGGCCACATCGTGCGGATCTGGATCCCGAACTGGATATCGATGAGGACAAGGTTTGGGAAGACGTTGACGTTACGCGTGGTGTTGAGCATCTGGTGCGTATACGCCTCGCCCAGCCGCCGAACATGGTCGCTACGACGGAGCTGGAGTTCGCGGCGCACCTCGTCGCTCAGGAACGGCGAGCCGAGCTCAGGGGACAGCGTCATCGAGTGACCCCGGCCCAGGTCTATCCCCGTGTTCAAGACCCGCGAGTCGGCCATGAGCGTCGGCGGGCTGCCGAGGTTGCCCATCATCTCGAAGTAGGTCTGGTGCACGGTCATGCCGTGCTGGCCGTCGATGCCGTTCTCCATGAGCAGCTTCCAGTTCGCGTCCATGGAGTAGTTGTGCTGGCCGCGGACGATCTGCATGCCCTCCGCCGACTGGTCAGCGAGCAGATCGATTAGGTACCGCGCGTCGTCGAGGTAGTCGGCCAGCGGATCAGCCTGACCACCCAGGTTCACGAACACGAATCCGCGATAGCTGTCGATCCTCGGCTGGTGCAGGCCGAGCGTGCTCCGGTCGAACGCTGGCGAGTACGCCCCGCCATCGGGCACGCTCACCAGCCGACCCGTGCCGTCGTACGCCCAGCCATGATAGAAGCAGGTGAACACGCGGGCGCTGCCCCGTTTCACCCGGCACACCTCGGCGCCGCGGTGGCGGCACGTGTTCAGCAGCACCCGGGGTGCGCCGTCCCTGTCCCGGGTGAAGATCACCGGGCGGCCGGCGACGCGGCGGGTCAGGAAGTCGTTACGATCCTTGATCTCCGACTCATGACCAACGTAGAGCCAGGACGCCTCGAAGATCAGCTTCCGCTCCCGGTCAAGCACCTCCTGCGAAGTGAACGCCGAACGGTGCACCGTAAACCGGCCCCGTTCAGGATCATCAACCACGATCTGGCCAATGTCGACCACTACGTTCACCCTCCGACCTGGATTCGCCTCGCCTCCACATGAGGATTGACCGGGTCGCCCGGCGTGGCAATCTCGCAGTTCCAGACAATGGAATCGTAGGCAGCCGGTGACACGGTTGTAGAGAACGTTTCGGGTGACGGAACAACTGGGTATGCCGCGCGCGGGTCCTCAGGTTGACTCGGATCATGCCGCGACTTAAGGGGAAAATCTGCCTGATCACAGGAGCCGCCCAGGGACAAGGAGCCGCCGAAGCGCGGCGCTTCGTGGATGAGGGGGCTCATGTAATCGTGGCAGATGTACAGGACGAGCCCGGGAAGGCGCTCGCCGCCGAGCTCGGCGGCACCGCGGAGTACCACCATCTAGACGTCACCGACGAATCGCTGTGGGCGTCGGTTATAGCCGACGTCACCGCCTCGCACGGTGGCGTGGACGTCCTGGTGAACAATGCAGGGTTGTTCAAGGCGGCGACCATACCCGAGCTGACCGTCGAGGCCTTCCAACGCATGATCCTCGTCAACCAGATTGGCCCTTTCATCGGCATTAGGACGGTATCGGCAGTGATGACCGCATCCGGTCGCGGAGGATCGATCATTAATATCTCGAGCACCGGCGGGCTGAGCGGTCAGGCCAAGATGACCGCGTATGTCGCTACCAAGTTCGCGCTGCGCGGCATCTCCCGGTCCGCGGCTATCGAACTGGCCCCGGCTGGTATCCGGGTTAACGCGATTTTTCCCGGCTCGATCGAGACTCCGCCGCTGGCGCACATGCGTCGGGCGCGCCGCGCTGCCATGCTCGAGGCGATACCGCTCGGCCGGATGGGCCAGCCGACCGAGGTCGCTGAGCTTGCTGTATTCCTCGCGTCCGATGAAAGTTCATACTGCACTGGGGGGGAGTACCTGGTCGACGGGGGTCTGAGCGCCTAACGCGTTTCAGGCCTCCCCGGCGCCAGTGCCGACGTGAGAGGTGCGCGCAATGTTCGATGTGATGGATCCCGATCGCGTGGTCGTCCGGAACCTGCTGGAAAGCGGGGCGCGCAGGGCGCCAGGCGAGATACTCGTGGTCTTCGAGGACGGCACTACCTGGACCCGGCAGCAGGCGCTGCACGCCGCGTACTCGGCCGCGATGTCGCTGAGGGGTAGCGGAGTCACGCAGGAGTCCGCGGTGGCCGCAGCACTGCCTAACGGGGAGGCGTATCTGCGCACCTGGTGGGGTGCCGCGATGCTCGGAGCACCGGTCGTACCGGTCAACACCGCCCTTCGCGGCCCGCTGCTCAGTCACCTGCTAGCGCTGGCCAAGCCGACAGTGGTGGTGACGGCACCGGAGTTCCGTCCTCATCTGATGGAGTGCATGACCGATATCGGCAGGCCACCGCATGTGCTTGAGCCGACCGACCTCAGCGGGTACTCCCCGCAAGCTCCCGCACTCCAGCGGCCAATCGAACCATGGGACCCAGTCAGCCTCGCCCTGACCTCTGGCTCGACCGGCCCCTCCAAGCTCGTGCGGGTCACCTACGCGCACAGCGCGAACAGCGGGCAGGTGAACTTCTCGCTTTTCGGCATCGGCGCTTCGGACACCTACCTCGCGGACCTGCCCATGGTGCACGTGAGCGCGCTCTATTTCTTGCACGCCGCGATCGGCAACGAGACCAGAATCAGCGTTCGCACCCGTCCCGCGCTGCGCGGTTACTGGGAGGTCGCACGGGACACCGGCGCGACGGTGAGCCAGCTGTACAGCACGATGATCTCTTTCCTTGAGGGCCAGCAGCCCCGCGGCGCCGAACGGCAGCACAAGCTGCGCGTCGTTGTCACCGTCCCGCTTCCTGCCGACCCGAAGGGCTTCGCCGAACGGTTCGGCATCCAGCACCTCGCCATCGGCTACGGTTCAACGGAAACGTCGTGCGCCATTGCCGCAGACCCGCGTGATCCGCTGCCACCGGGGTCGACGGGCCGGCTGCTGCCAGGCTGGGAAGTGCGCCTAGTCGACGAACACGATGTGGAGGTCCCCGCCGGGCGCACGGGCGAAGCCATCATCCGCAGCGAGCGGCCCTGGCTGATCACCACGGAGTACGTGGACAACCCCGCAGCGACGGCTGCCGCCTGGCGCAACGGGTGGTTTCACACCGGCGACCTGCTCCGCCGCGACACCGACGGCACCTTCTACTTCGTCGACCGCGCGAAAGACGCAATCCGTCGCCGCGGCCAGAACATAGCCAGCTTCGAGATCGAAGCCGTGGTGCGCGCCTACCCAGGCATTACCGACGCCGCAGTGGTCGCTGACAGGACCGCGGTCGCCACCGAGGACGAGGTAAAGGCGTGGATCACAGTGGAGCCCGGCGCCCAAATCGATTTCGGCGGGCTGCTCCGGTTCTGTGTCGACCGGATGCCGCATTACATGATTCCCCGCTACTTCGAGATAGCCGAGGAGTTCCCGCGCACGGCGTCCGCGAAGGTCAAGAAGCACGTACTGCGGGACCGTGGCTCGTCGGCGGCGACCTGGGACCGAATCGCCCACGGGATGGACGTGCAACGTACCGGCCTGGTCATGGTCCCCGGCTCAGCGGCCCAGCCCGAGGTCGCCAACCGCCTAGCGCGCTGAGATTCCATCGAACGGAACGCCGTCGTTGCTTCGCTAGCTGCGAAAATGCGACCGTTCGGAAGTGGCAGATGTAATGCGGGCCGCACGGTTGCGGGAGCCCAAGACGAGCCCGGCGGTCGAGCTTGTACCGGTACCGCAGCCGAAGCCCCGGGAGGTTCGTGTTGGCACCCGGGTATGCGGCGTCTGCGCGACGGACCTTCACATTATTGACGGTGACACCAGAGCGAGTACACCTGTCACGCTCGGGCACGAGATCGCTGGCGTCGTCGACGCTGTCGGAGCGGAAGTGGATTCGGCGCTGGTCGGCCAGCGCGTCGCCGTGAACTCCATGATTGTCTGCGGTGAGTGCACGCTCTGCCGGGGTGGCGAGCCCTACCTGTGCCGCCGTCCTACAATCCTTGGGCTCGACCGTGACGGGGGGCACGCGGATTTCGTCATCGCGCCCGCGTCGAACTGCATTCCGCTGCCCGAAGCCGTCGATTTCGCGACAGGGGCAATGGCCACTGATGCCATCGGGGCACCGCTCCAGGCCATTCGACGGTCCGAGGTAAAGCCAGGAGCGACCGCGGCGGTCTTCGGACTGGGCGGCCTGGGCTTGCACGCCGCGATCATGCTGAAACAGCTGTTCCGGGCGACAGTGATCGGCGTTGACAGTTATGACGGCGCGCTGGAACGTGCACCCAGATTCGGTATTGATCACGTCATCGATGCGCGCCAGGGTCCAGCAGGTCGCGCGATCCGCGCGCTCGTTCCCGACGGGGTGGACGCGGCCTTCGACTTCGTCAGCGCACCAGGTGTCATAGATGAGGGCCTTCGCGCGCTGCGTGCCGGGGGGACGTGCGTCGCGGTCGGCGTGGTGTCCGATCGTCTTGAGCTCTCGGTCCGCCAGGAGACGCTGGTCGGACGACAGCTGACGTTG
>Ga0070709_10000812_pt1 | contig 17422 bp, 23 predicted proteins | sample LARL51metaG_FD_65449 | JGI IMG/M metagenome (GOLD analysis project Ga0070709, IMG submission 65449) | Corn, switchgrass and miscanthus rhizosphere microbial communities from Kellogg Biological Station, Michigan, USA - LAR L5-1 metaG | ecosystem: Host-associated > Plants > Roots > Rhizosphere ...
ATGCGCGCGTGGCGGAATGGCAGACGCGCCGGCTTCAGGTGCCGGTGGCCCGGGAGGGTCGTGAGAGTTCAACTCTCTCCGCGCGTACGAACGCCAGCTGATGTCCTGTGGCTGGCGGGGGCTAGACGGTGTCGCGACCAAAGCCCCCCAGTACCCGCGTGATGGCGGGGCGAACAGGGCGCTCGGCCCCTTGACCGAGCGGCTGAGGTAACGGCCTGCAAAGCCGTTTTACGCGGGTTCGACTCCCGCAGGGGCTTCGGTAATGGCACAGGGAAAGGAACAGGTTATGGTCAGGTGGATGACGGACGGCAACCGGAACTGCGCCCGCTACACCTACCCCGACGCCCGGCACCGGTTCTGGTCCACCGAAAGCGGGGCACCGCGCCTGTGCTCCCACGACCGCGACGACGACCCGGCCTGCCCGCTCGGCGGCCAGCACTCAGGCTGGCTGAAATACAATATATTTACCCACCTGTGGGCGTGCGACGGGCACCGTGATGACACTGAAACTGAGGCTCACGATGAGCCTGCGGCAGGGCCGGAAGATACCGAGGACGCTGTACCGGCAGCTCGGCCCCGAACCTGACGACGGCGACCCCCTCATCGGGCTCGTCGACAAGCCCGAGTACGCGGCCCTGATCGTCGCCGCCGTCAACGCCCTCCCCGACTGCGTCCAGCCCTGCCGGTTCATCTGCCGGTCCGGACCCGCGCACTGCCGGTACCGGCACGTCGCCGACCGGATGCCCGGCTGGCACTCACAGGAAGAATGCCCGTGGCCCGGGTCACGGTAATGGAGAGTGAACCGGTCAGGGTACCGGGCCTCGCTGCTAACGAGTGCGCACTTCCGGGTGTGGTTTTCGAGTAACCCGCTCTCCGCCAGGTTCGAATGATAGACTTGCCGTCATGCCGATGGCAACACCCGAGGAACAACGAGCCTACCAGCGCGAATGGATGGCAAAACGGCGGCGCAAGGCCCTCGCTCTCCTCGGCGGGAAATGCGTCCGCTGTGGCAGTACCGAAGACCTCGAATTCGACCACATCGACCCGACCACGAAAGACCACCGCCTGCGAGGGCGGCTGCGGCAGGGATTCCCCTGGTCATGGTCATGGACCAGGATACTCGCCGAGCTGGACAAATGTCAGCTCCTGTGCGAGCCATGCCACGAGCGCAAGACAATACCCGAGATCAGCAAGCGGTATTGCGTCAAAGGCCACGACACGTATGAGACTGGGCGTGACAGCATCCACAGATGCAAAGCATGCAGGCTTGAATTCGAATACCCTAAACGGGTAAGGTAATGGATGATGAACCGGGCAGGCGTACCGGCCCCGATTGGAAGTCGGGTGGCACCTCAGGGTGTGGTGTTCAATTCACCCGTCATCCGCTTAGGGAAAGGGAAACAAATGAAAGCCTGGCTTGCTACGCTAAGCTTTACGCTTGCCTGCGCGGTGATCGGACTGATCATCGTTGACATAGGGAACGCAACGGCCATAGACCACCTGAACGGCAAGGTGAACTACCTGACTAGCCGTCAGGACGGCCTGTATTCAGGGATCAGGGGCGAGCACAGAGACCTCATCACCTGCGGTGACTGGTCCAGCATGTGGATCGAGGTGACCGGTACCGACGCATACGGAAACGGGCTCGATCTGTCCGGGAATCCCGTTCTTCCCTCGCATTGTATTAATAGGTAAACGTGGAAGCTGAACCGGCAGGGTGCCGGCTCCGCCTCGAAAGCGGATGGGCGGGGAACCGCTGGAGATCGTGACTTCCGGCTTCCGCTTGATAGGGAAAGGAAACGGGAATGGCTGAGGAGCAGGGGATTCATCGCCTGGGGATGGTGTGCCGTCACGGTGAGGAAGGCGTGGCGGCGGCTGATGCGGAGATGGCGCGGGCGCGGGAGATCATGGCGACGCCCGGTGAGATCGCGGTGGACGCCACGGACGCGACTTTCCTGACGTGCGTGGTGCAGTGGCTGTGGTGGGAGCATTCGGCGGAGATCACCGGCTTGTATACCGACCAGTGGTCGGCGGTGAAGGCCGAGGTCACGTGCGGTGACCTGAAGGGCCGGGGCTGCTACGTCGAGTGTGACCTGGTCGAGGATGGTCTTGCTGCGGCGGTGGTCTGGTTCAGCGAGAACGGGAAGGCGGCCGATGATGACGGCGAAGGTGTCGGGGAACGGGCAGCTGATCCTGACGGCGCTGGCGGTGAAGCCGATGACCGAGGATGAGCTAGCGTCGGCGGTGAGGCTGGACCCGGAGCGGGTGGCGGCGTCGCTGGCGGCTCTGAAGGCCCGGGGCCTGGTGTCGCGCCGCTTCACCGACGGGGAGATGCGGTACGTGAAGGTCTGAGGCGGGTTGGCAGAGCGGCCTAATGCAGTTGCCTTGAAAGCAACCGGGTGTGACAGCCCCGCGTGTTCGAACCACGCACCCGCCGCCACGGGCACGTAGCTCAGTCTGGTGGAGCATCCGGCTGATAACCGGAAGGCCGATGGTTCAAATCCATCCGCGCCCACGTATCGTGCGGTCAGCACGGGCTGGACCTGTGAGTGCAGGCCGGGATGCAAGTGCGACTGCCAGGGCTGCGGGTGCACTGCAGGGACAGGTTGAGGCGCGAGGCGGCGTAGCTCAGGTGGCGAGAGCGTCCGGCCCATAACCGGAAGGTCCCCGGTTCGATACCGGGCGCCGCTACAAGCAGGAGGCAGAATGGAACGGAGATTTAAACGGATGGGTGTCCTTAGCTCCCTCCGTTAGCACAAAGGCCGTGTGCGGAACTTTTAATTCCAGAGATCCGGGTTCGAGTCCCGGGCGGAGGACAAGGGATGGACGGTGATGATCCTGCGAGCCTGATTTTCGGGCTGATGATCATAGCCGGGTTCGTTATCCTCATTATTCTTCATCATTAGCGCCAGTAGCGTAGCGGATGACGCGGTCGCCTTCTAAGTGACTTCACGGGGGTTCAATTCCCTCCTGGCGCGCGGGGTACTGCGCAGTAAGTCCCTTAGCGGGGACAGTACCTTAGCCGGGTTCGGTGCTTTCCCGGGTCGACAAAAGGCACCTCAGCTTTCAAGAGGGAAGGGAACTGCCCGGTGAGCGACGAGGCGGTACGGAAGTACATGACTGACCCGGGCAGGCCGCCGTGGGTCGGGGAGCCGCAGGACAGCCTGGTGCCCCTGGCCAGGGGCGGCGTGTACCGGCTGCGGTCCAGGAACCTGCCGTTCGGGGTGTATGACAGTGACCAGCCAGCAGGCGGCGGGTTCATCGGCATCCGCGAGAAGTTCGGGACGAGGTTCCTGGACACCGAGTACGACCGGCACACCGCGCAGGCCCTGGAATTCCTCGGCATGCTGCCCGACCGGATCAAGGTCCGGGACCGCGAACCGGGGTCGTTCTGCCGTGACTGCCGGAAACCAGCCCGGATAGTCAGGCACGCCGACCTGGACGCGTATCCGCCCGTGGGCATCAGATACGAGTGTGACAGCGGCTGCGACGATGTGCGCACCATCGCCGGCGAGGAGAACAAGGCGCTGTTCGACTACCTCGACAAGCTGAAGTAAAGGTTCACGCCCCCATCGTCTAGCGGTCTAGGACACCTGATTCTCAGTCAGGAGATCACCGGTTCAAATCCGGTTGGGGGTGCCAGGGCGCAGTAGGCGAAACGGTCAGAGCCGCCGGGCCTTCACCCCGGAGCTTGCGGGTTCAAGTCCCGTCTGCGCTGCTCAGGAAAGGAAGAAACCATTGACCATCAAGTATCAGGACGACGTGACAGCCGAACCTGCCCGGAAGACGAAGCCGTGCCCTGGGTGCGGGTTCCCGCTCCGCCCGTACCCAGGCCGCGACGGGGTAGTGATCGGCTGGGTTCACGTGTCGGTCGCTGATTTCCTGGAATGCCCGAGGTACGGGCTGTGAGCGAGTACCGGACCCTCGGCGAGCTGAGGGAAGCGCTCGCAGCCGGGACGGTTAAGGGGCCGCTGCTGATCGACAACGACGCTGCGTACACGCTCGCGGGGGACGGGGACTTCGAGATGCACCCGGCGGACCTGCTGGTCCAGGCGCTGGACCTGCTCGGCATCCCCCACGAACACGTGTGACGAAAAGGTTGACAGATAGGCACGCGGGCTGTATATTTAGTCGTGCGGGGAGGCTGCTGGTGCCATCCGGGCTCATAACCCAGGACCACGCGGGTTCGATTCCCGTCTCCGCTACGAGGAACCTGATGCCGGTACCTGCCAGCACGCTGAGTGCTGGTTCGTGGGTCACCAGAACCCGGCGCGACGCGGGGTCGCCTAGCTCGGTATGGCACAGGGCTCATAACCCTGAATAACGGCGGTTCAAATCCGCCCCCCGCTACGGTGGCTGGTTCCCGGTTTCCAGATCCCGGGAACCAGCCACATCCACATACCCCGTTGGCCTAATTGGCAAGGCGCACGGCTGTTAACCGGAGGATTCCTGGTTCGAGTCCAGGGCGGGGTGCGGTTCCCGTAAGGGGCTAGACCTGGGTACGTCTATAAACTGCCACCAATGCTTCTGTGGAGCAGTCAGGAGTGCTCGCTACCCTGTCAAGGTAGAGGCCGCCAGTTCGAATCTGGTCAGAAGCGCGCTGCTGTGTCTCGGCTGAGCGCAGTGCTGGCAGGGTTACAGCTCGGGGAAGTCAGCCGCCCCGGCCCGGATGTGTACTCCCGGGTTGCCCGTGGCCAGCGCAAGCGAACCGGAATGGCCCTGGCATGGCCTCTTGCAGCCGGTCACGGTGCCGTGAGACTGGGTCTTGCCGTGCCGCTTGCGGCAGGCTAACGGTTCGCTGCACGGGCGTCTAGCTCAGATGGGAGAGCGCTGCCTCGACAAGGCAGAGGCCGCAGGTTCAAGCCCTGCGTCGCCCACGGGACGGAGAAGGAACGGCTCCTGGACACCCGGAAGGCACCGCCGGCCCGGTCAGGTGCGTTCCCGTGCGTGTTGTGGTGCCGGGGGAGATCCCCGGACGGCTTGCGGATCTTGTTCAGCTCATGAATCAGCAGCGTGCGGGTTCTCATAGGAGGGCGGATGGTTAGTGATGCATGTGCCAGGGGAGACCACGGCTATTGCCCCGGCTGTGCTTGCACGGTTTGTCATTAGCGCATGCGCCTGTGGCCCAATGGACTAGGGCACCTGTCTACGGAACAGGCGATTGGGGGTTCGAGTCCCTCCGGGCGCACGGTACGGAATGGGAAAGGAATGACGTTGTGGTGCATGAGCACGGGATTCCGGTTGACCTGGGCGTGATGCAGGCTGTCCTGATCATGCTCCTGGCTTTCGCGTCGGTGTTTTTCGCTATATGGAGCACCTGTTCGTACTCTGATCGCCGTGAGGGCGAGAACGGGTCGTACCTGAGAGCGCAGCTGATCGCGGCGCTGCTGTGGATTGTGTTCGCTGCTGCTGATGTCGGCGCCGTTATCGCGATTATCGCGTGGCGAGGATGAGGGGCACGTTGAAGGATTTTTGGGAAGTGCCGTTTGAGCATGCGTGGATGGGTTCGATTCATCTGCAGGCGGAGACGGTCGTGGCTGCGGGCGGTTTCGGCACGGTCCCTCATATTTATCCTGTGACGGTGGTCCAGGCGCGGTATGGCGGGGGGTATGAGGGCGGTTTCGGTTCGGCGGCGTGGCTGGCCTTCCCCGTCGCGCCGCACCGGCTGTCTGACGAGGCGTGGCGGGACTGGAACGGCAGCGACGTTGAGTGCATGGTCTGGTGGGACCGGGTCCGGTCTGAGGACTGGCCGGTGGGCAGGGGCAGTGACCCGTCGGCTGCCCACGCGGACCTTATCGCACGGGTGTGCGTGATGGCAGGGGTTGATCCCGCTGACGTGACTCAGGTGCCGACGTGGGACCGGGATGAGCTGATCGCCCGTGATGGCGACGGAAAGGAAGAGGCGGATCTGTGAAGGTGTCTGAGGCGCTCGCTGAGCGGGCGGATGTGGTGCGCCGGATGGGTGAGGTGAAGTCCCGGGCGACGCGGTGCGCGCGGTATCAGGAGGGTGAGGAGCCGCAGGAGAGCGCGCTGGTGTTGCTGGAGCGGTATCTGGGGCTAGCAAAGCGGTTGCAGGTGCTGACCACGCAGCTCAACGTGACGAACCTGTCTACGGTGCTGCCGAACGGGATGACGGTCACGGCGGCGATTGCGCGCCGGGATGTGCTGTCGGTGACGCGGAAGGCGGTCACGGAGATCGCGGACGCGGCCGGGCCGGAGTCGGACCGGTACGGGTTCGGGCGCCGCCGGTCGGAGCTGGCGTCGAAGACGGACCTGCGCATCCCGGACCTGCGGCAGCAGGCTGATGACCTGGCGCGGGAGTACCAGGAGCTGGACAACATGATCCAGGCGTCGAACTTCGCGACAGACCTGGCCGGGTAAGGCAGCGTGCCCGGCCAGACGCCGGCAGGGCCGTGTCCCGGGAGCGAGCATCGAGCTGAGGCCCCTCTCATACAGGATCAGCCTCGCCCACTGTAGAAGTTCCGAGTCTTCTACATTCGTGAACAGTGCAACTCGATCACGCGGGCATTTGTCACCATGCATCGCGCAGTGTTACTACCTGATGCTGGCCCGGGAGTCGCCCACGGTCCTGCCGGTCTCTGGCCGGGCACGCACATGGGAAACCCCGGAGGGTTACGTCCCCTCCGGGGTTCCTGGCTGGAAGCCTCGCGTTGCTCATTCTAGTGCGGGGTCCTTTCGGGGTTCCGCTGGGTGCGGGCGGGGTTGTTCTTGACCCGGCGGTGCTCGGCAGCGTAGCGCTGGCACTTGATCCGGTTGCGGTTGTGCTTCCGGTTCTTCTTGCCTCCCTGCTTGGTCTTCTGGGCCATTTTCGGTTGTCACCTCCCTCCGCTCGGCCTACGGAGGCAGCCCCTGGCGGGTGCCTCTTGTCTGGGAGGCGTCGTGCTTGCTCATCGCTGTTCCCCTTTCTTGTGATCGGAACCCGTGAATGGTATCATGAATGGCGTGAATGAGGTGCCTGTCCCGGTGAGCTGGGACCACTGGCGAACACCCCGGCAGCTGGAACCGTTCGAAACCGCCCGTGTGCAGGCCCTCCGGGCAGCGGGCTGTCCTGACAGGTACCCGGACCTGCTGTACCGGGTACGGCTGGGCGGGGATATCAGGGCTACATCCGGGTCTGCATCGCAGATGCAGGGCAGTTACCGCACAATCCGCAAGATCGGGTGCAAGATCTGCGGCACGGAAATCGGCAACTACGAGGGCGCTTAGCTCAGCGGGAGAGCAGCCGCTTCACGAGCGGCGGGTCGGGGGTTCGATCCCCTCAGCGCCTACGGCCCTTAAAACGGGCTAGAGATGGACGGCAGGCTGTCTCTGCTGGTGGGTTCTGCGTACGATCACGCCAGCGTTATGCGCGCCCTCCACGCAGGGAGGGCGCGCACCTGCCACATGGTGGGCCTAGCTCAACAGGCCAGAGCGCCGGGTTGTGATCCCGGAGGTTGCGAGTTCGAGTCTCGTGGCTCACCCGAAAAGAGGTAGCGATGATCAGCAAGATCATGCTCACGAAACTTCCGGCGTGGCTGGTAGAGCCGTTTATCTGGTGGTGCTCTCAGCACGGCGCCTACCACATCGGGTCGTGGCGGATTGACCAGTTCAAGCTGGCTCACCTTTGCCGGCTCCGGCACGACTGACAAGGGAAAGGGACAATGGAGAAAAGCCAGCGGGACCTGATCTACCCGTGTGACTGCGGCGGCGACCACTTCCTCCGCATCACCTGGTGGCCCGTCCCCGACAGCGACGGATACCGCGACCACGGCTTCGAGGTCGACGGGTACCTCCACGTCGGCGGGGATTTCTTCCCGTCCCTGAAAAACCGGTTCCGCACCGCGTGGAACGTGATCCGGAGAGGTCACGCCGATACCTATGTCGGGGTGTGCCTGACCCCGGACAACGCCCGCGAGATGATGGCGACCCTGTCCGAGATCGCGCTCGAATGGACGAAATCCCTCGCCGAACTGCCGCCTCTCCCCGAGGACAAGGCGAAGCAAGCATAAACGACTGGCTGGAGTTGAGCAGCGGCTTGCTCAGGGGCCTGTAAAGTCCTGGCTTCGGCATCGGGGGTTCGAGTCCCTCCTCCAGCACGTGAAGATAACGAAAGGCGATTATTACGGCGCGGTGTGCATCGAGGTTAAGGATGTGCCGTGGCTGTATTTTGACCTGGACCTGAACCCGAGGTTCCCGTACGGGTGCTGCCTCGCGGTCCGGATCGGCGAGAATGCCCGTTCCGGGCATGAGCCCGGATGCGAGGTCCGGGACTGGGAAGCCTGCGGGTGCAGCATAATGACTTCTCCTGCGCGCGGGTTCACGCTGGACCTTAACGCTTTCTTCGGCGAGCCGAACCGGCTGTCCATGACCACCCGGCACCGTCATGTGACGGTCGGGTTGCTGTCGTGGCACCGCGAGGAGATGGGAGTCGTCGTGCGGCGGGCGCGGTGCAGGCCGCACCTGGTGCGGATGCAGGGCTGGGACAGCAAGGCCGGGAAGTGGCTGGACTACCGGGACGAAAGATCATGGAAATGGCTCGTGATCATGCCCCGCAATCGTCAGGGAAGGGAAGAAGGATGACCGGATGGCTGATCTTCGCGGCGTACATGGCCGCGTTCGTGGTGACCGGCCGTGCGGTGGTCAGGTTCACGCACCTGGATGACGACAGCCCGCGTGATCCTGAGGACAGGGTCCTGGATAGCGTCCTCGCGATGTGCTGCGGGATGATCTGGCCGCTTGTTCTGCTCGCGGCGGCGATGTTGTGGAAGATGAGACCGACCCCGGCTGAGCGGGCGGCTGCGCTTGATGAGCGGGAACGGCTGGTTGCTGAGCGGGAACGGAGGACAGCCGATCTTGAAAGAGAACTCGGGATCGGCGAGTAAAATGCTTTAATAAGGCGAGTCCCTATAGCGCAGATGGACAGCGCGTTCGCCTCCGGAGCGAAAGGTCGGGTGTTCGAGTCACCCTAGGGACACAGGGCACGGGCTTCCGGCCGGACGCATGACTCCCCCCGTCGTGTATCAGACCCCCCACGGGAGCCTGTGCCCGCGCAGCGGAAGGGAACGGGACATGGTTACCGTGGCGTTTGACGTGGACGGCTGCCTGCGGCAGGCGGCTGGTACTGTGCCGGTCGCTGACGAGGACGTGCGCACGATGCTGCGCATCCTGAAGGAACGGTTCGGGTGCAGGATCGTGGTGTGGTCCGGGTCCGGGCAGCTGTACGCCCCCAGGTCGGGTCGGCGTTTCATGTGGGCCAGTGGGTCGATCAGTACGCAATGAAGGGCACGGTGCGCGTGGATCTGGCCATTGATGACGCCGAGGAGATGGCGCTCGGCGCGGTTAACCTTATCCTGAAGCCGTGAGGAGCGCGGATGAATGAGGGAAGCTGCCCGTATACGGGCTGCGGCGGGAGTAACCGCTCCAGGTGGAGCTGCACGTGCCCGGCTGGGTGCGGGGCCAGTAACTGCCCGGGTGACGACTGACAGGCATTGGCCTGTAGCTCAGAGGACTAGAGCACCGCTTTCCTAAAGCGGGTGGCGGGAGTTCGAATCTCCCCAGGCCAACGACGGCTTTTCCGCTGTGGGGCATAATGGTATGGTCAGGGCCATGATCTGGCTGGTCGTCCGGGAGGTTATTGGCTCCTCGTAGCCGCGCAGGCGCGATTGCTGCTGGCGCTGCGGCGAGGTCAGCAGCGCTGACCTCGCGGGGCGGGCAGCCTTTCGGCTCGTCGGTGTCACCGCTTCTGGCGTCCTACCAGCAGTGGAGCATGGGCCAGACGGCCTATGCGGCGCTTCCGCGTGACCCGTCCGCATTCGTGACGGGGGCGTTCGCTCCGCTGACCCCGCTGCCGCCCACTCCGATCGACGCCCCGAGGCCGGGGTTCGAGCGGCCTGAGCCGCGCAGGTGGCAGTACCCGCAGGCGTGGAACCTGCCGATCGGGCAGCCGGGCACCGAGGGCCTGAAGCTGTGCGACTTTGCCACGCTCCGCCTTTACTCTGACCTGTACTCGGTGGCGCGGGCGTGCATCCAGCTCCGCAAGGACGAGATCACCGGCATCGAATGGGACATCGTTCCCACGAAAGAGGCCGGGAAGTCGCTGCACGGCGACAAGAAGGGGATGCGGGATTTCGCGGAGCGCCGTGCTGAGCTGATGAAGTTCTTCCGCCACCCTGACTCGAACTACCAGGATTTCGGGTCGTGGATGTCGGCGGTCCTCGAAGACATTTTCGTGGTCGATGCCCTGTCGGTGTACCTGATGCCGTCCCGGCTGCCGGGGAAGGGCGTTCTCGGTTCGGACCTGACCGAGATGCAGCTGCTGGACGGCACGATCGTCCGCCCGCTGATCGACCTTCGGGGCGCGAAGCCACGCCCCCCGAACCCGGCCTACCAGGTGTACGCGTACGGGGTGCCCCGGGTTGACCTGATGACGCTGCTCATGGGCGACGACCAGAAGGACATGGACGCGCCGCTGAAGCAGTACCGTGGCGACCAGCTGATGTACATGCCGCGCTGGCCCCGGTCGTGGACGGTGTACGGCCAGTCCCCGCTGGAGCGGGTCATCATTCCTGCGATGGCGCATTTGCGGAAGCAGCAGTACCAGCTTGAGTTCTTCACTGAGGGCACGATCCCGGGGATGTTCATCTCGCCGGGTGACCCTAGCTTCACGCCGAACCAGATCCGGGAGCTTCAGGAGAACCTGAACGTGATCGCGGGGGATCAGGCGTGGAAGCACAAGCTTCTCGTGCTGCCGCCCGGGTCGAAGGTGTCTCCGCAGAAGCCCCCGGCGCTGGCGGGCGAGGATGATACCACGCTGATGACCGAGGTGTGCATGGGCTACTCGGTGATGCCTACCGAGCTGGGGATCATCCCGCAGATCGGGCCGACGGTGTCGACTGCGTCGATCCGCATGTTCTCGCAGCAGACGCAGAACATCCATCAGCGGAAGGCGACGCTGCCGGACCTGAAGTGGCTGGCGTCGATTTTCAACCACGTGATCCAGAACGTCCTGAAGCAGGACGACATGGCGTGGCGGTGGGAAGGGATCGAGGAGGAGCAGGACGCGGCGTCCCTCACGGCCGACCTGATCAACAGGCTGGAGCACGGCGGCCTGTCCATCGACGAGCTGCGCCAGGAAACCGGACATGATCCTTGGGACCTGGACCTCACGCGCGAGCCGGTGTGGGCTACTTCGTCGGGGCTGGTGCCTCTTGCCGCGATGCCGGGGACGGCTCAGGGCCAGGCTGCCGGGCAGCAGGCGGCGGCGGGCGACGCGGCGCTGGCGGGGATCGTGCCGGGCGGCGGCGGGAACCCGCAGCGGCCCATGAATACAGTGCGCCCGCCCCAGCCGGCGCAGGAAGCACCTGGGCACGCGATGTCCTCGGGTGCCCGGCGGAAGCCTGCCGCGAGCCCGGCTGCGAAGGCTGCGGAGCTGGCGGCGCTGCGCAGGCATGTTAACAAGGGCAGAGACCCGCAAACATGGGAAAACAGGTACATCTCCGACAAGACTCTCAACACTGTCATATCTGCCTCACATGAGGGGTATGCGGGACACGCGGTCGAGTACCTGCGCAGGCTGGAGAACCGCGAGCGCGAGCTTGCCGGAGCCAGATGACGACCCCGTGGCACTACGGCGACGACCACGAGGCAGCGGCACGCTGGCAGGCTGACGCGGACCCGGCCGCTGCGGAGTTCGCGACCCAGGTCTGGGACGCCCTCGCGTCCGTCAGCCCGGAGGGAATCGCCACGGCGTGGCTGAACGCGTCGGGAATCCTGAAGTACGCGGTGCGCGGAGCGGTGCCGCCGCCCCCGCCGTCGCTGCCAGGCCCGCCGACCCCGCCGGTCGAGACCAACACGCCGCCCTCAGCGGACGTGACCGCGTTCGCGGCGCAGTGGCTGGCTGAGCGCGGGTTCCTGGACCGGTTCGCGCAGTCGCTGGAGCAGGTGCTGCCCAGGCTGTGGGCGCGGGCCTGGGCAGACGCGAAAGCCCAGGCCGAGGCAATGCTCGCGGAACCGCTGCTGACGCCTCCGCCGGCGGGTAAGAAGCCGGCGAAACGGAAGAAGAAGCGCCGCCGGCAGCAGGCGCGGCAGATGCGGGGGAATCCGCCGCCGCAGCGGGTACCGCCGCCGCCTGCCCCGCCGCCGCAGCTGCCTCCCGGCCAGCAGCTCGCATTGCTGATAGCAGCCGACGCAGCTTTCGTGGCGTGGGCGACCTCAGCAATGCTGAGCGCCGAGGTTGCGCTGATCGTGGGCAGCCTGGCTGCCCGGGTCGCGCAGATCCTGGCGGTTGCCACCGCGAACGGGTGGGGCTCGCAGCGGCTCGCTGATGCGCTGGAGCGGGCGTTCCTTGCCCGGTGGCGGGCTCAGATGATCAGCGCGACGGAGGCTGCGCGGGCATCTGGCGCGAGCATGCTGGTGGTATACCAGAGGGCCGGGATCAAGTGGGTGCGGTGGGTCACCCGCCACGACGGCCTGGTGTGCAAGGTGTGCCGGGCGAATGAGGCGAAGGGCACCATCAGGCTCGGGGAGAAGTTCCCCGGCGGCGTCAAAGCGCCCCCGCAGCACCCGAACTGCCGGTGTTACCTGCGCCCGTCGAACCGGATCATGCGGATGATCGGGAAGGACGACGAGCCGGGGCTGGTGAAGGCGAAGCCGTGGCGGGACCGCTCGGACCCGGTGGGCGGGCGGGTATACCAGCAGCTCCTGCCGGACTACCCGGCTCACTCGATTGAGTGGGTGCACCGGGCCGAGTGGACCGGCCCGGTGCAGGTGCCTGCGACGCAGGTGAACTATACCCCGGAGAAGTGGGCGGCGGGGCATGAGGACGCGAAGGTCGACCGTTTCAAGCGGAAGATCAAGGACGACCTGGCGGCGGGCAGGCAGCCGAAGCCGGTCGTGATGATCGACCGGCCGGACACTGACCGGGGCACGCACCTGATCATTATCGACGGGCATCATCACGCGGTGGCGTACCACGAGCTGGGCGAGCCGATCCACGCCTATGTGGGCCGGGTTGACATGGAGACGGCGCGGGAGGCGGAGAAGTCCCACGACTACCAGTACCACGAGGGTGACCCGGGAGCGACCGACTCGGCGGCGTCGAAGGGCATGCGGGCCGCGTCGGTGGCCGTGCACGCTGCGGATTCCGGGCGGGTGCTGATGATGCGGCGCCGCCCTGACCCGGATGATGACGCGGGCGGGAAGTGGGAGTTCCCGGGCGGGCGGATGGAGGACGGGGAGCTGCCGCTGGACGCGGCGATGCGGGAGTGGGCGGAGGAGACCAGGTGCCTGCCGCCCGACGGGAAGGTCACGGGCTGGGTGGACTCGCCGAACGGGAAGCACCGCGTGTACTTCCTCGAAGTACCGTCAGAATCAGCGGTCCCGCAGCGACGCGGCCATGTCGTCGACCCGGATCACCCGGACGGTGACCCGGAGGATCTGGGGTGGTTCCATCCGGGGGAGATGGGGTCGCATCCGGACCTGCGGATGGAACTGGCGTCGGAGTGGGACCACATCGCGGCGATGGTGTCGAAGTCAGCGGAGACCCCCCGTCTTGAGGCGACCCCGGACCTGCTGGGCACGCACGGGCTGTGGCACACACCGGACCGGCACGTCAGTCGTCCGCAGAAGCTCCCGAACTATATCGAGCACATAGCCCACGCCCTCATGCGGGACCAGGGCATGGATGAGTCACAGGCCATCGCCACCGCGATCAACGCGGTGAAGAGGTGGGCTCGCGGTGACCTGCACTGGGGGCACCACAAGATCACCCCCGAGGTCGTCGCAGCGTCCCGGCGAGCGCTCGCAGAATGGGAAGAACTCCGGGCTTCTCACCACTAGCCTCGTATTCAAGGCACGGGCAGTCGCTGTCGGCGTAGCAGTCGCCGCCTCGGTAGTTCAGGCCGTGGAGAGCCCACATGTGGCCGCAGCCCGCGCAGTTCGGCACCAGCGGGTACTTTATCCTGCGTTTCCTCGTCCACCTGACCACGAGGCAGGGCAGCGGGCACCAGTAGAGGTGCCGGGGGCTGACGTAGAGCCCGACCCACAGGTCGCGTGGCTCCAGGTAGATCCTGATCCTGTCCGTCAGGTGCACGTCCTGCCCGTCTTCGGGTCGTTGCGCCTGGCTAGTTCACCGTTGCTGGCGATCCCGACCCACTGGCCGCACCGGTCGCAGTTCATGTTCGTTTCCTTCCGTTCCCCGTCTTTCGGAACCTATCACTATCTTAGCGCCGCTAAGGAACGGATGAAAATTTCATCAAAAGGTTTGCGCGGGATCACGGATGTGTTACTGTGCCTTTCACCAGGCGCTGCCGTCACCCCCCGTAGCCGGGCGCTGGCGGTCAGCGCGCACTGCGAGTGTCTGGAGACACATGCACCGATCCCGGAGGATCGCCCTGTCCCTAGCGGGCGTCTCCGCCACCGCCGCGATCCTGGTCGCGGCGGTCCCGTCCGCCAGTGCCCGGCCCGGTCCGGCTGCGCGCCTGGCGGGCACGATCTCTCTCACGTCTCCCGGCCCGGCAGGGGCTGCTCAGGAGCACCCGCAGGCCGCACGGCCTGCACGTCCCCGGTACGTCGTGGTCAGGCGGGGCGACACGCTGTCCGTCATCGCCCGCCGCGTGTTCGGGTCCGCTGGTGACTGGCCTGCCCTGTGGTGGGCGAACAGAAACCTGATCCCGGACCCGAACGTCATCGAGGCAGGTGACGGCGTCCAGATCCCCGCGTCGCCGGGTGTTTCCTCGTTGGTGATGGCGAAGGCGCAGAGCGCTGCCGCCCCGCCGCCGCCTCCTGCGCCAGTGACCACTGCGCAGCCCGCCCAGCCCGCCCAGCCGGTCACCTCGCCGCCCCCGGCGGCGCCCGCTCCCGCTCCGCCGGTTTCCGGCGGTTACGGCACCCCGCCCGCCGCGTTCACCGCGTGCGTGATCGCGTCCGAGTCCGGCGGAGACCCGGCTGCTTACAACCCGTCATCGGGGGCGTCGGGCCTGTTCGGGTTCCTGCTGTCCACCTGGGACGGCATGGGCCTCGGCTACCCGGGCGGCGCATCCACGGCACCCCCGTCGGTGCAGTACGAGGCATTCGACAAGCTTTACGCCGAAGCCGGCGCCTCGCCGTGGAGCAGCTACGACGGGTGCCAGGCATGAGGCGCGCGAAGATCACGGCTGCGTGGCTCGGCGCGGCGTCCTTCATCCTGGCGGGGGTTCTGCTGGCTACTCCGCGCGGCACGTCCGCGTTCGCCCAGCCCGCTGCCCTGTCGAAAGCAGCCAGGTTCGCCGCGCCGGCTGCTCCTGCTGTCCCCGCAGCTCCGGCGGCGCGGGACGCACGCGTGCTGGTTACCCGTTCGGGGAAGGCGCACGGTGACCTGATCCCGGTCCGGTCGGGTACGTCCCGGCGGCTGATCGCCTACAGGTGGGCGATGTCCCAGAGGGGCTGCTGGTACGTGTGGGGCGGCACCGGGCCGTGCCACGACGGTTACGACTGCTCGGGGCTGGTGATGATGGCCTACCGGCACGCCGGGGTTTACCTGCCCCGGACGACGTACGAGATGCTGGGCAGCCGGCAGCTGGTCCGCGTGTACCACCCGAGGAAAGGTGATCTCGCGTTCTACGGGTCCGGGCACGTGGAGCTGTACGACCGCTCCGGGTACACTCTGGGGGCGCACGATTCCGGTTCCCCGGTCAGTGTCATCCACTATGACCAGTGGTGGCACCCGACGGAATACTTCCGAGTCCGATGAAAAGGAAACGCCCATGACCTGGTTCAAGTCGTCATTCTCGTTCGCTAGCGATCAGTGCGTCGAGGTTTCGTGGCACAAGGCGAGCTTCAGCGGGAATGACGGAGGAAACTGCGTGGAGGTCTCGGCTGTCCCGGGGTCCTACCATCCCGTGAAAGAGGGCACCGAGGTGCTGGTCCGGGATTCGAAGAACCCGGACGGCCCGGTGCTGGAGTTCACTGCGGCCGAGTGGGATGCTTTTCTCGCCGGGCTGCGGAACGGGGAGTTTGACCTGGATTCCCCGACCCCTGTGCAGGAGGAACTAGGCCGGCTGCGCGCGGAGACCGGAGTCACCGAGATGCAGGCTCCGACGCCCTGATGACCGCGAAGTTCAGCAGCGCCCCGGTTGCGGGAGCGTTCACCGGCCGTCCGCTGCATATCCCCTGGGTGCTGTGCTGCACCCAGGGTGAGCGGTGGTGCGGGTGGCACAGGACAGCGAACTCGCAGCGTGATTTCGTTGCGCTTGCCGCTGACCGGCGGGTACACGAGTCATCGTGTCTTGGCGGCCTGGTCCTGGGGCGGGCGTGATCTGCGAGGCGTGCCGCAGGCAGCGGCACGGGAAGTGCCGGGGAGGCACGTGGTGCGACTGCGCCCACAAGCCCGTGAAGGGAAAGGAAGGTCATGGAACGGGACGGGATATGCCCGGGCTGCACGCAGCGGTGCACGCCGGAGGACCCGTGCTGGTGCTGCCGGAAGGCACAGCGGGACGATGACCCGAAAAAGGCTTGCATAACGGCACTCCCCAATGTAGGGTAGTTTTCGTTCTACCCCGTCACCGGGGTGCTGGGCAGCGGTTACTTCTCACCTTCGCAGTGGAAACCACAGCCGCTTCCCGATTGTTGTCGGTGAGGGGACATAACTTCAGATGACCGCGCCCGGGGTGCCCGCCGGGAGTTTCTTCAATAACAGCACGCCATCTTGTGCTGGTAGCTCAGTTGGTAGAGCGCTACCCTACGGAGGTAGAGGTCGCGGGTTCGATTCCCGTCCTTGATATGTCTTCCGGCATTTCTTGTCGGGCGCGGTCACCTGATGCACGTCCTCCCGCCGCTGATGCGAGGAGGACTTTTTCATGTCGCGGTACAACAGGGGCAGGGTCACGCCCCTGCCGTCGTCGCCGGTTTTCTCCGAGGCTGCGCCTGGCGCGCAGACCGCTCTGGGCGCGCAGGGCTACATGCGGGACCTGAAGTCAGAGCTGTACGTGCTGGCGTCGTGCTACATGCCGGACGAGAAGACCCTGCACGAGGGCAGGGACGCCCGGGTGGCCCGGTGGACTGAGCTGGTGCGCGCGAACGCCAGCGCGGACCCTGACTGGGCCGGCGGCCTGCTGAACTACCTGCGGGCACGCGATGGCGGGAACCTGCGGCTCGGGCCAGTGTACGGCGCAGCCGAGTTCGCGCGGGCGCGCAAGGAAGAGGCACGTTACCGCGCCGACCCGCAGGAGTGGACGGTCCGGAAGGTGACCGACGCTGTCCTGCAGCGCGGTGACGAGCCGGGCGAGCTGGTCGCGTACTGGATCACCAAGTACGGCCGGAACAGCATGCCGAAGGGCCTGAAGCGCGGCATCGCCGATGCGCTGCCGCGCCTGTACACGGAGTACGCGGTCGCGAAGTACGACACGCCGTCGGCTGCGGTCCGGTTCGGTGACGTGATCGAGATCGT
>Ga0070709_10000814_pt1 | contig 17403 bp, 21 predicted proteins | sample LARL51metaG_FD_65449 | JGI IMG/M metagenome (GOLD analysis project Ga0070709, IMG submission 65449) | Corn, switchgrass and miscanthus rhizosphere microbial communities from Kellogg Biological Station, Michigan, USA - LAR L5-1 metaG | ecosystem: Host-associated > Plants > Roots > Rhizosphere ...
CGATCTTGGCGAAATCGCCGATCGTGATGTCGCCGAGCATCGTCGAGCCCGCCGCGAGATACGCGCCGCGGCCGATCCGCGGCGCGCGCACGGCGTCGGTGCCCTTCCGGCCGATGGTGACGTTGTGCAAGATCGTCACCTCGTCGCCGATCTCGGCGAAGGCGCCGACGACGATCGCGGTGGCGTGATCCAGAAACACCGCGGTGCCGATGCGCACCGACGGATGGATGGCCACCTGCAGCGTGTCGGCGGATTCGCTCTGCAGCAGCAGCGCGAGATCGCTCCGGCCAGCGGTCCACAGCCAGTGCGAAACGCTAAAGTCATCGCGCGGTTCGTCACCGCACGACTTGGCCTCAGCGTCGGGAGGCCAGGACCACACGCCTTCACGTCCGCGTCAGGATCGTTCGTCCGCGCAACAATTGCGCGCCGACCTGCCGCGTCCATCGCATCCCGCGCCCAACGTCCGTGACGACCGCGAAGCGCCCCTCAGTAGCAAGTGCGGGACGTCGCGATAATGCTTCTGATTTGGGGAAGACGTCAAGCTTTATTTACGAAAATCAGCATTTACTGACTGCGACAGATAGGCACGACGGGCAGTTTGCGCATGGCGCATATGCGCAATCTGCCCGACATGCAATCATCTCCGGTCTTTCCACCTGTTGCTGAAGCGGTCCTGGAGCGCGTCGAGGAGTTTCGGCGTCAACATGGTCCGGAGTCGGACCACGAAGTGCCAGCCCCCCTCCGGATGGCATCAAGTCCTTCAACCTCTTTCAAGCTCGCTGGCTGGCATCAGATTCACTTTCACTTGGTTCACTAGCGCTTCCGCTATCGGCTCACCTGCGTTGGCCGGAGCCAGAACTCGATGCCTTTCGGGAAATTGGGTGGATCAAACTGTCGCAGCGCCGCAAATGAACTACTTCACAAACACGCTCTCGTTTTGGTTGTACCGTGCGTTCGGCTCAGCGAGGACTGGCCAGTACGAGACTACGCCCAATCGAGCACCTCAGGAGGGAGCTTGCGAACTGTTGCGTCCGCTTTCTTCATCGTCCGGTCTCTTGTCGTTTGTGGTCCAGCCCGCGCCAATCAAGGCAATTTTTGGCACAATAGGAGGTTGCAATGGCGTTTCCGCTTCTCAAGTTGATGGATATGACTGGGCCTCTGGGCTTTGCGGAGCACGTAGCCTTAGTCGAAGTTATCCAGGCAGGAGAACATGCAGGGCAGCGTTTTCAAGTGGGCAAGCTGAGATTGACACCAAACGACGAACTCCAGCGAACTTTGTTTGAGTTCGACAACCAGACATTCGTGCCCTTTCAAAACCCGTTACAAATTAGACTTGTCATCGTTGATGCGGATGGCGGACGGGACCTCGGCGAAACAATCATCGACGCTAACGACGCCAATAGGCCGGACGAATTATTTATTAAGTTCTTCGTAAATGGGATCGTCACGGGGCCGTTCTACGAACTGGGATACCGGGTCCTCCCGGGCTAAACCTGCCGCCCGCGGCGGTAGGCTCGAAGAGCCAGGAGGTGTCGGAGGGTTGTTGGTACCGCTATTGGCGACGTTCGCCACGCCGAGCCGATACCGCTATCCGCCCTCCACGTCCGTACCCTTGCGACCGATCGTGACGTTGTGCAGGATCGCCACCTCGTCGCCGATCTCGGCTAGGGCCCCCGACGACGATGGCAGGGCCAGAACAACGTCATAGCCGAGCGCACCATCCGTTTTCATGAGTACAGGCTCTTGTCGGGGCTTCCCAGGCTTTTAACTTGCTGAACATCATCCAAAGCGCTTTATCCAAGCCATCAACGCTCGTCGAAAATCTGTCGCGGGAGTTGGCAAGAGCCGCCCAACAGAGACCGCTCGGCGTTTGCACCATCATGGACGACGTTCCGGGCAGACTTCCCGAGTGCCATCGGTTTGGCCCGGTAACGAACCAGCCCCTTGCATAGTGGGGATTGACGACCGATGGCGTCGTCATCGCGGACACCGTCTCGGATTTCAGAATAGCGGCGCCCTGTGCCGGGGCATAGACGCGTTTCATGAACCGCACAAGATCGAGGGGGCTTGCGAGCCAGCCGCCATGCGAGTCCATCCGTGCAACGTTCATACCGTAAGGCAAGCCGTCGCCCTCCTGACGATGGTAGACCACCTCGCTGTCGGCACGATCCTGCAACGCGTTTCCGGCAATCCGCATTCCCTGGGCTTGGCTCGGCACCAGCACGGATTGATGGATGTAATCCGCATAGGACTGTCCCGTGACCTTCTCAATGATCCTGCCGAGCAGGCAATAACCGAAATTCGAGTACGCGTATCTGGTGCCGGGTTGCCGCAATAGCGGCAGATTTTCGAGCGTCCACGCAATGAGATGCCGATGGTCCATGTCCCGATGGGCGAACATCGGATCGTCCTGGTCATTGCCCCAGCCACCGACCGTGTGCGTTAGCAGATGGTTGATCGTAATCTCGCCTACGTATTGGTCGCTGGCGGGGGGTTGATACTCCGACAAAATGCCGTGTTCGCCGAACACTCTGTCGGTCGGGCTCAGCCGGCCTTGCTCGACAAGAGCAAAAATCCCGACAGCCGTGATAGGCTTGCCGACGCTGGCTATGCGAAACAAGTGGGAGGAATTGACACTCGCTCCGAGCAGCCGGCTCACCACACCAAACCCTTCCGCGTGAACAACCTCGCCATCCTTGGCCACGGCGATGGAAAGGCCCGGAATGTCGTACTGTGCCATATAGGTGTAGGCTACGTCCGAGATCGCCTCGCGCTCCGCAGGCTGAAGCATTCCATCTGAGGCTCGAGATGGGCTCGTCGCGCCGACCACGCCCGGCAGAGCCAACGTCGTCGCCGACCACGCAGACTTCAGAATTGCGCGCCGGGTAACACCGCGTTCGCTCATGATGTGCCCCAAGAGACCTGTTGCGGCCAAAATGCAGCCAGTCACCGAGGTCCGCAATGGTCATTCGCGACAGGGGCCGGCGGACAGCAGTCAGGCCATTTGCGCCGTGCTCCAAGAGCGGACGTTTCCAGAGCGTCACCGGCCTACACGCCCGACGGCATTTCGAACCCTTCAGATCAGGTCAAGCGGCTAAGCCACGATCCTCTCGTCCGGGCAGTTGACCAGCCGCGCCGGCACGCCGACGGCGGTGCAGCCGGCCGGCACATCGCCGGTGACGAGCGCGCCGGCGCCGATCTTGGCGAAATCGCCGATCGTGATGTCGCCGAGCATCGTCGAGCCCGCCGCGAGATACGCGCCGCGGCCGATCCGCGGCGCGCGCACGGCGTCGGTACCCTTCCGACCGATGGTGACGTTGTGCAAAATCGTCACCTCGTCGCCGATCTCGGCGAGGGCCCCGACGACGATGGCCGTGGCGTGATCCAGAAACACCGAGGTGCCGATCCGCACCGACGGATGGATGCTCACCTGCAGCGTGTCGGCAGATTCGCTCTGCAGCAGCAGCGCGAGATCGCTCCGGCCAGCGCTCCACAGCCAGTGCGAAACGCGAAAGGCCTGCAGCGCGACAAAGCCCTTGAAATTGAGCAGCGGCGCCAGAAACCCGGTCACGGCCGGATCATGAATGGCGATCGCAGAGAGGTCGAGGCTCGCCGCCTCGACGAGTGCTGGCGCAGCCGAAAAGGCCTTGCCGGCAACGCTTGCAAACTGCGCCCGCTCCGCTGCCGTCTTGCCGAGCCGCTCGCCGATCTGGAACGCGATCGCGCCGCCGAGATCGGCGTGATCGAGAACGGCGGCGGTCAGCCGGCCACCAAACACCGGATCGGCCGCCACGGCCATCTCGGCCTCGCGCCGGACTTTTCGCCAGAGATCGTCGCTCGATGGACGTTCGTTGGGAGTCATGGCCATCAAAGCCGTCAATTGCCACTCGCCACGACATCCATAGCACAGTTTTTCCGCGCGTGCTCGCGCCAAAGCGCGATCGGATCGGGTCGAATGACCATCCCGTCTCGTCACGGGACGGCCGTACATCGATGGCCGGGCGCGACACTATCCGGATTTGCCGGACAGGCTCACCGTGACATATTCGAAAGACGGACGCGGCGCGTCACTCTTCTTCGCGTCCTTGGCAGCGACGGTTTTCTTCACCGCCTCGCCACGCGCCTTGAAATCGTGCTGCCCCAGTCTGTCGTAGTTGGATTGCTTGTGGGACTCGGCCGCCAGCGCTCCGTCCCTATCCGCATAGGGCGCCGTCGGCTCCATGACGACTTGAAACCATTCGAGCCACAATTTCGTCGACCACTGATGCGCCCGCGCCATCGACGCGAGCGCGGCCGTCGAAGGCGCGCTCCGCGGCAGCCATCTCGCGAGACCGACCTTGTCCAGATACTTCCTGAAGTCCTCGGCCCCGATTCCCTGGGGAATTGTGACCGCGATGTTGGCGTTGGCGTGGAACCAGGTGAACCCCGACACCTCTGTCGCCTTGAACAGGCGACCAAAGTCGGCCATCGCCTTCGGGTCTTCCCCGACCGAGCATCCCTCGAAGAAAATGCGCTTGATCTGTGCCTTTGTGCTCGCGAACGCCTGACTGACCGCTTCTTCATTGAGGCTGTATTGCCTCACGTCGCCGTTATCGTCCTCGAGGATCAGGGCACCGGGCGCACCATGAAGGAAGATGACGAGCTCTTCCATCGACCCCAACTTGTCGATCTCCTTGCGCATGTCCGTCAGTGACGTGATGGAGTGTTGGTTCTGAGATGGAATGTTGAAGTTCGGGCCGACCAAGCCTTCGGCCGCCGCCTGCAGCTCATGGTAGAACAGCATGAAGCCTGCCGCCATCATGTCCTCCGGTTGGCCAATGAAGCCGCGCCGTGGCCGCTCGCGCATGGTCCTGTGGACCGTGATACTGCGAGGCCCGCGTTGCGCGGACGCCGCAAACGACTTTCGATAGGGCAGACGCGACAAAAAACCCCGACCGCGACGCTACGGCGCGTCCCGGAGTTCGGCTAGCGCACCGCGGCCACGATGGCCGCGCCTGCGGCGACGGAGCTCAGCACGATCACGCTCGCGCGCCACCAGAATTGCTGGTGCGCCGCGCGACGGTCATGGAAGGCGAGCCAGTCGCGCACGAAGCCGGCGGGAATGTCGAACACGACGGCCGGCGCCTCGCCATGATGGGTCTCGTGGTCGCTGAACATCGCCCGCACGTTCGGCACACCAATCCGCTCGAGCTCGCAATGCCACTCCCAGGCATGTGCGCCGCTGGTCCAGCGATTTTCGAACGGAAGCGCATGTGATGCCATGACGAGCCTCCAGAGTTCGGTGCAGCTCGACTTCACACAGGCAACATAGCGCATTCTGGTTGCAAATGCGACTGGCACGAATGCGGTCCCGACCGGTATGCACCCGCGTCAAGTCTCTTGCGGCGCAAAGAGAGGGTGGCGACCGGCCGTTCACACACGCCGACCGCGTTCATCGTCTTCCTGGTGGTGAAGATCGCGGCCAAGCTGATCGGCGTCTATCCGGTGACGAAGGCATTCGGCTCGCCGCAGACGGAGGCGATGTACACGACGCTGCTGATGTCGACGGGCCTGACTTTCGGGACCATCTCCTCGCTCTACGGCCTCTCCCACGGCATCATCACGCAAGGGCAATATTCAGCGCTGGTCGCCGCGGTGATCGGGAGCGCCGTGATCCCCACCTTGATCGCCAATGCGATCTATCTGCCGCGCCATCTCTTGCCGAAGCGCGAGGTGGAGGCCGCGGCGGCGGACCTGGCCGCGCTTCCGGGCGAGGCGGATGGAGGCGCTGCTCGCAAGCGGCGTCGCGCCCGGCCTGACCTTGAGCCGGCTTCAATGGGCCCGGTGGCGCTGCCCATCGCGCGGTGAAGCCTGACGTTGCTGCCAAAAGGGGTTGTCCAGGCACATGGCCGAGAATCCGGACGCCGCCGCCCGGCACTGATCCCACGAGGTGAAGCCGCAATTCATGGTGTTGCCGTCGCGCGTCCAGACCTGCATGCAGACCGGGTAGTTCGGGTCGTAGCGTTGCGCCGTGGCCGGCAGCATCGCCACCGTCGCAAGCATCATTGATCTGAGCGTGCGCATCAAAACCCTCGTTCGATCTTTGCGCATGGCCACGCGCAACCATAACACGCGCAGCCGTCAAGGGCGCTGGGCGCAATTGCGGAAATGGCACACCGGGAACAGACATCGAGAGCTGCGATCGCGCGCCAAAGCCAGCCGATAGAATTGCTCCAACCTGACACAGCCGTCACGCCTCTCACAAGAAAGCGCCCCAGTTGGAAGGCTATTGAATGCGTGAAGTTTGAATTGGTGGTCTGAACGCCGACATTCGCATCCCGTCCGCGAGGCAAGTCTTGCGAATGCTGGCGTCAAGGGACCGCTTCATGTTGATGCCAGTGGAGCTTTGGACTTGACGTTCGCATCGCGATATTCCGGCAGCCAGGGCGGCGAATGTCAGATCCGCTCCGCCGCCGCGCTGCCCACCTCCTGCGTCGAGCGCCGCCTCGCGCGCTCGGTGCTGTCGTTGCTGATTGCAGGCGTGAACCTGGCGGCCGCCGAGCCGCCGGTGCCCCAGCCTATGCAGACCGTTCAGATCGAAACCGAGCCGCTGGACCGAGCCTCGGCAGCGCCCAAGATGTTCCCGAAGGTGCACACGCTGAGTGTGCGGCCTGGCTATCCCGGGGAACCGCGCGATACGTCCGGGCGCCCACTGTTCATGCCACAGATTTCCGGCAGCCCGGCTTTTGATGCCAATCCCGGCATGGTCGGCGCGCTGCGGGTCGAACTCAGCCCGGCGGTGACGCAAAATCCCGACCGGCACCTCATCCACACGATCCGCATTCCGGCTCAAGCCGCGCCGCAGGATGCGATCGAAGCCCAGGCGCTGCCGCGACGCGCCACCCCGACGCTGCAGGAGCCGTGATCGAGCTACCGCTACCAGGCCTCACCGCGCCCGCGATCGCCGCGGCCGTGCTGACGGGCCTGCGACCAATAGGGGTTGTTCAGGCACATGGCCGAGAGTCCGGACGCCGTCGCCTGGCACTGCTCCCATGATGTGAAGGTGCAGTAGATGGGGCTCGAACCGCCCCACTCCCAGACCTGGAGGCAGACCGGATAGCGGGGGTCGTAGCGTTGAGCCGAGGCAGGGACGAGCAGCATCGTCGCGCCCGTCAGGATCAACCAGCCAAGGACACGCATGGCAACCTCGTTCGAACGGCGGCCGGCGACAGCCGCGCGAAATCGCTCGTGGTAACACCCTGGGCGGCAGGTTTTGCCCTGATCGAAATCAACCCACGTCGCGTCAATAGCTGCGCGCTTCGGCGAGCCGCTTGACGCCTCGCTTCAGGATTCGACCCCTGCCGCCGCATTTTCCGCATTTCGGGGGATAGACCCGCTTCCCGGGTTTTGGCTGCTGCCTCACCTTCGCAACGCCGGTGCCACCACACGCGGAGCACAGTTCCTCCCCTGGCGCCAATCTCTTGCTCATGGCCATAAACAAACTCCCCCGCTTGATCCTGCTGTGCAATACACTGCTCAGCCCCGCCCGAAAAAACAGGCCCTGAGGTCAGCCAGTCGGTCTCCAGCCCAGGTTGGGAATGCCTGCGGCGGGTCAATGGTTCCTAAGTCGTGGTCCGCACGGTCCCTTTTGCTTGCCGCGGGATTCCTTGTAGGCACAATGACGGAACGCTGAGCTGCAAGCATAGTATTGAAATAACGATAAAAATGGTCGGAGCGAGAGGATTTGAACCTCCGACCCCTAGTCTCCCAGACTAGTGCGCTAACCGGGCTGCGCCACGCTCCGATGCTCGTTCCATTAGCTTCGATCGCCGCCCGGCGCAAGGCGCGGAATACCCCCCGCGGCACAATGGCCGATCCGCCATCCTCAGGGTTCTTCGCGCGGCGCGCGCTGTCGCGGTTCATCCGTCCTTCAAGGCCTTTTCGAGGATCTGGCGACAGGCCAGGAGCTCCTTCAGCGCGCCCTGCAGCCGCTCGCGATCGGCCGGGGGCGCCGGAACGACCGGCGGCGTTGCGCGCGCATGCGTGGCGCCGCCGCGGAAGGTGGCGAGCAGATCTTCTTCGGTCTCGACGAAGCGGAAGTCGATGCCCTCCTCGTCGTCGCCGCCTTCATACTCCTCGTCTTCCTCGTGCAGGCCGGGCTCGTCATCACCGTTTTCGAGCAGGCTCTGACCAACCGCCTCCTCGATCGCGCCGAACGACACGGCGGCCGAGTTGTCGGCCAGACCCTGCACCGATTTGATGCCGTGCTCCTTGAGGATGCGTTGCACCCCACGGATCGTGTAGCCCTCGCCATAGAGCAGGCGGCGGATGCCCCTGAGCAGGTCGACGTCGTCCGGGCGGTAGTAGCGGCGGCCGCCGCTGCGCTTCATCGGCTTGATTTGTGTGAAGCGCGTTTCCCAGAACCGCAGCACGTGCTGAGGGATGTCGAGGTCGGAGGCGACCTCGCTGATGGTTCGGAACGCATCCGGCGCCTTGTCCAAATGCCCGCTTCCCTTCGGTTATTCGAGTGGTCCGTTCCTCACATTCGCTTCGTCGTGCGCCCGTTCTTGGTTGAGGCAATTGGCGCGAATGCTCGAATCAAACATCACTTGCAAATATGACTTGCTCGTGGAGCAAACGAAGGCGTGCACAACCCGCGCAACAGCGCGAAGGCACCCCCGCTCCACTCACGATCGAAAGCGCGGTGGCATCACCTTAGAATCGCCGTCGCGCATCAGCTTGTTGTTTGAGCATGATTCCCCGGGGGATCAGTACCGGGTCAAACCCGGGGACATGCTTTTCCGAAGCCCGCCGCGCAGCTTTCAGCGGCGCCGCGTGCAACTTACGCTCAACGTCTATTCAGGCTTGGTCGCCTCGCCGTTGAGCGTCTTGTCGCCAGCGTGACCGTTGATCCGCTGCTTCAGGATCGCCGACGGCTTGAACACCATCACCCGCCGCGGCGAGATTGGTACCTCGGTGCCCGTCTTCGGGTTGCGTCCGATACGCTGACCCTTCTTGCGCACCATGAACGAACCAAACGATGACAATTTCACCGTCTCGCCTTTTTCCAGGCAGTCGGTGATCTCTTTCAGAACAAGCTCAACGAAAGCCGATGACTCCGTGCGCGACAGTCCCACCTTTTGGTAGACCGCTTCGCACAAATCAACGCGTGTGACTGTTTTCCCGGTTCCAGACATCGCCCGCCCCAACTCACGGCGAATAATTCCTGTCTGAAATTATGAGGTTACGGGGCGATGGTCAACAGCACCGTGAACGCTATCCAAGCCAAAAGGGGTACAATCCCAAGCTGGTCCTTGAGGGCTGTCCTACCAGCGCAGCAGGACCGAGCCCCAGGTGAAGCCGCCGCCCATCGCCTCCAGCAGCACCAAATCGCCTTTTTTGACGCGTCCGTCCTTCACCGCCGCGTCGAGCGCAAGCGGGATCGATGCGGCCGACGTGTTGCCATGGCGGTCGACGGTCAGCACCACCTTTTGCGGCGCAATATGCAGCTTGTGCGCGGAGGCGTCGATGATTCGCTTGTTGGCCTGGTGCGGGATGAACCAGTTGATGTCCTCGACGGAGAGGCCGGTCGCGTTCAAGGCATCGACGATCACGTCGGTGATCATGCCGACCGCGTGCTTGAACACCTCGCGGCCTTCCATGCGCAAATAGCCGACCGTCTGGGTGGAGGACGGGCCGCCATCGACATAGAGTTTCGACTTGTGCTGGCCGTCCGAGCGCAGATGGGCGGTCAGAATGCCGCGGTCGCTCGCCGCGCCGGGCTGCTGCTGTGCCTCGAGCACGACGGCGCCGGCGCCATCCCCGAACAGCACGCAGGTGCCGCGGTCGTTCCAGTCGAGGATGCGCGAGAACGTCTCGGAACCGATCACCAGCGCGCGCTTGTAGGCGCCGCCACGCAGAAAATTGTCTGCGGTGGCGAGCGCAAAAACGAAGCCCGAACAGACCGCCTGGAGGTCGAACGCTGCGCCGTGATGAATGTCGAGCCCGTTTTGGACCGCGACCGCCGTGGCCGGAAAGGTGTTGTCGGGCGTCGAGGTCGCCAGCACGATCAGGTCGATCGACTGGGCATCGACGTTGGCATGTTCGAGCGCCGCGCGCGCCGCATTGATCGCCAGGTGCGAGGTGAACTCGCCTTCGGCCGCGATATGCCTCTGCTTGATCCCGGTGCGCTGGACGATCCACTCGTCTGACGTGTCGATGCGGCTTGCCAGTTCGGCATTGGTCAAAATCTGCCGTGGCAGATAGGACCCGCAGCCGAGCACCACGGAACGTAAGGTCACAAATAGCCTCCTACGCGGCGGGCTCGGGGACGAGCGCGCCGTCGCGATTGAGCATCTGATTGATCTTGGTCAGGAGATCGAAGTGGACCATCTCATAGCCAACCTCGACGGCGGAGGCAAAGCCCTCGGCATCGGTGCCGCCATGACTTTTCACCACGATGCCGTTCAGGCCGAGCAGCACGCTGCCGTTCGACTTGCCGGGATCCAGCTTGTCACGCAGTTGGCGGAAAGCACCGCGCGCCAGGAGATAGCCAACCCGCGCAAGCAGGCTGCCTTCGATGGCATTGCGCAGAAAGCTCATGATCTGCCGCGCCGTGCCCTCGGTCGCCTTGAGTGCGATATTGCCGGAAAACCCCTCTGACACGACGACGTCGGCATCGCCCCGGCCGATGCCGTCCCCCTCGACGAAACCGATATAGTCGAGCTGCGGGAGGTTCATTTCGCGCAGCAATTCGGCCGCCTCGCGGATCTCCTCGTGGCCCTTGATCTCCTCGACGCCGATATTGAGCAGCCCGACCTTCGGCCGCTCCAGGTTGAACAGCACGCTCGCCATGGCGCTGCCCATCACCGCAAGTGCCACCAGATGCCGCGCATCGCCACCGATGGTGGCGCCGAGATCGAGCACGACCGAATCGCCGCGCGTGGTCGGCCAGACCGCCGCCAGCGCCGGGCGGTCGATGCCGGCCAGCATGCGCAGGCAGAAGCGGGCCATCGCCACCAGCGCGCCGGTGTTGCCGGCCGAGACGGCAACGCCGGCCTCGCCCTTCTTGACCGCCTCGATCGCCAGCCACATCGACGAGTTCTTGCGCCCGCGCCTGAGCGCCTGGCTCGGCTTGTCGTCCATGCTGACGGCGACATCGGTATGGATCACGCGCGAGGCTGCCTTCAGCTCCGGATATTTCGCAAGCTCCGCATCGATCCGCGCGCGATCACCGAACAGCAGAAATTCCGTAGTATCGGGATGTCGCTTCAGCGAGATAGCGGCGCCGGCGATGACCACTGCTGCGCCGACGTCGCCACCCATGGCGTCAAGCGCTATACGAACCTTTTGCGGCATGAATGTCCCGGAAACCTGATCCCTTGCGACCCGTGTGCAACGCCCTGCCGCCCCCCGGCGACCGACGGCGAAACCCTCGCCACACCCGATCCGGGCCGGGACAATACCGCGTCCCGGCCGCGACACAACCTCTTGACCCCGTCTTCCGGCGGCGAAAGGCGGCTCGCCCAGGGGAATCGCGCTGCGAGCCGGCGAAAATCCCAATTCGCCCTGATATTGGAACGGATTATGCCGATTCCTCAATCCGGCAGATGAGCTGCAACAGCCGTCCGGTCCCCTCTTCGCACCATCACCGGTACCGGCTCAACCCTTTTCGTCCTTCGGTTTTCCCTCGGAGGTGCTGGAATCGGTCCTTTCGGCATCGGGACGCTGCAAGGCCCTCAGGGCAGCGAACGGATGCTCCTCGGGATCGGGGACCGCAACCTGAGGTTCGAACACCGCATCTGGCTTGCGCGGATATGGGTCGATCGCCAGAAACAGCACGTCGGTCGCCAGCCGGCCGAGATCGATCACGCCGTTCTCGATCGGCTCCGGCGGCTCGGGCACATCGGCATCGTCGCCTTCGGCCGCGTCGACGAGGTCGGAAAGCTGCTTGACCTGCTCGGGTGGGACAAAGATCAGGTCGATCGCCTCGTCGATATCGTTCTCGATCGGATCGAGCGTAACAACGCAGGTCTGCCCGACTCTCGCCTGCAAGCGGCCGGCGACATGCACCCGCCCCCCGCGCTCGAGCGTCAGCTCGAAACTGCCATGGGCGGAGGCGATGTCGCGCAAGCCCGCGGTCTCGGCCATGGCTTTGCGCTGGGCCGCACTGGCGTCGATATCGATGGCAAGCCCCGTCTCGGGAATCTGCGCCACGACGACAGGGGCGCGCCAAGGATGAGTCGATGCGTCGGTCGATGCATCGCGAGCAGGACCAACCGCGGGATCGACGGGCTTCTTCATCCGCTATCGCCTTTCGAACATCTGCGGAAAGCTCCATGCCCCGCGCAGCATGGCGGCATCGTCGCATGCAGCCAGGCATGTCACGGTGGCCATCGTATAGGCGGCAAGCGCCTGCGCATGATCCTGGTCGCCGCCGTTCAGGATATTTTTCGCGATCACCTGCGCCAGCGCCTCGCGTACTTGTTCGATCCGTTGCTCAGCCACTTGCTCGGTCACTTGGTCAGTTCGTTGGCCGAGTGCGAGGTCGTAGGCTCTGCTGCGGCCGTAAAACGCCTCGCCAAAGGCCTGCATGCGCCGCGGCACGGCGAGGTCGCCGACGCCCATCTCGCGCAGATTGTCGTCCATGTCCTCGCAGAACCGGTCGAACAGGGCTTGTGCCGGTTCCATCCCGCTTTCGGCACTCCGCAAACGCCGCAGGACCATCCACAGGTGCAGAAGCAAAAGGTCGAATCGGCCATCAACGGTGTCGGGGACCCCGAGATCCCTGTAGAAAACCGGCTCTCGCGCCTGGGTCACGATCATGCCATAGATGACCTCGATGGTGGGCGCTGGGGACAGATCAGGTCTTCTGAAGTAGTTGAAGGGCCAGAGCATTCCTGGGGTTCCCTGGCCGTTCCGACACGCGGTCACAGGCCTGTTGCAATTCGACCTGCCGCCCGGTACGTCAACGCCTCTCCCGATGCAAGGGGAACGGGTCCGCTGAATGATCGACAAGATCCAATCCTACCCAAGCCGACGTTTGGCGCCCGGCATGAGCGCGTGCTTGCGCGGCCTGCGGGCACTCGCGGTTGCAACGGCCTGCCTGGTGCTCGCCTCCTGCTGGGGCATGGGCGAGGAGTTCCAGAAGGGCTATATCCTGCCACCCGGCGCGCTGGAGCAGATTCCGATCGGCGCGAGCCAGGACCAGGTGCTGATCGTGATGGGCACACCGTCGACGGTGGCAACGCTGAATGGCGAGGTGTTCTACTACATCTCCCAGCGCACCGAGCGGCCCGCCGCCTTCATGCCCGACAAGGTCATCGACCAGCGCGTCATCGCAGTCTATTTCGACAAGAACCGGCAGGTTCGACGGCTGGCCAATTACGGGCTGAAGGATGGCAAGATTTTCGATTTCATCAGCCGCACCACGGCGACCTCGGGCCAGGAGCTCAGCTATCTCGCCCCGCTGTTCAAGCTCTTGAGCTTCAACTAGCGCATGATCCTGCACGCAGCGGTTTTCCGAACGGATCATGCGCATTGACAAGCTCGCGCATATTGCGTGCCATTCTGCACCAGGCGTGACGTGAAAGACGCTATCTAGTTCTTCCGAGCACGGGCCGATTGAAGCGAAATAGGTAAAGCCAGATGCCCAGGATCTGAGGAACCACGAGTTGCCGATGAGAGATGCCCAAGTGCGCATCGAACTTGGGTCCGCCAACAACTTCGAAGAGAATGTTCCTCGCATTGTGATAATAAGCGCGCAGCAACAGGCCATCAGCAAGGCCATGCTTCGCGTGGAGCGCCCCGTTCCCTATCTGGTAGCTCCAATTGAGTTTGGCGATATCGCCGATCGTTTTGCGGCCATGATGATGATAGATGACGAGATCCGGGATGTAGTGGATCGGCACGCCTGCCTTGAAAGCGCGATACACGAATTCGGTGTCTTCGGCTGCGCGGAACGGAGCCCCGGGTCCGAAGTTCTCGTCGAATAGGCCGATCCTCTCGAAGACCGCTCTTGGCACGGCAAGATTACAACCATGCAGGAAGCCGCCTGGGTGACGGCTTCCATCGTAGACCTCCATCCGGCTCTCGGTCTTGATGGTGAATGGCAGATCGCTGGGATCGCCAAGTTCGACTCGGCCTCCCTTGATCCCGGCACCTGCATCATAGCTCCGGAGCAGGACCTCGAGATAATCCGGAGCCCACTCACAGTCGTCGTCCGTAAAGACGAGAACCTGTCCTTTCGCCGCCTTGATCCCGCGGTTCTTGGCGCGACATAGACCTTTCTCCACCTCGCTCAAGATCAGGACCGGTATCGGCGCGTCAATGGCAAGCGAGCGAGCGACGTCGAGTGTTTTGTCTGTCGATCCGTTGTCGACGATGATGAGTTCAATCTCGGCGGCAAGCGTTCTGCGGGCCGCCGCATAGATCGAGCGAACCACTTTCGGTAACTTGTCTTTCCTGTCCAGCGTGCACAGAACGATAGAGACAGACTGCATAGGGAACGTGCTTCTCAAATCAGCGTCAGACTTTGACCCGCAGCCCCGAAACCCATATCGGTTCGCCCATAACGAATGTCCCGGGTGCAACATTGCACCATCCGCCGACTGCCAGCACACCATAAGAGGCTGGGATTCGCCGTGTTGGCATCGCCGTCAAGCGCCGAAAGACACTGAAACGCCCGGGTCTTTTTGTCCCGCATCTGAACGCAATCGAGGGCAGGTGGCGACGAAAGACCATAACACAAGTTATGTATGCGATCATAAGCTTGTGATAATTTAGCTAATTTAAGCATGACTAGTGTATCATCGGCGCATATGCCCTGAAGTCATTGATGTCGTGCCCCTCACTTCAGGTTGCCATTTCGCGCTCAACCAACGCGTGACTCCAGCATCGTCGAAATCGAGCGTCGGCAACAAAGACCGGGCCGCAAACTGGAGAATGTAGGCTTCACGTGGAAGCTGGGTTGTATTGGGCCCCGCGGAATGCAGCGTCTTTGGAAGGTGGACGCAGGCACTTCCTGCGGTGGCCGGGCAGTCAACGACCTTCGATCCTTCCGGGAGGGAGGTCCTGATCGCATCCGAGGTGGGCCCCACCGCGACGTGCTTCATCCTACTGCTGTGATGGGTTCCCGGAACGTACCGCATGCAGCCCTGCTCAATGGGCACATCATGCAGCGGCAACCACCAGTGAACGCGATTGTGGAAGCGCCAGATCCGCGGAGTGTAGGCAGCGTCCTGATGCCAGCCCGTCTCGCGATTGCTCATGGCAGGCTTCAGGATCACATGGTCGAATTTCAAGTGAACGGAGGACTTCAGGAAGGACTGAGAGAACTCTTTTGCGCGCGAGAAAAAATCCGTCTCCATGATCTCGGGCGCCTTCGAGGCGATATGGTGCAGCTCCTGGATTTGCGGCGTCCCCGTTCGTTCGCCCAACTCACGAAAAACTACGTCGTCGCGCGCGAGCACGCGCCGCACCGCCTGCCGGATGACGTCGATGTCTCTTGGCGTCGCGATATCCACGACGGCGAAGCCGTCCCGAGCGAGGCCGCGCAGCGCCGCCTCGAACCCGACAGCCTTAGCGTTATAATGAACCTTTCCAGCATCAATAACGGAGGACATGTCCCTCTCCGCCAGCAACCGAGGCAACCGTAGGATGCTTCGTTTGGCAGAAGTCATGCCTCGCTGAAACAGCAAGTTGAATTTAACCCTAACGGATCGGCTCGATAATTTGAAAGCGCGGCTTCACCCCGAGAGCGCAATCGCGTTCAACGACCGTCCGTTCATCGGCGGGGGTACGCGCTATACAATCTCCATGGCATCGGCATCCCGCCCCCGAAGGACCTGAATTCGCTCCAGAAGCCATTGCCGGTTGAAGCCCGCGAGCCATCCCAAATAGACAACCACACCGATAAGCACGCTCCCGCCGAGCCGCCAGAGTGTCGGCCAGTCGACCGCAAGAGTACGGAATGTCCAGGTGCACGCAACCATGCCCAAGGTTGCGAAGATCGCGGGCAACAGTTCGCGATAATGGCTCCAGTTGGACTGCCCAAGACGCCTGTTCAAAACCGCGTTCCCGATGATGCCGCCGACGATGGTTGGTGCCGGAATCAGAAGCAAAGCTTCGGGCGCGCTCAGATGGGTAAACACGATGAGCGACAGCAGTTCGACAATGAGTGCCGCCGCAGAATACAGCATTGATAACCGATTCATCGCGAGCGACGTCATCGCGATCGTATTGAACCAGACGATCGGCACCAGCAGGCGCGTCGTGGCGATCGCCTCGATCATCGGGCCGGCGCCTTGATAGCGATTCGAGAGCAAGAGCCGCACGATGTCGTCCGCAACCAGCGCCATTCCCGCGAAGACGGGGAAGCATAGAAATACTGCGGTGCGGATGATGTTGTTGTAGATGTCTCGCTCGGATCTCAGGTTGCCTCTCACCTTCGACATCAGCGGGAACCAGAGCCCCATCAGCGAGCTCACGACAGGTATCTGAACGGCTTCGACAATCCTGCTGGCTGCGCGCATCAAACCGACTGTCGTCGCGTCATACCTCAAGCCAAAAACGAACGTAATCGCGCGGCCGATGGTTTGGGTGATGAGCAGAATCGTCCACAATGCGAACAGACGCCTGAGGAACTGAACGGCATTCTTCCAATCGATAGACCATGTTGGAAACCAGCGCGTCATGTGAAATTCCAGGACGGCTTCTGCGACGAGCCCGACCAAACGCTGAACGACGAGCGCCCAGATCACCCAAGGGGTGAAAGTCCAGGCGATGCCGCATATCCCCGAGATCAGCGATGCCGCGATATTCCTCTGCGTGAATTGGCGGAACTGCAGATCCTTCATGAGGAGCGCGTCCATCACAGCCAGCCACGGTACGGGAAGGATCAGGAGCGCAAATGCGCTCATGAAACCAGAGATAAGCGGCTCGTTGAAAGTCTCGGCCATGATGGAAGATGCCGATATGGCGCCCAGAGAAACGATCAACGCAACGGAAAAGAATGCCGCAAAGGCCGAATTGAGATGGCGGGCCTCGTCGCGCCTCGCCTGAACGATGGCGTCCATGCACGCAGATCGGCCGTCCACAGCCACGAAATCGGTGACCATCGAGGCGAGCGCGACAACCCCGACGACTTCGGGAGGGAGCTTCGTCGCGAGCACCAAGAACACTAGAAAGCCGAAGCCTTGCGACATGACGACGCCGAGCAGGTTCCATAGCATCGCCGTTTGCATCGTGCTTGCCAGAAGCGCACGCGCACGAGTTTCGGGCAGCCTGGCGTCCGACTCCCCGCCCGGATGGTGGACTCTTGTCATCGGCAAACGTCCCACACACCAAACGATCGGATTGAGCGCAACACCGGCGGCAGCCTGCAAATGAGGGATCGTCATTTTATTCGGATGAAGCTAACACGGC